>JGI12048J13642_10158603_pt1 | contig 64208 bp, 53 predicted proteins | sample ElkSlonscriptome_16_FD_13642 | JGI IMG/M metagenome (IMG submission 13642)
CATTACACTTCCGAGCGGCTGACTAGGCCCTACTCGGGAGAGCTTCCCGCTTGCGCGGTTCTCTCACAGCGGGCAACCATTGCCAGGTCACCCAAGTCCCGCATCATTCCGGGCATGGTCAAATGATCGGGGTCCATGGGCATCATGCCACCGGACTTATCGCCGCCGAGCAAACCCATGGCCTCCATCATGCGCGCCATGGCATCGGCCATGGCGTTGCGCGCAGTATCATCGGCCTGCGGCATTGACGAGAACGCCATCAGGGTTGCCAACAAGCAGGCGCGGGCAAGATGCATGGCATCAAGGCGACCTGTTCTAGATAGGGACCGACACGCCAACCCAGGCGGATGTCGGTCGTGCAACGAACTGGGCTTGGGCTTGGGCTTGAGTTGGCGCTGAGGCTGGAGCTGGAACCTAATCGGACTCGGTTCCGGCACTGGTTGAAAAGGCTGCATGTGATCTTGGTGACGGGATGCGGACTTGTCGAGAAAGTGCTGATTATCGGTCATCTTTGACTAAAATCAGCATGCGATTCGGACCTGATCACAAAGGGGGCGCGGAAGGGTCACAAGGCACCACACAAGGATGCCAAAATGGCCACAAAAGGGCCACAATGATGACCGCTTGTGAATCGCGAACTTAGACCTTGATTTTGGAGACCCATTGAGCGTTTGGCGTCCAGAGCTGTTCGACTTCCGCCAGCCAATGCGGGAACCGCCCGCTTGGGCCTTCGATCCGAGCAGCTTCGGCGCGGGCATCGACAATGTTCATGTCGACCTGTACCTGAGCCCGAGCTTTCGCGAACTGGCCGTGCAGACGGTGCATAACCTGATCGCCGAGGATCTGGCCGCCTCCTTGCATCAGGCGCCGGTGCAATTGGTCAGCGCAGCGGATCTAGAACGCTTCCGACGCCACTATCTTCGGCTGTTCGAGTCGACACTTGAGCGTGATCGCTCCGCGCTGTCCGCCGACCGGCTGGCGCTGCTGCAACTGGCGTTGCTGCGCTGGATGCTTGAACTCCCCGCACGGGAAATTCGCACCCTTGAGGAACAGTATCAGGGGATCGGCCCGGAGTCGACCCTGGCGAGTAGCCTGCGGTATCTGGACCCTCATGACCAATTGCCGCGGCTCAAATGCCAGGGCCCCGCAATTAACCGCCGCGTGCTCAAGCTCCTATTCCGTCAAATCCGAAAGCTCGAGTCCGGCCCGCTGAGCAAACTGCGCAGCTCAATCAGCACCGAGGCATGGCCCTTTCCACTACAGGCGTTTTTCAATCCGGTGCTCACGGTTCCGGACCCCTACGACGCGCAAGCGCTGTCCGCCGATTATCCGGTGGCGAGTCTGAGTGAGCTCGATGACAAGCCTTGGCTGCAATTGGCCAACAAGACCCTGATGACGATATTTGGCGCCTATCTGCCGGACTTCTGCCGACGCGAACCACGCTGTCATGTCAGGCCGCAGGATCTGCCGAAGCGCGTTCGGGAGCGGCGCAATCAGGGTTCGCTGCGCGGCTACCTGGCCACCGAACTGCTGTTGAGCGGCGTTTTGTCCGAGGAGGAATATCGCAGCGGCCAAGTCTCCTGGCTCGACGAGCCGGCCAATTTGCAACGCTTTTTGCACTTGCCAGAGTCCGCCGACGGCGACAGCGACAGCTCGCCAATGCTTTGGCCGTCGCAGTGGGCATCACCGCGGTGGCGCAGCTTCCGCCTCGCCACGCGGGCACGGCTGCACCGACGCCTGGAGCAGGCCGGCATTGCCGAGCGCATCGTACTTTGCTATTGGCTGCCGACGCTGCGTGCCCGGCTGAGCGCCGCATTGCCGCTGTCGGTACTGGTAGCCTATTGTGCGGGAGGGCTCTCGCGACGGCAACTCAGGCAGCAACTCGGCGCGCTCGACGATAGGCTCCACACTGGGCTATACACTGGGCTCGACACCGGGAAAAAGCCCAGGCTCGATGTAGCCGCCGGCACGCGCGCGCTGGATCAGCTTCAGGATAGGCTGCGGCGCATGGGACCGGCGGATCGAGCCCCGTATCTGGATCGATTTCTGAGTGATTTCGTCGTCCTGCGCCGCGATCTCAAGCTCGCCTTCAAGACCTACGAGGCCATGGACCGGCTGCGCCTGCTGGAGAACGACGACGAGGTCAATCTGTCCCGCGGCAATGCCACCTTGTATGAGTTCGTGGACCGCAAGGAGCGGGCACCGCTACAACGGCGCATCCGCGCCCATGCCGTGGTCAAGGCCGATATCCGCGGCTCCACCCGAATCACGGACGCACTTGTCGCCCTTGGGCTGAACCCGGCATCACACTTCAGCCTGAACCTGTTCGCCCCGGTGAACAAACTATTGCCCGCGTTCGGCGCGGAGAAGCTGTTCGTCGAAGGCGACGCCGTGATCATGGCGCTCTACGAGTACGAGAGCGAATCCGGCGGGGCCTGCGGCGAACGTCCGGTGGCCCGCGCCTGCACGCTGGCGCGCAAGGTGCTGCAAACGGTCGCACTGCGCAATGCGCTAAACCGTCGACATGCTTTGCCGGAACTGGAGCTAGGGCTCGGGATCGCGTTCTCGCCGCGGGAACCGAATTTTCTCTACGATGAAGGCCGACGCATTATGATCTCGACGGCGATCAACACCGCCGACCGGCTGTCCAGTTGCGCCTCGGTCTTACGCGCGGCCGGCGTCACGCCGCCTGGACAGGGGCAGCACCTGGTGGTGCTGCATGATGTCAGAACCTCGACTCTCCCATTCGCCGACGAGCCCTTGCTGGCTTTCAACGTCAACGGCATCCGTCTGGAGCAGGCGGCATTCTTCCAATTGCAACGCGAGATCACCATGCGCCAGGCGCGTCTGTCCGTGCCGGGCGATACCGACGGGCTATATTTTTATGGCAGCTTCGACGACGCGCTCGGTCGCGACCAACGGATCGCCGTGCGCTGCGCGCCGGTGCGCGAGTGGGATGGTCGCGAAATCGGCGACATCGCGCCGGAGCACAGACATTACTTTGAGGTAATCATCGACGAGCAAATCTCTGCGGCAATACGCAAGCAAGCGCACGACAAACCGCACATTGGGAACGCCACATTGGGAACAGCACAGCCGCAATAGGCACCTCAATCGACGGCGATGGCTCGGACGGCTCCGGTATCGTCAGTCTGTTGTTGCGCGCCTGCCGCCGCCAGTGCCGATCCAGCGACCGATGCAGATGTCCGAGCAGGCTCCAGATCAGCCGCTATTGAGCCACCGGACGCAGCAAGCCACCGATGCGAAAACCGTCACGGCCCAGCTTCTGCGCATAGATGACACGATAGGTCAGCACACGGCGCACATAGTCGCGCGTCTCAGGATAGGGAATCTCAGACATCCACAGGTCCGCGGCCATCGGCCGTGCGGGCAACCAGCGACGAACGGCACCGGGGCCGGCATTGTAGGCGGCGGTGGCCAACAGGGTGTTGCCGCCGAAGCGCCGACGCATCGCCGCGAGATAGCGACTACCAAGCAGCAGATTCAGCCGGGGCTCGGTCAGCGCCAGCTTCGACGGCGCATCCAGGCCGGCATCACGTGCCATCTCGGCCGCGGTGGCGGGCATCAACTGCATCAGGCCGACGGCGCCGGCGTGGGACGCGATATCGGCATCAAAGGCACTTTCTTGGCGAATGACGGCATAGACCCAGTCCGCCGACAGCCCTTGGGCGGCCGCGGCAGATAGGATCAGATCGCGATAGGGCAGCGGAAAGCGCAGGTCCAGATCGTCCCAATACTCGCCGCGGGCCAGCGTAAAGATGGACTCGGTCACGAGCCCGAGACGCGCACCCAGCGCCGCCGCGGTGATCAACTCTGGCGGCGTCATCGCCCGGGTCAGTTCACGCCACTCGCGGCTGACGTCAACAGTGCGACCCAGCGCCTGCAACTCAGGGATACGTGCCGTGGTGTCCGAGGCGAGCAGCACAGCGAGCTGATCGGCGTCCACCGGCGCGGGCAGATGCGCCAGCGCTGGCGGCCTGCCGAGCAGTTCGGCGGCGCGAAAGCCCCATAGGCTGCGGGCGCCCGCGGCATCGGCAAAGGCGTGCGCCGCGCCTGCCATATCGCCGCGTTGAGCCAAGCCGCGGGCGAGCCAATAATGCCATTCGCCGTCATCGTCCGCGCTCGCGGGCATCAGGCCGACCCAGTGCACAAGGTCCGCCCAGGCGCTCAGACGCAACGCCGCCCGCAGCCGTTGGTACTGGATCTCGACATTGTCTTCGCGCGGCTGGATGCGACGCAGATAGACCAGCGCGGTGCCCTCCCGCTGCTTGGCCAAGGCCCTTCCAATCGCCACATTGATACGATCCCGAGCCAGCTCGGGCAGTGACAGCCGCTGCTGCAATCGACGCTGAAGATCGGCCGCGGCCCGCGGGTCTCGGCGCGCCAGTTCCGCAATGCCGTGCACAACGGCAGCGACCCGCCGTCGCGGGTCATCGGGCAGCGCCGCATTGAGCAGTTGCCGCGGCCGTGCATGGATCAGCAGCAGCTGCTCCAGCCAAGGCCGTTGGGCGGCGGGCAGATAGCGCGATTGGAAACGCGCCACGCCGCTGTTGCCGCGTGCAAGCGCCAGATCGACACGCTGCCAAACCAAGTCCGCGCTTAACCGGCCGGACCGCGCCCAGGCCGCGAACAGTGGATCACAGGCATCCGGCAGCGATGACCCGGTCAGATACAGTGCATCAAGACCGTCGAAGGCGGCGTCCGTGCGTCCGGTAGCGATCAGGCCCCGGCGATATAGACAAGCGCGCGTCTCGGAGCCATTGTCGACATAGGCGTCGACGTACGACTGCCAGCGGCCCTCCCGGGCCAGAAGCTTGAGCCAGTTCAGGCGCAGGCGCTCTCCGGGGGCGGTGCCGCGGTAGCGCGCCAAGAACACCAACACTTCCTGCTCGGAGGCGCTGTCGAGCCGCCCCATCAGGTCGGCGAGGTGCAAGTAGGGATGCAGCGGATAATCCCTAAGGCGGGCCGCGAGTCGCTCAAAGGTCTCGCGGTCGGCCGCGGCCAATGCCTGCTCGGCGGCGACAAAGGCGGCGCGCCGGTCGCCTAGCGTATCGGCCGCGGCCAGCAAGGCGGTCGTCGCCGCCAGCGCGGCCAGGAGAAAAGCGCGTCGCAGAATTGTCATGGCTTCGGTTGATCTTTGTCCGCAGGTTAGAGCGATCCTTCAGCAAGATCGCGCGTCGCAGCGCTCAGTCGGGGTACACCCGATTACGACAACGACGATGACGCCAACGGCACTTCTGGAGTGCATTGTTCCACTTGTTTGTGAGTCGTTCCTAAATGAGGCACATCCACCGATCTCGCTAGCAGTTCGCCACGTCCCGTCTTCTCACTCGCCGTCTACCAAGAGTATGCCCCATGAACGCTAACCCCGATGATACCGATCTCGATATATTGGCCAGTCTGCTGCGAGACGTGGCCCGCGATGAAATCCTGCCGCGATTCGGCCACACCAGCGCCTCGGCCAAGGCCGACGGCAGCTTGGTCACCGAGGCCGACCTTGCGGCACAACGACGCCTACTGGCGGCCTGCCGGGAAGGCTATCCAGACATCCCGATGCTGGGCGAGGAGATGTCCACCGAACAGCAGCAACGCCTGGTCGGCGACGGCAGCAGCACCTTCTGGTGTCTTGACCCATTGGATGGCACCAGCAATTTCGCCTGCGGATTTCCAGGATTCTCGATCTCGCTGGCGCTGATGCGCGGCGGCAACGCCGAGATGGCGCTGATCCTGGACCCGGTGCGCGACGAGTGTTTTACCGCCGCCCGAGGCTGTGGCGCCTTCCTCAATGGCGAGCCCATCAGGCCCTTCGCACCGGGCGAGATGCTCGCGGACTGTCTCGCCATGGTCGACTTCAAACGCTTACCGCCGGAGCGCATCGCCAGGCTGTTCAGCGCCGACTCATTCCGCTCCCAGCGCAACCTGGGCTCGGTCGCGCTGGACTGGTGCTGGCTCGCCGCCGGGCGCTTTCAGCTCTACCTGCACGGCGGGCAGAAGCTCTGGGACTACGCCGCCGGGCGCCTGATCGCCGACGAGGCCGGTGTCATCTCGACCCTGTTCGCGCCGAACGGCGATCGACCACTGGCTGGCGTTGGGCTAGACAAACGTACCGCCATCGCCGCCGCCAACCAGGGCCTATTCGAGCGCTGGCTTGCGTTGATCGACCCACCGGTCGTGCGTTGACGCGGACGGCGCCGGAGCGACTCCCCACGAGCGCCGGGGAAACCAGAAGCGCTTCTCGATTGCCACCCTCGCGCACCTTGTCGCTATGGTCGATGCGGGTGTCCAATTTGGCGCTGCTTGTTGACTCAGGTGCGCTATCTGAAGTCACCTGAGTAGAGTGAAGTAGCCGACAGGGCGAATCAACGCGGCGAGTTCGGCCTCGGGCAGCGCCAGCAGGGCCTCGGGGGCAAGCGGGACTTGGGCGGAGAGCTGCTCCAGCGCCCGTTCGACGTTGGTCCAGGCGGTGTTTTGGGTCAACACGGCGCCGAGCATGACCTCGAACGGGGTATCGGCGTGCCACCAGCCTTGGTGGCCGTAGGTCGCGAACAGGCGTGAATAGAGGCCGCGGTAGGTTGCGGTCTGAGCCGTCTGGTCTAGGCTCAGAAGGCTTGTCCCTTTACGACGACGACGATCCCTTGCGGCGATACGCCGAAGCGCTCTTCGTCCTCGCGACGGTCGAAGCCGATGCGGGCATTCGGTGGAATCACAACGTCTTTCTCACAGATGCAGCGGCGGATCTGCGCGCCGGCACCGACTCGAACCCCTTCGAACAAGATGGCCTCGTCGACGATGGCGCCATCGTCTACCTGCACCTGCGGAAATAAGACCGAGTGGCTGACCCCGCCGCCACGGATCACGGTCCCAGCCGCAAGCATGGAGTTGACGAAGATGCCCTCGGTCCCGGACACCGGGCCAGGCACGGTGCGTGCTGGCGGGAATTGGCCCTGGTAGGTGAGGATATTCCAGTCCGGCTGGTACAGGTCCAAAGGCGGATCGGATTCCAGCAATACCATGTTGGCGTGAAAATAGGCGTCAATGGAGTTTAGATCGCTCCAATACTGATCGGGCGTCACGCGGCCACGCTCGCCGCCAAACCGGTAGGCGTAGGCCGGGTAAGCATTGAGCAGACTCGGCAGCAGATAGCCGGCAAGGTCAGCGGCCAAGGTGGCGGGCGATTCGACCTCGCCGGTCGCGGCATCCGCTTCGGCGACCGCGAGTCGGTCGAGTTCCGCCAGCAGAACCGACTTGTCGATCAAATACACACCCATCGGCACATCGAGGCCAGCGCCCTGCCCTTGCGTCGGTGCTTGCTCCGAGCCCGCCGTGATCTCCAGACCCGCTCTTGGCGCCAGTGCAACGGGCGCAACTGGATCAACCTCAAGGATGCGGTCGGCCTCGTCGCAGCGGATGCCTGTGGTGGCCTCAGCAGCCGGCGTGGCCACGTAGCGTAACGCACAGGTTACCGCAGCGCCTTGCTCGCGATGAAAACGGATTAACTCCGCATAGTCCATGCGGTAGACGACACCACCGTCCAATAACAGCACCTGCTCAGAGCGACTGCGCTCAAGCAAATAACGATTTTGCCGCAGTGCATCGAGCACGCCGCGATACCAGCCGCTGCCGTGGCGCATCTGCGGCGGCACTGGTGTAATGAACTCGCCGAGTTCCGGGTTAAACAGCGACCAGGCGTCGCGCAGGTGCTTCTGCAGCGAATGGGACTTGTACTGGCTCAACACCAAAATCTGACGCAACCCTGAGTGCAGACAGTTGGCAAGCGTGAAGTCGATGACCCGGTATTTGCCAGCGTGCGGAACCGCGGCCTTGGTCCGGTGCCGAGTCAGCGGCTCTGGGTTGCCCCGCTCAATGGCAAAGACAACGGTCAGGGTTTGACTCGGCATCTCAAAACAGGCGTTGCGCCAACTGTTGCTTGTCCGCGGCTGACGACAACCCGGCTAGGCCGCCATCACCATTGACGATACTGACGGCGTTGAAAATCAGAGCGCCAGCGCCGACTGACAATGCCAGAAACAAAACAAGCTTGTGGATATCCACAGCGCCACCTCATGGTCGAATGTCAAAATGATCAGTGTTGCCATGGTCAGCAGTCAGCAGCCCCGAGTAGCCATGGCGGGCCGCACCGTCCAACACCCGCCCGGCCTCGCGGTCGAGCGACTCGACGACCGCGACGGCGGCATATAGGAACCCAGAATGTTCGTCTAATCTGATTCAGGTTGGATCTGAATTTGGATAAACTACGGCGTCATTGTCGCGCCAAAGACTGGCAGCAGAAAATTGGCAATTGTGCCCTGTCTAACGGGGAAAACCCGCAGACCGGTCGCAACCCGACAGCTTTGCCTGTGGATGAACCGCTTGTTGTCGAAGACGGGTAGGCAAGTGATCTCGCCCCAGGGGCTTTCATGCGGCGCCAGCGGACGCACGACGCATGATCGCCTTCATTTCACGCACTGCATCTCCAAGTCCGCAGAACAGCGCCCGGGCGATGATCGCGTGGCCGATGTTGAGTTCGCTGATGCCAGCTAGCGCTGCGATCGCGGCAACGTTGTGGTACTCGAGGCCGTGGCCGGCATTGACTTGTAAACCGAGGTTGCGTCCCTGCGAGACCGCCCGCGCGATGCGGGCAAGCTCGGCGGCACGGGCCGCTGGCGTCTTGGCATCGGCAAAGTGACCGGTATGGATCTCAATCACCGGCGCACCGACCTCAGCAGCCGCGTCAAGCTGTGCGGGATCGGCATTGATGAACAACGAAACGCGAACCCCGACCTCCGCGAGCATGGCGCAAAACTCGCTCAGTTGCGCTTGATGCCCGACCACATCCAGGCCGCCCTCGGTCGTGAGTTCTTCCCGCCGCTCCGGCACCAGGCAACAGTCCGCCGGCCGAATCTCGGCGGCAATCCGACCCATCTCAGGAGTTGTCGCCATTTCCAGGTTCATCCTTGTCTGCAGAATGCCGCTCAGCATCTCGACGTCGCGGTCCTGGATATGGCGTCGATCCTCGCGCAAGTGCAGCGTGATGGCGTCGGCGCCGGCCTGTTCCGCCATCAATGCGGCCTGGATAGGCTCCGGATAGCGGGTGCCGCGGGCCTGGCGCAGAGTGGCGACATGGTCGATGTTGACGCCGAGCAGGATCGGCGCCGAGTTGATATTGTTCATATTCCTATCCGCGCTGATTTTGTTCACAACTTGCTGGGTTAGGGACTAGGGGGAGCCACGCTGTAGACGTCAGCCGGCTCGGCGACTAGCTCGGCCCTTGTGGTCCCAGTAGCGCGTCGTGCCTTGAATAGCGCGCGACTCCGCAACGGCCGCTCGCCCAGATGAGGCGCCAACAACCGTCGCGTCAAGGTGCGCGCCTCGCGGGCATGCTGCCCGCGCAAAGGCTCGCCGGCAACCAACCGCCGCAGAGTCTCTCCGCTGATGGCCCCATCGGAACCGCTCGCGACCGAGGGAACCAACCCCTGTTCACCACTGTAGACATAGATGCGGTCCGGGCGCACCGGGGCCAGGCCATTGGCCTCACGGTCAAGCACGGCCTGATAGCCGAGTTCCGCCAGCATGCGCAGTTCGAAGCGTCGCAGAGCACTGCCGAGATCTGTGCCCGCGGCGAGTTCTTCGAGTACCGCCTGATAGAATACGAACAGCACCTCATGTGGGTCCTGACGGCCAAGCAGCCGCATCAGCAGTTCATTGACATAGAAGCCGCAGTACAGTGCATCGCCGCTCAACGCCACCGGCCGGCCGGCCGGCTCGACGCGGCGCAAAGTGCGTACCTCGCCGCGCCCGCTCCAGGCCAAAAATACCGGCGTGAAGGGCTGGAGCAAGGCGGCACCGGGGGCCCGTGGACGCTTCGCACCCTTGGCTACCAGCGGCAGTCGTCCATGAGCGGCCGTGAGTACTTCCAGCAGCAGACTGGTGTCGGAATAGTCGCGCCGATGCAGCACGAACGCCTGCTGTAAGCGGTCACGGGTGTCGGAGGTCATCACAGACGATGCTCTAGATTGCTTCAGAGCGCCAAGGGCCCGGGGCCAAAGATGCGCGATTGTTCTAATGAAGCGATCTTCGGCCCCTCGGCCATCGACGTTTGGCCCACCTGTAGACACCCACAGGTCGACCATCGCAGCACCGGGTTTTCGTCGGCCTGAGGCACCGCGGCATTACCCATCCGTGTAACCGAGGCTCGCCAGGGCCGCCTCGTCGCTGCTCCAACTATCCTTGACCTTGACCCAGACCTCCAGGTGCACCGGACAGTCGAACAGTCGTTGCATCTCCTGGCGGGCCTGAATCGCGGCGGCCTTCAGGGCCTCTCCGCGATGCCCGATGATGATGCCCTTCTGGCTCGGACGCTCGACCCAGATCAGTGCGTGGATCAGATAGCGACCGCTTTGATCCTCGAAGCGCTCGATCTCGACCGTGGTCCGGTAAGGCAGTTCCTGCGCGTAGCGCCGGGTTAGCTGTTCTCGCAATAGCTCAGCGGCAAAGAAGCGCTCGGATCGATCCGTGAGTTGATCGGCTGGGAACAGATTCTCACCCTTGGGTAATCGGGTCAGAATGGCTTGTTCCAGCGCGTCGACCTGATCGCCGCTCTTGGCCGACACCGGGACCAAGGTGTCGAAGTCATATCGCTCGGACAATTGTTGCAGATAGGGCAGCAGCGCCGTCTTGTCCCGCACCCGATCGACCTTATTGACCACGGCGATGACCTGCGGCCCCGTTTTCGATCCGGTGCCAGATGGGGTCTGGGCTTGGGTCTCAATCTGGTTTTGGGCCTGGGCCGCAGCCTCCGCGACGACGCGCAGTGCCAATTCGTCCTCGCGGGTAAAAACTAAGGCCTCGACCAGCAGCAAAATCAAATCGACGTCAGCAACTGCGGCCCGCGCAGTACGATTGAGATAGCGATTGAGTGCACTACCGCCCCGTTCGTGCATCCCAGGGGTATCGACGAATAAGATTTGCCCCTGGTCTGTGGTCTTGACGCCAAGGATCGAGTGTCGCGTGGTCTGTGCCTTGTGTGAGGTAATCGCGAGTTTCTGCCCGACCAAGCGGTTCAGCAGCGTCGACTTGCCGACGTTTGGCCTTCCAACGATGACGACGGTACCGCAGCGGTTACCTCGCACCGACGAGCGCATCTTCCCGCTGGGCAAGGGGTCACGAACCTCACCCATGAGGCTTGTTGCTCAACTCTGCCAGCATCCGCTCGGCGGCATCCTGTTCGGCGCGACGGCGGCTGCTGCCCGCGCCCCGCGTGGTACGCTCCTCGTGCCTTAGCCGACAGCACACCGCGAATCGCTGCGCGTGCTGCTCACCACTGACATCAACAACCTCATACTCGGGCAATGGGCGGCGCATGGATTGCAGCATCTCCTGCAATTGCGTCTTTGGGTCTTTCAGTGCCTGTTGTCCGGCAACCTTGTCGAGTGGTTTGCTGAAGAGTCGCAGCAACATGCCTCGGGCCTCGGCAAAGCCCTTATCGACGTAAACGGCGCCGATCACGGCTTCCAGCGCATCCGCCAGAATAGAGTCGCGGGTGTGGCCGCCGGTGCGCACCTCGCCCGAGCCGAGCTGCAGATAATCGCCAAGACGCAGTTCGCGAGCGACACGCGCAAGGCTCTCCTTTTTAACCAAAGACGCGCGCCGGCGGCTCAACTCCCCTTCGTCGGCATCGGGAAAACGCTGCCAGAGGACCTCCGCGATGACCAGCCCCAGCATCGCGTCCCCGAGAAACTCAAGGCGCTCATTGTTGACCGGGCCGGCACTGCGATGCGTCAGCGCTTGGTCGAGCAAGTCTTCGCGCAACGGCGCATTATCCAGCAGCGTCGCCGTCAGTTGGCGAGGATCTGCGTTCACGGCTTTAGATAGGTCTCGCTGTGATCAAAGTGCATGATGACGTCGACGTTGCCGAAAATGGGTTTCTGAACATCATAGTTCACCGTCACCACCCAGCCCTGATTAGTCTTTTCAAAGTCGAAGCTATCGGAGGAGACCGAGCGCACATTGTTGATATAGAGCTGGGATGAAATCGCGCCAGCAATCTTCCTGGGGCCGCCAGCGATCACGTCTTGCTTGGCATGCACGGCGGCCATACTCGATTTCACCTGCATGAAGTTCATGTACACGGGCACCATGTTGACGGCGAGGTTGCCGAAGAACACCACCAGTACGATGACGATCAAGACAATACCCAGGCTGGCACCACGTTGGGGATTCAGTCGAAATTGCATGTCTGTCTATCCTGCGGTCCATAGGCCTGCCTCTAACGGGCCTAGCGAATCAGGTTGCCAAGACGGTTGAACGCGATTGGGAATGCGTCGCGTTGACCATCCCAATTCATCCAGATCGCAAAGGCCTTGCCGACCAAATTTTCCTCGGGAACGAAGCCCCAGCAGCGACCATCGTTGCTGTTGTCGCGATTGTCTCCCATGACAAAATAGGCCCCATCCGGCACGGTCACCGGCCCCGATGCCAGCACAGTGCAGCCGCCGGGAAGGTCTCGGGCGCGGGGGTTGATAAGGATGTCGTGCTCGACGCCGCTAAGGTCCTCGATCGCGCGTTGCGCGCCGGTATGCCCCTTGCCGGCACCCTCACCGACATACGGAGGCAACTGCACTTGGTGCATAGGTACGCCGTTGACGTAGACCGTCTTGTCGCGATAGTAAATCTGATCGCCGGGAACTCCTACCACCCGCTTAATATAGTCGACAGACTCGTTCTCCGGGAAACGGAAGACCACCACGTCGCCGCGCCGCGGCTCACCCAACGAAAGAAACTTGGAGTTCAACACCGGCCAGCGCAGCCCGTAGGAGAACTTATTGACAAGAATGAAGTCGCCAACCAGCAACGTCGGCATCATCGACCCGGACGGGATGCGAAACGGCTCGACAATGAACGAGCGTAACAACAGCACGACCAAGATCACTGGAAAAAACGAGCGCGCGTACTCGACCAGCACCGGCTCCTTGTAGCCGGACGGGGCGCTGCCGCCACCGTCCACCGCTGCTACACCCGTGACCGCCTGCTCGGACAAACGTCGACGCTTGGGAGCGAACAGCAAGGCATCCACCAGCCAGATGCCGCCGGTAAGTGCAGTGGCAGCGACGAGAAAGGTCGGAAAGTCAAAACTCATGATCTAATGTCGAATTTGATCTAATGTCGAAATTTAGGATTGTTATACGGGGTCACGCGACGGAAAGCCTTGCTATGCCAATCAGGGCTTAGGTATATCCTTTAAGTATCTCAAGGCCTAATTATCTTTGCCTGCTTGCAAGACCGCAAGGAATGCCTCCTGCGGTATTTCCACCCTGCCGACCTGCTTCATGCGCTTCTTGCCCGCTTTTTGTTTCTCAAGCAGCTTGCGCTTGCGCGTGACATCACCGCCATAGCACTTGGCGGTGACGTTCTTGCGCAGCGGCTTGACCGTGGTTCGAGCAATGACCTTGGCGCCGATGGCGGCTTGGATCGCAACCTCGTACATCTGCCGAGGGATCAGTTCCTTCATCCGCTCGGTCAACTCGCGGCCTTGCTGCTGGGACTTGTTGCGATGCACGATCAACGACAGCGCGTCGACCCGATCGCCATTAATCAAGATGTCCAACTTGACCAGGTCTCCGACCTGAAAGCGTTTGAATTCGTACTCGAACGACGCATAGCCGCGGCTCCCGGACTTGAGCCTATCGAAGAAATCCAGCACCACCTCGTTCAGCGGCAACTCATAGGCCACTTGCACCTGGCCGCCTAGGTACTGTATCTGCTTTTGCACGCCGCGCTTCTCGATGCACAGGGTGATGACAGCGCCGAGGAGATCCTGCGGTACTAGGATATGCGCCTCAATGATTGGCTCGCGGATCTCGCGGATCTTGCCCAACTCCGGCAGATTAGCTGGGTTATCGACCTTGATGATCTCGCCGTCGACCTGTACCACCTCGTAGATGACCGTTGGCGCGGTCGTGATCAGGTCGAGGTCGTATTCTCGTTCCAGACGCTCCTGGATAATGTCCATGTGCAGCAGGCCGAGGAAACCACAACGGAAGCCGAAGCCGAGCGCCTGGGAGGTCTCCGGCTCGTAGAACAGCGCGGAATCGTTGAGCCTAAGCTTACGCAAGGCGTCGCGCAGGTCTTCGTAGTCATCAGACGACACCGGATACAGACCGGCGAAGACCCGAGGTTGAACCTCTCGAAACCCCGGTAGGCGCTTGTCGGCGGGACGATCGGCGCCGGTCACGGTGTCGCCGACCGGAGCTCCGTCGATCTCCTTGATGCCTGCCACCAAAAAGCCCACCTCCCCCGGGCCGAGCATGGCTCGCTCGGTCTTCTTGGGTGTAAAGACTCCGATGCTGTCCGCCTGGTGCACGCGCCCCGTGGACATGACCTTGATCTTATCGCGCTTTTTCAGAGTACCGTGCATAACGCGGATCAATGAGACGACGCCGACATAGGAATCGAACCAAGAATCGATGATCAGGGCCTGTAGGGGCGCATCGATTTCACCGCGCGGCGGCGGCACCCTCGCGACCAGCATCTCAATGAGTTCTGGGATGCCCTCGCCGGTCTTGGCGCTGACGTGTAAGGCATCCTCGGCGTCCAAACCGATAATCTCTTCGATCTCGCGCATCACCCGCTCCGGCTCGGCCGAGGGCAGATCGATCTTGTTCAGCACCGGCAGCACCTCCAGCCCGAGATCAATGGCGGTGTAACAATTGGCCACGCTCTGCGCCTCGACCCCCTGGGCCGCGTCCACCACCAACAGCGCGCCCTCGCAGGCGGCCAGCGAACGCGATACCTCGTAGGAAAAATCCACGTGCCCCGGCGTATCGATGAAGTTGAGCTCGTAGAGTTCTCCATCCTTGGCCGGATAGTCCAGCGTGACGCTCTGGGCCTTGATGGTGATGCCACGCTCGCGTTCGAGGTCCATGGAGTCAAGCACCTGCGCCGACATTTCACGTTCGGTCAGTGAGCCGCAGTGCTGTATGAAGCGATCGGCGATGGTCGACTTGCCGTGATCAATGTGGGCAATGATTGAGAAATTACGAATATGCTTGAGGTCCGCCATCAGTGGATGCTGGTCCTATCTATACTGAGCAAGATTGAATGCGAATAGGTGCGGGTGCCGGCCTGCCAGCACGCGGCACGCGAGCAACGATGGGTCGCTATGACCGGCCGGCGCCGTTGCGGCTGAGTTTCATGGTGCGGCGCTACCCGGAAACAGGGCGCGCTTGTTTCGCGTTAACAGGCCAATTTAACAGAAACGCCGGGCGGCTACTCCGTGGGAATTCGGATTGGATAGAACATACGCCCGTCTCCGCGCTGCACCAACATGGCAACGGATTGTCCGCCCTTGATCTCGTCGAGCAATGTGCCGAAACCTTCCATGTCGGAGACCGGTTGGTTGTTGAAGTTGATGATGATGTCGCCGGCACGGATTCCCCCTTGCTGGGCTGGCCCCTCTTCAACAGTATCCACCAACACACCGCCATCGGCGATGCCGAGCATCTCGCGCTCCTCGGCGCTGATATCCTTGACGACCAAGCCAAGACGATTGACCGTGGGCAACTCTCCTAGGCCCGGCTCGACGAGGAGATCGCCGTCCTCGGGCAGTTCCGCCAACAACACAGGGACATCGATCATCTCGCCCGAGCGCAACACCTGGAGCTTCACCTCGCTGCCAGCCTTGGTCACACCGACCAGCGGCGGCAGATTGCTGGAGGTCGCAATGTCCTTGTCGTTGAAACTGATAACGATGTCCCCGGCGCGCAGCCCCGCAACTTCCGCTGGGCTGCCGGGCAGCACTTGCGCCACCAGCGCGCCACGCGGATGACGCATGCCGAAGGTCTCGGCCAATTCCCGAGTCACGTCCTGGATCAGCACGCCCAGCCAGCCGCGACTGACGCGCCCCTTCTCCTTGAGTTGATCGACCACATCCATCGCGACCTCAATGGGAATCGCGAACGATAGCCCCATAAAGCCCCCGGTGCGGCTGTAAATCTGAGAATTGACGCCGATGACCTCGCCGTCGAGATTGAACAACGGGCCGCCGGAGTTGCCTGGATTGATGGCAACATCGGTCTGGATAAAGGGCACGTAATTTTCCGTTGGCAGACTGCGACCTTTCGCACTGACGATGCCGGCCGTTGCCGAGTGCTCGAACCCGAAGGGCGAACCGATCGCGAGAACCCACTCGCCCACCTTGAGGTCGACCGCGGAGCCGATATGGGCGATTGGCAAATCATCACCGTCGATCTTCAATAGGGCAATATCGCTGCGCTCGTCCGCGCCGATGATCCGCGCAACAAACTCGCGTCGATCACTGGTGCGCACGATGATCTCGTCAGCGGCCTCAACGACGTGGGAGTTGGTCAGGACGTAACCATCCGCCGAGACGATGAATCCGGAACCGAGCGAGCGGCCCGGGTCGATCTCTTCGGGCATTTGTCCTTCGTCGCCGAAAAAGCGTTGAAAGAAGTCATAAAGCGGACTGTCTTCAGGTAGACCTTCTTCGGCGCCAAAATCCTGCGGCCCCAAGGTGATGCTCTGTTTGGTGCTGATGTTAACGACCACGGGCCCATTGGCTTCAACCAGCGAGGTAAAATCCGGCAATGCAGTGCCACGCCGGGACAACAACGCCGCTGGCGAGCCCTCAGCGACCGCGAATGACGCGACCCAGACCCCCTGGCAAAAGAACAACAAGGCGAGCAGCGAGGCGAGCAAACTACGCATAAAGAACCGGGATCGAAAGCAGTGACGGAAGCAGGAACAGGTTTGGCGACTCGGCCGCCGGGGCGACGCGCGGCGCGCATCGGCGGAAAGCTCAGCGCCTAAAGATAGCAGACCTGCGCCCGGACGAATCGATTATCAGTCGGTTGCCGCCTAAGAACGTCGGCTGCCAACTAAAACCGGCCTGTAGCATCAGCTAAACCCGACCTCTACGGCCGCCCCCGACTCTCGTCTCAACAGCACCGCGCGGTAGCGCGGATTGGTCCCAATCCTCGCGCTGTAACCGCGGAGCCACAGCAAGGCCAGCCCGAAACCCATCAAGCCACCGATAATGCTGGGCAAATCCGATGACAAGGACGTGGAGAAGCTCGCGATCTCTTGCCCCAGGATCGCACCGAGGATGAGTCCAGTTACCGGGACTAGGTAAGCCGAAACCGCGGCCCGCAGCAGCGCGGCCTCCGGAACACCAATGACCACTTGATCACCGACGGCCGCGTCGATCACATTGACGACTCGCAGACGCAGCGGCCGCCGCCCCAGGAATCGATCAAGCAGCGATGTTCCACAAGCCGCTCTTGCCCCACAGCCGCCGCAGGCGCCACGGCGCTGCGCCTGAACATCGGCAAACTCGCCGTCGCGGACAACGATGACGGCACTTTCTTCGATCAACGCGGCTCTCTCCGTTCAGAATGCCCGGCAATCAGGGCCGGATTGATGATCAGGTAACTAATAAGTGTCATGGCTCGGCAGCCGCAGTCCGCGGCGGCGTCACGCCATTGAGCAGCATGCGTGCGGTGTGCTCGGGCACCTCACCGACCACGGTCGCATGGTGACCGTCGATGCGACCACCGATTGCCGCGATCGCGCCCATGCGGGTGGCACCGACGAGCCCACCGACACTCGGCTCGATGTAGACGGAGACGGATGCAATACCGTCGCCAATCAAAAAATGCTCCATCGTCTGATTGCGACGGCTCGCGACAATCTCAAATCCCGGGGGCATGGCAGCCAGTGTCCAGTCGGAACGCGGCGCGATCAAGGCCTGATCGTCGTTAACCGGAATGCCATCGACCGGCGCAGACGATAACCGCGCGAGTCCGGGGTCGGCTGGGAAGATTTCAACGTTGGTGAACATCACCTGCTCTATAGGTTGCTCGGCGTCGTCGAGCAGGTCGATTTTGAGCGGAAGCCCGGTCTTACGATCAATAAAATAACGGTAGCCGTAGCGGTAATCATCCCGCGGCGCGATGCCGACGACGTCGGTGTCGCGACCAGCTACGCGCGATTGTCCCAACGCGCTGATGACGTAGTGCCGACGAATGCGCTTGAAGTCAACCGGGCCGCTCCGCAGAATCGCGCTGCGCTGCTCGCCGCGCGGCATCGAAAAGGCGCGGGCGTTAGCCGACATGCAAGTCACGCCTCGCTCATTACGAGCCACGGCCCGAATTGGGCCACTGAGCGCAAGCAGACTCTCCATAGCGACGCCGTTGTCGATGCGATGCGCGATTCGCAGCGTGGCCAAATGACGATCGTGCAGATAGACCAGCGTCCCCTCGTACTCGACCTGGCGCTGTGCTTGGGCCATGCGGTCGAGCAAAGCCTGCGGATCGACGGCCGCCGCGGTGTCGCTGTCTACGGCTTCGCTAACAGCGCTGCCTTCGTCACCAGGTCCGTGAGCCAAGGTCGGGGCCGGCGCGCTCGATGCCGCTAAAATAACTGCAACCAAGACTGGGGCACCAGCCGACGGCCAGATCTGGAGTCGGGCCTGGGCGGATAGCCAGCGCGCCCCGCGGGAGACCTGCTGGAGTCGACCCTTGCTCGGTAATGCGCGAGTATCAGGGACTGTCTTCATAACCGACGAAATCGACATAGGAGACGAAGCCGGACAACCCCGACCCTGGGGTCAACTCATGATGGCTAACCAGTAACTCATCGAGTTTGTCCCGCAAGAACGGATCATCGCGCTGCCAACGCTGAGGCGACGACGTGATGAAGGGGATGTTGCCCGCGTCAGCAACGCGCGTATCCGCGACCTCCACTGCAGCGGGGATGACAAAGATTGCGAGGATGGCCGAAGCTGCGGCAAGGGCGGAAGTCATTGGTACGAACCGGAGCCAGCGCGGCGATCTCCTTCGAAAGCGCATGGACGACCCTAAGCGGATTGATCGTCGCCCTGGGCTGCCTGGCGATGCCTGCTCCCGACCCAAGCGGGGACGGCCGTCACCGACGACAGACTCGAACACACCCCTGCCTGCAAGCCGCGCGTTCAAGTCGATTTTCTCGCCCCGCAACAGAAAACTTACCAGATGAAAACGTTCCCAACACTGCTGCAGCTCGCCATTTGCCAGCAATCGATCGATCGCCTGCTGCATCTGCGGTCCACTGCATTCACCATCCAGCAATGCCGAAAGGGATTGTCGGGGATCGTCCTCGTTCATCGTCGCGCCCTGGTCAATGTTTGAGAATCGGGTTTGGAAATCGGCATTTCGGAAAGGTCGCTTCGGGGCATCCGCACGGGTCTGTTCCGATAGCCGGGGTTCAAACGTTGGGAGATCTGTAGGTCTGGATCACTGTTTCAGCCGGCTGGCTCCGAGCGCTTATCTCAGGACTGGTCTCAGGACTGGTCTCAGGACTGGTCTCAGGACTGGTCTCAGGACTGGTCTCAGGACCGGGCGCCAACCTCAGGAACTGAGCAATGGCCGTAGCCTCTTGTCGATCGCCTCTCGGGCGCGGAAGATTCGCGAGCGAACAGTACCAATTGGGCTATCCATTGTAGTCGCGATTTCCTCATAGCTCATGCCTTCGAATTCGCGCAGCATGATGGCCGTCCGCAGGTCTTGCGGCAATCCGTCCAGAGCGGCTTGCACGCTATCGGCGATCTCGCTGCTCAACAACTCGGCCTCCGGTGTCGCGACCTCCCGCAGTTTCGCGCCAATGTCCATCTGCTCAGCGACTTCGGCCTCGACATCATCGCCCGGCGGTCGCCTACCTTGCGACATCATGTGATTTTTTACCGTATTGATCGCGATCCGATAGATCCAGGTATAAAACGCACTCTCGCCGCGAAACCCTGGCAAAGCCCGGTATGCTTTCAGGAAGGCATCCTGGGTTATATCGAGTACCTCGCTGCTGTCGCGAACGTAGCGACCGATCAGGTTAGAAATTCGCTGCTGATATTTCAGCACCAGCATATCGAATGCGCGACGATCCCCAGCCTGGGCGCGCTCAACCAGGGCTTGATCGACCTCTCGTTCAGACACGTCTACCCCCCAATCGTGGGCGAGTTACGCGTTCCTTTCGCATTGACAGCCTCCCGGCACAGAAAGTTCGTTACAAAATCAGGCAACGTTGATCTCGATCAGACTTCGAGCAGCGTCCCCCGTCGATGACGCCACCCCGAAAAGCGGGGGCATCGCTAGGTTGCATGGCGCCAAGTGCTTGCGGATGAGTCAAGTTTTCTGACGACAACAACTGAGCGCCCGCCAAGGGCCAAGCGCGACAGCCAAAGGCTAGAGATTAGATCCGCGCAGTCGCGCTGGACGACGGCCCACGACTATTGGCCTCCCTAAATGAATGCGCGGGTCAAACGAAGCGATGCTGGTTGCGCCGCGGACTTCCGCGTCAGTTCTTTGGATATGCGGACAATGCCGAAGATCAAAACGAAAGACTAGGGGCTGAACAGACTTTGAAAAGATTTATCTTCGGGCACGACCATGTTTTGACCGGACTCATGCATCGGACCCGATAATGCCGCGGCACGTTAGGCAACCTTGCTCCATACTCAGATAGACACAACTTCACCAGAGAGCCAGCTACGGCGCAGCCAAAATCGGGAAGCAAATGAGTACGACCCATCGCCACGACGTCCTCATCATCGGCAGCGGTGCAGCCGGTTTGAGCCTGGCCCTTCGCCTTCGGACCAACATGTCTATCGCGGTCATCTCCAAACGCGAACTACGCGAAGGCAACACACTCTATGCGCAGGGCGGTATCTCGGCGGTCCTGGACGCCACCGACTCGATCGAGTCGCACGTTCAAGACACGCTGAATGCGGGCGCCGACTTGTGTGACGCCGACGCCGTGCAACTGGTGGTGGAGCGGGGGCCGGACAATATCCGCTGGTTACTGCGCGAAGGCGTGCAGTTTACCCGAGATGAGCAGTCGCGCGACTCCGACGGCTATCACCTGACTCGAGAAGGCGGTCACAGCCACCGGCGAGTAGTCCATGCCGCCGACGCCACCGGCCGCGCAGTCGAGGACACGCTGGAGAGTCGGATCCGCGCCTCAAGCAACGTCGAATTGTTTGAACATCACGCGGCGGTCGACCTTATCGATTCGAGCAAATTCCGCCCGAGCAATTCCGGAGCCAAAGTAGACCGCGGCCACCGTTGCATTGGCGCCTACATCCTTGACGAAAGTTCCAGCGAGGTAGACAGCTTCTTAGCACCTTTTGTTGTCGTCGCCACCGGCGGCGCGAGCAAGGTGTACCTTTACACTAGCAATCCTGATGTGGCCACCGGGGACGGGATTGCAATGGCTTGGCGCGCCGGCTGCCGGGTCGCGAACATGGAGTTCATCCAGTTCCATCCAACTTGCCTTTACCACCCTAAGGCCAAGTCCTTCTTGGTCACCGAGGCTTTGCGCGGCGAAGGGGCGCGCCTGTTGCTGCCGAGCGGCGACCGCTTCATGCCGCGCTTCGACGAGCGCGCCGAATTAGCCCCGCGTGACATCGTCGCACGAGCCATTGATCATGAGATGAAGCGCGTCGGCAGTAAGTATGTGCTGCTCGACATTTCCCACCGGCAATCTGATTTTATCCGTTCGCACTTCCCAACCATCTACGCGCGCTGCTTGGAACTCGGCATCGACATTACCCAGGAGCCTATACCAGTGGTTCCCGCCGCCCACTATACCTGCGGCGGCGTGCTCACAGACGCTAAGGCACGCACCGATCTGCCCGGATTGTATGCCATTGGAGAGACCGCCTACACCGGCCTGCACGGCGCCAACCGCATGGCCAGCAACTCACTTCTGGAATGCCTGGTTTTTGCCGAACTCGCCGCGGCCGATATTGAAGACGCATTTGCCGATTCGACCCAAATCGGCGATGTCCCGGCCTGGGATGCAAGCCGGGTGACGGAACCCGACGAAGAGGTCGTCATCTCTCACAACTGGGAGGAACTACGACGCTTCATGTGGGACTACGTCGGCATCGTCCGCACCAACAAGCGCCTACAGCGCGCGAAGCGACGCATTGATCTGCTGCGTCAGGAGATCATCGAGAACTACAGCAATTTTCGCGTCGAGACCGATCTCTTGGAACTGCGTAACCTCGTCGAGGTTGCGGACCTGATCGTCCAATCGGCACAGCGTCGGCGCGAAAGCCGCGGCCTGCACTACACGCTGGACTTCCCCGGAAAGGACGCGAGCCAGTTATCTCCGACCGTCTTGATACCGGATCGCTACCGGCCGCGACCGGATCAAAACCCCAAGCGCTAATCCCTGGTCTCCTGCTTGGGAACTGCGGCCAACGTCGATCCGGCTTGCAATTAGTTTGCATTGGACCCGCGAAACGCCACGACAGATCCCCGACAGCCTTGTGCGCGGCACATTTTCCGTTGAGAATCCGCGCTAGCTCGATTAGTCTAAAGGCCAAACAGGCATTGGCCCCGAAGCGAGCGGGGACAGTCCGGCTAGGCGTCTGATGCATCTGCGCGGTTAAGCACCTAAGAAGCACCCGACATCCGTCGGACCCCGTGCAGTCAACCAAATCGATCAACCCACCCAAGAACACGGGCGCCCTTAGGCGCGGTTACATCCGGGACGTTTGCTATCGCCGCCGCCACAACACGACCGACCCCATGCGCTGAGCCGCTTGCCCCCGGTAACTGCCCGAGAAAGGTACACGGTTTGATTCGACACCTGTTGCTAGCGGCAGTCATCGGTCTTTGCAGCACTAACTCGAACGCTCAACAGGTCGTCGCAAACGCCGATGTTACCGACGCGCAAATCTCCCGGAATGAGGCAAGGCTCTTTTTCACCATGCGCCTGCAATACTGGCCGAACAAGCGCCCGGTAACGGTCTTCGTGCTGCCCGATGACCACCAACTGCACATCGACTTCGCCAAAACCATTCTTGGTTTATTTCCTTATCAGTTACGCCGCGTTTGGGATAGGCAAGTCTTCAGCGGTACCGGACAGGCGCCGATCACGGTCGCAAACGAGGACGAGATGCTGCGTCGGCTCAGCACGACACCCGGCGCCATCGGGTATCTAGAGCGACCGCCTCTCGATGCGCGCATCCAGACTATTCGCGTACGCTGACATGCATAGCTGTCTCACCTTCATTTGCTTCGCCCTGATGCTGACCTGCACCGCGGCGCAGGCCACTGAATCCGAATCCTTCTGGGATCGCTTGCAAGTTCACGGCTTCGCGAGTCAAGCCGCCGTAAAAACCAGCGACAACCGTTGGTTCGGCGACAGCGAACAGACCTCGTTCGACTTCACCGAGGTCGGCCTCAACGCATCAATGCGACTGGACCCGAAACTACTGCTCGCCGGCCAAGTCCTCTATCGACGCGCGGGGGAAATGTACGAAAGCGATTTGTCATTGGACTATGGGCTGGTCGATATCACGCCCCTGTCGTCTGCCGAGGGACGCTTGGGACTGCGTGCAGGCCGCATCAAGAATCCCCTGGGCCTTTACAACGCAACCCGCGATGTGCCATTCACGCATCCCGGTATCTTCTTGCCCCAAGTGGTTTATTTTGATCGGGTACGCAACCTGGTGCTTTCCACCGACGGCGCGATGCTCTATGGAGATAGGTATACCGCGTTCGGCAATTTCTCGTTCACAATCGGCAACGGCTGGCCGGTGATGGACGACAACGTCGAATGGGCCTACTTGAACAACGATTTCCCCGGCGACATCAAAGCCAACGGCCCGAATTGGCTCGCAAGCCTTTGGTATACAGACCCGAGCGAGCGATTTAAGCTCGGATTAAGCGGGGCCACGCTGTCCATCAAGTTCGATCCGGACATCGACGGCTTGCCGAGCATCAATCGCGGGCGTACGGACATCGACTTCTGGATAGCTTCGGCGCAATACAACGCAGAGGATTGGACCCTGACCGCGGAATACGCCAGCGAGCCGTTGTCATGGCGGGGCTATGGCGCTTTGGTACCGGATCGAGATGCAACCGGCGAGGGCTGGTATCTACAGGGCACCTACCGTCTGCGTCCAAGCCTGGGCCTGATGTTGCGCTATGAAGAAGGCTACGCCGACACCGCGGACCGCGACGGCAGCGAGTTGGAGGCAGCAACGGGAGGCTTGTTGCCGGCCAACTTGGGATTTTCCAAGATCCTCTCCGCTGGCATTCGTTGGGACATCAATCCACACTGGATGGTGCGCGCCGAATACGCCTACAACAACGGCACTTTTATTCTGTCGTCGCGAGAGAACGCCGACTTTCTCGCCCGAGAGCGCTATTGGAATCTGTTTTCACTCCAACTGGCGGTTCGCTTTTAGGCAGGCCTCGGCATGCACCACACTCGGCCTATAGTAACCGCGCCCTACCTGAGCCTGCGCTGGAAGGCATTGATAGGCCTAACGATTATTTTGGTCGCCGTCAACGGCTCGCTCGCATATTTTTCATATTCCCAGTTGACTGGCCAATTCCAACAGAGTCAGCGGCAGGCCCAGGCGCTGCAGGCAAAACAGCTCAGGGCGCTGCTCGATGATCGCTATCAGCAGATGTCGCGCCTGGCCAATGTCGTACCACGGTTGGTCCCCCCGCGCGCCGAAGAAACCCTGGCACAACATCTGCGACGCGCCTTGAACACCAGTGGCGTGATGCTGGATCTGGAGTGGGACATCCGCTCGGTCCACTGGATCAGACCAGACCGCCGGATTCAATTGCTCTGGCCGTCCGACGCACCAGCGGTACCAGCAGAGCTTGCCGCCCGAGCGGAACGCGCGCCGGACCAAACCGCCCGCATGCTGTCCTGTACAGACGACTGCCGACAACTCCTGGCTGCCCCGTTGCTCTGGAGCGGCGAGTCTTCCGGGGCCTTGGTCCTTGGGCGCTCCATTGCGGATGCGCTGCTCGCGTTCAGCGCCCTGACCGGCGCCGATGTGGCAATGGTTCCGAGCGCGAATGAGGGGAAGTCAACAACCGACCCGACTCAGTTTAGGGCCATTACCCACGCAAGATCGACGCGGACGCTGTTCGAGCAGGCACTGTCGATGGAGACCGGCGCGACAAGATCCGGAGGCATCAGAATAGACGCGTCAAACCACGATGAATTCCCGGTTAACGTGCTGGTCAAAGACGACGGCAATTCCTACGAGGTGTTCCGCCTGATCGATTTGGTCCCCGGCGTTGATGCCCTGGTATTGAACAATGTGTCTGCTCAACGCGCGGCCATTGGCGCGGCGACGCGCTTGAGCTTTCTGATCGGCGCCATCGGCCTGATACTCTCCGAGGCGCTGATGCTCTTGATCATGAGCACATCCCTGTCCCGGCTACGTCGACTCGCCGACCTCTTGCCGCTACTTGCCGATCAGCGATTCTCGGAGTTGCAGGCGCTCCTGCCATCGCCGCGACTCAAGCTTCCGTTGCGCGATGAGATGGACCTGATGGTGGAGACGGTGCACAAGGTCTCTAACCGCATGTCCGCAATGGAGCAAGACCGGGAGCAGGCCCGCCGCGAACTCGTCTGGTTAGCGGATCATGATCCGCTCACGAAGCTGCTGAACCGGCGCCGTTTTGATCGGGAGTTGCAACGATCCGTCGAGGATGCGACGCAGAAGCTAGGCAGTGGCGCCCTGATGTTCGTCGATCTGGACCAGTTTAAAGACGTCAACGACATTAGCGGCCACCAAATGGGAGACGGACTGCTGCGGGATATCGCCAATCGACTCGCCGAGGGCACGGATGATCAGGCCGTTCTTGGCCGGCTCGGCGGTGACGAATTCGCCATCCTTCTACCGGACGCGACCACCGAACAGGTCCTTTGTATGGCGACAGAGGTGCAACGCTGTATCCAACAAGTCGTTGTCCACGACCACGCGTGGCGACACCAGGTCTCCGCCAGCATCGGCATCGTGTTGTTCCCAGAGCACGGCAAGGATGCGCAGCAACTCATGGCCGACGCTGACCTGGCCATGTATCAGGCCAAGGAGAAGGGCCGTGGCCGCTGGCATCTATTATCTCCAGACGACACCGGTCGCGAGCGCGCCAACGCTCGTGTGATCTGGGCAGAACGTATCGTCGACGCGCTGGAAGACGATCGCTTTGAGCTTCACTTCCAGCCGATATTGGAGATTGCGACAGGCAAGATCTGGCGCGCCGAGGCTCTGATCCGGATGCGAGACACCGATGGCAAGTTGGTGATGCCCGGCAGCTTCATTCCCATCGCGGAGGAAACCCAGCAAATCCGCACCCTGGATCATTGGGTACTGGCGCGCGCCATCCAACTGATGCAACATCACCCTGAACTGTCGCTCTCGGTCAACCTGTCGGCCTGCGCCGTGCAGGAACCATCCCTGCCCGAGGAGATCAAGCGACTGCTGCGCACCTACAAGATATCCCCGTCCAGACTCACGCTAGAGGTGACCGAAACGGTCGCCATCAACAGCCTGGAACAGGCCACTCGACTGATGCACGAGATCCGCGCCATCGGCTGCCATTTTGCCTTGGACGACTTCGGCAGCGGCTTCGCCAGCTACGCCTATCTGCGCCAGTTGCCGGTGGACGACGTCAAGATCGACGGCGCCTTTATCCGCGACATCGCCTACAGCAAGGAAGACAGGATCTTCGTGCGCGCGGTGACGGAGATGGCACACGGCATGGGCAAGCAGGTCGTCGCCGAGTTTGTCGAGAACGCCGATATCGTCGCAGTACTAGCGGAGATCGGCGTGGATTTCGCACAGGGCTACCACATCGGTCGTCCCGAACTGCCTCAAGTTGACGCCTATGGTCCGAAAATCTCTGATTCAGTCAATCCCTAGATGGCTTGATGGCGCCTAATGCTTGTGGATGAGGAAAAGTTGCCTTGATGCGGGGTGCTGCCTGAAGCTGCGCCAACCATAACTCGTCGATCTGAGGCGAAACCGCGCTAGCCACGACCAACAGCAGATAGCAGCGCCGCTGCCGTGACGGCTTGTCCGAGCGCAAGTCCGCCATCGTTGGCCGGCACCCGACGATGAGACAAGACCCGAAGACCGCGCGCACGAAGGCCAGCGCAAACCCGCTCGAACAGGGTGCGGTTTTGGAACACCCCACCGGAGACGGCCACCGTACCGACCGCATGGGCCGCGGCAACTTGCGCGCTCAGTTCGACAATCGCATCGGCGAGCCCGCCATGAAATCGCGCGCTGATTTGCGCTGACGGTGTAGTTCCGTTGAGGTCTGCGAACAATTGCCGCCACATCGGTGCCGGATCGAGCAGCCACAGCCCATCGTCAGCGTCATATCCAATGCCAAAATCGTAACCCTGAGCAGCCTCGACATCGCGGCACAAGGCCTCCAACTCCATCGCCGCCTGACCCTCATAGGCGATGCCGTCCGGACAAATGGCAAGGGCCGCCGCAACGGCATCAAACAAACGTCCGCACGAAGAGGTCAAAGGTGAGTTGACACCCCCCGCGATCATCTGGACAAGAAGGTCGATGGGCCGTTGTCGCAAGGCGGTGGCGAGCTCCAGCATCCCGAATTCTCGCTCAAAATTGTCCCAACCCAAGGTGGCGACGATCTGTGCGAACAGGTTGCGCCAAGGCTGAAGGATGGCCTGAGTGCCGCCGGGGAGCGCGACGGTGCGAAGATGCGCAACGCGTTCCAATCTCCGATAGTCGCCGATGAGCCACTCTCCGCCCCAAATGCTGCCGTCGTCGCCATAGCCGGACCCATCCAGGGCGACACCGAGCACAGGCCCGCCCTGAAGCGGCCAATCGTTATCCGCCAACACGGCGGCAATGTGCGCGCGATGATGCTGGACCTCGATCAACTCCAGTCCGTCGGCCGCGGCCAGGTCCCGCCCAATGCGCGACGCCCGATAACCGGGATGTCGATCGACGGCGATGGCCTCGGGACGATGCTGAAAAAGGCGCCGATACAAAGCGATGACGCGCTCATATTCTATCGATGTCTTGGCCTCCCCCAAGTCACCCAAATGCTGAGAAAGCACTGCCTGCCTGTCCTGCAGGAGGCAAATGGTGTTCTTCACTTCGGCACCGAGGGCCAGAATAGGCGGGGTCTTACGAAACCCCGCGGGCAAGGGCAAAGACGCGGGCGCATACCCTCGAGCTCGGCGCATCAGTCGCGGCGCTCCATCCATAACCCGCGCTACCGAGTCGTCGACGCGGTTGACGATCTCGCGATCATGCAGCAGGAAGGCGTCGGCGATACCCTGCAATCGCAGCAAGGCATCGGCGTTGTCGATGCACTGGGGTTCATCGCTGCGGTTGCCGCTCGTCATCACCAGCGGCACCTGCCAATCTTGGAGCAACAGACGATGCAGCGGGCTGTAGGGCAGCATGAGGCCGAGCGAACGTTGGCCAGGTGCAACATCCGGTGCCAGCAAGGCGTCGCCATCGAGTTCCAGCAGAACGACAGGTGCCGCCGCACTGGTCAACAAGCGCGCCTCCTCAGGACGCAACTTGCAGTAACGCTTGATCAGCTCCAAATCCCGCGCCATCAAGGCAAAGGGCTTGGACCAGCGGCGCTTGCGGCGGCGCAGTTCCGAGACGGCCTCTTTACTCGTTGCGTCGCAAGCCAGGTGAAAACCGCCGACGCCCTTTATCGCAATGATCCAACCATCCGCAAGTCGCTTGCTGGCCGCCGTTACGGCGTCTAGGCCTCCAAGTTCGGCGGCGGTCATTTCACGCCCATCGACATCGCTCAGCCACAGCCTCGGACCACAGACCGGACAGGCATTGGGCTGAGCGTGAAAGCGTCGATCCTCGGGATCGGCATACTCCGCACCACAGTCAACGCACATTGGGAAGACCGACATGCTCGTGTTGACGCGGTCGTAGGGAATGCGACGGACGATGCTTAGCCGCGGACCGCAATGCGTGCAGTTGGTGAAGGGATATCGAAAGCGCCGATCGGCCGGGTCCAAGATCTCCTTGCCGCAGTCAACGCAGGTGGCGGCGTCCGGGATCAGCGCGGTATGAACCTCTGTCGCGGCGCTTGCAGCAATAACGAAGCCATCGCACTCCGGCGCCTCCGACAAGACCCGACGCTCAATGCCGTCAATGCGACCCAGCGGAGGACAATCCGTGAGCAGCCGACGACAGAAGGCATCCAGACTAGTCGATGATCCCCAGGCGCATACGACCACGCCATCGCCGTCGTTGCCGACCGAGCCCTTGAGACCGAGTGCTTGGGCCAGGCGCCAAACGGTTGGCCGCAAGCCGACCCCTTGAACCAGCCCGCGAACGCGGATCTCCTCGCCTTTAACACAAGCCGAATCCAGGGTTGCGGACTGAGTGGATGCTGCTCCGGAGGATTTGGTTAATGGATTCATCTGAACTGAAGATAGACACTGGATGAGCCGATCGAGCTTGCGCCGAACGCCCGTCTGCTCGCGACCGTGCTGGAGTCCCCGGACGAGATCGGTGCCGATTGGTCCAACCTTGCCATGACAGGGTTTGCCCGCGCCTTCAGCGACGATGAGCCGGACTAGGGGCCGGAATGGGTGCAGCGCCAATGCATGCCGTTGACTTGGAAAAGACCGGGCTGCCAGAGGCCGATTTGTTGCATCGAATGCCGCTGTTCTCGCTGCTGCGGCAAGACGGGGCCGAGGTTGCCACGTTCCAAGACCTCGACCGGTTTACGCCCTATGCGGTGCAGGCCCGCTACGAGGCGGGTGATCCCGACGAGGAGGAAGCGCTGGAGCGTGCGTTAATCGTCGCCGAAGTCGGCGATTTGCTCACATCTGCCGCAGGTGCTCTACGTCGCGGACGGCTTGGTCCGGAGCCTGGACTAGGAGCAGGACATCCTGTTCGCGCTAGATTGGAGCGGACTGGATCTCGCGCCCCTCATCGACGGCATACCGGACAACCTGCATGCGGCGGGACGCCAGATGCAGCGCATCCCACGCACGCGGTTTCGCCGATGCCAAGCTGGGCGAGCACGCGGGCTACCTGGTGCAGGAGTTGCGCAGTTGGCTCGACACAACTGCTCGCAATCCCGTTCGGTGAAGGCGCTGACATAGGGTCCTCCTCGACTTCCCGTGTCGTCGTTCATGCCAATTTATCCAGGCAACTTCAGTCTTTTTACTCGTTCAATTCGTTGCTCGTGTACCTTAACAATTTGTCTTGTCTTATCTTATCTGACACTTGGATTGCCATTATTTTGAGGCCCCTGCGTCGTTGTCGATGACTCCGTCGTCAGAATTTGGCATTTTTTCTACGAAGCAATAGGACGTATGCTAGCAAACGACTCACGGATAAATCGCATAAATAAAGTTTATGGTCAGAAGATCACACTTATCGAAGGCAGAAAAACAGTCGGGTCTGACGGCAAACGCTGATTGATCGTAGAGCCAAGCTCCCGCGATCAGATTCTTGCTGAGATTTACCCAAGCCATCAAAAGAAAAACGGCCTACCTAAGTAAGCCGCTTCTTATATTGGCGATCCACAGGTTTGAAATCCAGTTACCCCCGTGAAAGAGCGCGAGCGCCTAGGCCGTGATTGCGATCAAGTAGACCGAAGCCGCTGCGGAGGGGCTAACCGATGCTTTTGTTATCTACCACGTTACCGATTGAAATTCTGACATAAAAATGGCCCTGCGGATTACCGCAGGGCCTTGTTTTTATTGGCTCCCCGACGTGGACTCGAACCACGGACCCACTGATTAACAGTCAGTTGCTCTACCAACTGAGCTATCGGGGAGTTGACTGAAGCCCAGAATTATAGGACACCAGATCTCGCTACGTCAACCAAAAAACCATGCTCAGAGCCGGTCTGAAGCTCGCTGGTCAGTAGCTGATCAAAGGCTTATCCAAGAACTGTACGCTCTGCATTTGCCCGATAGCAGAAGCTATATCGTCTCGTTGTCAGTGCATTGAACAAACCGCCAAAGAACTCTCGTTGTCGTTGTCGTCATCGAGTATCCGCACAACAACGACGATTTCGGCTCTGCCGGGTTAAAAGGTTAGGAGAGAAGAGCGCCGGTATCGCGGGGAGATCACCGAAAATGTCCCGGGGCTAGTCGCTGCAATCAATGTTGGATTCTTCGCTGAGCGCCACGCGTCCCACTCGGCTGACAACCACTTGTATCGGGTCGGACACGCCGTCGGCGCGGGCGTCATCAGCGGATGCGTCATCGCGGGCGTCGCAAAACGTGAATGTCCCTGGGACCTCCACAGACCCGTCGTCTCTAAAACAATACTCATGACTGTCGTTATTATCTGTGATGTTGATCGTTCCCGCTCCCTTACGGAGCCGCAGCGGCGCTCCGCCGTCTTCGACCAACACGGCGTAGCCGTCGGACCACGCGGTATCTTTGCAAGCGGTAGGGGTCGCAACATTGACGGGACAGACGCAGATAACGGATCCACTGGAGATGGCCAACGATCGGGCAAAGTTAATCTGGCCAATTAGTGTGTTAACTTCGGCGCTGCGCGTGTTGTGCGCAACCATGTATCCCAACTGCGGGATGCCAAGGGTCATAAGGATCACCAAGACGCTCAGAGTGACCAAGAGTTCAATCAGCGTCACTCCGGCCAGTGTTTTCGATGTCGCGCGGTTCATGGATAGAGTATCCCGATGCATCATTCCCTACCCCTTAAGTGAAGCACAGGTTTCAACAGCATGCTGGGGTCTTTGCAACCGCACGGCCGTTTGATCTGTCTTTTCGTCAGCCGGCGGCGGTCGCGATGCGTTGCACGGCCTGCTCCAGATTCTGTCTGCCGGTTGCGATGGAAATGCGCGCATAACCATTCAAACCGAAGGCGGAACCGGGAACCAGTGCCACTCCGGCATGCTCGATGAGGTATTCGGCCAGTTCCAGGTCGTTGGTGATCCCTGCTAGCTGTTCGATCAGGCCTTGAACCTTGGGGAAGACATAGAAGGTGCCATCCGTGGGCAGACACTCAATGCCAGGGATGCCATTTAGAGCCTCGACGACGAAGTCGTGCCGCTCTTTGAAAGCGCTGAGCATCTCGCCGATGCAGTCCTGCGGGCCTTCTAGCGCAGCCTGGGCCGCGACCTGGGAGATTGAGGTCGGGTTGGACGTACTCTGCGACTGGATCTTTTTCATGGCCTTGATGACCTGCTCCGGGCCGCCGGCATAGCCGATGCGCCAACCGGTCATGGAGTAGGCCTTGGAGACACCGTTCAATACCAGCGTGCGCGGGGCCAGGTCCGGACAGGCGTTGACGATGTTGACGAAGGGTGTAGCGGTATCCCAACGGATGTGTTCGTACATGTCATCGGTGGCAATCAAGGCCTTCGGGAACTCCCGCAGCACCTCCCCCAGCGCTGCCAGTTCGTCTCGGTTGTAAGCCATACCGGTGGGATTGGACGGGCTGTTAATAACGACCAGACGGGTCTGTTCGTTCATCGCCGCCTTAAGTTGGTTAGGCGTGATTTTAAAATGCTGCTCGGCGCCGGCATGTACCAGCACCGGAGCGGCGCTGGCGAGCAGCACCATGTCGGGATACGACACCCAGTAGGGGGCCGGGATGACAACCTCGTCGCCGGGGTCGAGCACGGCCTGGGCCAAATTGAAAAAGCTCTGCTTGCCGCCGCAGGACACCAGGATCTGCTCGGGTGAATAATCCAAGCCGTTGTCGCGCTTGAACTTTGCGATGATGGCGCGCTTGAGCTCCGGCGTGCCGTCGACTGCGGTGTATTTGGTAAAGCCGTCGCCAATGGCGGCGATGGCGGCTTCTTTGATGTGATCCGGGGTGTCGAAGTCTGGCTCGCCAGCGCCAAGGCCGATCACGTCCTTGCCAGCAGCGCGAAGCTCCTTAGCGCGAGCGGTGATGGCGAGGGTCGCAGACGGCTTGACGGCCTGCACGCGGGCGGAAAGCTTGATGGTCATCGGTGTTCTGTTGGCCTGTTTAGAGCTGAAAATTAGACGTTGCAAGGGGGGCATGTAACGCGACAAAGTCGAGAAACGGAGACTATAGACGCCGCCCTGGCTTTCGCCAGGCTGCTCCCGAATAATAACCAAACCAGGCCCGCCAGACATCATTGATCGCACCGCTGAACATGCGCATTATTCGCTTATGACCAAGCCCTTTGAACTCATCTGTCCGTATCAACCCGCCGGTGACCAGCCGGAGGCGATCCGCCGCCTGGTGGAGGGACTTGAAGACGGCGAGGCCGGGATGACCTTGCTTGGCGTCACCGGCTCCGGCAAGACCTTCACCATCGCCAACGTCATTGAGCGCGTGCAGCGCCCGACGCTACTGCTCGCGCCAAACAAGACCCTGGCCGCCCAACTCTACGGCGAGATGCGCGAGTTCTTTCCGCACAATGCGGTCGAATACTTCGTCTCCTACTATGACTACTATCAACCGGAGGCCTATGTACCGGCATCCGATACCTACATCGAGAAGGACGCCTCCATCAACGAACACATCGAGCAGATGCGCCTGTCCGCCACCAAGGCCCTGCTGGAACGCCCGGACGTCATCCTGGTGGCATCGGTATCGAGCATCTACGGTCTCGGCGACCCAGAGGCCTACCTGAAGATGGTGCTGCATTTGTCGCGCGGCGACATCGTCGATCAGCGCGCGATGCTGCGGCGCCTGGCGGCATTGCAATACCGCCGCAACGAGATCGAGCTATCCCGCGGCAGCTACCGCGTGCGCGGCGACGTGATCGACATCTACCCGGCGGAATCCGACGACGAGGCGGTGCGGGTGGAACTGTTCGACGACGAGATCGAGTCGCTATCGCTGTTCGACCCGCTCACCGGCGAGATGCGCTGCAAGGTACCACGCTACACCGTGTTCCCAAAGACCCATTACGCCACCCCGCGCGAAGTGGTGCTGAACGCCGTGGAGCAGATCAAGGTCGAACTCCGCGAGCGCCTCGGCTGGCTACGCGATAGCGACAAACTGGTAGAGGCGCAACGCCTCGAACAGCGCACCATCTTCGACTTAGAGATGATGGTGGAGGTCGGCTACTGCTCCGGCATTGAGAACTACTCCCGCTACCTGTCCGGGCGCGGCCCCGGCGAGCCGCCGCCGACTCTGTTCGACTATCTGCCGGCCAATGCGCTCTTAGTCATCGACGAGAGCCACGTCACCGTGCCGCAGCTAGGCGGTATGTACCGCGGGGACCGCTCGCGCAAGGAGAACCTGGTCGACTACGGCTTTCGGCTGCCCTCGGCGCTGGACAACCGGCCAATGCGATTCGAAGAGTTCGAAGCCAAGCAGCCGCAGGTGATCTACGTCTCCGCTACGCCGCGGGATTACGAGCATCAGCACTCCGGGGCGATCGTCGAGCAAGTGGTGCGTCCAACCGGCCTGGTAGACCCGGAAGTGGAGGTGCGCCCTGCCCTATCGCAGGTGGACGATCTGCTCTCCGAAATCCAGCTTCGCCTCGGCGTTGGCGAGCGCGTGCTGGCCACCACGCTGACCAAACGCATGGCCGAGGACCTGACCGACTATCTCAGCGAACACGGCGTGCGCGTGCGCTATCTTCATTCCGACATCGACACAGTCGAGCGAGTCGAGATCATCCGCGACCTGCGCCTCGGCGAATTCGACGTACTGGTAGGCATCAACCTGCTGCGCGAGGGGCTGGATATGCCCGAGGTCTCACTGGTGGCCATCCTCGACGCGGACAAGGAGGGATTCCTGCGCTCCGAGGGCTCGCTCATCCAGACCATCGGTCGGGCCGCGCGAAACGCGCATGGCAAGGCCATTCTCTATGCCGACCGCATCACCGGCTCTATGCGCCGTGCTATCGACGAGACCGAGCGCCGCCGCGATAAGCAGATCGCGCACAACCGGGCCAGCGGCATCACCCCGCGGACCATCGTCAAGGCCGTGGCAGATATCTTGGAGGCGCACACCCCAGGCGCACCGATGAAGGCCCGCGATTATGCCAAGGTAGCCGAGGAGATCGCGGAATACGCGGATCTGACGCCTGTGCAGATGGCCAAAAAGGTCAAGGCGCTGGAAAAGACAATGTATAAGGCCGCACGCGATCTGGAGTTCGAGCGCGCTGCGGCAATCCGCGACCAGATTAAAGACCTGCGCGCACGGGGACTAGCGGCCTGATGTGTTCGGGGCAACCTGGCGCGGTCGCGGCGGGGACGCCGCTCCTACCAAGAGACCGGCTAGCGGTTGTGCGATGCGTTACCCTAGCCGGTCGCTCTTCGCAATGCTGGAATTCGCTCCAGCGCCAGGCTCGATATACCGAGAATAATGTACAGCCCGGACATGCACAACAACAGCATCAGCAGGTTCGCGATCGGCTCCATGGCAGTCTCCTCCGGGGCGTCCCCGGAATGATTGAAGGCAAAGCCAAGATGCACCGACCGGTGGCTCAAAAGGCGAGTCTGCCTTCGGCCAGACGCGCTGATCGGTCAAAACTTTGCTGCATCGACGATGCAGACGCGATTTGCTGGCGCCAGCGCCGGTCTATCACAAGACCAGCGACGTGACGACGACTGCTCAGGAGGGACTGCTGACGACTCTGGTGCAACAGCTTTGGCGCTGACCTTCTAATCGTATCTATCGATGCGCGAGGCTTGTGCTGCTTTCTACCCTTCGGGTGGCCAGGGTGCCAACAACGGTGGCGTTCGGCCCACTGCCGCGCCGCTGCCAATGATGTCATTGGGGCGTAACAAGAACGCCGCGGCACCGGATTCTTGACGCTTTTCCGCATTCAAGGTCAAGGCCTTCGGCAAAGTCGGGCGGAGATCAAGCGGCCAAACTTCGGCAGATGCCACCGAGTCGGGTTGGCCCTCTTCCTGCTTAAGAAACTGGGCCGAAGGTAATTGGACCGGTCCCGCGGCGGAAAGCTTGGATTCGACGCTCGGCAGCGGTGTCCGCGGGTTTGGCGCGGTATCGAGTGTTGCTGTCCCGGCCTTTTGGGAACTGCCATCATCGCCCGAATGCCGCTCCGCTTTCGACTGCAACTCCTGTTGCACCTCTGGCGTGTTATCTGGGCCCGCCTCGGGCTGGGGTTCCGGCTCCACGAAGGCGATGCGATCAGTGTGCGCAGGCCGGTCCAACACCGCAAACAGCGGCTTGTCCCGGTTGTAGACATCTCGCCTAAAGCCGACACGCCCCTGATCGTCGGCGAGTGCCGTCAGATAGTAGAGCAACACCGGCAGATGCTCGTCGAGATTCACGTATCGGGTTTTTCCGCGACGGACAACGCGATTGATCGCGGATTGATCCCAGTTGGGCTTGTTCAGCAACTGCTGCGCCAGGGTCAGCGGGTCTTTGACACGGATGCAGCCGTGGCTGTAGGTGCGAACACCGCGGGCAAATAGATGCTTGGAGGGCGTGTCGTGCAGATAGATGGCATGCCCATTCGGAAACATGAACTTGACCCGGCCCAATGCGTTGGAAGGTCCCGCTGGCTGTACAATCCGATAGCGCTTGTAATTACTGGTGTCGACTCCGGATACGCGTCGCCCAGTACGACGGTCGACCACCTGATAGCGACTGGAGACACCGCGCATCTTTTTCTGAATTGAGATCGGTACGGACCAAGTCGGATTGAAAACGATGTGCTCCATTTCATCGCGGAACATCGGCGTCTGGGCGTCGAGGGTACCGACAACCACCGGTGTACTCCAGACTTGCTCGTCGTTGCGGAGCAGATACACCCGATAGGCCGTGACGTCGACGAACAGATAATCCTTGGGCAAGTCATTGTACAGCCAGCGCATGCGCTCAAGGTTGGCGCGTATCGTCAATAAGCGATCGTCCAGCGGATGATTCAAGGCACGCAAGGTATTTGGGCCGATCACGCCATCCTGCGCCAACCCGGAGCGCTTCTGAAAGCCTCGGATCGCTTCTACCAACTCTGCATCATACTGCTCCGCGTCGGTGACCGCGGTAGCCCTCAGCCCATCGGTCACGGTCAGGTGCTCACGGATCAGCGGCACCCGTGGATCGCTCATGCCAGGCGTCAGGTTCGGGCCGCCAGGAATGTCCTGCCAGCCGCCACGGTCGGCGATTTCAAGGTGGCGCTGATAGCCACGCTTGAGATTGCGATAAAACGTCGGATTCGGCAGCATCGCGGGCAGTTTCTTGGCCATGTCTGGTGCCCCCAGCGCCACCTCCATGTCAGACTTCAGCGCCTCGGCATCGGCCTTGTCGACAAAGATGGAGCCGGGATTAACAAAGCGCGGATTGTATTTTCCAAAGCGGAAATGATGGAGGTATCTAAGCAGCGCGTCGCTGAACAGGATATCCGCCGCCGTTCGCTCGGCCTCGGATGCCGATTGTAGCTGGCCAGACGTGATCGACCGCGCGATGGCCTCGGCGTGGAAGTCATCTGGGTCAAAGCCGTCCTCGCGACTCAGGCGCGCCAACTCCAATAACGCGAGCGCCTGAGCCTCGTTCCAGGCGTTGCGATAGTCGCGTTCGGCATAAAACTCGGACAGCAAGCGCCCGGAGAACAGCGGCACATCGGACACGGAGGGCACTTCGGTGCCCCTGAGCGCGTCGGTCCGCTGCTGGATCGTGTCGGCCACCGCCGGCAACGCGAAGAGCAGCGCCAGGGATAACAACACCCAAATCGGCCACATCAGGCCTACTGATACCCAGGGGCCCTGGCTCAAATAGGCACTGGAGCCGGGCAAGGACTCTAGACGGCAACAGGGCGTAAACACGTGCGATGCCTCGCGAGGCTGGGGCTGAGATCGCGGAGTACCCGTTGAGCCGATGCATCGACCGCTGCTTTGCAGCCTTGGCGCATCGGAACGGTTCACTCTGCCGGAGACGATAAACTAGGGCACGACTATACCGGAGTAAGAGGCTGCGCGCAGCCGGTCATTAGTTGACAAAATTGGTTGACAGAATTGGGGTAGGCGCTGGGCGGCCTGACAGCTGGCGTCGACCCCAATCAACGCGCCAAGGTCCGCCGAAACCTTCATGCCTCGCCAATCAATTGCACGCGGCCTTCTTCTTCAACCGACTCCAAACGCACGTCGAAGCCCCAGAGTCTGCGGATGTGCCGCAGCATCTCGTAAATGGAATCGCCGAGTGGCCGGCGGTTGTGTCGATAGTGGCGGAGCGTCAAGGAGCGGTCACCGCGAAGGTCGACATTGTAGACTTGGATGTTCGGCTCACGGCTGCCAAGATTATATTGCTCGGCAAGATATTGGCGCAGGCCGCGATAACCTGCCTCGTCGTGGATGGAGGTAATTTCCAGCGTGTCTTCGCGATCGTCGTCACAGACACCGAACAGACGAAAGTCCCGCATCAACTGCGGCGATAGGTACTGAGCAATGAAGCTCTCGTCTTTAAAGTTGCGCATCGCGAAGTCGAGGACCTTGACCCAGTCCTGACCGGCGATATCGGGAAACCAGTCGCGGTCTTCGTCGGTTGGCGCTTCGCAGATGCGGCGGATGTCACGCATCATTGAGAAACCAAGGGCATAGGGGTTGATGCCGTTGTAGTAAGGGGAGTCGAAGCCGGGCTGAAACACGACATTGGTGTGCGACTGCAACACCTCTATCATGAAGCCGTCGTTGACAAAGCCGCCATCGTATAGCCGGTTCAGCAAGGTATAATGCCAAAAGGTGGCCCAGCCCTCGTTCATGACTTGGGTCTGGCGTTGGGGATAGAAATACTGGCCGATCCTGCGCACGATACGCACGATCTCGCGCTGCCATGGCTCCAGCAACGGCGCATGCTTTTCAATAAAGTAGAGCAGATTTTCCTGTGGTTCGTCCGGGAACCGCCGCTCGCTGAGCACCTTATCTCCCGGTTCGGCCCCCATTGGCAGTGTACGCCAGAGATCGTTAACCTGCGATTGTAGATAGGCTTCACGCTCGCTTTGGCGCTTTTTTTCCTCGGCCATCGACAGCGGCGACGGGCGTTTGTAACGGTCGACGCCGTAGTTCATCAGGGCGTGGCAAGAGTCGAGCAGCGACTCAACCTCCTCATAGCCGTGACGTTCTTCACATTCGGCAATGTAGTTGCGGGCAAAGACCAAGTAGTCGATGATAGCGTCGGCGCTGGTCCAGGCGCGAAATAGATAGTTGCCCTTGAAAAAGCTGTTATGTCCGTAGCAGGCATGCGCGATGACCAGCGCCTGCATCGGCAGCGTGTTCTCTTCCATCAGATAGGCAATGCAGGGATCGGAGTTGATCACGATCTCGTAGGCAAGGCCCATTTGTCCGCGTCGGTAGGTTTGCTCGGTAGAAACGAACTGTTTGCCGAATGACCAATGGTGGTAGTTGATCGGCAGCCCCACCGACGAGTAGGCGTCTATCATCTGCTCGGAAGAGATCACCTCGATCTGATTCGCATAGGTATCGAGACCAAATTCATCATGTGCAATGCGCGCGATCTCTTTGTCAAAGCGCTTCAGCAGCGGAAAGTTCCATTCGGATGAATCGGAGATGAGGTTTTTGCTTAGCATGTGTCTTTCAGGTGTCGTTGAGCGCCAGTAATGGAGGGCTACCCGTCTATGTTGTCTTGCACGCGGATTAAGCTCGAACTAATCTCATACAGGCGTCTGACGCAGGGCGCCCTAGGCGCTTTGGCGCTTGAATAACTCTCGAAACACCGGGTAGATATCATCGGCGCCGCCGATTTCTTCCATCGCGAAGTGTGGGTGAGCTGCCTTGACGTCTTGATAGGCAAACCAGAGGCTCTGGTGCTGGCGCGGCGTGATCTCGACGTAGGCGTAGTAGCGCATCAGCGGCATCAGCTTGCTGATCAGCAGCTCCCGGCAGATGGTCGAGTCCGAATCCCAATTGTCACCGTCCGATGCCTGCGCCGCATAGATATTCCAGGTGCTGGAGTCGTATCGCTCTGAGATCACATCGTAGGCCATGTTTAGGGCACTGGAGACTACGGTCCCGCCAGTTTCGCGAGAGTAGAAAAATTCTTGCTCATCCACCTCCTGAGCGATGGTGTGATGGCGAATGAATACAACCTCTATCTTGTCGTAGTTTCGCTGCAAAAACAGATACAGCAAGATGAAGAAGCGCTTGGCTAGATTCTTGCGTATCTGGTCCATCGATCCGGACACGTCCATAATGCAAAGCATCACGGCCTTGCTGGTCGGCTCAGGCAGCTTGGTGAAGGACTGATAGCGCAGATCAAAGGTGTCGATAAAAGGCAGCGCTGCGATGCGGGTCTTCAGCCGGTCGATCTCTTCGCGCAGCGCGATGACGCGTTCGTCGTGCTCCAAAACGCCGGCATCGGCTAGATCAGCGAGTTCTTGCTCCAATTCACGGATGCGTCCACGATAGGGTGCCCCCAGCGCGGTGCGGCGCGCGATGGCGCCCTTTAGGGAACGGACCACATCAATGTTGCTGGGCGAACCCTCGCTTGTGTGCCCGGCGCGGACGGTCTTAAATTCGGTCGTTCCCGAGAGTTGGTTGCGCACCAAATTGGGCAGTTCCAGGTCATCAAACAACAGGTCCAGGAACTCTTCCCGCGACAATTCAAAAACGAAGTCATCCTCGCCGCCGCCGCCCTGGCCCGCTTTGCCCTGCCCAGAGCTGCCGCCACCCCCTTCCGGCCGCTGAACCCGGTCGCCGGCCTCGAACTCTTTATTACCGGGGTGGATCATGTCACGACTGCCGCCGGACCCGTGGTGAAATACGGGCTCGGAGATGTCTTTGGACGGGATGCCGACACTCTCGCCGCCATCAATATCGGTGATACTACGCCGGTTGACGGCGTCCGAGACGGCACGCTTGAGTTGCGACTTGTAGCGCTTTAAAAAGCGCTGCCGGTTGACAGTGCTCTTGTTTTTGGAGTTGACACGGCGGTCGATGAAATGGGACATAAGGGTTATTCGTTACCTTAGTGAGTAGCGTTTCTCGGGCCTCAAATCAACGGATTCGCCTGGTCGCAGCAAAAATATAGCGCCAAGAGCCAAGCGAGCCAAGGACCAAATGCAGCCAGGGACGGAAGACGGCCTGTTGGGCCAACCCACCCTCAGCCGTCTGTCCAGACCGGCGGTCCTCGGCCCGCCTATTCACTGCGATGAGCTTTGGTCCGATTTGCTCTACTGGGCATTGCTTTACTGGGCATTGCTCTACTGGGTTTTGCCTTACCGGGATCTGCTTTACTGGAATCTGCTTTACTGGGATCTGCTTTATTGGGATTTGCGCACACGCAGATACCATTCGGACAACAGCCGCACCTGTTTCGGCGTGTAGCCTTTCTCAACCATGCGATCGACGAACTGCTCGTGTTTTTTCTTGTCGTCCGCGGACGACTTAGCATTGAAGGAGATGACCGGCAGCAACTCCTCGGTATTCGAGAACATCTTCTTCTCAATCACCACCCTCAGCTTCTCGTAACTGGTCCAACGTGGATTTGCGCCATTGTTGTTGGCACGAGCCCGCAGCACAAAGTTGACGATCTCGTTTCGGAAATCTTTCGGATTGGAGATGCCGGCCGGCTTCTCAATCTTTTCCAGCTCTTCGTTTAAGCCCCCGCGGTGCATCATCTCGCCGGTGTCCGGATCACGGTATTCCTGGTCTTGGATCCAGTAATCGGCGTAGGTGACGTAGCGGTCGAAGATGTTTTGACCATACTCGGCATAAGACTCCAGATAAGCGGTCTGGAGTTCCTTACCGATAAACTCCGCGTAGCGTGGTGCGAGATATTGTTTCAGGAAGGCCAGATAGCGGTCCTGCACTTCCTGTGGTAGGTGTTCGCGAATGATCTGCTTCTCCAAGACATAGAGCAGATGCACCGGGTTCGCCGCGACCTCTGTGTGGTCGAAGTTGAATACCTGCGACAGAATTTTGAAGGCGAAGCGCGTGGAGATGCCGGCCATTCCCTCATCGACGCCAGCATAATCGCGATACTCTTGGACCGACTTGGCCTTGGGGTCGGTGTCCTTCAGGTTCTCACCATCGTAGACGCGCATTTTAGAGAAGATGCTGGAGTTTTCAGACTCCTTCAAACGCGTCAGTACCGAAAACTGGGCCATCATCTCTAACGTGCCCGGCGCGCAGGGAGCCTGATTCAGCGAACTGTTGCGCAGCAGTTTGTCGTAGATATGCTTCTCTTCGGTGACACGCATGCAATACGGCACCTTGACGATGAAGACGCGATCTAGAAATGCCTCGTTGTTCTTGTTATTGCGGAAAGTCTGCCACTCGGATTCGTTGCTGTGCGCCAGGATGATGCCCTGGAACGGGATCGCGGACAGGCCCTCAGTAGCGTTGTAATTACCTTCTTGCGTTGCGGTCAGGAGGGGATGCAGCACCTTAATCGGCGCCTTAAACATCTCGACGAACTCCATCACGCCCTGGTTGGCGCGGCATAGAGCCCCGGAGTAGCTGTAGGCATCCGCGTCGTTTTGCGCGAAGTGTTCCAACTGGCGAATATCCACCTTGCCGACCAGCGAGGAGATGTCTTGATTGTTCTCGTCGCCGGGCTCGGTCTTGGCAATAGCAATCTGCTCCAACACGGAGGGATAGAGCTTGACGACTCGGAACTTGGTAATGTCTCCGTTGTACTCCTGCAGACGCTTCACGGCCCACGGCGACATAATCGTGCGCAGGTAGCGCTCCGGGATACCGTAGTCTTCTTGCAAAATAGGCCCGTCTTCATCCGGAGAGAACAGGCTCAGCGGCGACTCAAAGACGGGCGAGTTCTTAATCGCATAAAACGGAACCCGTTGCATTAATTCCTTGAGCTTTTCCGCCAGCGACGATTTGCCGCCACCGACCGGTCCAAGTAGATAGAGGATTTGCTTTTTCTCCTCAAGTCCTTGTGCGGCATGCTTAAGGTAGGAGACCAGATGTTCGATGGCCTCCTCCATGCCAAAGAAGTCGGCGAATGCGGGGTAGCGCTTGATGACCTTGTTCTGGAAAATTCGGCTCAGACGCGGATCGTTGTGGGTATCAATTAGTTCCGGCTCACCGATTGCAGCGAGCAGCCGCTCGGCGGCGCCCGCGTAAGCCATCGGCTCGCTCTTGCACAGTTCCAAATACTCGTTCAGGCTCATGTCCTCCTCACGGGCGGATTCGTACCTGGCCTGGTAGCGCTCGAAGATCGACATTCAGGATACCTCTCTCGAAGTTCGCATTCTGGTGCGTCGGCGCGAGGCGCCGACAGCTTAAAAATCAGCTGTGGTGTCTATAAGCGTAACATTGTCTCGGAAGGCCGACTCTGCAAGCTCTTTGGCAAGCTCTCTGCAAACTCTGCGCCATAGATGCCAGCAGCGGGCAGTGCCGGCCGGGCCCCAAACCATCATGACAGGATTTGGTGCCGATGGCACTTGCTAACGCACCAAATACGTGCATTTTCCGATGATGTCGGCGATCTCTGCGCCGGAGTGTCCGAGGCCCGCCTGCATGGCCCGCGATGTTGCTGATATGCTAACGGGATGTAAACCGTTATGCCTTTCACGTCAGCACCGGGCCACAAAGTTCAGAGGGCCAGAGCTAGGGCGTTTCATGACCACCGGTTAGTCGGGGTCCAAAATTCCCAGGCATACCAGCGAGGCGACCAGCGCGATGCTCAGCAAGCAGGCGGCGCCGCCGCAAACCAGGATCAACACCACAGCCACGACCCAAACCCCTAAGCAGATGTTTCGGTTGGCGCGATAGACCCGCGTGCGCTTGCGTGCCTGGAAATCTCGATAATCGGGCCGTCCCGCGCAGAGCCAATCGAGCATGCGCCTCGGCCAAGAGGCTAGCGAGTTTCGCAGTCGGACCATTAGGCTTTACTCCGCGCGATGGTTTTCCCAGCGCCTTTCGTAGATCCAACTATGGCGATGCTCGACGACGAGGGCAAGGCGGCGAAAACCGAAGCCTCGTGTTATCACAAGACTAGCAGCGCATCGCGGCCTTGCTGCATTTCGACAACCCTGGACTGATCGGGGTGACCTGGCATTTGAAACGGCTTCGCTCGCCAGGTGTGCAGTCATTTGACGCATCTGCGACCATTGAACGTCCGCAAGATATTTACGTGAAGCATGAGCAAGACCAGTATCGACATCCGCGTCCAAGACACCGCATTCGACCCTTGGGCCGAGCAGGATGTGTTGCGACGCGGACGGTCCGACATCGGCGCCTTGGTCGCATTCGTCGGACTCATGAGAGACAGCAACCAAGGTCGCCGGGTCACGGCAATGACGCTTGAACACTATCCCGGCATGACCGAGCGCGCGCTCGCGCAGATTTCCGACCAAGCCGCGGAGCGCTGGCAGATTGATAACATTCGCATCATTCACCGGGTTGGTCGCCTGCTGCCTGAAGATCCCGTCGTGTTGGTAGCGGTGACGAGTCAGCATCGCACTGAGGCGTTCCGCGCCTGCGAGTTCCTGATCGACTACCTAAAAACCCAAGCACCCTTCTGGAAAAAGGAAGAGACCAATCAGGGGGCGCGCTGGGTCGAGGCCCGAGAGAGCGACAAGGTCGCCGCGAAGCGCTGGGACCTAACGGGACAATGAGCCGAACGCTGGCAGCGCCGCCCTACCTCAGACCGGCACCTCATCGGTGAGCAGTCAGCGCCCGCCAGCAATTGATGCGCTCGCGCAGACGGGCGACAGGCAGGCGCACCAGCAGCAGAGCAGCGAGGATCGCTGCATAAATGCCCGGCTCCAGCAAATCGGCCTTGACCAGCCAGAGGTAGTGCAAGACCCCGAGTATGGCGATGGGGTAAATCAGCCGGTGCAGCATCTTCCAGCGCTTCCCTAGGCGGCGCAGCCAGCCTTTGGTCGAGGTGATCGCAAGCGGTATCATCCCGACTAGCGCAGCAAAACCTACAGTGATGTAGGGCCGCTTGGCAATGTCTTCGACGATTGCCTCCCAGTCGAAGAACTGATCCAGCCAGAGATAGGTGGTGAAATGCAGCGCTGCGTAGAAAAAGGCGAACAGACCGAGCATCCGCCGCAATCGCACCAGCCAGGCCAAGCCGGTCAAGCGACGCAGCGGTGTCACAGCTAGCGTCACCAGCAATAGACGCAACGCCCAATCGCCGGTCGCATGCGTGAGAGCCTGCACCGGATTGGGGCCGATGCTGCCGTCCAGCGTCTGCCAGATCAGCATGACAAACGGCAGCAAACAGAAGACGAACAACGCCAGTTTCAGGGTAGGCAGGATACGCTCGGCAGGCGGTCGAATTGTCGCGTTTTGGGGTCTAGGCATGATGGCATACGTAGGGGCGAGCAGAATCTGACGGCGCCAACCGTTTGCAGGTGAGTTGAGTTGCGTTGATGAGAGACGTTTTTGTTGTCGCGGTCATCGACTATCCAAGAACGACAACGCCAGCGCGCGAGATGATCAAGTGCCAGATTGCCAGGTGCCAGATTGCCAGGTGCCAAATTGCCAGGTGCCAAATTGCCAGGTGATAGTTCAAGAATAACGCGATGGCCGGTCCCTGGAGAGGGGAAACCGCTGCGCTTCAACCGCCCTACCCCTCCAGCTTGTTTTTGCACACTGACCAAGACGGCGATCAGGAGTCGTCGGCCTGAAGCACCGCCGCGCTAAAAATGCATCGCCAGATCCATCCCTGCATACAAGGACGCGACTTGATCCGCATAGCCGTTGAACATCAGCGTCGGCCGCTTTTTCGCGAAAATGCCCTCGCCGATGACGCGATGCCTCGCCTGGCTCCAGCGCGGGTGATCGACCTCGGGATTGACGTTGGCATAAAAGCCATATTCTTGCGGCTGCATGATATTCCAGGTGGCCGGCGGCTCTTTGTCGGTAAAGCTGATACGCACGATCGACTTGATGCTCTTAAAGCCGTACTTCCAGGGCACAATTAGGCGCAACGGCGCACCATTTTGGTTCGGCAGCACCTCGCCGTAGAGCCCTGTTCCGAGGATGGTGAGCGGATGCATGGCCTCGTCCATACGCAGGCCTTCCACATAGGGCCAGTCAAGCACGGCCCTGCGCTGCCCCGGCATCTGTTGGGGATCATACAGGGTCTCAAATGCCACATATTTGGCCCTAGAGGTGGGCTTGAACCGGGTGAGCAGATCACCCAGCGGAAAACCTACCCAGGGCACGACCATTGCCCAGGCCTCGACGCAGCGCAGCCGATAAACGCGCTCCTCCTGCGTGAAGCCGGACAGCACCTCTTCGATCCCGATCTCGCCTGGAGCATCGCACTCGCCGTCGACCACCAGAGTCCAGGGGCGAGGTTTGAGCTGATGCGCATAGCGCTTAGGATCAGCCTTGCCGGTACCGAATTCGTAGAAGTTATTGTAGCTAGTGATGTCGTCGCGCGAAGTCGGCTTCTCATCGGTGGAAAACCGACTCTCGCGCAGGTTTGGGATATCGGCCTCTGCCCGCGCCGACGACGGACCGAGCATCAGCCCGCCGCCGAGCGCGGCGCTGACCCCGGCCCCGACCCCGGCAAGGGCGGCCACTTTCAAGAACGCTCGTCGGCGCGCGTACAGTTTTGGGGGCGTTATCTCTGACGACGGGATGTCACTGGGACGCTTGATTAACATCGCTGACTCCTATTGTTATAGAATTCCGGTGATTTTCGGAGTAGGACCCGGGGGACAGCCAATTTGTTTCACTTGCGTCGCGAGCCGGACCTGCCCGCGGCCTAATGCCGGCAAGTCAGGCCGTGAGAGCGGCTTGCAGCCGCGACTTCCGTTGCCAGAACCGAGTCGCGGCTGCAAGCACTTCCACAGGGCACCCCATCACCCGCCCATCACCCACGAAGTCAACGGCATTGGTCCAGAGCCCAAGTCATCAGACCCCATGACGACAATTCTGCGATGAGCAACGAGCAGCAACGCGAACCTAGCGGACGCTTCCCTGACCTGCCACCGGCGCCAGCCGTCGCCGCGGCGGTGATCCAACCCGCGCCAAGCGTCGCTTCACCCCGGAGGGACGCCGACAGTACAGCGGCGATTGCCGGTCCGCTAACGGCTTGTTACGCCAATGCACGCACGGCACTTCGCAGCCTTGGACAATGAAACCGGCAATAGGCGGCTATCGTTACTTGTATGCCCTGCTCTGGCTCGGTCTAATCGGCTATTCGCTGCTGCTGGCACCGCCAGCTCCGCCGGATCTACTCGAGCAACTGGCGGCGCTGGTGCTGGCCGATTCGGCGCGAATCGATCCGATCGCCATCGCCCTGTTCAACCTGCTCGGCGTGCTCCCGACGGCCTTTCTGGCCATCTTGCTGTTTGACACTGGCCGGCCGAGCCCTTGGCCATTCGCGATCGCGGCCTTCTTCCTTGGCGGCTTCGCCCTGTTGCTCTATTTGGCGTTGCGGGACTTCCGCGCACCGCTAGACCCGCACCCCGGACGTTTTGTGCGTGCCGTCGGCTCGCGACGCCTCGGCTGGATACTGTTCGCCATCACACTGGTGCTGCTCGGCGTTGCCCTTGTCGCCGGCAGTCCCATGAGTTTTGCCTCCCAATTCAACGGCTCTAAGTTCATCGCCGTCATGTCCGCAGACCTGATCGCGCTCAGCATCGCCTTGCATCTGGCCGCCGACACCGATCGCGTCCGCCGCGGACTTCCGCCTCCGCCGGCATGGCAGCATCTGCCTTTGCTAGGGCCGCTGCTCTACCTGAGCACTCGACCTAGCCTCCAGGACTGAACAGCTTGAGCGCAACGAGCAACCGAGGTATGCGATCGAACTTGTTAGACACTGGATCGCGAGCGGACATGTTGCCCGCGCGCATACGGCTCTTTGGCGCGAGCCCTGTGCATTGAGCTCGCAGCGACCCGAGCGGCGCAAGACCGGGTCGGCTTATGACCTGGACCTGGCCCTTGCGTTGCTGGTTGTGCTTTTTTGGGGCACCGCGGCGACGGCCTTCGAACTGGCGCTGCGCCGGGTGGATGCCTACCAACTTCTGCTTTGGTCGGTGACCGTCTCGACCTTGATTCTGGGCCTGCTCTTGGTGACGCGCGGCGGTCTGAGGCCGCTTGTGCGATTGCCGCGCCGGACGCTGCTGCGGGGGCTGGCCCTCGGCGCGCTGAATCCGTTCTTATACTATCTGACGCTGTTCGCGGCCTATGCCCGGTTGCCCGGACAGATCGCGATGGCCCTCAACTATGCCTGGCCGCTGGTGCTGGCGGTGCTCGCCGTACCGCTGCTCAAACAGCCGCTGACTCGCGCGCAGATGGCGGCAATTTCCGTCAGTTTTCTCGGCGCCCTAATCATCGTTACCGGCGGGCAGCTCGGCTTCGACGACGGCCTGGACAGGCTCGGGTTACTGCTGGCCCTTGGCAGCACCTTGATCTGGGCCTTGTTCTGGCTCTTGAACAGCCGCGATGGCGCTGACCCGGTCGCGATGCTGTTTCTGGGCTTTACATCCGGTTTGGTGCTGACGCTAGCCGTTGCGCCGTTCGCCAGCGGCAGCCTTCGGTTTGAGGCCTGGTCGGCATTGTTGCCGCCCGCCGCCGCCTGGCCGGCATTGATCTACATCGGCCTTTTCGAGATGGGAATCACTTTCGTACTCTGGCTGACCGCGCTGCAGCGCGCTCGACACGCGGCGCAACTGGGACAGCTCATCTACCTCACCCCCTTCCTGTCGCTGCTGTTCCTGCACCTGATACTAGGAGAGCCCCTGTTGCCGGCAACCTTCATCGGGCTACTGCTCATTGTCGGAGCCTTGCTTTGGTCTGCGCGAACGGCAATGCAGCCGCGCAGGAAACCAAGGGACGATGGACCAGGATGACGGGGTGGTCTGCACTAGGGTGACCCTTGCCGATGCGCGAATAGTCCGCTGACGTATGCCCCGGCTGCCCCTCCAAAAACTAGGCTATGCAATCAGAAATGCCGCCGCCGAATGTCTTCCAGCAGACCCGCGGCCGCAGCCTCGATCATATCGTAGACCGTCTCGAATCCACCGGCAGCGCCGTAATACGGGTCGGGCACCTCGCGCCTGCGCATCTGCGGCGCATAGTCCATCAGCAGCAATAGCCGGCGCTCCAGTCCACGGCCTTCGGGGCAGATCCGAGACAGGCTGTGATAGTTGTCCTGGTCCATGGCCAAGATATAGTCGAAGGTCTCAAAGTCCTCCGAGCGCGCCCGTCTTGCGCGCAGGTCGTGAAGTATCACGCCGTGACGCCGCGCGGTCTCTTGCGCGCGCGTGTCCGGCGGCTCCCCCTCGTGATAGGCATGGGTGCCGGCAGAGTCGATCTCGATGCGATCGGCGAGACCGGCCTCGTCCACCAGCCGACGGAAAACCCCGTGAGCCGTCGGCGACCGGCAGATATTGCCCATGCATACGAAAAGCACGTTCACGCGTTTGCTATCGTTCATTGTCGGCCCTTACCCATTTTTCTGATGTTTACCACGTAAGATTCTATCACCGCCCGTAGGGCAACCCGTCCTGCTGCATCTGAATTCTCAGCCGCTGGCGTTCAACGGCGCGTCGCTGTGGTTGGAACGGATCGCGACGCGGCACGTCGGTATCGGGCGCGCGCCGCGTGCTGTGGCGTTCGAATTGCACCTCGCGCTGCTGACGCTGCTGCAATGCTCGCAGATCATTGCGCTGATCACGCTCAATGACCTCAAGCTGGCGTTGCTCTCGCAGGTCCAACGGCGCGACGCGCTCAGAGTAACTGGTCTGGTCCTGTTGCAACTCCAACCAACCGCGGGCCTCGCGCCGGGTCTCGGCATGCGCGATCAGCGGGAATGCGGTCAACGAGAGGAGCAACAGGGGCATCAACCACGACCATGAATTGGTTTTCAGTCGAATCTGCACTCGTTCGGTGCATAGCCCCCTCGAACGGCAGCAGCAACGACCCGTTCTGAAACAAGCGAACGGCCTTGCCACAATAGCGCAAAGCGACATTCGGCCGATTAATGGCTCAGGGGCCGGCATCTGTAAGTATTGGCATCGAAGCTGCATGTCAACTTTCAGAGGCGGACACTCTTCTCTGCCGTTTCCGTTCTCTGACCTCCTCAGTGGTGAATTGCCCCGCAACCCTGCGGGGCATTTTTTTGCTCATGGCTCGGGCACCAGGAGTAAGGTATGCCTTTGCGAACCCGTCCACCGATGCCGATTGAGCTATGTCCAGCGTAACAACAAATGACGCCAGCGCCTTCACCGAACGACTGCGCGGGCTGATCGGTCGCGATTGCCTCTACTACGGGCGCCAATGCCGCATTGTCGAGCTGTTGGCGACAGAGGCACGTCTGGTGCTTGAGGCGCGCGAGGCCGTACCGCCGATTCAGGCAGATCAGTATGGTCAGGCGGCGCACCGCGCCAATGAGCATATTGAATTGGCGCTATTCGACGCCGCCGGGGACTTCTCGGAGGAGCTGATGCACCTGCTCGACGGCATTCGCCAGCACCCCTAAAGCCCACCCCCGCAGAGCCGGGATCATTGTCGTCGTCGTCCGGATACTCGACGACGACAACGAACTGCTTAGACGCTTTGTTCAACACTTGCTGGGTAAGGGACTCAATACCGCTGAACCCTATCTCAGGAACCGATGGCAAGCCGCTGCACAACTAGCCGCAGATCATTGGCCGTGTCAACGCCGGGTCCCGGCTCCTCGGTGGCAATGGCGACGTGGATAGGTTCACCATGCCACAGCACGCGCAGTTGCTCCAGTGATTCGGCCCGCTCCAGCGGCGCCTGCGGCCAGGTCACAAAGCGAGCGAGAAACCCGGCACGATAGGCGTACAGGCCAATATGGCGCAGGAATGGCGTGCCCTGCGGCAAGCGGGCGCGCTTGTCCAGGAAGCCGTCTCGATGCCAGGGCAGGGGGGCGCGCGAGAAATAGAGCGCAAAGCCTTGCGCATCAATCACGACCTTGACCAGATGCGGGTCGAACAATCGCTCGGCATCGTCGATGGGATAGGCCAGCGTCGCCATGCCGACCGAATCGAGCGCGGCAAGATCGGTCGCCACCTGATCGATCAGCGACGGCGGCATGCAGGGTTCGTCGCCTTGCAGGTTAACGACGATGTCGTCGCCCCCCCAACCGCGCTGCCGGATCACCTCGGCGACCCGATCGGACCCGCTTCGGTGGCCCTGCGCGGTCATGATCGCGTCGGCGCCGAGCTCGCGACAGACATCGGCGATTCGCTGGTCGTCGGTGGCGACCACCACCTCGGCGGCGGCACTGGCTCTTGCGCGCTCCAGCACGCGACCGATCAGAGGCACGCCACCAACGTCCGCCAGTGGCTTGCCCGGCAAGCGGCTCGCGCCGTAGCGCGCCGGGATGACGACCCTGAACGCGTTGCTCAAGACCCGGCGACCTCCTCTTCCGGCGGTAGCGCTCGCGCCTCTTCCTCCAACATGACCGGAATGGCGTCGCGCACTGGATAGGCAAGCCGATCCGCACGGCAGATCAACTCTTCGGCATTTTTGTCGTAGTGCAGTTCGCCTTTGCAGATCGGGCAGCGCAGGATCTCAAGCAGTCTCTTATCCATGGATATTCTCTGTTGCTGTTATTAGAAAACTGGTTGTAGCTGGGGGTACCGGTTGTAGTTGGGGGTACCGGTTGTAGTTGGGGTGCTCGTCGCCGCTAAGGTATTCGTTGTCGTTGTCGTACAAATACGCGATCACGACAGTGACAACGGCAAACATCGCGAAAACCAAAGCCGTGGGAGCCGTTGTTCAAGCGACCCAATACAAGCGACTAAAAGCCATCGATCATTCGGTTTAAGGCCAGCACAAAGGCCGCATCTGGTTGCGCCTGCACCGGCACATACCAATGCTCGGGCTTGGCCAGGGCGCGGCATTTGACCGCGTCCTTCTCTGTCATTAAGACGACACCCGGCGCCAAGCCCGCGAAATCCTTGGCCACAAAAGGGTGGTGATCGGGAAACGCCCGCTCCCGGATCAGCAGGCCGTGATCACGCAACATCGAAAAAAACCGCCGCGGATTGCCGATACCGGCAACCGCCGTAACCGAGTCAGCCCTAAACGCTTTTAGCGGCCGAACTTGTCTCGCATCATACAGATTGACGGCATCGCCCGGCACCAGCGTCATGCGCATCAAGCAGCCAATTGTCTCTTTGGCACGCGCACCTGGGCCAGCCGCATCGGCCCCGCCGTTGAGAATCCTGAGATCGGTCCGTCGCCCCCGGTGTTGTGGCTCACGCAATGGGCCGGCAGGCAGGCAGCGCCCGTTGCCAAAGCCGCGCATCCCGTCCACCACCAGGATCTCGCAATCACGACGCAGCCGATAATGCTGCAGTCCGTCGTCGGTCACCAGCAGATCGCAGCCATGCTCTGCCACCAGCAAACGAGCCGCGGCGACGCGATCATGACTGACCGCAACCGGACAGCCGGCATGGGTGGCCAGCAATACCGGTTCGTCACCGTACAACAGCGGGTCGGCCTGCTCCGGGACCAGCCGCGCGTCTTGATGTCGGCTGCCGCCGTATCCGCGGGTGACCACACCTGGGCATAGGCCACGCTCAGTCAGATGCCGAACCAGCCAGAGGACCAGCGGCGTCTTGCCGGTACCGCCGACCGTCAAGTTGCCCACGACGATCACGGGCACGGGAGCGGACTCGGAGCCGAGCCAGCCCCGCCGATAGGCAAGCGCGCGCAGGGCCGAGACAGCGCAATAGACCCAGCCCAGCGGCGCCAACAACGCCGATAGCGCCTGCACCGCCGCACCTTGTCCATACCAGAGTGAATCCGGGCTCAAGCGCGGCTCGCTAGGATCAGGCATCGGCCCCACGATCAGGCGTCGGCCTCGGCGAGCAGCGGCGCGTCCGGAGACTCGTGAAATTGCATCCGGTGCAAACGGGCATAGTAACCATCACGAGCCAGCAGTTTGGCGTGCGGCCCCTGCTCGACGATGCGCCCGCCGTCGAGCACGACGATACGGTCGACGTGCTCGATGGTGGAGAGCCGATGCGCGATGACCAACGTGGTCCGATGCGCCATCAGCGCCGCCAATGCAGCCTGAATATGCCGCTCGGCCTCGGTGTCCAGCGCTGAGGTTGCCTCGTCTAGGATAAGGATGGGCGCATCCTTGAGCATCGCCCTAGCAATCGCGATGCGCTGCCGCTGGCCGCCGGACAGCAAGACCCCGCGATCGCCGATCAACGTATCGAATCCTTGCGGCATGTTCCGAATGAAGTGCAGCGCGTGCGCCGCCTTAGCCACGCCTTCGATCTCGGCGCGCGGCGCATCGGCAGCAGTTCCGTAGGCGATATTGTTGGCGACGCTGTCGTTGAACAGCACGATATCCTGCGTCACCAGCGAGACCTGCGCGCGCAGGCTGGCGAGGCGCAGATCGCGCACATCGATGCCATCAATCAGGATGCGGCCTTGGCTCACGTCGTAAAAGCGCGGCAGCAGGCTCGCCAGGGTAGACTTACCGCTGCCGGAACTGCCCACCAGCGCGACGCTCTCGCCCGGCCGAATGCTCAGGCTCAGGTCATGGATCACGGCACCCTTCTCGATGTCATAGACATGCGTCAGATTCTCGAAGTCGATGCGTCCCTCGGCGCGCTGCAAGGTGCGCGTACCGGTATCTTGCTCGGTCTCGCAATCGAGCAAATCGAACAGGCTGTCGGCGGCCACGATACCGCGCTGGAGCTGAGAATTGACCGCCGTCAGCCGCTTCACCGGCGGCAGCATCAGGCCCATGGCGACGACGAAGGACATGAAGGTGCCGACCGTGATGTCGTCGCGCAGACCCTGCATCGTCGACAGATAGACGATGATGCCGATGGCCACCGCGGACAGCAGTTGCACCAGCGGCACGCTAACGGACTCGACCGCGATCACCTTCATCTGCAACGAGCGGGTTTTCTCGTTGATGCGCGAAAACTCCGCCGACTCCTGCCGCTCGCCACCGAAGGCCTTGACCACCCGATGCCCGTCGATGACCTCCTGCGCTACATGGGTCAAGGAGCCGACCCTATCCTGGATGCGAATACCGTAGCGGCGAAAACGCTTGGTCGCGTATTTGATCGAGAAGGCCATGATCGGCCCGATGAGCAGAAAGATGGCCGACAGTGCTGCATCCAGATAGAGCATATAGGCGAGCAGCGCGATGGCGCTGAAGCCATCGCGTACCAGCGTCGTGATCGCCGAGGTCGTCGCCGTGGCCACGTTCTCGACGTTGTAAGTCAGCTTGGCCAGGATCTGGCCCGAACCGTTGACGTCGTAATAACGCGTCGGCGAGCGCAAGAGATGGTCGAACATCTCTTGGCGCAGGTCGGCGACGACACGTCGGCCGACCCACTTGAGACAATAGTTATTGATGAAGCCGGCAATGCCGCGGATCGCGAAGATGGCCACCAGGAGAATTGGCATCAAACGCACCACATCCGGGTCGCGATCAACAAAGCTGCCGTCAAGTAGCGGCTTGATCATTGCCGCGAACAGCGGCTCGGTCGACGCAAACACCAGCATGCCGACGATGGAGAGGGCAAACATACGCCAATAGGGTTTGACGTAGCCCATCAGGCGGCGGTAAGTCGCGCGCCCTGACTTCGGATTCAAAGCAGAACCGGAACTAGCCGTGGAACCGGCTGTCGAGTCGGCCACGGGGCCTGATACGGAGTTGGCCAAGGGATTGGCCACCGATTTGGCAAGGCTGTCGGCCGCGGCTCGCACGCGAGTCGATTTGTTCATCGTCCCTCGTCGTCGCGGTTGGCGGCAAAGGCGATGCGCGTCATGCCAAGCTGGCTGGCAGCATCCAAGGCCGTCATCACCGCCTGATGCGGCGTGTTGGCATCGGCCTTGATTAGCAACGGCAGGTCGCGACGCGCAGCCACAACGCCAACCAAGGCCTGGCGCAGCGTCTTCGCGCTCTGATCGAGCACTTGGCGGTCATCGACGTAGAAATGCCCACCGGCATCAATCACCACTTCCACCGACTCCAGGTCGTCACTCGACACCGGCTCGCCGGTAACCTGGGGCAATTGCAGCCGTAGGCGCGCATCGTCGTCGAAGGTGGTGGACACCATGAAGAAGATCAGCAGCAGGAACACGACATCTATTAGCGGCGCCAGATTGATGTCCGGTTCCTCACGTTTGTGCGGACGCAGGTTCATGGCGCGCCCGCCTCAATGGCCTCGCGCTCGCCCTTCATGACCTCGATCAGGCGCAGCGCCTGTTCCTCCATACCGATGATCAACTTATCCACACGGCCATTGAAGTAACGATGGAACATTAGTGCCGGTATGGCTACCGATAACCCGGCAGCGGTGGTAATCAACGCCTTGGAGATACCGCCCGCGAGCACACCGGGGTTGCCTACGCCAGCCAGCATGATGACGCTGAACACGTCGATCATGCCGATCACTGTGCCGAGCAGCCCGAGCAGCGGCGCAATCGCCGCGATGGTACCCAGCGTGTTCAGATAACGTTCCAGATCCGAGACCACTTGACGGCCGGTATCCTGGATCGCCTCCTTCATAATCTCGCGCGAATGGAACCTGTTAACCAGCCCAGCCGCCAGCATCCGCCCCAAGGCCGAGCCCTCGCGAATCTCGGCGATGCGGTCATCGTTTAACAGCCTACGGCGGTGCAACTGCCAGATCTGCCCGACCAGATTGTCGGGCATGATGACCTCGCGACGCAGCGCCCAAAAGCGCTCGACCACGATCGCCGTGGCCACGATGGACGAGAGCACGATCGGCAGCATCAGCCAGCCGCCGGCCTGCAGCAATTCGAACACCTGAAGCTTACCTCCGCGACTTTCCCGGACACCGGCACACAGTGCCGTCAGCCAAGACCGTCATGATACAGGATGACCACGCCGGTCGTGGCGCAATGCTCCCTGGCTCCCCATTCAGCGCGCTGAGCCCAGCCCCAGACAGTCAGCGCATCGCCTCGTCAGGATGCATGCAGGCCGCGGCTACCCCAGCCACTGCCGCGCGTTGCGAAACAGCCGCAGCCAGGGACCGTCTTCGCCCCAATGCTCGGGGTGCCAGGAGTGCTGCACGCTGCGGAAAACGCGCTCAGGATGCGGCATCATGATGGTGACGCGGCCATCAAAGCTAGTGAGGCCGGTGATGCCTTGCGGCGAGCCGTTGGGGTTGGCAGGATAACGCTCGGCCCCCGCCCGCCCCGGATCGCCAGCGGTCTCGACATAGCGCAACGCGACCTGCGGCTGGGCCGCGGCCAAGTGCTCGGCGTCGCGAAATTCGGCGCGGCCCTCACCGTGGGCGACGGCAATGGGCATGCGCGAGCCGGTCATGCCCCGCAACAGAATCGACGCCGACGGCAGCACCTCGACCATGACGAAACGGGCCTCGAACTGCTCCGAGCGGTTGCGTACAAAGTGCGGCCAGTGCCTGCTGCCGGGGATCAATTCGCGCAGGTTGGCAAGCATCTGACAGCCGTTGCAGACACCGAGTGCGAAGCTATCCGAGCGCTCGAAGAAGCCCTGAAACTGCTCGCGGGCGCTTGGGTTAAATAAGATGGTCTTGGCCCAGCCCTCGCCCGCGCCAAGCACATCGCCATAGCTGAACCCGCCACAGGCGACCAGACCCTGGTAGCCGGCCAGGCCGGCACGACCGGCAATGATATCGGACATGTGCAGATCGACGCATTCGAAACCGGCGCGGTCGAAGGCAGCCGCCATTTCAATCTGGCCGTTGATGCCCTGCTCACGCAATACCGCCAGGCGTGGGCGAGTGCCGGACGCGATCATCGGCGCGGCGACGTCTTCCGCTGGGTCGAAGCCCAGGGCCGCGTGCAGTCCGGGGTCATCGGCATCAATACGGGCGTGCTCCTCGTCGGCGCAGTCGGGATTATCGCGCAGGCGCTGCATCTGCCAACTGGTCTCGGACCACAGGCGTTGCAGGTCGGCACGGCTGGCGTCGAGCAGCCTGACGTCCCCTGCGCGTATCATGATCCGGTCGGTCGGGCTGGGGGCGCCAATACGACGGCAACAGTCACCGAGCCCGTGCTCGCGAAGCAGCGCGAGCACGGGCGCGAGATCCGCTCGGTGCACCTGCAAGACCGCGCCCAGTTCCTCGGCGAACAGCGCGGCGCCGGGGTCTAGAGCCGAATGGCGATCCGAGTGGCTTTCGGCGCCTGGGTCGAGAGCAAAATCGGCATCGCAGGGCAGGCCCAGATCAATCTCGATGCCGCAACGCCCGGCGAAGGCCATCTCGCACAGGGTCACCAATAGGCCGCCGTCCGAGCGGTCGTGATAGGCCAGCAGTAGCCCGCTGTCATTCAGGGCTTGTACCGCGGCAAAGAGACCCGCGAGCAGCCGCGGGTGATCGAGGTCCGGCGCCTCGGTACCGAGCAAAGCGTACACCTGCGCCAGACAGGAGCCGCCGAGTCGGTTGCGACCGCGACCGAGGTCGATCAACACCAGGTCAGTTTCGCCGAGATCAGTGCGAAGCATCGGAGTCAGGCTGCGTCTGGCATCGGTCACCGCCGCGAAGGCGGAGACGATCAACGACAGCGGCGCGGTCATGGCCAGGCGCTCGTCGCCGCCTGCTCCGGGGCGCTGCCAAACCGTCTTCATGCTCATCGAATCCTTACCCACAGGGATCGCGATGCCGAGCGCTGGGCACAGCTCCATCCCCACCGCACGCACGGTCTCGTAGAGTCGGGCATCCTCACCGGGATGACCCGCGGCGGCCATCCAGTTGGCGGAGAGTTTGAGGTCGCCGAGCCGCTTGATGGGCGCGGCGGCAATATTCGTGATCGCTTCGCCCACCGCCATGCGACCAGAGGCCGGGGCGTCCAGCAGGGCCACCGGGGCACGCTCACCGATGGCCATGGCCTCACCGGTGGTGCCGTCGTAGTCGCTGAGGGTCACGGCGCAATCCGCCACCGGCACTTGCCAGGGGCCAACCATCTGATCTCGGGCCACAAGTCCGGTGACGCTGCGGTCGCCGATGCTGATCAGGAAGGTCTTGTCCGCCACCGTGGGCAGCCGCAGCACGCGGCGCACGGCGTCTGCCAGGTCCAAATCCTTGCTGGCGAGCGGCGTCGACGCTGGCGCCTTGGAGCTGACGTCGCGCAGCATCTTCGGCGGCTTGCCGAACAGCAGGCCCATGGGCATATCGATAGGGCTGTTGTTAAACTGCGCATCCGCGAGGCTCAGATGCGCCTCGGCGGTGGCCTCGCCGACCAGGGCATAGGGGCAACGCTCACGGACGCAGATGGCCTCGAATTCCGCGAGCCGTTCAGGATCAATGGCCATCACGTAGCGTTCCTGCGCCTCGTTGCACCAGATCTCCATCGGCGACAGGCCGGTGTCTGCATTCGGCACTCGACGCAGCTCGAAGCGCCCGCCGCCGCTGCCCCCCCCGGCGCCCCCATCAGCCCCGTCATGCACCAGTTCCGGCAGCGCATTCGACAGGCCGCCCGCGCCGACATCGTGGATGAACAGAATGGGGTTGGCGTCGCCGCGCGCCCAGCAACGGTCGATCACCTCCTGGCACCGGCGCTGCATCTCCGGGTTGGCACGCTGCACCGACGCGAAGTCGAGCGTTTCCTTGGAGGCACCGCTGTCCATGCTGGACGCGGCACCGCCGCCAAGGCCGATCAGCATCGCCGGGCCGCCCAACAACACCAGCGGCGTTGCGGCCGGAAAGGCCAACTTCTGGACGTGCTCGGCGCGGATGTTGCCGAGGCCGCCGGCCAGCATGATAGGCTTATGGTAGCCGCGCAGCTCGGTGCCCGAGGCCAGGTCTGAACCGGGCCCTAAAGCGGAACCTTCAGCGGAAGGCACCTGCTGTTCAAAGGTACGAAACCAGCCGGCGAGATTTGGCCGGCCAAACTCGTTGTTGAACGCCGCCGCGCCAATGGGGCCCTCCAGCATGATGTCCAAAGCTGAGACGATGCGCGCCGGCCGACCGAAATCCTGCTCCCAGGGCTGCTCGAAGCCAGGTATGCGCAGATTCGACACCGAGAAGCCGCATAGCCCTGCCTTGGGCTTAGCGCCGCGGCCGGTCGCGCCCTCGTCGCGGATCTCGCCGCCCGAGCCCGTGGCCGCACCAGGGTCCGGCGCGATCGCGGTGGGGTGGTTGTGGGTCTCCACCTTCATCAGGATCTGCACCGGCTCATGGCTTCGAACATAGATGCCGCCATCCGCGCTGGCCATGAAGCGGTTACCCGGCCAGCCCTCAATGACCGCCGCGTTATCCTGATAGGCCGACAGCACGCCGGCCGGGGCCTGCTCGGTCGTGTTGCGGATCATCGCAAACAGCGAGCGTGGCTGCGGTTCGCCGTCGATGACCCAATCGGCGTTGAAGATCTTGTGCCGACAATGCTCGGAGTTGGCCTGCGCGAACATCATCAGCTCGACATCGGTGGGATTGCGCCCAAGCGCGGCGAAGCTCTGGACCAGATAGTCGATCTCGTCGTCAGACAGGGCCAGGCCCAGCTCGGCATTTGCGCTCAGCAGCGCCGAGCGCCCTCCTCCCTGCACATCCACGCTGACGCAGGGCCGCGGCTCGGCCTGCTGGAACAGCCGATCGACATCGGCGAGGTCGAACACCGCGACCTCAGTCATACGATCATGCAGCAACTGCGCCGCGGTGTGTAATCCTGCATCATCGAGATCGGACCCGGAGAGATAAAAGGCCGTGCCCCGCTCCAGGCGTCGCACCCGTTCGAGCCCGCTGTTGCGTGCGATCTCCGTAGCCTTCGACGACCAGGGAGAGATCGTACCAGGCCGCGGCAACACCAACACCAACCGGCCCTCAGGAGCCAGTCCTGCCCCATCCGACCCAGGCCTCGATCCATAACGCAGTAACCGCTCCAATACCGCTTGCTCCTCGGCATGCAGCGGCTGATTGAGATCGGCAAAGTGCATGAACTCGGCGTAGAGGCCGCCATCGGCGAGCCCGACCTCGCGCAACCGCGCTTTCAGCTTGGTGAGACGAAAATCGGACAGTGCAGGCGCACCGCGCAGGCAAAGCATAGCGGAGGACTCCGTTCGTGTGGCAGACAATGGCTCGAACCCCAAATGATACGCCAGAGCCTCCGGCCCTGCCGGCCAGGATGATGTCCGCCAGGATCGATCAGTCGATAGCACAGTGGGGTCCGGAACACCTTGAGCCAGCGCGTGGCCCTCGCGAACAACCATTTTTTGTTGCCTTCACAAGCCTTGCCCGACGCTACGCTCAAGATGATAAGGTAAATGCTGGCGCCGCGTACCAGCTCGACCAGATGCCCAGGGATTGCGACAATCGCCACCCCGCGCACCCTTTGCCAGAGACTGATTCAACGGAGCTTCGAGACCATCATGAACGATCGACCCAAGGCCGTCGTCCTACTCTCCGGCGGGCTCGACTCCGCCACCGCCCTCGCCATCGCCCGTGAGGAAGGCTTTGTTTGTTATGCGCTCAGCGTCGACTACGACCAACGCCACCGGGCCGAACTCGACGCCGCGCGCCGTGTCGCCACCGCGCTCGGTGCGCTTGATCATCGCACTGTCTCCATCGGGCTTGGCACAATCGGCGGATCGGCCCTTACCGACCCTGCGATTGCCGTGCCCGAACAGCCCACCGACGGCATCCCTGGTACCTACGTCCCCGCCCGCAACACCCTGCTGCTGGCGCTGGCTCTAGGCCACGCCGAAGTCATCGACGCCGCGGACATCTTCGTCGGCGTCAACGCGGTCGATTATTCTGGCTACCCCGACTGCCGACCGGCCTTTATTGCCAAGTTTCAGGAACTGGCCGCGGTCGCAACCAAGGCCGGTGTCGAGGGCCGCGGAGCACGGATCCATGCCCCGTTGATCGACCTGACCAAGGCCGATATCATTCGGTGCGGCAGCGCGCTCGGCGTCGACTTCGGTGCCACGGTCTCGTGCTATCAGGCCGACGCACAGGGCAAGGCTTGCGGAGTCTGCGATTCCTGCCGACTGCGCGCCGAAGGTTTCCGTGTCGCAGGCTTCCCCGACCCGACCCGTTATCGCTGAGTCATTGTCTCTGAACCATTTCTATTGCCCAGCCATTTCTAACGCTGAGCCATTACTGAGACATTCCCGCATGTTCGCGGCATGCCATTTGGCAACGCGGGGCCTGCCTCGGAACTTTCTAATCAGCACAGAGTCCCGTATAATTGCACCTTCTATCGACATGCGCCCTTAGCTCAGCTGGTAGAGCATCTGACTTTTAATCAGGTGGTCGCAGGTTCGAACCCTGCAGGGCGCACCATTAAAAACAAGGGTTACTTGAATAGCCGAGTAACCCCTGTGTGTTTCCGGCCTTTTCGTCCCCGTTCGGTCCCCGTTTGGCCTTGGTCTAGGCGCCTATCCGCGGTTGGCCTGAAGCATCCCGACTGGTAGCGGCGCCGACCTGGTGTCCCTCGCCAGCCAGCCGAGCCAGCAACAGCGCGTCGACCTCAGCGTCAAGGATGCGTGACCTATAGAAAATCGTAGATGGAACGGTCGTTGCATTGAGCGCCGATTCTGTCTATGGGTCACGAATCGTGAAAGCGGCGAGTGCCAGCGGTGGCGCTGGTGCCGGTGGCCGATGCGAGGAACCGGGTCGGTGCCACCACGCGCGCGTGCTGCGGGTCGGCGATGCCGGGTGATGCCGACGTAACGGGTGGTCGGTGGCGATGGTGTAGCGGTCGATTGGCGCGGGCTGTAGCGCGGCCCGGGTGGTGCGGCTGGGTCGGGATGCTGCGCTTCTGGCGCCGTCCCGGGTACCAGTCGCGCCGATAAATGCGGCTCTGTCTCCGCGCTCCTACGTGCTCGGCGCGCTTTGCTAGGCGTGGTAGCGGATCAGGGCTTCGGAGGGCGTGGCGGTGGGCTAGGTGGCCTCTCAGGGGCATGCTGGCCTCCTTCTATCCGTGCCGGCATACCCCCACCCCGGGGGAAGGGCCGGATTCGCAAATTGTGACTCCTACTCATCTGCCCCGCCGAAAAAAAATCCTGCTGGCGTATTATGGCGTCCGTTGCTGTCGTAGCCGCTCGTGGCTTTGTTGCGCCAGAGCTTCGGGTTCCGGTATCCGAAGCCCGTGCCGCGGTCTGGCAGGGCCTGACGACTTGGCGCGACGGAACCGGGCGATCCGTCAGCCCAACCGCATTATCCTAGGCAAGTGTTCGGAACCCTCGCGAACGACAATCTCCCGCTCCAAGCCACGGCGGCCGATTTCCGCTACCAGTCGCGGAATCAGTTCAAGCTCACGAAAGATGATGGCATCACCGTCGGAGCCCGGTGCACCGAAGGCGAACTCGAAACCAACGTCCGAGAGCAGGCGGAGAATCGCCGGACGGTCGAGCACTGCAAGCACCGCAGCTTGGCAAGGCGGTATGACTACGCCGGCGAAGTGCCAGTTGCCCCAGTAGTCCGCGAGCCGAAAGGAGTCGCCGGGCTCCGGGAGCCGTCCGACTGCTTCAGCGATTTCTGCGCCCCAGGCTCCGTTGGGGTCTACGAGTTCGTCGAAGGCCAAATCAACCGACCGGGCGAACTCCCTCCACGTTGCCGCCGCCTGTGCCCTGTTCGCTAGTTGGGCGGCGCGCTCCGAGAAAAGGCAGAACACCGCTACGTCGAGCGAGAGCGTAGACGACATTTCGCTGTAGAGGAACGTCAGCGGTCCGGGCTTCTCAATGCAGCTCGGTGCAAATGGTCGTGTGGTCATATGTGATCCTCAACGGACGACACGCCCGATTCACGCGGCGCAGTCCGCAGCGTCCGCGCGGGCCAGACTGACCAAGTACGCAATCTCCCGTTCCAAGGTCGCTGGCTCCCGACAGACATGGAACAGCCAACGCCCGAGCTTGCCCCAGTTGTTCACGGCCATGACCCAGCGCTTCGCGGCGCCGTGCTTGGCCTTGGTCTGGTCGTCCTCAAATCCCTTCACCTCCAGCATCAGCGTCAGGTCCGTGCCCGGCACGTCCAGCCGCACCAGAAAATCCGGCTCGTAGTTGTGCGCGACGCCCATGTACTCGTAAGGAATCACCAAGCCCAGCGCATCGTTGCGTGCGTAATAGCGAACCGTGCCGGCCTGCGCGCAGAGTTCCAGTCGCAAGGCGACGCTGGCCTCCCAGGTCGCCGTGTCCAGCACGACTTGGTTGATGTGGCTGTACTGGGTCGCATGCACCGGGCGCTTGGTCTTGAAATCCACCTCCGCGGTCGTGCCCATCGCCTTATAGCGGTTCAGCAGCGGCAACAGCGGCGGCTCGCCGTGTGACTCATCGGGGATGATCCCGTCGCGGATGCGCTCGACGATGCGCTCGACGTAGACCTGAAGCCCCAACTCGCAGCGTGCATCTCCAGACAGCCCCTTGAAGTCCACCTTGCGCCGCACGTACTCCTGCACGAAACGGTACACCTGCGGGAAAAGCTGATGACGGGACTTCAGTTGCAGCACGCGCCGCTCGCGCTCGCCCGAAGCGCCGACACCCTGTTCCAGGTCGCAGACGATCTTCTGCGCGATCTGCAACTGGATGGTCTGTAGGTGCGTCTGCGCGTAGTAGGCGGCGCGCGTCTGCTCAATGAAGCCGAACTGCCCGGCGATCTTGGATGACGGCCCGGTCTTGTAGCCCACCGTCGGCTGCACGAAGGTCGCCGTCGGCTCCCGGTTGGGCTCGATCGTCAGCCCTTCCATGGCGTCGATGTCGCAGCGGACCAGGTTTTTCGTCAGTGCGAAGGCGTAGCCCTCGACCACCGGGAAGCGCATCTCCCAAGCCGCTCGATCCGGCAGCGCGTGCACGTGGTTCTTTGGCTCGTCCTCCGGGCGCGGGCCATTGATGACCCGACCCTTGAACGGAATCACCGAAAACGGGATGCCGTAGACATCCACGTACTCTTCGGTCAGTAGACCGGTGTGCGGATCAGGCACATAGTCCATGCGCCGCAACCCGCGGCCGACCACCTGCTCGCACAGCAGTTGGGTGCCGAACGCGCGCACGCCGAGAATCTGCGTCACATTGCTCGCATCCCAGCCCTCGGTCAGCATCGACACCGACACAACGCAGCGCACATGCTCGCCCGGCTGGCCGGCCTTGCCGACCGTGGCCACCACCTGCCGCAGCGCCTCCGCGGCGGCGGCGCGCCCCTTGCCTGCGCTTGCCTCCGCAAACTCGGCCTCCGCCAATAGTTTGGAGTCGATGCGGATCGTGCGCCTCACATCAGCCGAATTCGAGAAGAACTCCGGGTAGACATCACCCTTGCCATACACCGTGATGACCTTCGCCTTCTTTGCCCGCTTCTTGCGCGGCTTTTCCGCACCGCCCGCCATGTCTTCGCTTAGCCCTGCCGCAACCGCTTCCACGTCCTCGGTCGTGACCTCCTGTGTCTGAGTCTCGCCGCTCAGTTTGCGGTAGAAGACCTCCGCAATGTCGGTATTGTCGCAGACGATGATCAGGACTGGGGGCGAGTGCTCCTGACCGGGGGTTGCCGCCCGCATCTGCCCGAAGCGCACTACCCACTGTCCGGCGATCTGCAACAGCGCCGGCTCGACCTGCCGGTAGACGATCTCGGGTTTCGGCTTCT
>JGI12048J13642_10186907_pt1 | contig 63530 bp, 60 predicted proteins | sample ElkSlonscriptome_16_FD_13642 | JGI IMG/M metagenome (IMG submission 13642)
CACGGCGAGCCAAGCTGGAGCTACCTCTACCGGAAGATGATTCCGCCGCTGGCCGCCGCCGGTCATCGGGTGATCGTGCCCGATCTGATTGGATTCGGTCGATCGGACAAGCCGGTGCGGGAATCGGACTACTCCTACCAGCGGCATATGGACTGGATTGGCTCGGTAGTCGTCGAGCTGAACCTGAGCGATATCACGCTTTTCTGTCAGGATTGGGGTGGCCTGCTGGGCCTGCGCATGGTCGGGGAGGCGCCTCAGCGTTTTTCGCGCGTCATCGCGGCCAATACATTCCTGCCGACCGGTGACGAGCCGCCTCGCGAGGCTTTCCTGAAGTGGCGGCAGTTTTCGCAGGACGTGCCCGAATTCCCGGCCGGCGCAATCATCCAGAAAGGCACGGTCAGCGAACTGCCCGACGAGGTAGTGGCCGCTTACGACGCGCCTTTCCCCGAACAGACCTTCACCGCCGGGGCGCGCCGATTCCCGATGCTGGTCCCGACTTCGCCGGATGACCCGGCCGCCGAGCCGAACCGCGCGGCATGGCGCGCACTCGAGCGCTTCGACAAGCCGTTCCTGACCGCATTCAGCGATTCCGACCCGGTCACCCGCGGCGCCGAAAAGGTGCTGCAGACGCGAATTCCCGGCGCCGCCGGTCAGCCGCATGTCACGCTGGAAGGCGGCGGGCACTTCTTGCAGGAAGACCATGGCGAACGTCTGGCGGGCATCGTGGACAACTTCATCGCCACGACGCGATCGTGAGCCGCACGGGTCGGCGGCGATGCGAGCAATGATTGCGACAATCGCGGCCGTGCAGAGTTATTCAGAGGTTCCGTAATACCCTTGGGGCTGTCACAAATCCGGACTCGCTGCGTCTGTGATAGTGAACCCACGCTGGAAATATTCTGATGATTCGCATCGTCAACGCCGTTCTTTTCTTGTTTGCATCAATGGCCGAAGTGAATGTGCCGACTGTCCTGATCCAGGCCGCAGACTCCGGCGCCGACGACGCCCTTCGTAAGGCTTATGCGCGCCAGATCGCCGAAATTCCCGATCACCGGCACGTGATCGCCGGTCAGGGCCGTCACTTCGTCCAGCTCGACGACCCGGACTTCGTGGCCGAACAGGTGCTGTCGCTGCTCGAAGAGATCGAGGAGACCCGCCATGAGTAACGTCGCAGAGTCCGTCCGCCAAGCCCTGCCTGCCGCGCGCCGCGGCGATCGCCAGGCGTTCGCCCGGCTGGTGGTCGCGACCCAGAACACCGTGTCCAGCATCGCGCTTTCCATTGTGCGCGACGTGCAGCACAGCGAGGACGTGGCCCAGGAAGTCTACGTTCGCGCATGGCACAAACTTGCGCAGCTACGCGACCCCGACAGCTTCCTGCCATGGCTGCGCCAGCTCACTCGTAACCTGGCGCGGGATCATCTACGCCGCCAGAAGGCGCGTCCCGGTGATGCGCCGGACGGCGATGCCGAGGCGGAAATCGCCCGACTGGCGGCGGTCGACCGCACCGGCGAGACCGCGATGGTGGCGACGATTGTTGACGAGCATGCGCGCGCACTGGATGCGGCGTTCGACGAACTACCGGCGGAGGCCCGCGAGGTCATCACGCTGTATTACCGCGAGGGGCGGTCCACGGACCAGGTTGCCGAATTGTTGGGACTCCGTCCGACTGCGGTGCGCCAGCGTCTGGCGCGTGCCCGTCAGCGTCTCAAGGGCGAAGTCGAACGGGCACTGGCCGGTACCGTGCTGCGCAGCGCACCCGGCGCGGCGTTCACCGCTGCGGTCACCGCGCTGCTGGCCACCGCCTCTCCGCCGTCGGCGGTTGCGGGAGTGGCCGCAGGGCTGGGTGCCAAATCGGCGTTCAAGCTGGTCAGCGTGGCCGGGCTCGGGATGTTGTTCGGGCTTCTGGGCGGTATCGCCGGGGTGGTGCTGGGCCTGAGGCCGCATCTGAAGACCGCTTTCGACGCGCGAGAGCGCAGCGAATTACTCGCCCACCGTCGCAACGGTGTGATCGCCGTGGTCCTGGCCGTTGCCGGCTTCGGTGTCTCGGTGTTCGTGCCGGGTGCGTGGTTTCCCATAACGGTCTACGCTGCGTTTCTGGGCTTCATCGGCTTCCAGAGTCTGGTCGCCATCCCGCGCACGCTTGCACGCCGGTTGGCCGCTGAACGCGCCCGGGATCCAGCCGCCGCGGCGCGCCACGCGCGGCAGCGTCGCTGGGGTCTGTTCGGGCTGTTGTGCGGCAGCCTGTGCGGACTTGGCGGGCTGCTGCTCGGACTGGCGTCGTCCGGCCGGCTGACGCTGGGATAAGGCAGGTTCCGCTGCTTGCCGGTGCAATGCGGGAATGCTGTCGTTGCTCGTCGGTCAGTCGAATCCAGGCGCGTCGGGCAACAGCAGGTCCTCGAGAAAAAAGGCCGAAAGCGCGGCGCGATTGGTCAGGCCGGCTTTCTGGTAGACCGCGCGCGCCTGTTCGCGCACGGTGCGCTCGGCGGTACCGCGGACCCGGGCGATTTCCTTGAAGCTCAACCCCTTCAGCAACATCAGTCCGACCTCGGATTCGGCCCCGCTGAGTTTCCAGCTATGGAACTGTTCCTGGATCGCCTGGCCGAGTCCGGCGATGGTTTCCTGGTAGCGATCGCGCCAGCGTGCCGATTCGTCGTGCGCCCGGTTCAGGCTATGCGCCAGGCGGTCGAGCGAGCGCCGCTGGCGGAACACGCCCCTGAGCAGCACCAGCATGGCGATGCCCGAGATGACCAGCACCAGCGATTCGATCGCGACGTGGGCGGCGTCCACACCGCCCGACCAGTCCGAGAGCAGGTCCCAGGTCACCAGCAGAAAGATCAGTCCGAATGCGGTTGCCAGCAGCACGGGCAGCCGCTGCGTTTCCTTGGGATGTTCCATGATTTCGGAGTTTTCGGTCCCTATGCGTCATTTGCCGGATGGCCAAAGCTTAGCGCAGGCGCAAGACTTGAAGGTGCATCGAAGCACCGTATCGATGTCCGAATCGTCGCGCTTCGACGGCGACACCCATTCCATGGCACAGGAGCCGCAAATGAACGAGACGCCGCGCACCCAGCGCTACTCGGGAATCTCGATACTCAATCACTGGATCACGGCCCTGCTGGTGGTCGCGATGCTGACGCTGGGCTTGAGCGCGCGCGAGGCCCCCGATCCGGCCGAGGACTACATCATGTCCATCCACATCGCGCTGGGCTTCTTCGTGCTGTTGTTCGTGGCCTGGCGCACGATCGTGCGGCTTCGCGAGGGCTTTCCCGACAATGCCGACGCCGATGCACTGACGCGAATAGGCGCGTGGTGGATGCACCGGGCGCTGCTGGTCGTCCTGGCGCTGCTGGTGATCACCGGGCCGCTCTACCTGTTCACCGAGGGGGAAGGGATGGACGTGTTCGGCTGGTTCACCTTCTATATTCCGCTGGAGCGCGTCGAAATCGTGCACGAGCCGGCCGAAGAGGTGCACAAGTTCCTCGCGGTCTACGCGTTGCCTGCGTTGCTGGCGATTCATGTTCTGGGCGCGGCCCGGCACTACCTGGCCGGACGACGGGAAACGCCGGCCGACCTGTAGTCGACAAGCCCCGGCCGATCCCGGGTTTGGCTATACGTCGGCGAACTGGCTGGCGTCGCCGATCCAGCGCTCGATCAGCACGTCGGCCTGGGCGTGGGTCAGGTTTTCGACAAGGTCGGGCACTTGCTCGACGAGCTCGGCGTCGCGCGCGAGGTCGGCGATCCTGAAGCGCAGCATGCCGGTCTGGCGGGTGCCCAGCACCTCGCCCGGACCGCGCAACTCGAGATCGCGTTCGGCGATTCGAAAGCCGTCGCCGGTTTCGCGCATCACCTTGAGCCGCTCGCGCGCGAGCTGGCCCAGCGGGGCCTTGTACATCAGCAGGCAGGCCGACTTGTCGCTGCCGCGGCCGACCCGGCCCCGAAGCTGGTGAAGCTGTGAGAGCCCCAGCCGTTCGGCGTTCTCGATGATCATCAGGCTTGCGTCGGGCACGTCCACGCCCACCTCGATGACGGTGGTGGCGACCAGCAGCCGGATCTCGCCGGCCTTGAAGGCGTCCATCACGGCCTGTTTGTCGGCCGGCTTCATCCGGCCGTGGACCAGACCGACGCGGAATTCGGCCAGCCGGCGCTCCAGCTCGGTGGCGGTTGTTTCGGCGGCCTCGGCCTCGAGCACGTCCGATTCCTCGATCAGCGGACAGACCCAGTACGCCTGGCGGTCTTCGGAAAGCGCTACGCGGATGCGCTCGATGACTTCGGGGCGCCGCTCGCCGGCGATTACGGCGGTGGTCACCGGCTTGCGGCCGGGTGGAAGTTCGTCGATCACCGAGACTTCCAGCCCGGCGTAGGCGGTCATTGCCAGCGTTCGCGGAATCGGCGTTGCGGTCATCACCAGCTGGTGCGGGATTCGCTGCGAATTGTCACTTTCGCCGTCATTGCCGTCGCTGCCCTTGTTGTCGCTACCCTTGGCCGCCAGCGCCAGGCGCTGGTGGACGCCGAAGCGGTGCTGCTCGTCGACGATGACCAGGCGCAGCCGGTCGAATTCCACGCCCTCCTGGAACAGCGCGTGGGTGCCGATGGCCAGCGGCGCGCCGGCGGCCAGCCGTTCCAGCGCCTCGCGGCGCTTCTTTCCGGTCACCTTTCCGGCCAGCCAGACCGGCGTGATGCCCAGGGGTTGGAACCAGGCGGTGAAGTTGCGCAGATGTTGCTCGGCCAGAATCTCGGTGGGCGCGACGATCGCGACCTGGGCGCCGGCGCCGATCGCCTGCGCGGCCGCCGCCGCGGCCACCAGCGTCTTGCCGGATCCGACGTCGCCCTGGAGCAGGCGGCGCATCGGGCGTGTCGAGCCAAGGTCATCGGATATTTCGGCCATGACCCGATGCTGCGCACCGGTCGGCTGAAATTGAAATTCCGCGAGCATGCGCCGGGTCAGGCCAGCGCGATCTTCAAGGGCTTCAGCATGCTGGCGCGCCCGCGCCCGATTCAGACGCGCCAGCGCCAGATGATGCGCCGCCAGTTCTTCGATAGCCAGTCGCTGCACGGCGGGATGATCGCCTTCCATGAGCGCGTCGAGATCGGTGTCCGGCCGCGGTTGATGGATCGTCGCCAGAGCGGACTTCAGGTCGGGCAGAGTCAGCGGGCTGGCCAGCACGTCCTCCAGCACCATGCCGCCGTTCAGCGCGCGGCGGACGGCGCCGAGCACCATCGCCGAAAGGCGCTGCTGGCCGAGGCCAGCGGTCGTCGGGTAGACCGGAGTGAGGTGCGCCGGGAGCGGCGGCTCGGTGCCCATTTGTACAGTACTGCACTGCGGGTGGGCCATTTCGAAGCCCTCGGGCCCAAAACGTACCTCGCCGAAACAGCGCAGACGATTGCCGACCGTGAACTGCCGTCGCTGGCTCGGATAAAAATTGAAGAATCGCAGCACAAGCTGGCCCTGGGCATCCTCAATCAGCACCAGCAGGCTTCGTCTGCGGCCCTGGCGAACTTCCTGGTGGGTGACCGTGCCTTCAATCAGCGCAGTCGTAGACGGCCTGACGCGGTTGATCGGCGTGATTCGGGTACGGTCTTCATAGCGCAACGGGCGATGCAGCAGCAGGCCGGTTTCGTCGGTGATTCCAAGTGCCTTGAACTTCGCAGCCAGCGCGGGACCGACCCCTTCGAGCGCTTCGATGGGTCGCGCAACGATCATCTGCTCTGCCTTGGCGCCCATTGAATCCGCTTCGGGTTGCTCGAGATCATGTGGCGGCGTCGCACGCCCGCTGGTGGCGCCTGGGTCCAGTGTACCTTGCCGCCGCCGGCCGGGGCAGGGTGAGCTCGGGCGCAATCAGTTACTATTCCGCTTCGACTTCATATCGGATTGAAAATGATCCAGAGCATGACGGCCTACGCCAGTCGCAGCGAAGCCGGATCGGCCGGACAGATCGCCTGGGAGCTCAAGAGCGTCAACCAGCGCTATCTCGATCTTTCGCCCCGCCTGCCCGAGGAATTTCGCGTATTGGAGCCGGAGATCCGGGAGCGCTTCAAGCAACGTTTCAGCCGCGGCAAGATCGAGATCAACCTTCGGTATCTACCGGATCCCGCGGCCGAAGCGGCAACGCTCGAATTGAACCAAGCGCTTGCGAGATCGCTGCTGAACAGGCTGGCAGAATTGCAGAAGCTGGCGGGCGATACGTCGGAGCAGGATCTGACCCGGCTTCTTGCATGGCCCGGAATGATCACCGAACAGCGTCCGGATTTCGACGACGAGCGCGTGCGCGCGCTGGGGCTTCTCGACCGCGCCATTGACGATCTTGCCGATGCTCGCTGCCAGGAAGGCCGCGCGATCGCCGGCATGCTGACCCCGCGCCTGGACAGCATTCTGGACCAGGTCGCACGGGTGCGAGAGCACCTGCCCGCGGTACGTGAGGCGTTGCAAATCCGCTTCAAGGAGCGGCTTGCCGGCGTGGCTCAGGAAGTCGATCCCGGCCGCATGGAGCAGGAGGTGGCGCTGCAGCTGACCCGATTGGACGTAGACGAGGAACTCGACAGGCTGACGGCGCACGTGGCCGAAATTCGCCGCGTTCTGGAACTCGAAGAACCGGTCGGCCGCAGGCTGGATTTCCTGATGCAGGAGCTCAACCGCGAGGCCAATACACTGGGTTCGAAATCGGTTGCGACCGAGACCACCGGCGTGGCCGTCGAGCTCAAGGTTCTGATCGAACAGATGCGAGAACAGATTCAGAATGTCGAATAGGCCCGAATCATTCACCACCCGTTGTGCGGCGGCGAGGCCAGGCACCGCATCCGGAGTGTTTCACTGGATCGCGCATCCTTGCCGCTCGGGCAAGTGCGCTTTCGGCAAATTCGGGGGAAGACCGTCCCGGCTACGACACCTGACAGCTCCTCGCTACGGACGGATGGCGAACAATGCGGGCTGAGGGCGAGCTCTACGTGATCGCCGCGCCGAGCGGCGCCGGCAAGACCAGCCTGATCAACAGCGCGCTGGCCGAATTTTCGTCGCTGGCGTTCTCGATTTCCGATACTACGCGCGCATTGCGGCGCGGCGAAGTCGACGGCGAGCACTATCACTTCATCGGCCGGTCGACGTTTGATCAACGGGTCGAAGAGGGACGTTACCTCGAACACGCCGACGTCTTTGGCAACGGCTACGGCACCGATCGCGCCCAGGTGGAGGCCTTGTGGCGAGGCGGCAGGGATGTGCTGCTTGAAATAGACGTACAGGGCGCCGCCCAGGTTCGCGTCAGTCATCCCGAGGCCTGCCAGATCTTCATCCTGCCGCCCTCGCTGGAAGCGCTGAAAAAGCGCTTGACCGGCCGCGGCACAGACCAGCCGGATGTCATTTCCCGACGCCTGGGTGAGGCGCAGCGCGAGATATCGGCTTGCCTGGGGTTCGACTGGATCATCGTCAACGACGACTTCGAGCAGGCGCGTCAACAGTTAATGGCCGTCATCCGGGCCTGGCCGCTGCGCCGGAAGCGACAGGAAATCCGACAGAAAACCCGATTAGCCGAATTGCTCGATTGATGGCGGCGCAGCCATGAGATTCGGCCTTACTTCTCGACTACGCGCTTTTTGATCGCTACAAGCGCTATAATTAAAGGCTTGCTTTGAAATGCATAACTATTTGCAGGAGTCGTAATGGCCCGCGTTACCGTAGAAGACTGTATCGACGTCGAACCCAATCGGTTCAACTTGATCGTGATGGCCGCCCAGCGTGCGCGCCAGATTGCCAACGGCGCTGACCCGCTGGTGGACGAGGAAACCGACAAGCCCACCGTTATTGCCTTGCGCGAAATTGCCGACGGCGAAATCGACGCCGACAACATCCGCACCTACCAGGCCGAGCTCGATGCCCGACTGGCCGCGATGCAGGCGGAGCTTCCGCCGCCCCCGCCGGACGAAGACTAGCCCGAAGATTGCATGAATTCGCGTGATGATCGCGCAGGTTGTGTTGTTCGTACACGGGTTTTTTCGAAAGAGCGGCGTAGTCACTCACACGGTCGATTGCCGAAAAACCCTTGTACGGACAGCAGACCAGTGAGGGTGCGCGCAATTCATGCAATCTTCGGGCTGGAAACCATCGAGGTGCTGTTGGGCGTGCACCTGACGCCGTGCGGTGGTGCTCGAAAACCCGCTGTATTGACTTGTACATTGGGGTTTCTTCGCTCCGTCGGTCAACGCCGGTCACCTGCTCGCTACGCGCCCCAGCAGTTCCAGGTGCATAGCCTCGTTTTCGTATGAGCTACCCTGGTCCCGTTCGAGAACTGCGCAGGCTTCTCAATACCTACCTCGAGCCGGAGCAGGTCGCGATCGCACTGCACGCATTCGAAGTTGGCGAAGAGGCGCATCGCGGCCAGACGCGCCGATCCGGTGAAGACTACATCCTGCATCCCGTCGCGGTGGCGTCCATCCTCGCCGGCATGCGCATGGATCACCAGACCATCACCGCGGCCATTCTTCACGATACGGTCGAGGATACCGACGTCTCGGTCGACGATCTGAAGCGCGAATTCGGCGAGCAGGTCGCGCGCCTGGTCGACGGCGTGACCAAACTCGACAAGATGAAGTTTCGCACCCGCCAGGAGGCTGATGCGGAGAGTTTCCGCAAGCTGTTGCTGGCCATGAGCCGGGACCTGCGCGTCATTTTCATCAAGCTCGCCGACCGATTGCACAACATGCGCACGATCCAGTCGATGTCCGGCGATTCGCGCCGCCGCATCTCAAACGAAACCCTGGCAATCTACGCGCCGATTGCCGACCGGCTGGGAATGAACACGCTCAAGCTCGAGCTTGAGGAACTTGGCTTTGCAAACCTCTATCCCAACCGGTATCGGGTCATCGAGCGACGTTCGCGGTCGGTCGCAAAGAACCGCAAGGAGATAATCGATTCGGTCAGCGACGCGTTGAAAAAGCGCCTCGACGGGGCCGGTATTCCCTGCCGTGTAGAAGGAAGACAAAAAAGCATCTACAGCGTGTACAAGAAGATGCGCGACAAGTCGTTGTCTTTCAGGGAAGTCTACGATCTCTACGCGTTTCGCATCATCACCCAGGCCGAGTCGCATTGCTATCAGGCCCTCGGTGTGGTGCACAGCCTGTACAAGCCGCGCCCGGGCAGCTTCAAGGATTACATCGCGCTGCCCAAGCCCAACGGTTACCAGTCGCTGCACACCGTTTTGACCTCGCCCTACGAGGTGCCGGTCGAAATCCAGATCCGGACCGAGGAAATGGACATGGTGGCCGAAAAGGGTGCTGCGGCCCACTGGCTCTACAAGGCCGCCCCCCCGGACGGCAGTACCGCGGTGCGCGCGCGCGAGTGGCTGCTCAAACTGGTCGAGTCGCAGGGTCGAGCCCGCGATTCGATGGACTTCATCGATACCGCCAAGGCAGAACTCTTTCCAGATGAGGTGTTCGTTTTCACGCCGCGCGGCAAGATCATCGACCTCAAGAACCATTCCACGGCGCTCGACTTTGCCTATGCGATTCACACCGATGTAGGCAATCATGCGCGGCGCGTGCTCATCGATCACAAGGCCGCGCCGCTGAGTGCCCGTCTGGAAAACGGTCAGACCGTCATGATCGAGACCGACGACAGCGTAAAGCCCCGGCCGGAGTGGCTGGAGCACGTGGTGACCGCGAAGGCGCGCACCGCGATCAGATCGCACCTGAAGAATCTCGAGCAGGCCGATTCCGTGGCCATCGGTCACCGCCTGCTCGACCAGGCACTGGTGCGTCGTGAAAGCTCGCTCGACACCATATCGCAGCGCAAGCTCGACCGCTACATCAAAAAGGCCGGACTGGAGCGACTCGAAGATCTGTTGGTCCGGATCGCCCGCGGCGAGCTGCTGGCCGGCACCGTAGCCCAGAAACTGTTGCCGATCACGCAGCGCCGCAGCGGGGAGAAGTCCAGCGGGGACACGTTCACAGTCGGAAGCAACGAAGGCACCGCGATTGGCTACGCCAGCTGCTGCTATCCGATTCCGGGCGATCGCATCATGGGCTATCTTTCGCCCGGTCGGGGCATCATTGTGCATCGTGACAACTGTCCCAACGTCCCGGCGCTCAAAAGCGAGCATCCGGAACGTTGTCTGGAAGTCACCTGGGAGCCCCTCCCTCGTGGCACCTATAGCGTTCTGCTGAAGCTGATCACCGTCAACGGACCGGGCGTGCTGGCCTCGGTCTCGTCGTCGATCGGCCAGGCCCAGGCCAACATCGAGCGCGTCGAGCAGCGCGAATCCACCAGCGATACCGCGGAACTCTATTTCCTGGTCGGGTTGCGAAATCGCAGTCAATTGGCGCGGGTGTTGACGCGCCTTCGCCGAAATCCCAAAGTCTTCAAGGTCAGCCGGGAACTCGGCTGAAAAACGCTGCCAGAGGCTGTCAGGGCGCACCTGAGTGCGTCCGGCGGTACTCGAATTCCTCATGTAATAACTCATACACTGCGGATTCTGCGTTCCGGCGGCCACACTCAGGTGCGCCCTGACAGCCCCTGGCAGCGTTTTTGCTCCTTTTGGCATCCAGGGGCGGCGTTCGACGGTCGAAACCCGCATCTCACGGGAGGTGTCGCCCGGCACCGACCCCTTGGCGGAGACGATCGCGCCGGGTCGCCGCTCCTTCAGGCGCTTCGGACGACGGAAACCGGGATACTGTTGAACAATGTCGGCGAAGCGCTTTGCCGGCGACACGGAATCTGAACCGATGGAAATCAACGACTGGATCGACGAGGCCGCCGATGCGCTGGCCGAGCACGGCTGGTTCTGCCGCGACGACTCGGTTTCCCCGGCGCTGGTCGCCGCGCTATCGGACGACCTGGCACAGTTGATCGAAGATGATCGCCTGAAGCGTGCGGGCATTGGGCGCGAGCGCGATTTCCAGGTTGATCGCGATATCCGGCGCGACTGGATCTTCTGGCTTAATCGACAGCGGCCGGTTCAGGAGCGCTTTCTGGATCTTGCCGAACAGATCAGGCTGGCGCTCAACCGGCGGCTGTTCCTGGCGTTGTTCGAGTTCGAGGCGCACCTGGCGCTGTATCCGCCCGGAGCGTTCTACCGGCGTCACTACGACAGCTTTCGCGGCGCGGCCAATCGCATGCTTTCGGTGGTGGTCTATCTGAATCGAGACTGGGGAGATGACGACGGCGGCGAGCTGGTGCTGTACCGGCCCGAAATGGGCGACGAAATGGCCCGAATCGTGCCGCGCGCTGGCACTCTGCTGCTTTTCATGAGCGAGGAAATCGAGCACGAAGTGCTGACGACCCGCCGCGACCGCGCCAGCATCGCCGGCTGGTTCCGGCTAAACAACACCACCGCCGACTACATTGATCCGCCGAGATAGCGTTTGTACCTGACGGACAAACGGTTTCAGGGCTAGGATTTCCGGAAAACCGGAGTAGTGGGTGTCGGGGTCGGCGAGCGGAGCCGCTCCATTCGCCGGCCGGGACCGCGAAGCGAAGCCATTTGCGGACCTGAACCGCAAATGGCGTGCATCAAATAGGTATCTTGATGCCATGTTAATAGTAGGCGCTTGCCTTGCAAGCGAAGACCTTACGGAAACCGGAAACCGTCCCGATTCCCGTTAACATCAACTCAAATCAAGGCGAACAGGAATCCAGCATGCCCAAAGAATCCATATACACACATACCGCCCCGGCCGCGATCGGACCGTATTCCCAGGCCGTCCGGGCCGGCAATACCGTCTACCTGTCCGGCCAGATTCCGCTGGATCCGGAGACCGGGAATATCGTCGCAGGCGACTTTGACGTGCGGGTCAGGCGGGTGCTGGCCAACCTGGACGCGGTCTGCCGCGCTGCCGGCGGCGATCTGGACAGTATCGTGAAGCTCAACGTCTTCCTGACCGACCTGGGGCGTTTCGCCGCAGTCAACGAAATCATGGCTGAAGCCTTCGCAGAGCCTTTCCCGGCGCGCGCAGCGGTGCAGGTATCCGCACTGCCCAAAGGCGTGGACGTGGAGATGGACGCTGTCGCGGTCATAGACTCTTGAATCCTTGAAGCCTGACTCGCGTGCATTCGCGGGGGCCGAACGCACGCCGCGTGGTAACCTTCCCGGCCATCACGAACTCACTCAGCAGATCAACAAGGAAAGCTCTTGACCCGACCGTCCGGAAGGCAGCCCGACGAGCTGCGAACGATTGATATCCAGCGCAATTTCACCCGCTACGCCGAGGGTTCGGTGCTGATCAGCTGCGGCGATACCCGCGTGCTGTGCAACGCAAGCGTGGAGGAGCGCGTGCCGCCCTGGCTGAGGGGCAAGGGGCGGGGCTGGGTGACGGCCGAGTACGGCATGCTCCCGCGCGCCACCGGGTCGCGCAACATGCGCGAAGCCACCCGGGGCAAGCAAGGCGGACGAACACTGGAAATCCAGCGGCTGATCGGTCGCAGCCTGCGCGCGGTCATCGATCTCGAGGCCATTGGCGAGCGCACCGTCACGTTGGATTGCGACGTGCTCCAGGCCGACGGGGGCACGCGCACGGCGTCGATCACCGGTGCTTACGTGGCCCTGGCCGATGCGATCCAGACGCTGCTCAAATCAAGGCGAATCAAGAAAAACCCCATGCACGGGCAGATCGCGGCAGTTTCGGTCGGCGTGGTCGGCACCGAGGCGGTGCTCGACCTCGACTACGCCGAAGATTCGACGGCCGATACCGACCTGAACGTGGTCATGAACGACGGCGGCGGTTTCATAGAGGTGCAGGGCACGGCCGAGGGCCACGCCTTCCACCGCGACGAACTCGACCGCATGCTGGATCTCGCGCGCGACGGCATCGAAAAACTGATGGCCGCGCAGAACGCCGCGCTGGAAAAGGACTGACGGAGAAATCGACGATGGCGAAGCGAACCCTGGTTGTCGCATCCGGCAACGCCGGCAAGCTGGCCGAGTTCGAGGACATGCTCGGTTCTCGTGGCTACACGGTCAGACGGCAGTCGGAGTTCGACGTCGAGCAGCCGCCCGAAACCGGCGCGACCTTTGTCGAGAACGCGCTGATCAAGGCCCGCACCGCGGCTAAGGGATCGGGCCATGCGGCGCTGGGTGACGATTCCGGGCTCGTGGTCCAGGCGCTCAACGGGCGGCCGGGCATCTTGAGCGCACGTTACGCCGGCAAGAACGCCGGCGACGCCGCCAACATCGACAAGCTGATAGGCGAACTCGAAGGCCTGCCCGAAGCAAGGCGCGGCGCCTATTTCTACTGCTGCCTGGTGCTGCTGCGCCACGCCGACGACCCGGCCCCGCTGATTGCGACCGGCCGCTGGCACGGCTACATTCTGGAATCACGTCGTGGCGAAGGCGGCTTCGGCTACGACCCGATCTTCTACGATCGCGACCTGGGCGCAACCGCAGCCGAATTGCCGGCCGTGGAAAAAAACCGCGTCAGTCATCGGGGAAAGGCATTGGACGTTCTTATGAAAAAGCTGGACGATTTGCCGGGGATCTGATCATCTTCCGGAAACGGTCCGCATCGTTGGATCAAATCGAAAAAGCAGGACACGAAGAGCACGAAGGCCGCACGAAGGACACGAAGAAAAGGCGGAAAAGGCCAAAAAGGCCAATCAGCCAGCTCCCCGCCCGACCTTAAGTTTTGCGGAAACCGAAAACCGGAAACCAGCCAATCAGCCAACCCCATGCCCCTCACCCTCCCACCCCTGTCCCTATACGTGCATTTACCCTGGTGCGTCGCCAAGTGCCCATACTGCGATTTCAACTCGCACGCGCTGAAGGGGGATCTTCCCGAGCTGGCCTATGTCGACGCGCTGATGGCCGATCTCGAGCTGGAACTGCCCAGGGTATGGGGCCGGACCGTGCACTCGGTTTTCTTCGGCGGCGGCACGCCCAGCCTGTTTTCGGCAGAGGCCATCGGGGCCATCATCGACGGCGTTTCGGCCAGGCTGAAACTGGCGCCGGGCGCCGAGATCACCATGGAAGCGAATCCGGGGACCGTGGAACACGACCGATTCGAAGCTTATCGCGCCGCCGGCGTCAACCGGATCAGTCTCGGTATCCAGACCTTCGACGACGCTCATCTGAGAACGCTGGGCCGCATCCACGACGGCGCACAGGCCGACCGGGCGGTAACTGCCTTGATCGGCGCGGGATTCGACAACTTCAACCTCGACCTGATGTGGGCGCTGCCGGATCAGACGGTCGAGCAGGCATTGGCCGACGTCGAAAAGGCGCTGGCGTTCGATCCGCCGCACTTGTCCCACTACCAGCTCACGCTCGAACCCAACACGGTATTCGCCGCGCGCCCGCCCACGCTGCCTGACGACGAAACCGTCTGGGCGATGCAAGACGCCTGCGGTGAACGACTCTCGGTCGCCGGCTACCGGAATTACGAGATCTCGGCCTGGGCGAAGCCCAAGCGCGCCAGCCGCCACAACCTCAACTACTGGCGCTTCGGCGATTACCTGGGAATAGGTGCCGGGGCCTCGGGCAAGATCACGCTGCCGGCCGAGGATGTCGTTTTGCGCACGCGCCGAAAGAAGATTCCGCATTCGTGGATGGCAGCGGCCGAGGACGGCTCGTTCATTGCCGAGCAAGAGCCGGTGGCGGCAGAAGATATCGCGTTCGAGTACATGCTCAACCGGACGCGGCTGGCCGAGCCGATTCCGATTGGGGAGTTTGCCGCACTGACCGGACTGGAAATCGACGCGCTGGAGCCGGGCCTGGGACGGGCGATCGAATCCTGCTTACTTGAGCGCCACGGGTCCGCAGGAGGTGCAATTCCGACCTGTCCGGATGAGCTGCCGAACGGAGACCGACTGATCCGCACAGCGCGTGGGGCTCAGTATCTCAACGATCTGCAGGCGCTATTTCTGCCTGGGTCGGAGCGCGCGAAAGCCTGACCGATCGGCGTTCGCAATCGACAGACGGGTCGGCCGTTTCGTCACTGCATGCCCAGTCGGTCAAGCGCCGCGGCGTCAAGCCGGTACACGGTCCATTCATTCATTGGCTGCGCCCCGAGCGCCTTGTAGAAATCGATCGCCGGGGTATTCCAGTCGAGCACGCTCCATTCCATCCGGCCGCAGCCGCGGTCGCGGGCGATCCCGGCCAGGTGCAGCAGCAGCGCCTTGCCGATGCCCTTGCCGCGCAAGGCCTCTCGCACGAACAGGTCTTCCAGGTACAGGCCCGGCCTGCCCAGCCAGGTCGAGAAATTGTGGAAGAAAAGTGCAAAGCCGGCCGGTTCGCCCTGCCATTCGGCGATCACTGCTTGGGCGGTCGGGTGCTCGCCGAACAGGGCCTGGTGGAGCAAATCGGGGGTGGCGACGGCCTCTTCGGGCGCTTTCTCGTAGACAGCCAGTTCATGGATCAGTGCGAGCAGTTCGTCGATGTCTTCCGGGCCCGCTGGCCGGATCGTGAGTGAATTCCGGTTCGATTCGGTCATGGTCTCAGCTCCGATTGAGTGAATCGTGGTGCCGGCGCGCGCTCGCCCAGCAGGAATGGAGTCGGTTACAATACCCGGCCACGCGCCCGTAGCTCAGCTGGATAGAGTGCTGCCCTCCGAAGGCAGAGGTCGCAGGTTCGACTCCTGCCGGGCGCGCCAGATAATGAAAAGGTCGCCGCGCCGCGGCCTTTTTTGTGCGCCCGATCCGAGGTACGGACCGGGATCCGCCGGAGACCGCTCAATCCTCCGACCGCAGCGAAAGCACTCTTTCGGACGCTTCGTTAATGTCCCGGCCAAAGGCCACCAGTCCTTCGTCGTGCCCGCCCATGACGGCGGCACGGAATTCCGGCAGGTCGGTTTCGCGGTACAGGCGGCCGAACTCGCGCGCCATTTCGGGCGTGCCGTAGGGCACGTCGCGCGACGTGGTCGGGATCCGGTCGATCAGCCGGTGCCAGAGTTCGGCGCTGTGGACATGGGCGATCGCCTGGATATCCGGGTCGAGTTCGTAGATGGCTGCGTGGGTCAGCGCTTCGGACGAGGCCTGCACCGGACCTTCGCAGATAACGCGGTTGGCGTCGATGTCATAGCCGAGGACCAGGCTCCAGTGGCGCGCGTCGGTGCGTTCGATGTGTCCGGTCTGGGTGCCGCTGATGACAATGCCGCCTTTCGGGCCGCGGATGCTGAGATTGCCGAAGCCCACGCCGTGCTGCTCGTAGTAGCCGACCAGGCCGGCGTCGAACAGTTGGTTTCGGCAGGCGTTGAGTTCGGCGATAGTCTGGTCGGGCAACGTCGGGGCGCGGCGCCATTCGCACTGATATTTGGTATAGCCCTCGTCGATCATCGGTCCGCGCCGGCCGCAAATTCCGGGAACAGCGACGTCAGGCCCGGTTCGCTCGCGTCGCAGACGCCGCGCTCGGTAATCAGCGCGGTGACCAGACGCGCCGGTGTGACGTCGAAGGCATGGTTGGCCGCCGGGGAGTCGTCGGCGATGGTCTGGACCGTGCGCACTTCATCGCCGTCCAGCCCGGTAATGTGGCTGACTTCCCTGCCGCTTCGTTCCTCTATGGGAATCTGCCGCAGCCCGTCGCTGATCGTCCAGTCGATGGTCGTCGACGGCAGCGCGACGTAGAACGGGACGTTGTTATCGTAAGCCGCCAGCGCCTTGAGGTAGGTGCCGATCTTGTTGGCCACGTCCCCGGTACGGGTCGTGCGGTCGGTACCGGTGATGCACAGGTCCACGCGACCGTGCTGCATGAGGTGACCGCCGGCGTTGTCGACGATGACCGTGTGATCTATGCCGCTGCGGGCCAGCTCCCAGGCGGTCAGCTGCGAGCCCTGGTTGCGCGGCCGCGTTTCGTCGACCCAGACGTGGATGGGAATGCCGCGTTCGCGGGCGATATACATCGGCGCCGTGGCCGTGCCCCAATTGATGGTCGCCAGCGCCCCGGCGTTGCAGTGGGTCAGGATGTTGACCGGTTCGCCGTTCTTGCCATTGCCGTTCTTGCGCTTGGCGATCGCCTCGATCAGCGCAACGCCGTGCTCGCCGATTCGACGGGAAATGTCGACGTCTTCCTCGCAGATGGCCGCGGCTTCGGCTCGCAGGCGCTCGGCAAGCGGCGCGCCGGAATCGGCGCCGTCGATGATCCGGCGCATTCGTGCGATGGCCCAATGCAGGTTGACCGCCGTCGGCCGGGTGGCCTCTAGCGTGTCGGCTGCACGGCGCAAGAACGCGTACCGTGCGGCCTCGTCGAGACCATTCTTTTCTGCTTCCAGCGCCGCGAGGTAGAGACTCCAGGCAGCCGTCGCCCCGATCAGAGGTGCGCCGCGCACCAGCATGTCGCAGATCGCCTCGGCACCGTCTTCATGCGTGTGCAGATCGCAGACAACATAGCGGTGCGGCAACTGCCGCTGATCGATGATCTGGACGATTCCGGGGTCATCCGGGTGCTGCCAGATCGTGCGAAAGTTTGGGCCGGGCGTATTCATGAAGTCGCCTCAAAAATTGGAATAACAATGCATTTCGACGGGTCGGCAACCCGGTGATTCATGACCAGACCCTGGAAACAGGCCTGCCGCCAGGCTTTTTCGGAAATCGGGAATCGAAAATGGGAGCCCCGAACTCCGAACCCCGAAACCGGGCTTCTATCCCTTCGGCCCGAGAAAGATCCAGAACAGAAAACCGACGACCGGGAACAGGATCAGCACCACGATCCAGACAAAGCGGACGAATACGCCCACCCGGGCCTGGGCGGTCTTGATGATCGCCCAGACGAGTATGACCAGCCAGATAAGGCCGAGCAAGCCGATTTCAGGCCCCATGGTTGTTCTCCAGTTGAATTCCAGTACAGATTATTCCAGATCGTCGCCGCTTCAAGTTGCGCGGTCCGCGCGGAAGCTTCAGACTACGTCCAGCGCTGCACAATGGATCTCGCCGGCATCTTCTTCCAAGTCGATCGAGCGCAGCGAGGCGCCCTGGCAGGGCCCAGCGACGCACGCGCCGTCGGCAGGCTCGAATACCGCGCCGTGCGCGGCACAGACCAGTCGGCCGTGTTCGTCGGTCAGGAACCGGTTCGGCGCCCAGTTCAACGCGCGGCCGGCGTGCGGACACACATTCAGCCAGGCCCGTGGCGTACCCTGATGGCGGGTGACCACCAGCCAGAGCGGGTTGCCTTCGCGTTCGACCGAGGCTTCGCGGAACGCGCCCTCGGCCAGTTCGGAGGACGAAAGCAGGAACTGTTTGCCCGATTCTGAGGTCATGAGAGATATGAGAAATTTTCAGAGTTCATTCTATCGCGTGCCCGAGAGCCCGCTGGCCCGATTCGGGCTGGCTCTTGGCGGCATTGCGATTCTCGCGGTCAGCTTCTTCGTTGGGCTGGTGTTTCTGGCGGTGGCTGCCGGGCTGGCCATTCTCGCCGCCGTAGGCCTGACCGTCCGCAACTGGCTGACCGGCCGGCGCAAGCCGCGCAAGCCCGACGACCTGAGGCACGTCGAATACCGCGTGATCCGGCGCGATCAGGACCGGGATCGGCGCTGAAATAGAGCGCCTCGTCAGGCCTCGTCAAAAAAAGCGGAAAAGCTGGACACGAAGATCACGAAGAACGCACGAAGGTCACGAAGGAAAACCATTCGATTTTCAAACTTAGTGTTCTTCGTGCCTCCTTCGTGCTCTTCGTGTCACTTGCTTTTCGTCTGGAAGCCCCCTGAAACAGAACCCTGGCTGCTGTTCGCCGCCGCGGTTTCGCTCAGACGATCGCCAGCAGCACCACCACCGCAAGCAGCACCGCCATCCAGATCGCTGTCCGGCCCATCGGGCTGCGGCTTGAAAAATACCCGTAGGGCTTTTCACGAATCAACTGCACCGTGTTGGCGCCGACCGCCAGCACCGCGCGCGTCATGGCCTGCAGCACGCGACCGATGATCGTATCCAGAATGCCGACCAGCCAGGGTACCGCGCGGCGGTAGACCCAGTCGAAATCGAGGCTGATGGTCAGCGTCCGGCGCATCATCGGCAGCATGACGAAGAACGCCAGGCCGGCGAACAGCAGCAGCTGAACCTGGGTCACAACGTGGTCGGCGGTGTAGGGCACGTAATCGACAGGGTAGGGCAGCAGCGAATACAGCAGGCCAGGAAACGCGCCCAGCCCGACGCAGAACACAGAAAACAGCACCATCGCCGCCTGCATATTCCACGGGGGATCGTCCGGTCTCAGGCCCGAATCCTTCTGGAAGAACACGAACCACGGGAACTTGATTCCCGCGTGCAGGAATACGCCGGCCGAGGCGGCGACCAGCGCGAACCAGACGAAGGCCATGTGCTCGGCGGCGGCCGACGAGTTAATCATCGATTTGGAGATGAAGCCCGAGGTCAGCGGAAACGCCGAGATGGCGAGCGCGCCTATGGTGCCGCAGATGGTCGTGACCGGCATGGTGCGGAACAGCCCGCCGAGGTTGGAGCACTTGCGTTCCCCGGTCTGATACAACACCGCGCCGGCGCTCATGAACAGCAGCGCCTTATAGATGATATGGGCGAACGCGTGGGCCGCGGCCCCGTTGAGCGCCAGCTCGGTGCCGATACCGATGCCGCAGACCATGAATCCGACCTGGTTGACGATCGAGTAGCTCAGGATGCGCCGCATATCGTTTTCCAGCAGCGCGTAGATGATGCCGTAGAAGATCATGAACAGCCCGATCCAGATCAGCAGCGGCTGGCCCGGGAACAGCAGGATCAGCGACAGCACCGCTGTCTTGGTGGTAAACGCTGAAAGAAAAACGCCTCCCATGGGGCTGGATTCGGGATAAGCGTCGGCCAGCCAGGCGCTGATCGGAGGTGCGGCTGCGTTGATCAGCACGCCGATGAACACCATCCATGTCGCGAAGCCGTCCAGCGACAGCGCCCGAATTTCGACCGATCCGGTCTGGATCAGCAGGCCCTCGATCCCGATCTTGAGAATGAGCCCGCCGACCAGATGGATGATCGCGTAGCGGATGCCCGCCGCCCGAGCTGATTCGGTACCGCCGCACCAGACCACAACGGTCGAGAACAGCGCCATAAGCTCCCAGAACAGGAACATCACCAGCAGGTCGCCGGCGAAGCTGACGCCAATCGCGCCCGAGGCGTAGAGCAGGGCGGCGGTCAGCTCCCACCATTTCGACTGGCGAAATGCGAACAGCACGCCGCCGAAGGCCATCAGCGCAAATACGGTCGCGAACAAACGCCGGAGCGCGCTGCCTTCGACCAGCTGGATCTGGTAGCCGAGGAAGGTCGCGGTTTGCTGGATTCCGTCGTCCACCTGCCAGATGAAATAAAGCGTCACCAGCGGGGTGGCCAGGGCCACCAGGGGTCTCAGCGCAGGGCGCGCGATGCCGATCAGAATCGCGCCGAAAATCATGATGAACGCCGGCGGGAGGATGAACTCAAGCATCGGAGTTCTCCTTGTCCGTACCCTTGTCGCCACCCAGCTCGTCGATGTCGGGCGAAAGCCTCGGCTCGATTTCGTAGTAGTCGTCCGGACGTTTGAGCACCAGGCCGAGAAGCTTGGCGAATACCACCATGCCGACGCAGGTCAGGAAACCGTACAGGGCGTTGAAAGCCAGCCATTCGTCGACGGTGAAGTAGCCATGTACGTGGATGAAGAACTGCGCGACGATGGTTGCGGCCAGGATAGCGGCGAAGATCCACCACATTTTTCGGATCGAGGCCGGGCGCACCAGCCAGTGATCACTCAGCTCATCATGGCCGGACGGCTCGCGACGCGTATCGTGCGCATGATCGTGGCTTGGGTCGGTCATCGTGCCACCTCCAGCATGCGCGCTTCAATATCCACAATCGGCCCGTTGAACAGGAAAAACAGGATGGTGCCGGCGGCGGTGAAAGTCAGCGCGGCGACCATCGGCCACGGGGCTTCGCCGTGATCGCGCGGCGACGGCTGGTCTTCCGGCCGGAAGAATGCGCGGAACACGATCGGCAGGAAATACGCCGCGTTCAGACCGGTGGACGCCATGAATACGGCCAGCACGAAGAAATTGTCGACCTGAAAGGCCCCGGCGATGATGTACCACTTGGAAACGAAGCCGGCCGTGGGCGGGACGCCGATCATCGATATCGCGCCTATGGTGAACGCGACCATGGTCCACGGCATACGCAACCCGATGCCGCGCAACTGGTCGACCCGGGTCTTTTTCGAGGCAATGTAGATCGCCCCGGCACAGAAGAACAGCGTGATCTTGCCGAAGGCGTGCGCGACGATATGCACTGCGGCGCCGATTTCGGCGAACGGCGCCAGAACCAGCGCGGCCAGGACGATGTAGCTGAGCTGGCTGACGGTCGAGTAGGCCAGCATGCGCTTGATCTCGACCTGTTTCAGGGCCACGATGGACGCCCCGACAACCGTGAATCCGGCCAGGTAAACCAGGTACTTTTCAAGCGGTACCGTCGCCAGGAAGTCGAGGCCGAAAATGTAGACGACGACTTTCGTGATCGTGAAGACACCGGCCTTGACGACAGCGACCGCGTGCAGCAAGGCCGAGACCGGGGTAGGCGCCACCATTGCCGCCGGCAGCCACCGGTGCATGGGCATCACGGCGGCCTTGCCGACCCCGAGCACGAACATTCCCAGCAGAATTGCCGCCGCGGTTGGGCCGATCCGGTCGACCAGGATGCCGCCGGGCGTGAATTCGGTGGTACCGGCCACGACCCATGTCCAGATGATGGCCGGCAACAGCAGGCCGATCGACGTGCCGAGCAGCACGCCGAGATACACGCGGCCGCCGGCGCGTGCGGCTTCGTTCTGCTTGTGCGTAACCAGTGGCCAGGTCGACAGCGTGAGCACTTCGTAGAAAATGAACAGCGTCAGCAGGTTTCCGGCTGTGGCCACACCCATGGCGCCGGATATGGCAATGGCGAAGAACGCGTAGAACGAGGTCTGGCGGGGTTCGTTGGCGCCACGCATGTAGCCGATGCCGTAGACCGAGGTGACGAACCACAGCAGGCTCGCCAGAAGGGTGAAGATCAGACCCAGCGGCTCGACGTCGAAGGCGATTTCCAGCCCCGGAATGGGTTCCGCGACGCTCAGGCTGGCGCCGGACCCGTTGACTACAGGATCGATCAGCTGGGTGGCGAGTCCGAACAGCGTCGCCGCGGTGATCAGCGTGATCGCCTCGCGCAGGTTGGGCCGGCTGCCGGTCAGGCTGATCAGCAGCGCGCCGATCAGAGGCACCGTAATCAGCAGGGCGATCAGAGTCTGCGGGCTGATGATCTCCGGGCTCATGGTTCGACCCCCATCAGGACTTCAGCGCCGCGGGTCGCGGTCTCGAGGGTCAGCGACGTGTCGATCCCGAACCAGAAATTGGCGATGATGAGCAGCCACAGCGGCACCATCATCCATAGGCCGACTTCCTTGACCGGGGCGCGGTTTTCCGGCGCAGGCCTGAGATAGGCCGCCTCTGCGATGCGGCCGATATAGATTACGGCCAGCAGCGAGCCCACGAGCACGACCACGACGGCCACCCAGTTGCCCTGTAGGATGGCGGCCTGGATCAGTGCCCATTTGCTGATGAAGCCCGCTGTCAGCGGCACGCCGATCAGGCTCAGGCCGGCCAGCACGAAGGCCAGCATGGTCCATGGCATCGATTTGGCCAGGCCGGCGAAATCCTCGACTCGGTTGCTGCCGAGTCGATATATGACGGCACCCACGGCCATGAACAGCGCGCCTTTCATGAGCGCGTGATTGAAGATGTGCACCAGCCCGGCGGCCAGGCCCTCGACCGACAACAGGCTGATGGCCAGTGCGATGTAGCCGACCTGGGCCACGCTGGAGTAGGCCAGCATGCGCTTGGCGGTCGGCTGGTCGATTGCCGAAATCGAGGCGAACAGGATGCCGATGATGCCCAGGATGAAGAACAGTTCGCGGTAGGGCATGTCGATCGCGAAGTCAACGCCGAAGACCGTGAAGACCAGCCGCAGCAGAACGTACACGGCGACTTTGGTGGCGGTCGCGGCAATGAATACAGTGATCGCCGAAGGCGCGTTGGCGTAGGCGCCCGGCAGCCAGCGGTGCAGCGGGAACAGCGCCAGCTTCAGGCCGAGTCCGATGACGATGAAGCCGAACGCCGCGCGCACTGCCCGGGTATCGGACACCTCGGGAATGCGCTCGGCAAGGTCGACCATGTTGAGCGTCCCGGTGACGATGTACAGCAGACCGATACCGATCAGGTAGAACGTGGCCCCCAGCGTGCCCATGATCAGATAGCGAAACGATGCCAGCAGGGCCGCGCGCCCGCGCCCGTGGGCGATCAGCGCGTAGGTCGAAAGCGAAGAAATCTCCAGAAAAACGAAGACGTTGAAGGCATCCCCGGTCAACGTGATGCCCATCAGGCCGGCCATCGCCAGCAGGAAAAGCGCATAGAACGGGCCCTGGCGCTCCGGTACCTCCTGGTCTACGCTTTTGCGTGCCCAGGGGAGTATGACGACAGCCATGGCCGATATCAACAAGGCCAGGAAAGCATTGACCGCGTCGACATAATATTCAATGCCGAACGGCGGCGACCAGTTGCCGAAGGCGTAGCGCAAGGGCTCGTTGACTGCGGCCGGCAATACCAGCGCCGATATTACCGCCGAGGCGGCAACCGCCAGCATGGCCAGAGACCACGGCATCACGCGTCCCGGCAACAGCGCGCAAAGTGGTGCTGCGATCAGCGGCACCAGCACGCTGAAGGGCATCCATTCCAGAATCGTCATTGGCCGGCCTCGTGCCCGTCGGCGTCTTCGCCGTCGTCTTCGATCAGGTCATCGTCCTCGATGCTGCCGTAAGCTTCGCGAATTCGCACCGTCAGTGCCAGCCCGACGGCCGTGGTGGCCACGCCGACCACGATGGCGGTCAGTATCAGCACGTGCGGCAGCGGGTTTGAATAGAGTTCCACGCCCTTCTCGTAGATCGGCGTCGATCCGCCGATGACCTTGCCGGCGGAGATGATCATGATGAACACCGAGGTCTGGAACAGGTTCAGACCTATGATCTTCTTGATCATGTTGCCGCGGGCAATCACCGAATAGAAGCCGATCATCATCAGCACCACGACGACGTAGTAGTTGTAGTGGCCGAGCAGATGCATCAGTCATTTTCCTCCGGGTGCCAGGCCTGGCCCAGATCGCCGCGGCGCCGGGCAAACATCGTGAAGATCAGCATCACGACGCTGGCGACAGTCACCCCCACGCCTAATTCCACCAGGATGATGCCGGCTTGCTGGGCTGCCTGGGGGTTGTCGAGCAACGGGTAGAATTCGAGAAATCGGCCGCCGAGGACAACCCCGAGCAGACCGATTAGTGCGTACAGCAATGCACCGGCCGCAGACAGTACGAACATGGCGCGCTCGGGGACAACTGAAAGCCCGGCCTCCAGGCCGTAGATCAGCACGAAAAGGATCCAGCCTGCGGCGAATATGACCCCCGCCTGAAATCCGCCGCCGGGCGAGTATTCACCGTGGAACTGGACGTATAGCGCGAACAGCATGATCAGCGGAATCAGAAAACGCGTGACTATGCGCAGGATGCCGTTTTCCCTCATCTCTCATTCCCCGGCCGCGATTCCGGCTTCGCCTTCCGTTTGCCAGGACGGACCGACAGCAGCGAGAAAACCGCGAGTCCGGCCGTGAAGATCACCAGCACCTCACCGAAAGTATCGAAGGACCGGTAGCTGGCAAGCACGGCAGCAACCATGTTGGGCACGCCCATTTCCCTGTAGGCGTTCTCGGTATAGTACGACCCCACGTGGGTATGAATCGGGTTGTCGGGCGCCCCGAAATTCGGCAGATCCGACACGGCCCATACCAGGCAGGCGCCGGTAACGATGACAACGCCCAGGGCGGGCCAGTTGACCCGTTCGATTCGCTTCTCGTAGCGAGGCGCGAGCGTCAGTACCGCAAGAATGAGAATGGTCGATATTCCGGCCCCGACTGCTGCTTCGGTCAGCGCTACATCGCCGGCATCCAGGACGACGAACAGCGCGGCCGAAATCAGCGAGTAGATCGCGAACAGCATGGCGGCCGAGAAAAGGTCGCGCAATTGCACGACTGCAAGCGCCACGGCCACAAGAAAGGTGAGCAACGCGATGTCGATCAGGAATTCGATGAGGGCTCTCCCGGTGAATCAAGCGGCGCAACTGGCGCTGGTTCTCCTTCCAGCGTCTCCGGATCGTCCCCTGCCGCCAGGCCGGCACGCGCCAGCGCGTGGCTTGCAGTCGGCGCCGTAAACACCATGAAAACGAGGATTAACAGCAGCTTGATGCTGACCAGGGCGAGACCGGCCTGAATCACCAGTCCGATGATGATGAGTAACGCGCACAGCGTATCGGTGATGCCGGCTGCATGCAGACGGCTGTAAAAATCCGGAAATCGCAGCAAGCCTATGCCACCCAGGATGCCGAACAAGCCCCCGGTAAGAAGAAATATCCCCGAAATGACAGCCAGAACGGTCTCAGCCATCGGTAAAGTCTCCTTCGCCTGATGCGGCAAGGTCGCGCATCCGGGACAGCTTTAGCACGGCGACTATGGCGATGAAGTTGATCAGTGCATAGACCAGCGCCACGTCGATCAGATCGTCGTTGCCGCTGATGGCGGTTATGAGCGCCACGATCAGCACTGTCTTGGTGCCGATGACGTTGACCGCCACGATGCGATCGAAGACCGACGGTCCCTTGAGTGCCCGGACCAGCGCCAGCGCCATTGTGACAAATATGGCCAGGGCTGTCAGGACGAGCACAGTGGTCATCCGTGTTTCTCCAGCCAGTCGACCATTCTCTCCATTTCGCCGGACGCGAGGCTGGCCGCGGAGCTTTCCAGCAGTGCATGCACTTCGAGATAGTCTTCTTCGAGAAGCAGCGTCACGGTGCCGGGCGTCAGTGTGACCGAATTGGCGTAGGTGACCTTGCCGACCGCCGAAGCCAGTGTCGTGGGCACCCTTACAACCCGGGGCCTGACCAGCCTGCGCGGTAACAGGGCGGCGCGAGCGACCTCGATATTGGATTTGACGATCTCCCACAGCAGCCACAGCCAGTAGACCGGCAGCCGCCACGAATAGAGGATCGGGTTGTGCTCGACACCGACCACGTCCATGCGCCTGGAAACCCAGATCACGAAAGCCACCGAAACGGCACCCAGTCCGAACAGCAGCGGTTTGTAGACGCCGGACATGCCTAGCCAAAGCAGCGAGAGCAGGACGGTCAGAGAGAGTACGTATCGCATCGTGGGGGAATACTACCAAAAGGGGGTTATCGCCGGGTGCGACGGAAATCGACGGACGGGGGGCTTGAGCCGAGAGCGACCCTTTTCACGGTCTTCCGACGTGAAAATTATTGACGGAACCGCGATTGGTGTGGACTATCCTGCACGAATTGAAACCCGCGAGAAAGAATGGATTCTTCAACCGACCTGATCTGCCTGTCGTACTGCTCGACCGCGTCGTTCCCGGAAGCGCCCAGCGGCTACGGTGTTGATCCCGAGGTGGGGCGAATCCTGGTTCATTCGCGGCGCAACAACAGGCGTCGCAATGTCGGCGGAGTCTTGCATTTCGGCGGAGGATATTTTTTCCAGTATCTTGAGGGGCCGGCCGATGTGGTCGATGGGCTATACGCAAAAATCTGTCGTGATCACCGCCACCACGAGGTGCGTCGGCTGACTCGACGGCCAATCAGAATTCGACGCTTCGAGCAATGGTCTATGAAGTTTGTTGCGATCGAACGGGTTGTCGCCGAAGTGCTGCGACGTCACGGCATGGAGCGATTCGACCCCTACAAGTTCACGCCGGCCCTGATTGACGATCTGGTCGTGTCGTGTGTTCACGGTGAAGACGATGCCCCGAACGCCGAGCCTGATTCACGCGTCGTGGGATCAGGCTTCTGGAAAAAATTGTTCGGCAAGCGCTGAATGACTCTGCGCCCCCGGAAGGGCGCGAGAGTCACTCGGCGCAAACATCGCGTGCCTTGAATCGTCGGCCGACGATCTGTCGACAATTATTCGACAATCAGCCGACAACCGGAACACCGATCCAGCGCGCGTGCAGCCAAAAAACGAACGCCAGATATATTCCGATACCGCCGAGCACCACGATGACATCGTTGGCGGCCGTCCGAGGCAGGCGTGGAATATCGCGCTCCGGCCGTCGCTTCATTGAAACCCGATCGGCGACGGCCCAGGCCAGGAAACCGCCGAACAGCAAAACGTCGGCCAGTGTCCCGTTGACGAGCAGGTGGGCAAGGGCCCAGGCTTTGACCGCAACCAGCATCGGATGCCCCAGCGCCTGGCTGATGCGGCCGGGGAGATAGGCCGCCAGCAAGGCCGGAAATGCCGGCAGCATGACAAGCATGGTCACGTGCCGGGTCCATTCAGGTGTCGTGTAAATGATGGTGGGATCGAGTCGCGCTTCGCCGTAGCCGCGCACGATGAGAATCAGCCCTACGATAGAAACGATCGCATAAACAATCTTGAAAGGCAATTCCCCCATACGCGCAGCCAACGCGTCACGCGTTGACAGGGACACGATGGAAATCGAATGGGTGCCCAGAAAAAGCACGAGCCCGACAATCAATTGCAACATTTCCGATACCTCACAGATAGGGTGAAAACAGCCAGCAAAAGGAGTCCCTGAGCCGAACCGGCAGGCTGCGCCCGTCGACTTCGTCGAGTGTAACCTGCCTGCCTCGCCGGGCAGCATCCCTGGCGAGGTCGGCGATTCTCCGAACCAGGTCGGGACTGAAGATTTCCAGCTGGAGCTCGAAATTGAGCCTGAGCGAGCGTGAATCCCAGTTCGAGGAGCCCACCAGCGCGTAGTGCTGATCGATAACGAAAAGCTTCGTATGCGCGAACGGGGGCGGCTGATAGGAAACTTCAATGCCTTTGTAAAGAAGTTCCCAGAGCATGTTGCGGGTGGCCCAGTGGACAAAGGGAAGGTTATTCTTTTCCGGCAGAACCAGTGAGACCTTAACGCCGCGCAGACTGGCCGACTGCAGGGCACCGATGATCTCGCGTGGTGGCAGGAAGTAAGGCGTCACGATTACGATGGATTCGCGCGCAGCGGAAATCGTGGCGCTGAGGAGCTGTGTGATCTGATCGAGCTGATCGTCCGGCCCGTCGGTCATGACACGGGTGTGTACGTCTCCGGCCGGGCATGCGGAAACGGCCGCAGGCGGTTCGGGCGCGCCGGTGACGAACTCCCAGGTCCGGAGAAACTCGCTTTCGAGCTGAAGCGCACCGGGGCCCCTCAATCGAAAGTGCATGTCGGCGACGGCATTCCTGGCCGGTTGCTCGCCGACCATGTGACGCGCGCCGATATTCAGTCCACCGGTAAAGGCGGTATGGCCGTCGACGACCAGAATCTTGTGATGAATTCTCAGATTGATCGAAAGCCGCGGCGGCAGCAATCGCGGCGGGAGGAAGACGGCGGTGCGGATGCCTGCATTTCGCAGCCGCCGCGGCGCTCTCGGCCAGCTGTAGGACTGCCCGATGCCGTCCACAATCACGCGTACGTCCACGCCTCGATCCTGAGCAGCGGCGAGACGCTCGATAATGGCGGTGCCGACGTCATCGGTATCGAAGATATAGCTTGTGAGAAATATCGACCGTGCGGCCTCGTCGATGGCTTCGAGCATCGCTGGAAAGGTCTGGTCGCCATTGACCAACGGCTCGATATGGTTTCCGTCGGTGACCGGATGGTCGCTCAGCCGGGTTCCGATCCGCGCCAGCGTCCGCACTGCGACAGGCATGTCGGGGTGCTCGGCGCTGTTCGGCCGGCGACCGCGGCCACGCTCGAAGCCGGGCCGCAGCCCCGGCAGTTCGAGCCGGCGGGCGCGCCGCCTGATTCGATTGATACCCAGGAGCAGGTAAAGCACGGGGCCTGCGACCGGCAACAAGAGGCAAAGCGCGATCCAGCCCAGTGCCGCGCGCGAATCGCGCTTGAACATCAGCGCGTGCAACGCCGCCATCGGCGAGATGATCAGGTGAAACAGCGCGGCGATCAGGCCGGCGTCAAGAAGCGTCTGCGACTCGGGCATGGAAGGGCGCTCCCGCCGGATGTTGCGAGAATGATAGCGCGCCGGGACGCCGGAAGTCGGGTAACCCGCTCACGCCGAGTCTAAACCGGGATGCAATCTTTCGCGCGTTGCGTTACAATCATATCTTTCTATCCGCATCAAGAGATAAATCAACCCATGAGCGATTACCTGTTTACCTCGGAATCGGTATCCGAGGGCCATCCGGACAAGATGGCCGATCAGATTTCGGATGCCATTCTCGATGAGATTCTGGCCCAGGATCCAAACGCCCGAGTGGCCTGCGAAACGTTTCTCAAGACCGGCGCGGTGATTGTCGGCGGAGAAATTTCGACCACGGCCTATGTCGAGCTTGAAGACCTGATCCGTCAGGTGGTGACTGATATCGGCTACAACTCGTCGACCGTCGGGTTCGACGGCCAGACCTGCTCGGTGATCAACATGATCGGCAAGCAGTCGCCCGATATTGCCCAGGGCGTGGATCGCCAGACGCCGGAAGATCAGGGCGCAGGCGATCAGGGTTTGATGTTCGGCTACGCGTCCAACGAAACCGATGCGCTGATGCCCGCCCCGATTTTCTACGCCCATCGTCTGGTAGAGCGCCATACGCGCTTGCGCAAGCACAAGGACAACCCGCTGCCCTGGCTGCGTCCCGATGCCAAGAGCCAGGTCACGCTGCGCTACAGGGACGGCAAGCCGGTTGCTATCGATGCGGTAGTGCTTTCCACGCAGCACGACGACGGTGTGGAACTGGACGAAATTCGGGAAGGCGTGCGAGAGCACATCATCAAGCCGGTGCTGCCGGAAGAGTGGCTGCACAACGACACGCTGTACCACATCAACCCGACTGGGAAATTCGTCATCGGCGGTCCAGTCGGCGATGCCGGGTTAACCGGCCGCAAGATCATCGTCGATACCTACGGCGGTATGGCCAGACACGGCGGCGGCGCCTTTTCGGGCAAGGATCCGTCAAAGGTCGACCGCTCGGCCACCTACGCTGGCCGTTACGTGGCCAAGAACGTGGTCGCCGCCGGCCTTGCCGACAAATGCGAAATTCAGGTCAGCTATGCGATCGGGGTGGCGGAACCGACTTCGGTGTCGGTAACGACATTCGGCACCAACAAGATCCCCGAAGAGCAGATCGAAACGCTGGTGCGTGAACATTTCGACCTCCGCCCCTTCGGTATCCTGAGCATGCTTGACCTGCTGCATCCGATGTACCGTCAGACTGCCACCAATGGACACTTCGGCCGCATTCCGGAACAGGCATCGGCGAAAGTGGTCCGGGACGGCAAGCAGGTCGAAGAGCATTTCACAACGTTCAGCTGGGAGAAGACCGACCGCGCTGATGCGCTCAAGAAGGCAGCTGGGCTTTAATAACGATAACGACGGCGGTTGAGACGAGCCACTTTGCCTGCCGGTGAAGCGTCTCCGATCCTCTGCCGGAAATCACTTGCAAGAATTCGAACCCTAAATACGAATACTGAGGTTTATCCAATGAGTGCCAATCCTGAAGATGTTACAAAAGGCGTGCTGTTCGATTCCAGCATCGCTTCAACCGAAAATGATTACCTGATTGCCGATCTCTCCCAGGCCGCATATGGTCGCAAGGAAATCCAGATCGCCGAGACCGAAATGCCCGGCCTTGTACAAACGCGGGAAGAATACTCCGCCGACAAGCCGCTCAAGGGCGCGAAGATCGCCGGCAGCCTGCATATGACGATTCAGACCGCCGTGTTGATCGAAACGCTGATCGAGTTGGGCGCCGAAGTACGCTGGGCGTCGTGCAACATCTACTCGACCCAGGATCACGCCGCGGCTGCGATGGTCGAAAAGGGTGTTCCGGTCTTTGCTTACAAGGGCGAAAACCTGGTCGAGTACTGGGAGTTCACCCACCGCATCATGCAGTGGCCCGACGGGTCGACCGCAAACATGATTCTCGACGATGGCGGCGATGCCACGATGTTGCTGAATCTTGGCGCAAAAGCTGAACAGGACGCCTCGGTTCTCGACAACCCCGGCAGCGAAGAGGAAGAAGCTTTGTTCGCCGCGATCAAGAAGCGTCTGGACACCAATCCGGGCTGGTATTCGGATGCCCTCAAGAACATCCAGGGTGTCACCGAGGAAACGACTACAGGCGTTGCCCGACTGTACCGCATGCAGAAAGAAGGCACGCTGACCTGTCCGGCAATCAACGTCAACGACTCGGTCACCAAGAGCAAGTTCGACAATCTCTACGGTTGCCGCGAATCGCTGGTCGATGCAATCAAGCGTGCTACCGACGTCATGATCGCCGGCAAGGTGGCGATTGTTGCGGGCTACGGCGACGTCGGCAAGGGCTCGGCGCAGTCGCTGCGCGCGCTGTCCGCCAATGTCTGGGTAACCGAAATCGATCCGATCTGCGCCCTTCAGGCGGCCATGGAAGGTTACCGGGTGGTCAACATGGAAGACGAAGGCATTGTCGAACAGGCAGACATCTTTGTCAGCGCCACCGGCAACTTCAACGTGATCAACCATGACCACATGAAGCGCATGAAGGATGAAGCCATCGTTTGCAACATTGGTCATTTCGACAACGAGATCGATGTGGCAAGCTTGCGCGCCTACGAGTGGGACAACATCAAGCCTCAGGTCGACCACATCACGTTCCCTGACGGCAAGAAGATTACCTTGCTGGCGGAAGGCCGTCTGGTCAACCTCGGCTGCGCAACCGGGCATCCCAGCTTCGTGATGTCGAACTCGTTCACCAACCAGACGCTTGCGCAGATCGAACTGTTCAAGCACCAGGAGCGCTACAAGAATGAAGTCTACGTTCTTCCCAAGCACCTGGACGAAAAGGTTGCAAGACTTCATCTGGAGCGTGTCGGTGCCCGCCTGACCGAGATGACCAAAGAACAGGCCGACTACATTGGTCACGAGGTCCAGGGACCTTACAAGCCTGATCACTACCGCTACTGAGTGAATGTGGGATTTCCGGGGTCGGCCGCCGACCCCGGAGTTTCCCAGTTATGCGACGAGAAGTTGGTCGTCAATCAGACCGGTAGCCAACGTCGATCCGGAACGCGCAGCCTCGCGAAAACCGGATGCATATACAACAATAAAGAGGCGATCCCCCGTGTAGGTATGCCCCGCTTTCGAATCCGAGATAAAGGAAGCCATGACAACGCCGCAGTTAAGTTTTGAATTCTTTCCGCCGAAGAACGACGAGCAGGTCGAACTGTTCGGCCGCACTCGCGACAAGCTTGCCGAATTGAAGCCCGAGTACATGTCAGTGACTTTCGGTGCGGGTGGCTCGACGCGGGCCAGAACCCGGGAAACGGTGTTCAATATTCAGCGCGAGACCGGTATACCGGCCGCGCCTCATATTTCCTGCATGTCCGAAGATATCGATAGCATCAACGAACTGCTCGATTTTTATCGCGATAACGCTATCGAACGTCTCGTGGTGCTGCGAGGTGACCGTCCCTCTGGCGGCGGCAGCGGGATTTTCGACTACGCCACCGACCTTGTTCGCCACATTCGAAAAGGCTACGGCGATCAATTCCAGATCGAAGTGGGATGCTACCCGGAATATCACCCGGAGGCTGAATCCCCGGATGCGGATCTGCGTCATTTCAAGGAGAAGGTGGACGCCGGTGCCGACCGCGCCATCACTCAGTACTTCTTCAATTCCGATGCGTATGAGCGGTTCATGGAGGACTGCGCGCGTTTGAACATACAGATTCCGATCGTGCCGGGCATCATGCCCATCACCAATTATGCCCGGTTGGCACGGTTTTCCAAGATGTGCGGTGCCGACATGCCGAAGTGGATTTTCAAGCGGGTCAGGGCATGGGAAGAGAACGGAGACTCCAGGTCGATTCGCCAGTTCGGTGAAGAAGTGATTACCGATCTGTGCCGCAAGCTGCTTGATTTGGGGGCGCCGGGCATTCACTTCTATACGCTTAATCGTGCTCAGGCATCGCTGAAACTCTGCCGCAACCTTGGTCTCGGCGAGGGTAACGAGTCGGGCGACTCGCAAGCTGCCTGAACCGTCGATCAACACGGCATCAAAATCCCTGCGGTATTTGATGCAAGCAATTTGCGGCCCATGTCCGTAAATGGCTTTGCTTCGCGGTCCCGGCCGTTCCGGCCGGGCATTGACCCGGCATACTTACCGGCTTAATAAGGTCAGTTTTCTTCCCGGCGTACCTGAAAGTCCGGCTGCCCAGGACCGGGCAGCCTGATCTCTATCGGGCTGCAGCAGACCTGGCAGTCCTGTATGAGCCAATGTCCGGCATCGCCCGGCTCGGCTTCAACCTGGTTTGTCTCACCGCACCAGGGGCAATCAAATTCCAGAAAATCGGTCAACATGGCGGTGGCGCGAACTCGCTGCGCTTTCTTTATTCGTTGCGGTAGATCAAGACGTCGAGATTCCCGTCGCGGTCGATGCTTGCCCGGTACATGCCCGGCGTATTGAACGGCATCGCGATATTGCCCTCGGCATCCAGCGCGATTATGCCGCCGTCGCCGCCGTCGTCTGCAAGAACACCGTTGATGACTGCTTCGGCGCTTTCCGAGAGCGTGTCGCCGGCAAACTGCATGCGGGCGCAGATGTTGTAGGCGACCACGTGGCGAATGAAATACTCGCCGTGTCCGGTGGCCGAAACCGCGCAGCTTCGATTATCCGCATACGTGCCCGCGCCGATGATGGGCGAATCGCCGACGCGACCAAAGCGCTTGTTTGACATGCCACCGGTTGAAGTTCCCGCGGCCAGGTCGCCCGAGCGATCCAGCGCTACGGTGCCAACAGTGGAAAACCATTCATCACGGTCCGCTGATTCGGTGGCTGTCGCGGCTTGTGTCCGGGCCTTGATCCGATCCAGCTGGTCAAGCCTGAATTCGGTCTTGAACCACGATTCCGGCATGAATTCCAGCCGGCGTTCGCGCGCGAATTCCTCGGCGCCCCGGCCCGAAAGCATGACGTGAGGCGAATGCTCGAGTACCGCGCGGGCCGCCAGAATCGGATGCCGGATGCCTTGCACCCCGGAAATCGCGCCCGCGGCCAGGTTCCGCCCGTTCATGATCGACGCATCCATCTCCACGCTGCCCTCGCTGGTCAATACGGCGCCGCGCCCGGCATTGAATTCAGGTGCATCCTCGAGGATGGCGATTGCAGTGGTCACCGCATCCATCGCCGAGCCATCGCCTTCGAGTACGGCGTACCCGGCCCGGATAGCCTTCTCCAAGGCGGCGCGAATGACGTCTTCGCGTTCTCGGGTCAGGCTTTCGCGTGAAATGGTGCCGGCGCCGCCGTGAATGACGATCGCGGTCGGCGGTTTTTCCAATTCAGCCGTGATCTGGCCGGTCGCCAGGTTCGACATGGCAATCAGAACAGCAACGGCACTCTGGATGAAAAATCGCATCGGATCGAGACAGCGCATGGGACACCCCACAAGTCGGGAAGACTGTGGAGTCTATCAGCTGGAGTCTATAGGATAAGCTTCATCTTGTAGCTTGCTTATCGGGAAGCACATTCGCTACGGCGCATTCGCTTTCTCGAACGTGATTTTTCCGAACAAGAATCCGTAAGATCATTTCACCAATTAATACAAGACAGTACGCTAGTCACCAGGGTGCGGATCAGTTTCTGCGCATGCCGGGAGCGCTGCGCCGGGGCAGACGCTCCGAGTCGGTTTACAGAGATTTGCTCAGCAGTCGCCGGTGCGCGTGCCGTCCATCTCGACGTTCATCTTCATGACGCCCATCGGTGATTCGATGTCGCCCTCGATGTTGCCGGTCATGGAATCGCCATCGAATTTCATGCTTGCGTTCATGGTCACCGCACCGCCATCGGGGCTTTGACAGGTCATCGAATAGTCCATGCCGTCCGCGCGCATATCCTTGTTGGAGAATTCGCAGTCGTCGTTGTCTTCCAGGAATGCCTGGCCTTCGGCAATCTTTTCTGCCGTCACGCATTCGCTCGAGGTATCGGTGCGGGGTGGAATCGGGAATTGCTCTGATTCGATGGTCACGGTGCTGGTCGTTTCCCACATGCCGGGGTTGATGTTGGGCTCCTGAGCTACCGCGGCGAGGCTGAATGCCGAAGCGGCGAAAATGGTCAAAGCGCGCTGAAAATTCATTTGATTCTCCGTTGAAAAGTTAATGAAAAAACGTCGTGATTGTCGGGCGTCGTCAATCCTGCATTGCCTGACGCGGTCGTGCTTGTTGGTCTCGTCGAGTCAGCGGAAGTTCCGCAGTCCACGCATTGCTCCTTGTTTTAGGCGGCTTTTTCGACCGAAACCTTTTCCGTTGGTATGAGATCAAAGGTCCTCTAGAATACGTGAATCAGGCCGAAAACAGGATAGATTTACCCGTCGTTTTCGGCGCCGTCGATCTCCTCGGTGCGCCTGCGTGCTGCATCAGCGACGTCTTGCTCAACGCTTCGTGCCCTGTCTATCGCCTGTTGCTGGGCCTCAAGCAGGTTGCTTTCCGAGTCATTGCCGGTTTCGTCAGTGCACCCACTCAGCAGCACAGCGGCCAGAACCGTGCCGAATGCGGTCATGGCGGAAATCGATCGAAACGGTAAATTCACGGTGGTCTCCTGTGCGGTCAGTCGCTGGAATTCTGCCCTTTCGAGTCGCTGCCTGCAACCGGGTCCGGCGCAGTCTCGGGCAGCTCCAGGCCCAGCTTCCTGGCGCGCTGGGTCCACTTGTCGCGGGCAGCCTTGCGCAAGTCCTCGATGGCGTCGCTTTCGTCGACGATCTCGATGCCGAGCAGCGTCTCGAGGACGTCTTCCATCGTGACTACGCCGGACAGACCGCCGTACTCGTCCACGACCACGGCGAAATGCTCCTGCTCGGCCAGTAGCTGGCTGAAAAGCACGCGCAGCGAGATGAATTCCGGCACGAACAGCACCTCGCGCTTGAGATCGCTCAGGCGCAGCTCCGGCTTTCCCCGGGCCAGGTTCAGCATGATGTCGGCCTTGAGCACGTAGCCGCTGATGTCCTCGTCGCTTTCGCCGAATACCGGGTAGCGGGAAAAGACCAGTTCGTCGGACTTGTCCATCAGTTCGCCGAGCGTCGTGTCGTGCTGGAACTTCTTGACCACGACGCGCGGGGTCATGATGTCCTGGACCCGAATCGCGCCAAACCGGATCAGATTGAGGAAGATATTGGACTCCTCTTCCTCGAAAACGCCTTCGCGGGTACCGACCTGCGCCAGCGCGCGGAACTCCTCGCGGCTCACGCTGGGCGCACGCACGCCCCGGGCCAGCAGGCGGGTGATGAATTTCGACAGCGCAACCAGCGGCCACATCAGCACGATGAGCACGCGGCAGGTGTAGGTGGTGAAACCGGTCAGCTGCTTCCAGTAGGTCGCCCCGATGGTTTTGGGAATGATTTCGGAAAATATCAGGATCGCAAGCGTCACCAGCGCCGAAGTCACGGTGACCCATGCATTGCCGAAAACCACCAGCGCCTGTGCGCCCACGCCGGCAGCGCCGAAGGTATGCGCGATAGTATTGAGGCTCAGGATCGCCGAAAGCGGGCGGTCGATGTCGCGCTTGAGGCGCTTCAGATGACGTCCGGTCTTGACCTCGCGCTCGTTGAGCACTGCGATATGTGCCGGGGTTATCGACAGCAGTACAGCTTCGAGTATGGAGCACAGGAACGAAACGCCGATGGCGAGGAACAGGTAGAACAGCAACAGGGTCATGCGCGAATCGGATCGGCCATCAGATTGTCCATTGTAGCCGCTCGGGGCCTTCCGATTGAACAGCTGTTGGTCCGGTCCGTCTATCGTTATCCCTTGACGGGCCGGTCACCCTGAATCGCGGCGGCCAGAGTAGACTGAAGCCGAGCAAAGGCCCTATCCGAAACATGCGTAAATTCAGAGTTTCACGACGTCTGATGTTGCTGCTTGCCTGTCTGCCGGCGCTTTCAGCGACTGCCCAGACCGTTGACCTTGCGCCGATGGAGGTGACTGCGACTCGAACGGCGCTGACCTTGCCGGAAGTTTCGGCCGCAGTGAGCATTCTGGACGGCGAAGACATCAAGCGTGGAAAAGCGCTGATCAGCCTGGTCGAGTTGCTGGAGCAGGTGCCCGGGCTCTTCGTGCAGAGCGCGGGCAATGCCGCGCAGGATGCTCGTGTGGCGCTGCGGGGCTTTGGTGCCCGGTCCAGCTTCGGTATTCGCGGCGTCGCGATTATTGTCGACGGCATACCGCAGACACTGCCCGATGGGCAATCGCAGGTCGACAGCATCGATCTCGATGCCATCGAGCGCATTGAAATCCTGCGCGGCCCGGCTTCCGCGCTCTACGGCAACGCCGCCGGCGGCGTCATCCGCATCACCACGCGGCGTCCCGAATCAGCCGGTTCTGCGAGCGCCAGCCAGACGATCGGCAGCTATGGTCTGGTCGATAGCCGGGCTGCTCTGAGCGGCGGCGGCGACGAATTCGGTTTCCGAATCTCGGCCGGCCGGTTCGATCTGGACGGATTCCGTCGGCACTCGGCCGCCACGCAATACCGCGCCGGAGCCTCGCTGATCTGGACGCCTTCCGATCGCACCCGAATGACAGCAACGGCCGGCTATTTCGAGGCCCCGGACGAACAGGATCCGGGCGCGCTCACGGCCGAACTTGCTCGAACGTCGCCGCGGGAGGCGCGACAGGCCAACGTGGATTTCAATGCCGGTGAATCGCTGGATCAGTGGCGCTTCGGGGCCGGTCTGGAGCATGAATTCGGTGCCGGCGCGAATCAGCGCGTACGTCTGTCGGGTTTCGGCTTTGTTCGTGATTTCAAGAATCGACTGCCGTTCGAAGGTGGCGGACAGGTCGCCTTTGAACGGGCCTTTACCGGGCTGGACGGACAGTACGAGATCGACGCTGACTGGGGCGGACTGGCCCAGCGCCTGACCGCCGGCGTCGACTATCGACGCCAGAACGACGATAGATTTCGCTTCGATAATCTCATGGGCAACCGAGGCGACCTCGTGCTGGACCAGAACGAGCGGGTCGAGGCGCTCGGCTTTTACGCTCAGCAGCGAATCCGTCTGGCGCCGGCGTGGACGCTGCGGATCGGTATCCGTTTCGATGAAGTGCGGCTGGACGTCAGCGACCGGCTGCTCGACGACGGGGACGATTCGGGCCGGCGGACATGGCGGGAGACCAGCCCCGGCGCCGGCCTGGTCTGGTCGGCAAATCCCGGGTTGAGTGTCTATGCGAATGTGGGCTCGGCATTTCAGACGCCGACGACGACCGAGTTGGCCAATCCCGACGACCCGGGTGCGGGCGGGGGGTTCAATCGCATGCTGGCACCGCAGACGGCGCGCAGCTACGAGATCGGCCTGCGCGGTGCCGTCGGCGCAGGGATTCGCTACGAGGCCAGTGTGTTCAGCGCACGCATCGACGATGCCATCATCAGTTTCGAAGTGCCTGAATTTTCCGGCAGCGGGCGCGACTTCTTCCGCAACGCCGGCCGCTCGACGCGCCGCGGACTTGAGCTTGCTGCGTCCGCCCGGTTGAGCCCTCAATGGCGAGTGCGTGGCGGCTATGCGTGGTCGAATTTCGAATTCGATCGCTTCGTCACCCCGGACGGCGATTTCAGCGGCAACCGGTTGCCCGGCGTGCCGCGTCACTATGGGTTCGGCGCGCTTGACTGGTCCGGCTCGGACGGTTTTTACGCCGGCCTGGATCTTCGCGCGGCCAGTCAAGTCATCGCAGACAACGCCAATACCCAGGCCAGCCCTGAATACCTCGTGGTCGATGTCCATGCCGGACGGAATTTCCGCGCCGGAAAGATGGACCTGGATATTTCGGCCGGCGTCGGCAACCTGTTCGACGAGCGCTATATCGACAACGTGCGGGTCAACGCCTTTGGCGGCAGGTATTTCGAGCCGGCGCCGGGAACGACGATTCACATCGGCCTGGAAGCGCGCTGGGGCGTCAAACGCCTCTGAGTCGTTGACGGACCAGCTGAATTCCGGGACGCACACGAAGGCGAGCGCAGCGGTGCCGGCCAATTCGAACAACAACACAACGCGCAGGATCACCAGCGCCATGCGCAGCAGGTCCGCCATTGAGGTCTGGTTGAGTTCATTGCGAAGGTAAATCCGCTGCGACAGGCCTATCGGCAGCCCTAACATGCAAAGGATCAGCGCCGCGAAGGTCACGATGCACAGGCCGCCGAGCTGAATCAGCAGATGGATCATGGCCTGACCCGCGAACGTGAAATCGCCGCCGGTTTTCGGTCTTGAAGCTGAGGCATAATGCCGGTATCTACGCGCAGGGATAACCCGTCATGGACATGGGCAAGGTGGTTTTCGGCTTCTTCGTGCTGCTGGCGCTGACGCTGAATTTCGGTTTCTTTCTCGGCGATATCGACAATCCCGATCATCACAACGTCTATGAGTTGTTTGCTGCGCTGGTGGTCGGGTTGATCGCCACGGTGATGAAGTTCGGAGAGCGTTCCCAGATGGGCGCGGTCCTGCTGGCCTCCAGCCTTGTCGTGGATCTGCAGCTGATTGCCGCGGCGATCGTGTGGGCAGTCGCTGTGCACATGACTGACGACGGGCTCACGCCGATGGTGATGGCAAGTATCGTGTCCCTTTCCGGTGGCGCCCTGCTGGCCAACCTTCTTTCGGTCGTATTGCTCACGCTCGAGACGGCGGGCCTGAGCCGCTGATTCCGCCGGCAGTCTGGCGTGACGACCGAATCGCTTTTATTTCTGTTCTTCTGGCGCATGCGCATGCCGTTGATCGTGCTGATCACGGCCTACGCCATTGCCACAGTGGGCTTCACGCTGATGCCGGGGATGGACGATCAGGGCAACCCCTGGCGCATGAGTCTGTTCGAGGCCTTTTACGTCGTCAGCTACACCGGCAGCACGATCGGGTTCGGCGAAGTGCCCTACGAGTTCACGGCGGCCCAGCGCATGTGGACAATGGTCAGTATTTACCTGACCGTGTTTGCATGGCTGTTTTCGATCGGTTCGATCATCTCGTTGATGCAGGATCCTATTTTTACCCGAGCGCTTAGCCGGGCGCGGCAGGCGCAGGGGATTCGAGCGATGAACCGGCCTTTCTACCTTGTCTGCGGCTTCGGCGATACCGGCCGAACGCTCGTTCATGCGCTGGGCGCACGCGGGCACCCGGTGGTGGTCATCGAAAGAAACCGTGAAAAAACCGAGACGCTGGCCGTTGAGAACCTGGGTGCCACAGTGACCTCGTTCGCGATGGATGCGAAAAAGCCCGACAACCTCGTCGAGGCCGGCTTGAGAAACCGATGGTGTGCCGGCGTCATTGCGGTCACCGGTAGCGACAAGACCAACCTCAAGATTGCCATCAGCGCCAAGCTGCTGAACCACTCCCTGGTGGTCTATGCGCGGGCGCATACGAAATCGGCGACCGACAACATGCGATCGTTCGAGACCGACTATGCGGTCAATCCGGTCGAGGAGTACGTCCGTCGTCTGGAACTGGCCGCCTCCCGACCCGACATGTTTCGCTTGTATCACTGGATTTCTTCAGGTCCGGGGTCTCGGCTCGCCGCGCCCAGTCCGGTGCCCTCGGGCAGTTGGATCGTCTGCGGGTTTTCGCACGTCGGCCGGGCAGTGGGCGAGCTTCTTGAACGACATGAGATGGCGGTGACCTTCATTGATCCGAATCCGGACGGTCCGGGCCGGCCGCCAGGGACGGTAAGCGGCCGCGGAACCGAGGCCGAGACGCTACGCGAGGCTGGCGTTGATCGCGCGGTTGGCATTGTGGCTGCGACCAGCGACGATGCCGACAACCTTTCGATTCTGCTCACCGCCAAGAACCTGAATCCCGAGCTATTCATGACCACGCTGGAAAACGGCTACTCCAGCCACGCGCTGTTTCGCGCCGCTGACCCGGATTTCATCGGCCAGCCCAGCCAGGTAGTGGCCGGATTCATGCTCTGCCGCAGCAGTTCGTCTCTGGTCGAGCCTTTTTTGTCGGCACTGCTCGAGCAGGACAATGATTTCGCGCGTGACCTGTTGGCGAAACTGCTCAGGCACCAGGCAGAAGGCCCGCCCGAGTTCACCGGCGGACGCATTAGCGCCAAGCGCGCACCGGCGATTGCACGCGCACTGGAAGACGGCATTACGGTGCCGGTCTCGGTTTTGCTCCGCAACGCCAGACGACGCGACGCGCGCCTCCCGCTGGAAGTGGTTCTGATACGCCGCGACGATGAGGACATTCTGTGTCCCGACGATGACGTCGCGCTGGCGATCGGTGATCGGGTCTTGCTGGCCGGTCGAAACGGTGCCGCGCGCAGAATACTCGGCACCCTGGAAAACGACCGGATTCTCGAATACCTGCTGTTCGGCCGGGAACGTCGCAACGGCAGGATCTGGCGTCGCAAGAGCGGCACTGCAGAGCCGGTCGCCTGAGCCGGTCAAGCCGTAGACGTCGCCGGCTGCGCTTCAGTTGTCTGAGGCAGCACCTTGCGGACCGAACGCCTGCGGCAGCAGGTCGCTGACGGTGAATCGCTGGCGCTCGCATCCGTTGTCGTCGACCAGCACGACGGGGGTATCGGAACCGGAAAACTCATGAATCCGCTGGCGGCAGTCGCCGCACGGCGGGCACGCCTTGTCGGACGGGCCCAGGATGTAGATGGTTGCCAGTTTGCGGCAGCCGGCGCCGACCATGGCTGACAGCGCCGAGGCTTCGGCGCATATGCTCTTGAAGTGCGCGGTCTCGACGTTGCATCCGGCGAACGCACGGCCGTCGGGTGCTACCGCAACGGCCGCGACGCGGAACCCGGAATAGGGCGCATAGGCAGCATTTCGGGCCTGAAGCAGCGCCTGGAGGATTTCCGCTTTGATTGTCATTCCGGCAATGCCTCGTTGTCGTGCCGCGACCGCCACGGATTCACGGCACGGTGGATCAGCGGCGGGGTCTGGACAGGCACGTCGGTCACGCTGATCGCTGCAGCCAAGCGGGCCGCGGCGCGCCGGGCATCATCCCGGCTGCGGGCATGGATGCGTGCGATCGGACGGTCGGCGTCGACTCGTTCGCCAATGCCGGCGACATCGACCAGGCCGACTGATGGATCGATTTTTTGATCGCTACGCGTCCGGCCGCCGCCCAGTTCGACCACGGCCATTCCGATCCGGTAGACATCAATGCTCGAAACGAAGCCGGATTCGGCCGGCATCGCATCGCAAACCACCGGGGCTTCGGGCAAAATCTTTCGGTAGTTTTCGATCAGATCGTTGGGACCGCCCAGGGCAGACACCATGGACTGAAATCGTTGCGCGACGTGTCCGGATTCGAAACTTCGGTCCAGCGCCGCCGTGGCTTCCTCGCGACGGCCGAACAGTTCTCCGGCCAGCAGCATCTCCGTGGCCAGTTCACGCGTCACGTCCAGCAGCCGACCCTGTCGACGCTCGCCGCGCATGATTTCGATGGCTTCGGCGACTTCCAGCGCGTTGCCGGCATTGCGCGCCAGTACCTGGTTCATGTCGGTGACCAGCGCGGTGGTCGGCATGCCGGCCCCCGCGGCCACGTCGCAAATGGCCTTGGCCAGCGTCACGCAGCGAGATTCCGCGCCCATTACGCTGCCGCTGCCGGTTTTGACGTCCATGACCAGCGCATCGAGGCCGGCGGCCAGTTTCTTCGACAGGATCGAGGCGACGATCAGCGGCGTGCATTCCACCGTAGCGGTCACGTCACGCACCGCGTAGAAACGCCGATCGGCCGGCGCCAGGTCGTTGGTCTGGCCGATGATGGCCACGCCGATCTGCTTGACAATCCTCTCAAGCCGTCCCGGATCGGGAAAGGGATCGTAGCCGGGGATGCTGGCGAGCTTGTCGAGGGTGCCGCCGGTATGCCCCAGTCCGCGCCCCGAGATCATGGGAACGAAACCGCCGCAGGCGGCGATCCATGGACCGAGGATCAGTGATACTGCGTCGCCGACGCCGCCGGTGGAATGCTTGTCCAATACCGGGCCGGGCAGATCGGACCTCGACCATTGCATGACCCGCCCGGAATCGCGCATGGCCAGCGTCAGCCCCACGCATTCGTCGCGGTTCATGCCGTTGAGAAATACCGCCATGGCGAAAGCACCGAGCTGTTCGTCGGACACGCTGCCGTCGGCGATGCCGGTAACGAATTTCTCTATCGCCGCGTTGTCCAGAACGGTCCCGTCGCGCTTGGCCCGTATGATTTCCTGGGTCAGCATATGACTACAGCGATCCCCCGTCCAGACCGTCCCTCGCAGGCAGGGGAAAGGAATTTTCGCGCTCGCAGACCGGTGGAGTCGCTTCAACCAACCAACCCAGCCATTGGATGAGATTTTGTTTGCTCGTCGAACAAGTTCTTGGTTCAAGTCCTTCCCTGGTTGCGGGGGAAGTCTTAGGTGGGGGCAGTGGTGTGCCTGACATCATCTTGGTTCCAGCTCAACCAGCAGCGCTTCCAGCAGGCCCGATGCACCGATCCGGAAGGTCGCCGGAGACACCCATCCGGCCCCCATGACGTCCTCGGCGATTCGCAGGTACTGTCGCGCGTCGGCGAGCGTGCGCACGCCGCCGGACACCTTGAAGCCCACCGGGCGGCCGCTGTCCCGAATTGTCTCTAGCATGACTCGGGCCGCTTCGGGCGTGGCGCCGGTTGCGACCTTGCCGGTCGAAGTCTTGAGGAAATCGGCCCCGGCATTGATCGCAATCTCGCCTGCGCGCCGTACCTCGCGGGTGTCGTCCAGCATCCCGGATTCCAGAATCACTTTCAACGTACGCTGCCCGCACAGCGCCTTGCATTCGGCCACGAGGTCGGCGCCGGCGGCCTCGTTTCCAGTCAGCAGCGCGCGCCACGGGAAAACCACGTCAACTTCGTCGGCCCCGCGCTCCAGGCCCTGTTCGGTATCGAGCAAGGCCAGCTTCAGGTCGGCGCCGCCTTCCGGGAAATTTGCCACGGTCGCGACCGCCACAGATTCAGATAGCCCGGCAGCATCCAGCATCTCCCGAGCCGCGCCGACGAATCGCGAATACACGCACACAGCGGCGGGATGACCGAATTCAGTATCAGCACGGGTGCACAGCGCGCGAACCGCGCTGTCGTCGGAATCGTCCTCGAGCCGGGTCAGGTCCAGCAGCGCCAGGATCATGGCGGGGTCTTGTGCGGGGTCTTGTGCGGTATCTTCCATCGAACTGTGCCGATTTTGGCCGGATATACAGCATAACGAATCCGGCGAGCACCGAATACCGCAGGTATTTCGGTGCGTGTCTGAAGTAATGATATCGAGACGGGTTAGCCGCTGCGGTAGTCGGCCCGCCCCGGCCAAGCGGCCGGGAACGCGAAGCGGAGTCTTTTGCGGACATGCGCCGCAAAAGGCGAGCGCCGAATACCGCAGGTATTTCGGTGCGTGTCTGAAGTAATGATATCGAGACGGGTTAGCCGCTGCGGTAGTCGGCCCGCCCCGGCCAAGCGGCCGGGAACGCGAAGCGGAGTCTTTTGCGGACATGCGCCGCAAAAGGCGAGCGCCGAATACCGCAGGTATTTCGGTGCGTGTCTGAAGTAATGATATCGAGACGGGTTAGCCGCTGCGGTAGTCGGCCCGCCCCGGCCAAGCGGCCGGGAACGCGAAGCGGAGTCTTTTGCGGACATGCGCCGCAAAAGGCGAGCGCCGAATACCGCAGGTATTTCGGTGCGTGTCTGAAGTAATGATATCGAGACGGGTTAGCCGCTGCGGTAGTCGGCCCGCCCCGGCCAAGCGGCCGGGAACGCGAAGCGGAGTCTTTTGCGGACATGCGCCGCAAAAGGCGAGCGCCGAATACCGCAGGTATTTCGGTGCAAATATAAAAGAAAAAACCCCGCACGCGGCGGGGTTCTTTTTACAGCTTCTGGTCGGTCGCGATCAGATCGTGACGACGTTCGAAGCCTGCGGGCCCTTGGCGCCGTCGGTGACTTCGAACTGGACCTTCTGGCCCTCGGCCAGGCTCTTGAAGCCCGAACCGGTCAGCGCGCTGAAATGTACGAATACATCCTTGCCGCCGTCATCCTGCGAGATAAAGCCGAAACCCTTCGCATCGTTGAACCATTTCACTGTGCCAGTGGTAGTAGACATTGTTTCTTTACTCTTTCTATTGGTGTGTTAACCGGACTGCCGAAATGGCGAGGCCCGATGTGCTGCTGGTGCGCTTCAATAAACGCGTGAATTCAGGAAATGGAGGAGATTGAAGGGTAGTCTTTGATGGAATACGGTCAAAATCAACCACTGCTGTGCTCTGCAGCTTGGAGCACTATACGCCAGTTTTGCTTCAATGGGGAAATTATCTGATCCCGGACATGCGAGAATCCGGGCGAAATTATTGAGAGGAATAGATATCGTGAGCGGAAAGCTTCGGTTCGAAACCTGGGACGTCTTCACGGACCGGCGCTACGCGGGCAACCCGCTTGCAGTGATTTATGGGGCCGATATCCTGTCCGGTGAAGCGATGCTGAGAATCACGCGCGAGTTCAACTATTCCGAAAGCGCGTTCCTGCTGACGCCGGAAACGCCGGACTGCATCGCAAGGCTGCGGATATTCACGCCCGGCGGAGAACTGCCGTTTGCCGGTCACCCGACCGTGGGCGCGGCGGCCGCGATCGCCCGGCAGCGCGAATTTTCCGGTCGAATGGCGCTGGAATTGCCGGCGGGTCGATTTTCGGTGCAGGTTGATGAGCGCGGCGACACATGGCAGGCCGAATTCCAGAATCCCAACCTGCCAACGGTTCGTGGCTCGGGGCCCGATGCCGCGCGGGTGGAAGCTGCGCTCGGCCTGACTGAAGACAGTGTGGATTCCGGCTCGCATGCGCCGAGGCGCTGCGGTGCGGGGATAGATTTTTTCTACGCGTCAGCGCCATTGGAAGATGTGCGAACGGCGCGTCTGAATACTGCGGCGTGGGATGCCCTGGGGCTCGGCAATGCTTGCGGCGTTCTTCTCTACGCGCCCGCCGCACCTGAGTCCGGCGCCGACTGGCATGTACGGATGTTCGGCCCGCACATCGGCGTTGCCGAGGATCCGGCCACCGGATCGGCGGCTGCCGCGCTGCCGGCCCAGCTTATGGCCGCCGGCGTGCTTTCCGACGGCAGCTACGACTGGTGGGTGGAGCAGGGCATCGAGATGGGGAGGCCGGCCCGAATCAGGGTCCGATTTGAAGTCCGGAACAGCGCCTTCGAGTGGCTGACGATCGGCGGCCACGCGGTCCCGGTGTGCGCCGGTGAAATTCGATGGGAACCCTGATCCGGACGTCCCCGCCGCTGAACGGTACACTATTATGTGCGCGCAACAAGAAGGGTTTTTCAACAACATGACAGCGTTTGACGATCACGCGGCCGGCACCATGCTGCGGGCCGCGTTCTGCAGCGAAGCGAATTTTTCCAGTTGGGCGGACCCGCGAGGAATTGAGCTGGAGGTTTCCCGGATCATGTACCCGGCGCCCAGGTTACAGGCCGACGAACTGACCGGCGGTATCTTTCATTACGGGAATCGCTTTTTTCTTCAGGTCATTGATGGTCCGCGTGAAGCGGTCGAGGCCATCTACCGGCGAAACTGCGACGATGTCCGCCACAAGAACACCGAGCTGCTGGTCGTCGAAGCGATCGACCAGAGGATGTTCCCCGAAAACTCCATGAGCTACGTGAGCATGCGTGGCCAGTTGCTGGAGCTGCTCGGCCGGTATGACATCGCGGAATTCAATCCATACCGGATTACATCGCAAATACTTGACGAGTTTCTGCAGATGTACGCCGAAAAGCACCGCTAAAGCGCCAATGCGCAGCGTTGAGGGGAGGTTGAATGGTGGCTACGGGTGGACTTGAACCACCGACCTCAGCATTATGAGTGCCGCGCTCTAACCAGCTGAGCTACGTAGCCACAAACAAGCCGACCATTTTCGACGGTTCCCCGGAAAAAGTCAACGCTAAGCGCTGATTTTCATCGCTTGCCCAGCCAGCGCTCGGCCAGAAGCCCGTCGGTCGCGATCGCGGGCGGTGTGTGCACCACCAGGTCGGCGACCAATTCGGCAGAGCCGCAGGCCTGGGTCCAGCCCATGGCGCCGTGGCCGGTATTGAGGTACAGGCCTTCTACCGGCGTGGCCCCAAGCAGGGGTGGGCCGTCCGGGGTCATCGGGCGCAGACCGGTCCAGGCGTTGGGCGGTGAGTTCCGGATTCGGTCGGCCATATCGGGCAACAGCTGCGCAGCGCCGTTCAGCAGGACGGCCATTCGCGACGGATCGACAGTGGTGTCGAACCCGGCGAATTCGGCCAGCCCGGCGATGCGCAGGCGATTCGGTCCCAGCCGGGCCGTGACGAATCGCCGTTTAAGGTCCAGCAGCGGCATGACCGGCGCGGGATCGTCGGCGTTGATATCGATGGTGGCCGAATAGCCCTTGACCGGATAGATCGGCGCTTTCAGTCCGAGCGGTGCGAGCAGACCGAGGCTGTCGCAGCCGGCCGCGACGATGCAGGCATCGGCTTCGAGATCACCCCGGCCGGTGGCGACTGCGCGGAAGCGACCGGCCTCGCGCACTATGCCCGTGACGCGGGTGTCGAAATGCGCTATTGCACCGAGCGCCGCGGCGCGCTCGGTGACAAGCCGACTGAAGATATGCGCATCGCCGGATTCGTGGTTGGTGAAGAGCAACGAGCCGTGGATTTCGTCGGCGACCGGCGTCAGCGCAGGTTCCAGCGCGACCAGTTCGTCGCGGTCCACGGTGCGAAGCTCAATGTCGGGATCGTCGATCCGGCGCCGCAGTTCGGCTGCGTGCTCCAGATCCTGGGCGCTGAAATAGAGCTCCAGCGATCCCCGGGTGAACTGCTGGTAGTCCAGCGCATGCCGCTCGCGTAGCGCAACCATGCACTTTTTCGAATACATCGCCAGCCGAACGCAGTGTCGCGCGTTCCTGTAATAGCGCGGCGCGCTGGATTGGCGAAGGAAATGAAATCCCCAGCCGGCAATGCCGGGCAATGCCGACGCGCGGACGCGCCAGGGCCGGTCGTGGTGCAACATGGCCGGTAGCAGGTTGTAGACGGTACCCGGTGCATTCCACGGCTCGGCGTGGGCCGGGGTGATGCCGCTGCCATTGGCCTTGCTGGTGCCGGTCGCGGGCGCGCCGGCCCGCTCCATCAGCGTGACGTCCAGCCCGCGTTCGGCGAGCGCGAGGGCTGTGGTCGCGCCGATCACCCCGGCGCCGATAACAACAATATGCATGGATTTCAATGTAGCAGAATCGATCCCGACACGCCGTCAAGGGCACGGGCTGATTCAGGGCCTGAACGCATCGACAGGAGGGTTGTCACCCGGAGGGCCACCAAGTAGAGGCCTTGCGCTGAGAGGTCGGCCGGAGCGCATTGCATTACGCGGTTAATCGTCCCCGATGCTCGAAGCTCGAAGCTCGAAGTAATTCTCTCGCACGCACGGTCGTCGGGGCCGCCGCCTGAGCGGGAAGGCCCCGTCAGCCGCGCCGGGGTATTCGGAAGGACGCCGCGCCGATCAGGCGGGCATCGCTCGCCCGAATTCCTGTTCAAACCGGTTTCGTATCGTTTCAGTATTGATCTCGAAGCCCTGCGGTGCGGAGTGCGCGATCTTGACTGATCCCAAGAGTGAGCCCAGGCACGCGGCGTCCTCGGCCTTCCAGCCCTTTTCCAGGCCGAACAACAGGCCGGCCCGGTAGGCGTCGCCGCAGCCGGTGGGGTCTGCGATCCGGTCGGGCTTGACCGCCGGGATGCGTTTTTCGCCCTCGGCAGTCAGCAATTCGGAGCCCTCTCCGCCGTGGGTGATGATCAGGCCCTGCTTGAGCCCGCTCAGCGCTTCGCCACGATTCCAGCCGGTCTTACTCGCGATCATTTCCCACTCGTACGAATTGACTGTCAGCCAGTCTGCGTCGGCAATCATGCTCTTGAGTTCATCGCCGGAGAACATCGGCAAACCCTGGCCGGGATCGAAAACGTGTGGAATTCCTGCGGCCTTGAACTGCCGGGCGTGATCGAGCATGGCCTGCTTTCCGTCCGGAGACACGATGCCGTAGCCGACGCTGCCGTCGGTCGGCACCTTGTTGCGGTGGTTTTCGTTCATCGCGCCGGGATGGAAGGCGGTAATCTGATTGTCGTCGAGATCGGTCGTGATATAGGCCTGGGCCGTGAAATGGTCGTTGTCGCGGATCACGAACTGCTGGTCGATTCCCAGTTCGTTCAGCCGGTCTGAATAGCGGTCGAAATCAGCGCCGACCGCCGCCATTGGCAGCGGGTTACCGCCGAGTTTCTTTAGGCTGTAGGCGATGTTTCCCGCGCAACCGCCGAAATTCCGGCGCATTTCCGGAACCAGGAAAGCCACGTTGAGCATGTGCGTCTTCTCAGGAAGAATATGATCCTTGAAGCGTTCGGGGAACACCATGATGTTGTCGTAGGCCAGTGAGCCGCAGATCAGAATTGACATAATTCACTTGGATTCGGGTCAGCCGGTCAGTATACGACATCGCTGAATGAGGGTTACGCTCCGTCGCCTTGATGCGATTGTCAGGTTGCAATCAAGAAAGCCGACCGTGTAGACTAGATTTTTTTTTGGAGCCGGCCCGGGTCCGCAGATTCTCTGGATTGGAGGTTTATCCGTACTGTCATTTGGGTCCTTCGCACCTGAAAATGGCTGCTCGGATCAGCACCTTGCCGGGCTTCACGGTAACGATCGCTGAGTCCGGCGATGCAAGTCGAGCGGACTGCGGCCTGCTTCGTCCTTGGTTTTAGTCTCGACGAGTGATTCGCCAAACTTGCAACGCTCAAAAAATTTGCAACATCCATATAAGAGAAGATCCAATTCGTTATGAATAAATTCACCGTTAAAAAAGATTTCTTCCTCGCGATGACACTGGCGATGACAATCGCACTGATGTCGTCGTTTCTTGCAATCGGATTCTCCACACCAACGTATGCACAGGCGGTGGAGCCGGCGCTTGAGGCGAGCCGGCAGGCCGCCCAGGGAACGCGAGAATCGCAGCAGGATATCGACGAAATCGATTCCCGGATTCAGGAACTGCTCGGAAGTTACCGGGCCAATCTTCGGCAGCTCGAACAGTTGAACAGATACAACGCCTCGCAGCAGCGCCAGGCCGAAGCCCAGCGCAATGAAATCGAGTCGCTGACCGAAGACATCAACAATATCGCCAGCCTGCAGCGTGCAGTTCAGCCGCTGATGCAGGACATGGTCGAATCGCTGGATCGTGTCGTGCAGGCGGACATTCCGTTTCTCGTCGATGAGCGGCAGTCTCGCGTACAGCGCCTGACTCGACTGATGGAAGATCCGTCCAGTTCACCGGCGCAACGGTATCGTCTTCTCATCGAGGCCTACCAGATCGAATCCGAATACGGCAGAACCATCGAAGCCTACCGCAGCGACGTCGAAACTGCTGATCGCGTGTACGAGGATGTAGATGTCTTGCGTATCGGTCGGCTGGTCTTGATCTTCAAGACTGACGACGACGAAGTTCTGAAGCGCTACAACAACGAATCCGGCACCTGGGTCGATCTGGACAAATCCATGTTGCCAGATGTCAAAACGGCCATGCGGGTTGCGCGCGAGCAGATTCCGCCTGAATTGCTCTTTATCCCGGTAACGGCACCCGAGACTGCGGACGAGGGCTGAAACAATGACTGGAACGCAAAAAATGCATCTCACCCAACGAATCCGAAGCGGGAGCCACATCATGCGCAATCGGTCGATAGGCCTTCAATCGGTGCTGGTTGCCCTGGCGCTAGTGGTTTGTTCCATGGCAACGGCACAGAACCAGCCGCAGTCGCTCGAAGAAGTTGTGCGCGCCATGCAGCAGGAGCGCCAGGCGGTGGCCGAAGCCAACCGCGAACGCGAAGAGCGGTTTCGCCGCCAGGAAACGAACCGAGAAGAGGAATTGCGACGTATCCGCAATCAGGTCGACGAAGCCGAGGCTGAAGCCAGCCGGCTGGAAGATCTTCGCAATCGGCTCGATCGTGAGCTGGCGGAACTGCGCGACCAGCTTGCCGAGCGGCAGGGTGAGTTCGGCGAATTGTTCGGCGTGGCCCGCGCCGCTGCCGCAGATCTGAACGAGCAGCTCAATGATTCATTGATCTCGACCCAGTATCCAAACCGAGGCGAAGAGCTGGAAGAAATGGCTCAGTCGGATTCGTTGCCGACGATTGCCCAGCTGGAAGGTCTCTGGTTTACGTTTCTGCAGGAAATGACAGCGCAGGGCAACGTGGCGCGTTTCAATGCCGATGTGGTGGGTAACGACAACACGTCTTCTTCGGAAACCGTCGTTCGTGTTGGCCCGTTCACCGCCTTCGGCGATCAGGGATACCTTGTCTTTAATGACGATACGCTTCGCTATCTGGCGCGTCAGCCCGGCGGCTCTGCGGTCGCGGCAGCTGAGCGAGTGATGAATCATTCCGGTGACGGCGTTGTGCGCGGGTTGATTGATCCCTCGCTCGGCAGCCTGCTCGGGCTGGTAACCGAGACGCCTACGCTGCGTGAGCGTATCGACCAGGGCGGCTGGATTGGTTACGCGATCATTGTCGTTGCGGCCCTCGGCATCCTGCTGGCCGTTTATCGCTGGGTCGTACTGTCGGTGACTTCGATGAAGGTTCGACGCCAGATGGGCAAGCACGAACCCAATAAATCGAACCCGCTGGGTCGAATCCAGGCTGCGTATGAAGATCACAAGGGCGAGAATCTGGAGACGCTCCAGCTGCATCTCGACGATGCGGTGCTCAAGGAGTTGCCGCCGCTCGAGCGAGGCCTGAATCTGGTCAAGGTCCTGGCTGCCGTAGCGCCCCTGATGGGACTGCTTGGGACAGTGATCGGCATGATCGTGACGTTCCAGGCAATCACGCTGTTCGGCACCGGCGATCCGAAGTTGATGGCAGGCGGTATCTCGCAGGCCCTCATCACGACGGTGCTGGGTCTGATCGCAGCCGTCCCGCTGTTGATTCTGCACGCCTTCGCGTCTTCCACTTCGCGTCGTCTCGGCCAGATTCTGGAAGAGCAGTCGACAAGCCTTGTCGCCGACGCCGAGAAATCAAGCCGTTGATCCATGCACTTGAGGGTTGTCTACCGTGCTTGAATTGCTGAATCCGGTCAATGCCTTGGCGGCCATCCGGGGCTTCCTGGAAACAGGAGGCCCGGTGGTGGTCGTACTTCTGTGCAGCACCGCGCTGATGTGGGTTTTGATCAGCGAGCGCATTCTGTACGTTCTGTTCTCCGGCCCGCGCCTTCGCAACAAGCAGGCGCAGCGATGGGCGTCGCTCGATAACCATGTGAGCTGGGAATCGCACATGTTCCGCGAGCGATTGATCTCGGAAGTCCGGATCGAAAGCGAGCGCTTCATGGGCGTCATCCGGGCGCTGATTCTGATCACGCCGCTCCTGGGCCTGCTGGGAACCGTCACTGGAATGATCGAGGTGTTTCAGGTCATCACGGATACGGGTTCTTCGAACGCGCGCTTGATGGCGTCGGGCATTTCGAAAGCTACGATTCCAACCATGACCGGGCTGGCGGTGTCCCTGACCGGGGTGTTCGCCATGAGTTTCCTCGATCGCCGGAATGAAATCGCGGTCGCCGACGTGTCGAACCGGCTGGAACTGGATGCGGGCATGGGCTTCGGCACAGGGCGCAGGCTGTTGACCGATGCAGCCGACGAGGCCGAAGTCAACATTACGCCGCTGCTCGATATAGTGTTCATTCTGCTGATCTTCTTCATCGTCACCTCCACTTTTCTCGACGAGGAAGGCATCGAGATCGCCACGCCGCAGGAGAATGAGCAGGAGGAAGTGACGCGTCCGCCGCCGACTCTGGTGCTGAGTGTTCGAAGTGACGGGTTTGTCATGGTCGACAATATCAGGATGATCGATCCGCGTTCGGTCAAGCCGGTTGTCGAAGCGTTTACCGCGGAAGAGCCGCGCGGCGTGGTGTTGCTGAATGCGGCTCCCGACGCCGAAATCGACACCACCGTGATGGTTCTGGACCAGGCGCGCCAGGCCGGAGTCGATCCGGCACTCGCGATCCAGGAAGGATAGGGACTCGGAGCATTTAATGGCCAGAAGTAAAAGAGTTGCAAAAGCTGACGAAAGCGATGTCAACGTGACGCCGTTGCTGGACATCGTTTTCATCATGCTGATCTTTTTCATCGTCACCGCGACCTTCATCAAGGAGCCGGGCGTCGATGTCACGCGCCCTGAAGCGCTGACCGCCGAGGATCAACGCCTCGTGTCAATCCTCGTCGCGATCGATTCGAGCAATAAGATCTGGATCAACCGGAAGGAAGTGTCACTCGACAGCGTGCGGGCCACGCTGGAGCGTTTGCGCCGTGAAAATCCGCGCGGCAGCGCAGTCATTCAGGCCGACGGCAGCGCGCACAGCGAATATCTTGTCGACGTCCTCAAACAGATACGTGCCGCCGGCGTCGACGACGTTGTGGCAGTATCGACCGTCAAATCATGAATAACGTCATACGCCTTATTACCGGTCTACCGGGCGCCGTCATCGTAACGTCGTTCATTTTCCTTGTTCTGGCAGCCGTGATTTCAAACCAGGGCGATGTTCAGCTCAGCGAAGACAAGTCGGTTCAGATCAACGTCACGCGGCAGCTTCAGGATACGTCGGAACAGCGTACGGAAGACTTTCAGCGTCCTGTGCTGGACGAGCCGCCACCGCCGCCGCCAACAGTCAACGATCCGAGCTTTCGGCCGGAAATGAGCGTGCAGATGGGCGCGTTGCCTGATCTGTCCAACGTCGACATCGACATCGGTACCGGTTTCAATCCGGATCGTGATGCTCAGCCGCTGGTGCGTATTCCACCCCAGTATCCGCAGCGCTGCATGGCGAGGGCCGACGACCGTGAAGCCGTACTGGTCGAGTTCGACGTCACGCCCGAAGGTACCGTGGTCAATCCGCGCGCGGTCGAATCCACGAACACCTGCTTCAACAGTGCCGCAATGCGCGCTGTCGAACGCTGGCGCTATAACCCGAAGATTGTCGATAACGTGGCAGAGCCCAGAGTGGGCGTCAGGACTACCATCGAGTTCCAGCTGGAGGGCTAGCAAAAATGAGCAAGTCGCAAACCACTTTTTCGCGGCAGCTGATTGTCATGCTGACCGCCGCAATGATGTTCCTGTTCGCCGGTGCGCTGATCGCACAGAGCGATTCGCGCGACGATGAAAAGGACGACCCGGTTCCGACGCTGGATCCACGCGTTGCCTCCGATCTGCTCGAGGCCTACGAACTTCTGGAGGAAGACCGCAACCAGGAAGCCCTTGAAGAACTCAACGCACTGATGAACCGGCGCGGAGATTCCATGAAGGGATTCGACAAGGCGTCGGTTCTCCAGATTCGAGGGACCACTTACGTCAATCTCGACGACCTCGACAGTGCATTGGTCGACTTTTCTGCAGCGCTCAATCTCAACGCGTTGCCTGAAGACCAGCAGAACCGCCTGCGCTTCAACCTGGCCCAGATTTATTTCGTCAACGAGCGATACGAAGACTCCATCCGGTTATTCGAGGAATGGATGAAGGCCGATGTGAGGGTCACCGATACGGCTTACTTCATGCTCGGGGCGGCCTACTACAACCTCGACAATTTCCAGAAGTCGCTCGAGTCAATTCAAAGCGCTGTCGATGTCTCGCCGGAGCCGCAGAAGCGTTATTACGATTTGCTCAATGCGATTTATTCGGAGCTGGGAAATATCGAAGACCGGACGCGACTGCTGGAGAAGATGGTCGAATTGTGGCCCGACAGCCTCGGTTACTGGCGCCAGCTCTCGTCGCTCTACCTGGAGCAGGACGATCAGCTCAAGGCATTCGCCGCCCTCGAAAGCGCCTATGTTGGTGGCCTGGTCACGAGCGGCGACGATATTGTCATGCTGGCTCAGTACTACTCGACGTTCGACAACCCGCACCGCGGTGCGGCGTTGATCGAAAAGGAAATGGATGCCGGTCGGGTCGAACGGGACGTCGAGAATCTGGAGTTGCTCTCTCAATTGTGGAGTCAGGCGCGCGAGCACAACAAGGCCATTCCGGTGCTGCGCGAAGCTGCGCAAATGTCCGACGAGGGGCTGTTGTCGTTCAGGCTCGGTCAGTCGCTTCTGGCCAACGAACAGAACGAGGAAGCTGAACAGGCGCTTGAGAGCGCGCTGGAGAAAGGGGGGCTTGAAGATTCCCGCCGGGCCGAGGCCTGGATGCTTCTCGGAAATGCACGCTTCAATCAGGCTGAGCCGGGCGATCGCGCGCAGCGCAATAGCGCCGACGAGGCTTTCGCTCAAGGTGAAAAATTCGCCTCCACGCGCCGTCAGGCGTCGGACTGGCGCGGCTACATCAACGCGATCAACCGGACTGAACGCCGTCAGGCCGCGCTTGAAGAGGAGCAGGGGGAAGTGCTCGCCAGCGCCGCCCGGGAACGCCTCCTGACCGCCTGTCGGGCCCAGCAGCTGGCCGGCTCGGAGCTCTCCGACCAGTGCGAGACGCTGCTTTCCGAATCCGACGAAGGCGGCAACGGCCCGAGCATGTAATCCCCGGCGAAGCCAGGCCTCGGCCGAAGCCGCGTCAAGCGGTCAGATCCCGAACCAGCGGCCAGGATCTGTCGGCCTGGCCTTGGACCTTGAGCCTCGAACCTCGAACCTTGAGCCGCCAGCGGGGCGTTAGCACGTCTTGGCCGCCGCGAAGCCCGCGACGGCGATCAACCCGGAATTCGCCCCCCTCGTAGCTGGCCTCATCTGTTTCTCCTGCTCGATCTCCCGCGTGAAACCTGCGCGTCACAAGCCTGTGTTAAAGAATTTTTCTGCTTTTGTTGATATTCGGTTAAATCGGCGTTATGCTCATTCCCGCAGGGTGCCCTAAGGCCTGCGCTTGTTGCTTGTTACGCGCCGGTCTGCGGTCAAAATTCACTCGGATAAGCAAAATCCGAAGAGACAAATAATGAGGTATACCCACAGTGAAGTCCGAACTAATCGAAAATCGCCGGACGCCCCTTTGGCGCGGAATGGCACCAATAATCGCCGGCCTGGCGTTCGGCATTGCGCCGATGATGGCCGTAGCCCAGGATCAGGACGATCAGGAAACGGCTGAAGACGCGCCTGATATCGAAAGAATGGTTGTCACGGGTTCGCGCCTGGTCACCAATCCGAATATTCAGGCTCCGAACCCGATACTGTCGGTAGGCGAGAATGAAATCGAGGCGCGTGGTGTCACCCGCATCGAGGACCTGACCAACCAGCTGCCGCAGGTATTTGCCGGCCAGGCTTCCGAAGTCTCCAACGGCGCGACCGGTACGGCATCCCTGAACCTGCGCGGTCTGGGCGCCATCCGCACGCTGGTGCTGCTCGACGGCAAGCGGCTCCCGTTCGGAGATTCCGCAACCTCGACGGCCAACCTCAATATCATTCCCACGCAGCTCATCGAGCGCGTCGACATCGTCACCGGCGGTGCATCGGCCGTCTACGGTTCGGACGCTATTGCCGGGGTCGCGAACTTTGTTCTCAAGGACAACTTCCAGGGGCTGGAAATTGACATGCAGGGCGGATTCCACAACACCGCCAACGACAGCAGCCTGATGGAAGGCATTCTGACGGCCGCCCAGCAGCCTCCTCCCAGTTCCGTGTTCGCCGATTCCCGCGAGCTCCAGCTCTCGGTAACCATGGGCGCGAACACGCCCGACGGCCGCGGCAACGTGGTCGCACATATCAACTACGAGAACCTCAACCAGCTTCGCGGGGACCAACGCGTCCACAGCGCGTGCCAGCTCGGATCTTCCAGTGGTGCATTCAGCTTCCGCGGTCTCGGCTGCGTCGGCTCGAGCAACTTCCGTCGATTCGCGAACTTCTCGACTGGAGTCGGCGACGACGTGTTCCAGAACGAGGACGGATCGCTGCGCTTTGTTGGCGAACCGTTCACCACTACCCCGGAAACGTCGTTCAACTTCCAGGCCGACAACTTCATCCAGCGCCCGATCGAACGCTTCCAGATCTACAGCAAAGCCCGGTATGATCTGACCGACAATATCGAAATGTTCATGGATCTGACCTACATCGACAGCTCGTCGGACGCGCAGATCGGTCCGTCGGCCTCGTTCGGTACCGTATGGACGATCAACTGCGACAACCCGCTGATCCAGGACCAGCAGCCGATCTCGCTGGCCCAGGTCTTCGGCTGCAACAACCCGGACGCAAACGGAAACCTGCCGGCTGAAGTCGGCCCGGTCTTCGCTTCTCACCGTAACGTCGAAGGTTTTCCGCGTAGCTCCAGCCTGGACAACGACGCCTTCAGAACCGTTGGTGGCATTCGCGGCACGCTGGCTGATAATTACGACTTCGAGTTGTTCGCACAGTTTGCGCGGACGCAGGACGTCGATATTTCGACCAACGACCTGGTCATTGCAAACGTCCAGGACGCGTTTCTTGTTGTCAATGACGAGAACGGCAATCCGGTATGCCGGTCCGGCAACCCGGGCTGTGTACCGTACAACATCTTCCAGCGTGGCCCCAACGGGGAATCGCTGGTGTCTCAGGCGGCACTTGACTACGTGACCGGCGTCGGTATTACGACGGGCGAGACGCAGCAGAAGGTATTCGGCGGCAACATCCAGACCAATCTGGATCGCTTCGGCATCGCTTCGCCGTTTGCTGATTCCGGCCCCGGTATCCTGGCTGGCTTCGAGTGGCGCAAGGACGAGCTCGTCGCTACGCCCGATGAGCTTTCCAGCCAGGCGGACGGCGGATTTACCGGCGTCGGCGGGCCGACGGTTGCGACCGCGGGCGCGGTCGAAGTCAGCGAGTTCTACCTCGAATCCCAGCTTCCGCTGGTCGACGGCGCACCGTTCGCGGAGCAGCTCGCTATCGGCGGCGCGTATCGTTATTCGGACTACGAGACCGACGGTGCGGGTACCCAGAACAGCTTCGATACCGACACGTGGTTCGTGTTCGCGAACTGGACGCCGGTTGAAGATGTTCGATTGCGCGGCCAGTTCCAGCGCGCCGTTCGTGCACCCAACGTGATCGAGTTGTTCTCGCCGATCAGCACCGGCCTGCCGGATCTGACCCAGCAGCCGAACGGCTTCTTCGACCCGTGCGCGGGCCCGAATCCGGCTGCCAGCCAGGCTGAATGCGCGAACACCGGCGTTACCGCTGGGCAATATGGCAACGTCGCCGACGTCATCTCGGGTCAGACCCAGTCGATCATCGGCGGCAACCCGTTCCTGTCGCCCGAAGAGTCCGACACGATCACGGTCGGCGCCATCATCACGCCGCGGGCGATCGATGGGCTGACGGTGTCTATCGACTACTTCGATATTGAAGTCTCGGATGCGATCCAGTCAGGCGCAGCACCGGCCGCGACGGTCCTGGATCTCTGTCTTACGACGGGCGATCCAACGTTCTGCGGACTGATCACGCGCGACCAGGGTGGTTCGCTGATCGCCGGCACGCCGGGCGTCGGGTTCCAGGCCACCAACCTCAACATCGCAACGCTGGAGACCAGTGGTTTCGATTTCCAGGTGACCTACGATCTTGATCTGTGGGATCTCGGGATGGAAGGCATGGGCTCGGTGCGGTTCGACTACGCGTCGACCTGGCTCGACAGCTCGTCGCAGACCGCTTTCCCGGGCGCTGACCCGCTCGAGTGCGCGGGCAAGGTGCTGGGTGGATGCCGTGCACCAACGCCAGAATACCGGCACCGGATGCTGACGACGTGGCAGACCCCGTGGGATGTTACGGCCACGGCCACCTGGCGCTGGTTCTCGGAGGTCGAGAATATCGGCGGCGCGGCTTCGGCCGGTAATATTATCGACCGCGGCTTCGATCGGGTCCAGTACCTGGATCTTTCGCTCGACTATGCGTTCACCGACGAGCTCAGCTTCCGAGCCGGCGTGAATAACATCTTCGACAAGAATCCTCCGCTGTCGACATCGGCCGGCACGGCTCCGGGTAACGGCAACATCTTCCCGACCGTCTACGATGCACAGGGTCGATTCATCTTCTTCGGCGCAACCTACCGGCTGTAAACGAAGTCGAAAATTGGAAGAACACAACCGCTGGCCCCCGGCCAGCGGTTTTTTTATGGGCGCGATATATGAAAATGAAAGTCGACCCCGCTCAGGCAACCGCCGGCTGGCCAGAAATCCGGGCATTCGTGTTGTGCCGTAGCTGAGGTCTCGTTCCGCCAAATACTTCCGCGACTGAATTACCGGGCGGATTTGGCGCTTCCGGGGACATGTCTACACGGGATGCGAGGCCTCAGGCGCTTCGTTCGACGCACGTGCGGGCTTGCCTTGGCATCGGGCAGCGTATCGCGCAGTTCAACGAGCGCACAGTCCCGACCGCAGGCATCTGAAGGTAATAGTAAGAAACCGCACGAACCCACACGAAACCACGACATCGGGGATGTTCCCAGATCGGGAAACGCCGTGCCGCGCTGCAGACGGTGCTGCGATCAGGCTTTCAGGTGACCGGCGAGATCGACCGCCGTCTCGACGATTCGTTCGACGGTCAATCCGAAATGCTCGAACAGATCGCTCGCCGGCGCCGATGCGCCGAACCTGTCGAGACCAATAATCGCGCCCTGCGGCCCGACAAAGCGGTGCCAATCGGTGGTCACGCCCGCCTCGATCGCGATCCGGGCTGTCATCTCTTGGGGAAGTACCGACGCCTGGTAATCGCCATCCTGGGCCAGAAATCGATCGGGATTGGGCATGGAGACCACGCGAGCCGACAGGCCTTTTTCGGCCAGCGCTCTGGCCGCCTCCATCGCCAGTTCGACTTCAGAGCCGGTCGCGATCAGAATCAGGTCCGGGCCGCGGTCGACTTCGCCGAGCACGTAGCCGCCGCGACGGATGCCGGCCAGCTGTTCGGCGTTTCGATTCTGGTGCGCGAGGCCCTGCCGGGTCAGGATCAGCGCGCTAGGCCCGTCCCGCCTTTCGATCGCGTCGGCCCAGGCCGCGGCGGTCTCAGTCTTGTCGGAAGGACGCCAGACTTCGAGGTTCGGGATCATCCGCAAACTGGCCACATGCTCGATCGGCTGATGGGTCGGCCCATCTTCGCCCAGCCCGATCGAGTCGTGAGTGTAGACATGGATGGCCCCGGTGGGGATCAGCGCCGACATGCGAACAGCATTTCGCGCGTAGTCGGAAAACACCAGAAATGTCCCGGTATATGCAATGAAACCACCGTGCAGGTGCAGCCCGCTGGCGATCGCCGTCATGCCGAATTCGCGCACGCCGTAATAGATATAGTTGCTGTCGGCGTCGGCGCTCATGATGTCGCGACTGCCCGACCAGTTGGTGTTGTTGGAGCCGGTAAGGTCGGCCGAACCGCCGAGCAGCTCCGGCAGAAGCGGGCCGAACGCTTCCAGGCACATGGCCGATGCCTTGCGCGTCGCGACCGTGCTGTTGTCCTGCTGCATCTTCTCGATGATCGCCTGAGCGTGCTCCGCGAAGTCATCGGGCAGCTTGTGCTGCATGCGGCGGTCGAATTCGGCGGCGTCCTCGGGAAAGCGCTCTGCGTATTGCCGCATCACGGTCTGCCAGGCCTTTTCAGCGTCGTCCCCACGGCCGCGGGCGTCCCAGCCGGCCCGCACGTCGTCCGGAATTTCGAAGGCCGGGGACGACCAGCCAAGTTCCGCCCGCGCCGCCGAGATCTCTTCGTCGCCGAGCGGTGCGCCATGGGTATCGGCGGTACCCTGCTTGTTCGGGGCGCCGAAGCCGATCGTGGTCTTGCAGCAGATCAGGGTCGGACGGTCCTTGTCTGCGCGGGCCGCTTCAATTGCTTGGCGCACCGCCTCGGGATCATGCCCATCCACGCTTTCCAGAACCTGCCAGCCGTAGCTGCGGAAGCGGCCGGGCGTATCGTCGGTGAACCAGCCGCGAACTTCGCCGTCGATGGAGATGCCGTTGTCGTCGTAGAATACGACCAGCTTGCCCAGGCCCCAGGTGCCGGCCAGCGAGCAGGCTTCGTGCGAAATCCCCTCCATCAGGCAGCCGTCGCCGGCGAACACCCAGGTGTAGTGGTCGACAATGTCGAGCCCGTCGCGGTTGAAGCGCCGGGCCAGCAGCGCTTCGGCCAGTGCCATGCCCACGCCGTTTGCAAGTCCCTGGCCCAGAGGCCCGGTAGTCGTTTCCACACCCGGAGCCTCGCCAAACTCCGGATGGCCGGCCGTGGGCGAGTGCAGCTGGCGAAAGTTTTTCAGATCGTCCATTGAAACTGCATATCCGCTCAGGTGCAGCACTGCGTAGAGCAGCATGGAGCCGTGACCGTTCGAGACCACGAATCGATCGCGATTGAACCAGCCCGGGTTTGCGGGATTATGGCTATGGAAGTCGTTGAACAGCACTTCGGCGATATCGGCCATGCCCATGGGCATGCCGGGATGGCCGGAACTGGCGCGCTGCACGGCGTCCATGGCGAGAGCTCGGATGGCGTTGGCGAGATGGCGTCGGTCGGTCATTGGCGAGTCTGGTCCTTGGCAATTCTCTGGCGCTAGTGTACTGTCTGGTGTTAATTGGTGAAACGAGCGAGTCGCCAAGCGCTCAGCTGCCAGGCGTGTGCTCGCCGGAAGCGTGATTCCCTTTCAAGAGCGCGCAACGCCGCAGATGGCCGCTTCGCGGCTCGCCCGAAGGGCGCCCCGCAAATGACCCGCAACGGCGTTCCAAACATTGAACACAGCGCGACTGTGCCCTGCGGCTTGCGCCTTGTTGCAGGTCATTTGCGGGGCTCTCATATCATCAATGTATACCAGACAATATATTAGTGTACCCCGTCATTCATCCTGAAACGTTCCGCGAGTCGGCCATCGCTTTCCTGCAAGGCAGGGTTCGCCGGGAATGCTTGCTGGCTTTTCGCGAGCGCGTCTGAGTCGATATCCAAGTGACAAGCAGAAAATCAACAAGGGCTTGTCGAATCGGCAGGATGCAGGCTATAATTGTCGGGATTTGCTCGGCGCTGCCGGGGAAAATCAAAATTCACACGCGTTCCGTCACATCAGGCGGGGTTGCCCTTGGCTCGCCGGTTTCGTTCAGTCGAAGTCGGGTTGGCCCCAGGGTCGCCGGATGGGGAATTGCGGAGGTTCAAACCAATGCCGGTCCGATTCGAAGACGACCGCGCACCAGAAAAGGAAAGTGAACATGCCTGACGTAACCATGCGCCAGATGCTGGAGGCCGGCGTGCATTTTGGCCACCAGACCCGCTACTGGAACCCGAAGATGGAACCCTATATCTTCGGCGCCCGCGGCAAGATCCACATCATCAATCTCGAACGCACGCTGCCGTTGCTCAAGGAAGCCCTTGATTTCCTGAGCCGCATGGCGAGCAAGCGCGGCACTGTAATGTTTGTGGGCACCAAGCGCGCAGCCGGCCAGGCGGTGGCCGAAGAGGCAGCGCGTTGCGGGATGCCCTATGTATCCCATCGATGGCTCGGCGGGATGCTCACCAATTTCCGCACCATCCGTCAGTCGATCAATCGTCTCAAGGAACTCGAGGCGATGGAAACCGACGGCAGCTTTGACCGCCTGGTCAAAAAAGAGGTTCTGGAATTGACCCGCGAGCGCGATCGCCTCGAGCAGAGCCTGGGTGGAATCAAGAACATGAATTCGCTACCCGACGCAATGTTCGTCATCGATATCGGTCACGAAGACATTGCAATTGCCGAAGCCCGCAAGCTGGGCATTCCTGTCGTTGCGGTGGTCGATACCAACCACAATCCGGAGGTGGTCGACTACGCGATTCCGGGCAACGACGACGCGATTCGCTCGGTGCGCCTGTACGCGCAGCTGGCCGCCGATGCGATTCTCGAGGGCAAGGCATCGGTGCCGCAGGTTGCCGGCGACAAGGACGAGTTCATCGAGCTCGACGCCGAAGGCAATCCGGTCGATACCCGCGACAGCGAAGCTGCCGCAGCGGCGAAAAGGACGGCCAAGAAGAAGGCCAGCAAGAAAGTTGCCAAGAAAGTGGCTAAGAAAGTCGCCAAAAAGGTTGCAAAGAAATCTGCTGCCGAAGCCGATGAGAAAGAGGCTGCCGACAAGACGGACGCTGCCCCGGAAGCATCGTCTGACGATAAAGTCGAGGCCAAGAAGACGAATAACGCAGACGACGCCGAAAAAGCCGCCAAGACCACTGAGGCATCTCCCGACACGGCCGACGCGCCGCCGGCGGAGACCACGCCCGATTCAGAAACGAAGCCGGCCAAGAAGGCCGCTGCGACCAAGTCAGAGGACAAGGAAGAATCATGAGCATCACCGCATCCCAGGTCAAGGAATTGCGCGAGCGCTCGGGCGCCGGCATGATGGAATGCAAGAAAGCGCTGGTTGAAACCGGGGGCGACATCGAGGCCGCGATCGAGCACTTGCGCAAGAGCGGGCTGGCCAAGGCCGACAAGAAGGCCGGACGGGTCGCCGCAGAAGGTGCCGTTGTCGAGGCCTCCGATGCAAGCGGCGCTGTACTGGTCGAAATCAACTGCGAAACCGATTTTGTGGCCAAGGACGAGAATTTCCGCGCCTTCGCAGATCGTGTCGCCGAGCTGGCGTTGGCCGCCGGCAACCACGACGTTGCTGCGCTTGCCGACGCCGAGTTCGAGTCCGGCGACAGCGTCGAGGTCCGTCGCCAGCAG
>JGI12048J13642_10734965_pt1 | contig 62637 bp, 61 predicted proteins | sample ElkSlonscriptome_16_FD_13642 | JGI IMG/M metagenome (IMG submission 13642)
CTGCTGCGGCTGCTCCGTCGGCGCTTCGGTGCCGTGCCGGAATGGGCCGAGCAGCGCGTTGCCGCCGCCTCCACGGCGCAGCTCGACGCCTGGCTCGACGGCATCTTCGACGCCGACGGCGTCGCCGGGCTGCTCGGCCCGGCGGATGCGCCCGAGTAAGGCGGCAGGTGCCCATGGGGCGGCGGCTCGCCGAATCGCCCGGTCGCGCCGGGGCCTTGCGTGCCGAGGCCGGCCTGTTGCGGCAGTTGCGAGCGGCGCCGCCGCGGTCCCAAGCATGGGCGCATACAACAGACCAACCCCGAGCTTCACGCAGCGCCTCGACCGGGAGTTGGCGGGCGGGGCCGCCGTCAACCTGATCGCCGCGCCGGGGCAGGGCGCGAGCCGGCTGCTCGCGGACCTGCAGCGCCTGGCCGAGGCCGACCGGGCGCCGCGGCTCATCGCCAACCTCAAGCGCTATCGCCGCAGACAGCGCGGGCACGCAGGCGATGTGCGAGGGTTCGCGCAGCGATCACCCGACCGATTCTCATCGGCAACTGCGTGGTCGGTCGCCGATCGGGGAGCGGCGGATGCGCTGTCGCTTATCCGCCCTACAACTCCTGGTAATAGGGGACCGCTGCTCGGGAACAGGAGCATGCGGTCCGCGTCTAGGTCGCTTCCAATCGACGTGCCTTGCGCTCGGGCACGAGGGACGCACCTCGCTTTCCCGAAAACCCGCGTGCGACGGGTATTGGTGCCCCAGATGGCTCCGGCGATGGCGACGATGGTGTCGGTGTCGCCGCCGCCGGCATTGGCGGATGCCAGGATGTCGGACAGGGACCGGTGTGCGGCGCCTAGCCCGATGTAGATGGCGATCGGGCAGGATTGGGCGGCGGCGGTGCCGGCGCCGATGGCCTGCTTGGCGGCGACTGGGGAGGGGCCGGCACCGTCCGCCAGCCAGCTGCGCACCTGATCGATGGCAAGTCCCACTTCCGGCGATTTCATCCGGGGTGCGACCCGCGCGAGGTTCGCCTTGGGCTCCAGCCCATCCAGCGCGCCGGTCAGAGAAAGGGCGATGGCGAGGGCCCCGTCGATGGCCTGCCGGTTCGGGTGGGTCACTTCGGCGCAGGCCGCCACCCACCGCTCCGTCTGCTCCGGGTCCGCCCGGGCATGCGGAAACACGGCCAGTGGCGCGATGCGCATGGCGGCACCGTTGCCGAGATAAGGGTCAAGGGGTGCCGTCATGATCTTGCACGGAGCGGGTATCACGCAAGACCACCAGCCTGCTAGGCTTATTCTGCTAGAGTTATAAAGCAACGCTGACGCTTGTCACCCTCGGGAGCAGACCATTATGAGCCTAACCCTGATCATCATCCTCGCCGTCCTGGTTGTGCTGGCGCTCTATGCGACCGCCATCTACAACAACCTAGTCCGGCTCAAGCACAGCGTGGCCAAGGCCTGGTCGAACATCGACGTCTCACTTAAGCAGCGTCACGACGAGTTGCCCAAGCTGGTCGCGGTGTGCAAGGAGTATATGCAATTCGAGCAGGCAACCTTGGAGCGCGTCGTGCGCGCCCGCGGCGAGGTCTTCAGCGCCCAGAAACGTGGTGATCTGCGCGGGCTCGGCAATGCCGAAACCGCGCTGCGTGCCGGGCTCGGCCAATTGTTCGCGTTGGCCGAGAACTACCCGGACCTCAAGGCGAACCAGAGTTTCCAACAACTTTCAGAGCGTATCTCGCAACTCGAAGACACCATCGCCGACCGTCGCGAGCTCTACAACGAGAGCGCCAATCTCAACAACATCCGCCTGCAACAGATTCCGGACCTGTTTGTCGCACGCCTGTTCGCGTTTCAACCCGTCGATCTGCTGGAATTCAAAGACGCGCGCCAGGACATCGACATTGCCCGCTTGTTTGCCTAGTTGGGCTCAGGTTCAGTATCAGTCTTAGATGGGGGACCAGCCTTCGTGCTCCAGTTCTTCGCCCAGGCCGCGATCGACACGGACCCTGCCGCCTTCTGGATCGGCGGCCTGTTTGCCGCGGCGGCAAGCATCTACAGCATGCGTCTCGGGCTGGCTGCATTCTGGAAACTGCGCTTGGTGGTCGACACCCCAACGGCCCGTATCCGCTCGGCGCCCCAGGGCTATGTGGAGCTTCAAGGGCAGGCACATCCGCATCGCGAGCTGATCGCGGCCAGGCTCACCGGCAGGCCCTGCGTCTGGTACCGCTACCGCATCCAGGAGCGCCGCGGCTCCGGGCGCGACGAGAAATGGGTCACCATTGAGCAGGGCGACGCCGGGCAACCCTTTGTGCTCGACGACGGTAGCGACCGCTGCTTGATCGACCCCGCCAAGGCCGCCCTGAAATGCCGCGACACCAAGGTCTGGGTCGAGTCGGGAGGCGGCACGGGCACTGGTCTCGGGCGCTTGTTCAGTCAACGCCGCTACCGCAAGACCGAAGAGCGCATTGCAGAGCACGAATACGTCTACGTTCTCGGCCACTTCGAGACACCGCGCCGCGGCGTGCGCGAGCGCCAACAGCTTACCCGGCTCCTGCTGTCTCAATGGAAACGCGACCCGGAGCGCATGCGTGCCTTCGACCGCAATGGCGACGGCGAGATCGACATGCAGGAATGGGAGTCGGCCCGCACCCTGGCCGAACGGCTCGCCAAGCAGGCAGAAGATAAAATCGGCGCCGAGCCGCCGCTATCGCGGGTCGTCGACGGCGGAGACGCGCGGCAGCCGTTCGTCGTTTCTACGGAAGACGAGCTGAAACTCACCGCCCGGCTGCGCCTGCACGCCTTCGGCGGCACCGTCGGCGGCATGCTGATCGCAATCGGGCTCGCATTCGCGGTATTGGCTCGGGCGACCGCTCCTCTATCTTGAAGCCCTCCGGGCTCGGTTTCACCATTTCCGGCTACTTAGCCAATGGCATAGAGTCGTTTAAAACCTGCAACCTCCGCGAGTGGTCGGCCCCGCTTGCAACACTTGGTTTGGACCCAACTCAGGGCTTCAAGGTCTGCGAGGCTAGCTACGACATCGACAGGCCGACCGATAGTTACGGCCTTCCGGCATCAGGGTGCCCACACCGGCGAGCCTGCTGCTGATAAGCAGGGGGCTGTTTGTCATTGGCGGCCTGCGCAGGTATCCAACCCGGCAATGCGCTGGTCAGTAGCAGGGCCGCGGCTAGGTAAGATTGAATCTGCATGGGGTGATTCTCGTCGCTGTCTTGCGCAGGGTCAGGGTACTTGCTAATGGTGGAAGCCCGACGCCTCTTTGCTCGTGAGCGACTGCTGAATCGGATGCGCTTCGATATGCTCCAATGCCGCCTTCATGTGATCGATGAGCAGCATACACAAATCTTGGCTCACGCCGTTGCGGACCAAAATCCTCTGGATCGCTTGATCTTGACAATTCGACGGCAGCGTATATGCCGGAACCTGCCAACCGCGCACCCGGAGTCGGTCAGCGAGATCGAAGAGCGTGAAACCCGGATCGCTGCCCTCCTTGAGCTTCCATGAAACCGCTGGGATCCCGCGCGCCATGTCGCCGCCGAAGACGATCTCGAACGGCCCCATCTTTGAAATCGCATCGGCCAGGTACTCGGCACTGCGATAACAGGCGGTATGGACCTTCCGGTAGCCCTCCCGCCCGAGACGCAGGAAGTTGTAGTACTGGCAAACAATCTGCCCACCTGGCCGCGAGAAGTTCAGTGCGATGTCGCGCATATTGCCGCCGAGATAGTTCACCCAAAACACCATGCTCTCGGGCAGGTCCTGCTCTTCGCGCCACAGCACCCAGCCCACACCAAGCGGGGCGAGGCCGAACTTGTGGCCCGAGGCGTTGATGGAACGCACCCGCGGCAGGCGGAAGTCCCACTCCAGCTCAGGCGCGCAGAACGGGGCGAGGAAGCCGCCACTGGCGCCGTCGACGTGGATCGGAATGTCCAGACTCGTATCGGCCTGGAGTTTGTCCAAGGCAGCGCTGACCTGCTTGATCGGCTCATATGCGCCGGTGAAGGTCACGCCCAGTGTCGGCACGACGCCAATGGTGTTCTCGTCGCAGCGGCTCAGGACCTCTTCAGGCGTCATGAGGAGCCGCCCCTTGTCCATTGGGATCTCGCGGTGCTCGATATCCCAGTAGCGGGTGAATTTGTGCCAGCAGATCTGCACCGGTCCGGTGATCAGATTGGGCTTATCGGTGGGCTTGCCCTCGGCCTGGCGACGCGCCTCCCAACGGCGCTTCATGGCCAGCCCGCCCAGCATGGCGGCCTCACTGGAGCCGGTGGTGGAACAGCCAACCGCGTGGTCGCTGGCTGGCGAATGCCAGAGATCGGCAAGCATTTGCACACAGCGCGCTTCGATCTCCGCCGTCTGCGGATATTCGTCCTTATCGACCATGTTCTTGTCGATGCAGTCATCCATCAGCCGATGGATCTCGGGCTCTTCCCAGGTCTGACAAAAGGTCGCGAGATTTTGCCGCGAGTTACCGTCGAGCATCAGCTCGTCGCGGACGGCGGCATACATGCGTCGCGGATCGCGCTCGGCATCTGGGAAGGCCGACTTCGGGAGGCCCGAGGCGAACTCGCTCGAACCATAAATCGCGTCGTCGGCGTCTTCTCTCTGGCTGTACATGGTATCCCGGTCTGCTGGCTTGCTGACATCTTGCTTCGGCATGGTTGAATACTCCTGGGCGATGTAAACAGACCTGACTAGAACGCCCCGGACAGGCTGTAAAAACCGACTCGGGATTTTGCAAAGTCTGGTCGTTGTCGTATTTGACAGCTGCGCATCCCGTATTAAACGCGGTTGAGGCGCTCCTGTCATCGGCCTTCCGGCCCCTCCGGCTACTCCGGGTTGGATGAATCGCCCTCAGAGGCGTTGCTCCAGGCTTGCGGACCCGAAATCAACTCAGAGAGACAAGTCAAGTGGTTGCGCCGCTCACGCCCTGGCCGCCCTGGCCCGCGGGCTCGGTGCTCGCGTCGGCGCTTGGACGGTCCTGATACAAGGTGTAGGAGCCGGTTCGGCGCCGCTCCTACGGGAGTGGTTGGGGGTTAAGGGGGGGGAGCTGTCCGCGGCGCACAGGGCCGGCGAGCAGGCCGCGCAGAGCGCCGGTACCGGGGCGCAGGGCGCGGCGGAAGTCGCGTTTCCAGCGCGCGAAGTCGATGTCCTGGCGATTGTAGAGGGCGGAGTCGAGCTGTTGCATCAGCCTCAGCACACGCTTGCGGTCGGCGCCGGGGCGCAGGCTATTGATGCGGTCGGCCATGCGCGGCAGCGGTTCACGGGCGCTGGCTTGCAGTTTCCGGCAGGCATGGCGCTGGAATTCCAGGCACCAGGCCACGGGATCATGCGCGCCGTCGGCGGCCCTGGCGCACTGGTAGACGCGGGTGCTCTTCGGCGTCAGCGCGGCCAGCGCGCCGCGGGATCGATGCAGCAGCGGGGTCGGATTAAGCCGGCGCGCGGCGCTGCTCAACACGCGGCCACCAGCGCTGGCGGCGGCGGCCAGGGCGCCGGTCAGCCGCGGCCGCATTGGTTTCGGCTCGGCGCTGGACCTGCTGCGCAGCCAGACCCCGCCCCAGTAGCCGATCAACAGCAAGATGACAGCCGCCAGCGGCAGCCAAACCAGACGCCAGTTGCCGCCGTCGCCGCGTCCAGCGGAGGGCGTGAAACCGAACGCGCCCGGCTCGCCGGCAACGCTGAAGCTACGGATCGGCACCGTTGATGCCTCGCGGGTGGCGGTGTCGACGTTCCACCAGCCAAGGCGCAGCTCCGGCAACTGCAGGCGTCCGCCGCTTTGCGGCACCAGCGTGAATGCCTCGATGCGTTTGCCGATCAGGACCTTGCCGTTGGCCGTCAGACGAGTGTCGGTGATGGTCTGTTCGCGATAGACGCGGAAGGCATCCGAGCGCAGCGTCTGTTCCAGCGACGGCAACTGATCACCTGTGGCACCTTGCGCCTCCAGCTCCAGGGTCAGGGTCACCGGCCGACCGCGCTCCATCGCCTCGGCGCTGTCTAGCTGAGCCCTGATCTGTAAGCTCTGCAACGGCAGCCAGGGCCGCACCGCCACCATTGGTGGCCGCACCTGTAGCCGCAGTGGCTCGCGGGCCACGGCCTCGAACGGCACCCCGCCGGCCAGCGAGCCGGTGACCTTAATAGGGCCGACCGACAGTTCGCCGTCGCGCAGCGGTGTCATGGCCATGATGAACTCATTGACGATCTCGCGGTTGTTGCCGCTGCCGCGGGTGCTGGTCTTGGGGCCCTCGATCTGTTCGAACAGGACGTCGTCGATGGCGGCAAGGTCTGGCGATGCGGTGGCCAGGTTGCCGCTGCTGATGACCCGCAGCCAGACCAAGACGTTTTCCTGCACATAGGGCCGCTCGTCGGCGAGCTGGACCTCTAGGCGCGGGGTCGTGGCCTGTGCGACCCTCGGCTGGCCATATCGACCGTAAGACGGCGGTGCGTACTGGCCAGCCGAGGGCTGCCCGCCTTGGTAGGGGCCTGTCGGGTATTGGGCCCCCGGATACTGGGCCCCCGGAGGTTGGGCATTGGGAGGCTGAACCCCGGGATACTGCCCGCTTGCATAGGGCATCGGTTGCCCGGGCGGAGCGCCGCGGGCATTGGTCGGTCCCATGGGCCGAAACTGCCAAGGTTGCCAGGGCGTTTGCGTTTGCGCCGGCGCCGAACCAATGAACTGCGCCGCCAGCAGCCCGACCATCAGGCCCAGCATCAGGGCGGCTCTAATTTCAGAGCCTCGCCTACTGGCGCCTTCGGCCCGCCGCGCCCGGCGCTCACTCGTCCCGCGCGCCCTCACCATGGCCGAGCCTCTTGCACTCGCCCGCCGGATTCGCGCAGTTGGCGCAACTCTTCGATCTGGAACTGATTGCGCATCAGCAACGACGGATCACCTTCGATCTGCTCTAGGCGCTGCTCCATCAGGGCCATACCGGGGCCTAGGGCCTGCTCGCCGCCCAAGGCCGATTGGCCGCGGAGTCCGAGCGCCGGGTCCGAGTCGGCCCAGGGTACCGCGCCTTGCTGGTCAAAGCGTTCGACCGCATCGGACTCGCCCGCGGGTTGGTTGAGGTCGGGCCCGTCCTGTCGCGGCGGCGGTTGGCCGCCGGAACCCTGGCGATCAGGTCCCGGCTCGGGCTGTGCTTGGCCTGCCTGTGCTGCTGCTCCAGGTCCTGATGCCTCTGCTTCTGATGCCTCGGCTCCCGGGCCCTCAGGCGCTGTTCCGGCCGCCTCTTGATCGGCTTCACCTGCCTGGCTTTGGTCCGGTGCGCGCTCTGACGGCTGGCGTTCGCCGCCGACGGCGGCCTCCGGCTGGCCGCCGCTGGCGCCCGGCTGGTCTTGTTCGGCAAGTTCGGACTCGGCTTTGCCGATGCCGTCCTGCTCCGGCAGTTCGCCCCCCTCGCCACCGCCGTCGCGCTGCTCGGCAGCTTCGCCGTTGTCGGCCTCGTCACGCGGCTCGCGCTCGCCGCCGCTGCTGTCCTCGTCGCCCGGGTCTTGGGTGTCGGCGAGCTTGTTGTTGGCGTCGTCGCCTGGTTCCTTGCCGCTGGCCTCGCCGCGGTCGCGCTGTTGGCCGCCGCCCTCGGCACTGTCGCGCTGGCGCTCGCTGGCGTCGCCGGTCTCGGTCTGCTCGTCGCCGCTGCTACCCGGTTGATGGTCCAGGCGCTCAGCCCCGTCGCTGATCTCGCTTGCCTGCTGTTGGTCGCTCGCCTGGCCTTGCGCGCCCTGGCCGGACTCCTGGCCCTGTTCGCCCTCGCCGGCTTGCTGACCGCGCTGTTGATTCCGCTGTGGTTCGCCTTGGCTGCCTTGTTCGCCCTGCTGTTCGTCTTGCTGTTCGCCTTGCTGTTCGTCGCCCTGGCGTTCGTCTTGCTGTTCCTGTTCGCCCTCTTGTTGCCCTTGCTGCTCGGCCTCGGCCCTGTCTTGCTGTTCCAAGGCGGCGTCTTCCTCCTTGAGCTGTTCCTGCTCCGCTTGCTGCTCGTCCTGCGCGAAGGCCAGTTGTTCCTGTTTGGCAAGGAGTCCGTGTGCCAGGGCCAGATTATTATGGGCGTCGTCGTGGTCCGGTTCGGCGCGGAGCACCTGTTGGTAGGCATCGATGGCGCCGGTGAAATCGCCTTGCATGAAGCGGGCATTGCCGAGGTTGTAGAGGGCCGTGGTCCGTACCGATGCGCGCTCGACTGCGCCGAAGGCGTCCTCGGCCTCGTCGAAGCGGTTGGCGCGGTAGAGCGCGATGCCGCGACGCAATGGGTCGGAGAAGGCCTCGGCGGCGGCATTGAAGTCGCCGGCCTGAAACCGATCCAGGGCCTGTTGCTCGCTGTTGCGGAACCAGCCGGCATGGGCGCTCGTCTGAACGATCAGCGTCAGCAAGCCGGGGAGGATTGCGGCCTGAATCTTCATGCGTGTTCCCCGTCGCCGCTATTCGCTCGCGGGCGCCCTTTGAAGCGCGGCAACAGCAGCGCGAGCATTAGCAGTACCGGCAGGTAAAAACGTTCGTTCCAGATTCGGGTGCGCTCGTCGCCGGCCTGGGCCGGCAGGCGGCTGATGGCGGCGGCGTCGAGGATGGCCTGGGTATCCTCGTCGCGATAGTCGGCGAGTCGGTAGAGTCCGCCGCCGGCCTCGGCGAGCGTCCGCAGTTGGTCCTCATCGAGGCTTGAGCGCACCGGCTGCCCGCTGGGGTCGAGCAGCGGGCGACCGGGCAGTCCGGGCACGTCGCCGCCGCTTGGGCTGCCGATGCCGAGCACCAGTAGCCGGATGCCGCGCTCGGCGAGGGCGCGTGCACGCGCGTCTAGGCCCGGCTCGTCGAAATCGCCGTCGCTGATCAACAACAGGGAGCGGGCACTCTCCTCAGGCAGGGCATTGAGCAGGATCTCGGCGCGGTCGAAGGCGGCATGCAGGCGGCTGCCCTGAAGCCGAGCGAGATCGGTCGATAGGGCCGGGAGCGCGAGCAGGATGGCCTGGCTGTCTTCGCTGACCGGAGAGATGACGTGCGGTACCGATGCAAAGGCGATCAGGCCAAGTCGCAGACGCCGATTCTGCATCACCAGGTCCTGGATCTCTTGGCGGGCGCGACCGATACGGCTCGGGGCCAGGTCCGCCGTTTCCATGGAACGGGAAATGTCGAGCAGGATCAGCAGGTTGTCGCCGGGTTGGAAGAGGCGCACGTCTTCATAGTTCCACCGTGGTCCAGCCATGGCGGTGAGCAGCAGCAGCCATAGGCCGGCCCAGGCCAGGTAGCGCCCCCAGCGCTCGGAGGTCTTCAATGCACGGCTGCCGCTGAGGTGGGGCAACAGATGCGGGTCGGCATAGCGGTGCACCGGTCCCTTGGCGGCGCGGGTGGCGGTGCGCCATAGCCACCAAGCCACCGGCGGCAGTGCCAGCAGGCCCCAGAACCAGCCGGGCTCGGCGAAGTGGAAGCCGGTCTCAGGCATTGGCGGCTTCTCGCGCTACGCGGCGTCGGCCTTCCGGGAACAGGCCAAGGCCGAGCAAGGCGAGCATCGCCAGTCCAAGCGGCCAGCGGTACAGCGGCTCGGGCAGATAGGCGGTGCGGGTCTCGGTCTCGGTCTTCTCCAACTCGCCGATGCGCCGGGAGATCTCCTCCAGGGCGCTGGTGTCGGTGGCGCGAAAATAGGCGCCGCCGGTGAGCTCGGCGATGCGTTTTAGTGTGTCCTCGTCCATCGTCAGGTCGTCCCAGTATTCGATTCTGCCCTCGTGGCGGATCGGGATGCGCGCCTGCTTGCTGCCGACGCCGATGACGTAGATCCGCACCTCGGCGCGGCTTGCCAGCGCGGCGGCCTCCAGCGGCTGGAAGCTGCCGGCGGTGTTGTCGCCGTCCGCGATCAGGATCATCACGCGCGAGCCCTTGGGCCGCACCCGGAGCTTCTTGACGCCCAGAGCAATGGCATCGCCAAGGGCGGTGCTGCCGCCCGCGATGCCGGGCTCGACACCGGCGAGCAGTTGGTGCACCGCGTTGCGGTCGATGGTCAGCGGCGAGAGCACATAGGCGCTGCTGCCGAAGAGCGTGAGACCGATGCGGTCGCCGGCGCGCGCGTCGATGAAGCGGCCCATGACGCCCTTGACCACCTGGATGCGGTTGACCTGCCGGCCCTCGACGCTGAAGTCGAGCGCGTCCATCGAGTGCGAGGCATCCACGGCCAGCATCAGGTCATAGCCCGGGCTGGAGACCTCGGTATGGGGTACCAGCCCCTGCGGACGCATCAGCGCAACGACGAGTCCGGCCCAGAGCAGCAACAGCAGCAGTCGGTACAGCCAGCCGGCGAGCTGCCGACGCGGACCGCGCGCATGATAGGCGGCGCGCAGTTCGTCCAGGTGTGGATGCATCAGGGTCAGGCGCTGGCCTTCGAGGGGTGCCTCGCGGGCAACGCCTGGCCGCTCGCGCCACAGCAACGGCAGCATCAGCGGCAGCGGCAGCAGCAGGCCGAACCAAGGCCAGTGAAACTCGAACAGCGGGAATCCGAACAGTGGCATGGCGCTTTGTCCCTTTTAGCCTGACCCGCGGGCGCCAGCCGCGTCCGCTGGGCCATCAGCCGCGTCCGCGGGCCTATCAGTTGCGTCCGCGGGGCTATTGGCGCCTGCTGCCGCGGCGACAGTCGAGTCGCTCGACGCCAGCAGGCCAGTCGACCGCGACCGCCAGGGCAGGCGCACCTGCAGCCAGGCCATGGCCCGAGTCGCTTGGCTCGGCGCTGCTTGGCCGGCGGCAGTCTTTGATGGCTTCGGGTTGCCAGCGACCACCCAGTTCATGGACGCATCGATGAGGTCGAGCAGCACCGCGCGCGCAGGCTCTGACTGGCCGGGCGGCGCGTAGGGGGCATTGAGCAGCAGCTTGCCCCGGCCCGGCCAATCGAAGCCCCGCGGATCATGCGTTGCAAGCCAGCCAAGCCAGTCCGCGCCATTCAGGCCGGCACAGGCAGCGCGACCGTGGCGAGCCATGGCGATGCGCCGCAACAGTTCCGAGAGTCCGCAAGCGCTGTCTTTGATCGGCGCGGTGGCCAGGTCGCGCCGCAGCCGTCGCAGCTCGCGCGCCGCCTCCCAGCGCCAGCTTCCGAGTCTAAGCGTCGGGATCGGCAGGCGCAGCCGCCACAGCAGATCAAAGCGCCACAAGCCCAAGGCCAGCAACAACAGCGCCGCAAGCAAGAGCCACCAGCCCGGCGCCGGCGGCCACCAAGGGTTGCCCAGGGTTGCGTGGATGTCGCGGAATTGGATGGCTTCTGGAAACATCGCTATAGAGCTCGCCGTCGCGCCCGTTGCTCCAAGCTATGGATCAGGCTGAGATGGATCTCTTGATCGGTGCGGATCGGCATCAGAATGATATTGAGCCGGTTGGCGACGGTGGTCAGCAGTTCGCGGCGGCGTTGCCAGGCGGCACGATAGTGGCGCTGGGCGGCCCTGTCGTCGGTGTCGACCTCGATCAAGCTGCCGTCGCTGCCGGCAAAGGTCATTGGTCCCATGGCTGGGATCTCCCAATCGGCGGGGTCGTCGACCGGCAGCAGCACCACGGAGTTGCGCTGTACCAGGTTGCCGAGGACTCGTTCTAGGTCGCGCACGTCGCGGTTCAGGTCGGCGATGACGAACACCAGCGAGCCGGTGGGCAACCCGCGGGTGGCACGCCGCAGCGCGCCGGCTAGGCAGTCGATGGAGCCGAGCTTCTCAGACACAGGCTGCGTCAGGGTGCGCAGCAGTTGCCAGAGGGCGCGGCGGCCGCGGGCCGGGCGGAAGTGTTGCAGGCCGGTCTCCGGATCACCAAAGGCCATGCCACCGACGCGGTCTTGAAGTCGGCTCGCGGCCCAGCCGATCAGCGCGGCGGCGCGTGCCGCGAGTACCGTCTTAAAGGTGCCGCGGGTGCCGAACACCATGTGCGGGCCGCGGTCGACACAAAGCACGACGCTGCGCTCGCGCTCCTCGCGAAAGACCTTTAGATGCGGCTCGTTGGTGCGCGCCGTGACCTTCCAGTCCATATAGCGGATGTCGTCGCCCTCGCGGTACTCGCGCACCTCTTCGAAGTTGACCCCGGCGCCGCGAAAGACCGAGGCATAGAGCCCGGCGAAACTGGAATTGACCAGATGATGCGAAGGCATGCCAAGCGTGTGGGCCTGGTGGCGCAGCTCCAGCAGATCATCGAGACGCGGATACAGACTCAACGCCAGCCTCCGGTCACGGGATTGCGACCAGGTTCAGCAGGCGGTTGATCAACTCGTCCGTGGTGATGCCTTCCGCCTCGGCCTCGAAGGTCAGCAGCAACCGGTGGCGCAGGATCTCGGGCGCCACCAGTTGGATATGATGCGGCGCGACGAACTCGTCGCCGTCGAGCCAGGCGCGGGCTCGGGCACAGCGCGCGAGCGCGATACTGGCCCGCGGCGAGGCACCGAACCGGCACCAGCGGGCCAGGTCGTCGTCGTACAGCCGCGGGTTACGGGTGGCCTGCACCAGATCGACGATGTAGCTGTGCAGCTTTGGGTCTAGATACAGCCGGGCGACGTCGCGGCGCATTGCCAAGAGCTCCGCCCGCGGCAGCGGCTGGGCCAACGGCCTAGGGCTCTGCTGCTGGCCGTCCAACTCCAGGATCTTCAACTCCTCGTCGCGGCTGGGATAGGTGACCACCGCCTGCATCAGAAAGCGGTCGAGCTGCGCCTCGGGCAGGTGATAGGTGCCCTCCTGCTCCACCGGATTCTGTGTCGCGAGTACCATGAACAGATTGGGCAGCGGATAGGTGCGCTGGCCGACCGTGATCTGGTGCTCGCCCATGGCCTCCAGCAGCGCCGACTGCACCTTGGCCGGGGCGCGGTTGACCTCGTCGGCCAGCAGCACGTTGTGAAACAGCGGCCCCTGGCGAAACTCGAACTCGCCCTTCTCGTGGCGGTAGATGTCGGTGCCGATGAGGTCCGACGGCAGCAGATCGGGCGTGAACTGGACACGGTGAAAGTCACCCTCCACGGCCTCCGCCAGCGCCTTCACGGCCGTGGTCTTGGCCAAACCGGGCATGCCTTCCACCAACAGGTGGCCATCGCTCAGCAGACAGACCAACATGCTGTCGATGAAGCGTTGCTGGCCGATGATGCGCGACGCGATGTGATCTCGAACCGGTGTCAGGTCTGCGGGGGTCATAGTGGAATGCTGCTTTTTGGGGTGCTGCTTTGCTGGTCGGGACGACTGCGCCCGCGGCAACGGCACGGGAAGCCGGCTGCATGCAATGCGTCAGGCGCCAGTCGGTCGTTCTCGCTTCAACGGGACGGCGGTTGCCGTCGGAGTCCTCAATGTCTGCCTTCACTGGCGGCTTGTTATGGCGCCGAATCCTGAGGCTTTTAAAGAAAAGGCGCAAGTGCTGTCCGGTTTTATAGGGGTATTACCAAATAGGCTCACAAGCCGATCCAAAGCGCGTTTGCTGCCGCCAACTCCATCTTCCTCTCGACCAATGCCAGCGTCCAGGTGCACCGAATGACTCGCTCCGATAACGCGACGCTGGCGCTTCACCGCGTGAATGACCCGGCTGGAGCTGCGTCATTAGGGAGCCGACCGCTATCGTCGATACCAATCGAGACAACCGCTAATGCCTGTTTGCGTACAAGCCCTTGGTGGCCTACCGTCGGCGTTGGCAGCGCGAATCCACATGGCGGAACCAGTCCGGATTCTGAGCGACGAGGCCCACCCGAGACCCAAGCGCAAGGGCAGGGACGCGGAGACAAAGACAGGACAACAAGGACAGCAAGCCGCTCGGCGTTGCCCACCACAGTGAATCCAACAACGACGACACCAGAGTCGATCCAGCAAAGACTGAGGAGATGATGTTCATGCTTTTGAAGTCGATCCCGGCGGCCGTACTCGCCGCCCTGCTGACCACCCCCGCAGGCGCAGACACCGCAATGACGGCCGGCGAGGCGAGGCCGAACAGTTTCTGGTGGCCAGATCAGCTCAACCTGCAGCCCCTGCGCGACCAGGACCCGGCGTCCAATCCTTATGGCGCGGATTTCGATTACGCCAGCGCCTTCGCGAGCCTCGACCTTGCTGCGGTGAAGCAGGACCTGAAGGCATTGATGACCAGCTCGCAAGACTGGTGGCCCGCCGATTTCGGCCACTATGGTCCGCTGTTCATCCGCATGGCCTGGCACAGCGCCGGTACCTACCGGGTGGCCGACGGGCGTGGCGGCGCCGGCGGCGGCCAGCAGCGGTTTGATCCGCTCAATAGCTGGCCAGACAACGTCAACCTCGATAAGGCGCGGCGTCTGCTCTGGCCTATCAAGCAAAAGTATGGCCGCAACATCTCCTGGGCCGACCTCATGGTGCTCGCCGGTACCGTTGCAATGGAAGACATGGGGTTTAAGACCTTCGGCTTCGCTGGCGGTCGGCCGGACGACTGGGAGCCCGACCTTGTCTACTGGGGACCAGAGGCGGACATGCTTGGCCGCGACCGCGAGGACGCCGAAGGCAAACTGCAAGACCCCCTCGCCGCCACGCAGATGGGCCTGATCTATGTGAATCCGGAAGGCCCAGGGGGTAATCCCGATCCGCTTGCGGCAGCCGAGCAGATCCGCCTGGCCTTCGGCCGCATGGCGATGAATGACGAGGAGACCGTCGCCCTGATCGCCGGTGGTCACACCTTCGGCAAGACCCATGGCGCAGCCAAGCCTGGCGACTGCGTCGGCCCCGAGCCCGCCGCCGCGCCGATCCAGCAACAAGGCTTGGGCTGGGCCAACAGTTGCGGCAAGGGCAACGCTGAAGACACCATCGGCAGCGGCCTGGAAGGTGCGTGGACCGCGGCGCCGACGACCTGGACCATGATGTACCTGAGCAACCTGTTCAATCATGACTGGGAGCAGACCCGCAGCCCGGCTGGCGCCATTCAGTGGACGCCAAAGGATGGAGCGGACGCCGACACCGTCCCCGATGCCCATCTGGAGGGCGTCAGCCATGCACCGATCATGTTCACGACGGACTTGGCGCTGAAGTTCGATCCAAGCTATCGCGAGATCTCCAAGCGCTTCCTGGACAACCCGGAAGCGTTCGAACTCGCATTCGCGAAGGCCTGGTACAAGCTGACGCATCGCGACATGGGGCCGCGCGCCCGGTATCTCGGCGATGAGGTACCCGAGGCGGCGCTGCTCTGGCAGGACCCCTTGCCCGCGCTCGACCATGAACTGATCGACGCAAGCGACATCGCCGAACTCAAGCAGCGCATCCTGGCCTCCGGCCTGACAACCGCTGAGCTGGTGCGCACCGCCTGGGCCTCGGCATCCAGCTTCCGCGCGAGCGACATGCGCGGCGGTGCTAATGGCGGGCGCATTCGCCTCGCGCCGCAGAAAGACTGGCCGGTCAATGATCCGGAGGCTTTGGCGCGGGTGCTTGAGACCCTGGAGGAGATCCAGACTGGCTTCAATAACGAAGCAGCCGATGGCAAACAGGTCTCGCTGGCCGACCTGATCGTCCTTGGCGGTGCCGCGGCCATTGAACTGGCGGCCAAGAATGCCGGCCAGGATATCACCGTCCCCTTCACGCCCGTATGAGGGACGAGACCGAGGCACCGGTGAGTTCAAATGGTCAGCGACGCCGGTAGACCTGATCTTTGGATCGAACGCCGAGTTGCGCGCCGTAGCCGAGGTCTATGCCTCCGCCGATGGAGAAGAGAAGTTTGTTCAGGACTTCGTCGCCGCATGGACCAAGGTGATGACGGCCGACCGCTTTGATCTGAAGCGCGGATAGCCCAAGGTCGTTCGACCCTGCCGCCGGGCCGACCAAGGACTCGGGCGTATGTGTCGGCTCTCGGCATACTGGCGGTCGAGTTGCCGTACCTTGCTTGGCGCGACAACGACAAGGTTTTAGAATCCGCCGACATTGGCGAGGCCAGTTGTCCTATTATCGACGCTTTCCCGGTCGGCCGGGCCGCGCGCTTTGCACCCAATGTCGGCACCGCGCTGCATACCCTAACGCTAAACCTGCATCTGCACGATCGAGGCGCCGTCCCTTACCTCTGGATCAGCGGCAACCAGGCACTGTTCGGCTATTCCCTGCACTGCCCGGACGTGGTCGGGACCGAGCACATCTACGACGGCGCCTTGGCGATCGCCTATAACATGGTCCGCGAACTTGCAGGCTCGGGATGGCGCGCAACCGAGATACGCCTGTTTCGAGACATGCCGGACGACCTCGTGCCCTTTCGCTCGCATTTCGGCACCCGGATACGGTTCGCGGCGCCGCAGGCCGCGATCGTCTTCCCCAAGGCCGATCTCAACCGGGCGTGCATGAATGCCGATGCCGACCGCTATGCCGCGGCCCTACGCGAGTTGGAGGGGCTCGACGCCGCTTTCGGTGGCGGGCTCGCGGGCAAGGTACGCCGCCTATTGATGCGGTTGATAGTAACGGGTGCCTGCCTGACTGAGCAGGTGCTAGACCGGGCGGCAATCGCCGAGCTGTTGGGATTGCACGCGAGAAGCCTGAACCGTCGATTACGTACGGAAGATGCGACCTTCGCGGGGCTCTTGGCCGAGAGCCGCTACGCCATCGCCCGGGAGCTCCCGCGGGATACCAGGCTTCCCATCGACGCCATTGCCGAGCTGCTCGGCTACGCGGAGACCGCGTCGTTCAGCCACGCCTTTCGTCGCTGGTCCGGCATCACGGCGACGGCCTGGCGTGCGCGCTTGGAGCCCTGATCGAGATCGAGCCGTCTAACGATAGCGCACGGCGGTGCAAATTTGCCATGACGCCCCATGACGCCCTATCGCACAGGGCCCAGGGTGCGCGTACAGGATCCTGCCTTGAAGCCACTTGAGCCACCCGTGCGACAACGCGTCGCGCATTGTCGCGAATTATCAAGCAGTCTCCGCAAGTAGGCTCTAAAATAGCCGTCCAACTGGTACGGTTTTGGCCTCCTTTCCAAGCGTCCGACCGCACAGGGGCGCCATCGCTCCGCGAAGAGCGCTTCGATCGGGGCCTACCGCAATTTGACCGTTCGCGGACCCCGCAAGACGGCGCAGCGACCCACCACAGCCTTCGGTGAAACAAACACTGTATTTTCCGGGGTGGCGCTGAGCCATGAACCTTAGCTTCAAGCCGAAGACAACACCGATGCGTCATGTCCAGCCTCAAGCCCTGCTCACCGCCGCACTGGCCGCGGCCAGCCTCTGCGTCGGTCCCATCGCCGCGACGGCGGCGACCAATGACGACGGACGCTGGCACTTCCACGCCGTGCCCTATCTCTGGCTGCCCGCGCTCGACGCGAGCGCGGATGTCAACGTCTCCAACCTGCGTGACGCCACCGGCGCCGAGCTGGGGCCGGTGAGCCTGAACGCGAAGACGACGCCGGACAACTATCTGAGCGACCTGAACATGGCCGTCATGTTTTTGGGCGAGGCGCGCAAGGGGCACTGGTCCGTCTACACCGACCTGCTCTACACCAGCTTCGGTAACAAGGACACGAAGATACGCGACCTGACCGGTCCAGCGGGTTTCGTCAGCACCGACATCAATCGCACCGCAAGGACGGAGCTCAGCGCGACGGTTTGGACACTGGCCGGCGGCTACCGGGCCATCGAGCGCTCGACCTTTGAACTCGACCTGATGGCGGGCTTCCGTTACCTGACCATGGACAGCGATCTCAAACTCAGCCTGCAAGGCACCGATGGGCGTTTTTTCCGCCAGCAGAAGGTCTGTATGGATCAGGAAGTCTGGGACGGCATCATCGGTCTGCGCGGTCGCATCCTGTTTCCTGGCACCGACTGGTTCATGCCGTATTACGCCGATATTGGCACCGGGGAATCGAACCTGACCTGGCAGGCGATGCTCGGTGCCGGCTATCGCTTCGACTGGGGCGAGGTCACGCTCGCCTATCGCGCCCTCGGCTACGACTTCGACAAGAACGACGCCGATCAAACGCTCTATGGGCCTGGGCTGGGCGTCGGATTTAGCTGGTAAGCCCACTGAACAAGTAACACTACTCACTTGGAGGATGCGATGACCAATAGACGTACTGTCCTGATGGGCCTGGCGGCAGCGCCCGTCGTCCTGACCGGCGCGATGCCCGCCGCGGCCGAGGCCGCCGCCGAGCAGGCAGAGTTCCTGTTCGTTCAGAACGCGCGGCGCATGCGCTACGCCAACGGCGTGCTGACGCTGGTCGATATCAACCCCGTCACCGTGATGTTCTCCGACCGACCGGAGCGCATCGCCGGGCACATGTTGACGGAGGCCTTCGTGCCCTTCTGGAGCGAGGGCGACGACAGCTTCGAGAAGGATCCGCCCAATGCCGACCTGGCCGTCCTTGAGGGCGGGCAGGACGCGAATGTCGTCCTGACGCTGCACGACCCACGCCTCGAGGGACCGGACCTCAGCTATCGGGTGGATGTGCTGGAGGGCGAGCCGCCGGCGACGGGCGGGGCGGCCTCGCTGTTCATCGACATCATCGGGCGCCCGCTCACGCCAATCTCCTTTGCCGGCGCGAACCGCAGGATGTGGCGTCGGCGGGTGTTGTATTAGGTCAGGCGTCACGCCTCGACTGCGACGCCCGGAGCGGCACGACGGTCAGGATGGACGAGTGCGACAGGTCAGAATTCGCGAGGCCGTTCTTGGTCGTTGTCATTGTCGTTCTGGCGCTTGCCACATTCGGAATCTGCTCTCCGCGACCCTTGCCGTGGCGGCGGACCAGGGTGCCCGTCGCCACGCGGAAGGCAACTTTGATGCCACCACCTCGACCTATGAGGTGGTCAAGGGCGACGACCTCGCCGCTATCGCCGAGCGCTTCGGGATCTCGGTTTCGGCGGCGTCATCAAGGACGACGCGCTGGACTCCACCCCCTGGTGGCCGCCGACCGTGGTCCCGCCGAAAGACGCACCGAACATCCTGCTGATCATGACCGACGATGCCGGCTTCGCCATCCCGAGCGTCTTCGGCGGTGTCATCCCGACCCCGACCATGGAGCGCATCGCCAACGAGGGGTGCGCTACAACCGGATCATGTCCACGTCGCTGTGCTCGCCGACCCGCGCCGCGCTGATCACCGGGCGTAACCATCACTCGGTGGGCTTCGGCGTCATCGCCGAGCAGGCCACCGGCTTCCCCGGCTACGACAGCGTCATCGGCGTCGACAACGCCACCATCGGCCGCATCCTGCGCGACAACGGCTATGCCACGAGCTGGTTCGGCAAGGACCACAACACGCCCACCTACCAGGCCAGTCAGGCCGGCCCCTTCTACCAGTGGCCCACCGGTTTCGGCTTCGACTATTTCTATGGCTTCGTCGGCGGCGACGCCAACCAATGGCAGCCGAACCTGTTCCGCAACACCACCCAGATCTACCCCTGGGTCGGGCAGGAGGGCACGCTGAAGATGGACCGTTCCGACCCGAAGGCTGAGATCTGGCCGGTCACCGGCGAGGAGCCGTCCTGGAACCTGATCACCGCCATGGCGGATGATGCCATCGACTGGATGACCCGCATCCACCAGACCAACCCCGACCAGCCCATCTTTCTGCACTATGTTCCGGGCTCGTCGCACGCCCCGCATCACCCGACTCGAGATGATGGGTCAATGGGCGCTCTACCACGACGGCTGGCTGCTCAGCACCAAGGTCAACCGCGCGCCTTGGCAGGCCTTCCAGGCCGCCAACGATGACCCGCTCAACAACCAGGTGTTCCAGCTCTACAACCTAACCGAGAACTTCAATCAGTCCGAGGACATCGCCGCCGAGCACCCGGAGAAGGTCAAGGAGATGCGGGCGATGTTCCTGGAGGAGGCCAAGAAGTACCAAGTGCTGCCGCTCAACGCCTCGGTGGCCGCCCGGGTCGCCGCGCCGCGCCCAAGCCTCACGGCGGGCCTGAACGAGCTGGTCTACACCCGGCCGATAACCGGCGTGCCGCAGGGCGACGCACCCTATCTGCTCAACACCTCCTACAGCATCACCGCGGACATCACCGTGCCGGAGGGCGGTGCCGAGGGCATGATCGTCACCTCCGGCGGGCGCTTCGCCGGCTGGGGCTTCTATCTGCTCGACGGCAAGCCGGTGTTCAACTGGAACCTGCTGAACCTGGAATGGGTGAAGTGGGAAGGCTCCGACGCGCTGACCCCCGGCCAACATACCGTCGAGTTCGACTTCGAATACGACGGTCTGGGCCTCGGCACCATCAAGTTCAACAGCTTCGCCGGCGTCGGCAAGGGCGGCACCGGTCGGCTCAAGGTGGACGGCAAGGTGGTCGCCGAGAAGCGCATGGAGAAGACCATTCCGATCATATCGCGCCTGAACACCCTGCTCCAGGGAGAGCATGCCAACCGCAACCGCCAGCTCGGGGAGGGCTGATCGATGCTCGGATTCGAACTCGACATCTGGGACTACCTGACCGCCGCGACCCCGATGACCGCCGATGCCAGGATGATTCAGCACACCATCCAGTTGATCCCGCGTCCGCAGGGGCCGACCAGGGTCGAAGCGGTGCTGGTGGAGCCGCATACACCGGTCAAGAAAGGACAGCCGCTGTTCCAATTCGATCGAACTTCTCGACAATACCCTGATGGTTGCTCCCGAGGACGGGCGGATCATCAATCTGCAGGTAGGCCCGGGCATGGTCTCGGGCGATGTCCGCCTCGGCGCGATCGCCAGCTTCATCCGCGACGCGGACCGCTATCTGTTGGGCCATTTCTTCCAAGAGCATCTGAAGTACGTCAAGCCCGGCCAACCCGTCGAGGCCGCCCTCGATCTGTACCCCGGCCAGATCTTCACCGGCAAGGTGATCGCCATCTGGCAAGGCAGTGGTGCCGGGCAGATGCTGCCGAGTGGCAAGTTGCCCGACTTCCAGCCGGAGCCCGCGGATACCCCCCAGGGGCAATTCGCGGTGGGCATTGGGCTCGACGACCCGGAGCAGTCGCGATTCCCCATCGGCACCCAGGGGCGTGCCGCCATCTACGCCAGTCCAAACAGCGGATTCGCCATCCTGAGACGCATCGGGCTCCGGGCCTATTCCTGGTTCAACTGGATCTACCCCTTCTCGGGCTGAACCGACGGCGCCCTGCCGAGAGCAGGGCTGCTGACCTGACAAAACAGCGGCGGAGGATTGTGGGTGCGCCGCCGCCGTTCCTCCGATACGAATGCACCCGCTCAACACGACAAGTCAGGAGATCGCAATGAATGCGAAACGATTGATTCTCTCGGCCGCTTTATGCGCCTTCATGGGCTCGGCGCACGCCGGGCAACAAGAACTCGTCGAATACACCTGGGCCGAGGGCGACGAGATCCAGACCGTGGCCGGGCAATACGACATCTCCGTCGAGCAGATCCTGGTCAGCAACGGATTGCAGACAGACGAGATCACGGTGGGCACCCTGATCTACATCCCGCCAAAGCATGCAACTGGTTACTTCAACCCGGAGACCGGCGTCTACACCATCGCGCCGGGCGACGACTTGCTGGAGATCAGCCGCCGCTTCGGCACAACGGTCGAGGCCATCCAGGAGGAGAATGACCTCGACGGCACCGAAATCATCGCGGGCAATACCCTGCTGATTCCCGGTGCCCAATAACAACTCAACCCCCCACTCACGAGGAATCGATCCATGAACAACCAAAGCATGTTGACCTCCTGCGCGCTCTGCGCCGCCCTCGCCCTGTTTGGCGGCGCGGTCTACGCCCAGGCCGACACCATGGAGGACGCCACGATCGTGGCCGACGAGGCCGCGGAGGCCGAGGCGATGGCGGCCGAGGCCGTCGCGGAGGGACAGGCCGAGAAGCTGCAGGAAGAAGCGGATATGGAAAAAGATGTCATACGCGGCGAGCCGATGCAGGAAGAAGAGGTCTCCGGCCAAGACTAAGTCCGCCGCGGGCCGGCCGCCGCTAGACGGCGCGGCGGCCGGTCAGGAAGTCTTTCCCTTACTGACGGAGCAACGCATGATGATCGAACGTCACAAGCGCAGCACCCGCATCCGCGCGCTCGCGGTTGCCTTGACCATCTGGCTTGCCATTGGCAGCGTCATGGCCGCCGATCAGGGGCCGCGCCGGCACACCCAAGGCGAAGTCACCTACAGCTTCATCTGGCTCGACACCAAAGACGGCCCGCTGGTCGCTACGTGGCGTTGAATCCCGTCAAAGCGAAACTGGCGGCAACCGCCGCGGATTGGTTTTGGTCCAGCACCGCGGCACAGATTCGGCACCGGGATGACGGGTTGGTGATTGTTCGTCCCCTGTTGGATCGGGTCCAAGATTGCGCGGAATTCTTGAAGACACAGACGGACCCGGAACCGGTTTCCGCCCTTACGAAGGGGCAATCCATTGGGCGAGCGCTGATGGGTGACGAACAGCTAGGCGAGCCTGAGGGGCGGCTTGGCAGACCTCTCCGACCACAGAAACGAGGTCGGCGACCGTCGGAGAAGACTGATCCGAGACAGCGAGAATTGGTGTAAATGGTGAAGTGTCACCGTAATCTTCACCCTAATCTTGGAAACAGGCGACCTTGCTAGGACCGCACCGCGCCCGAAAGATAGAGCGATGAGGTTCGGTACAGCCGGATCTACATGCAAAGCTTTGGAGCAATGTCGATCACGTCGGATGCTCGGAATGACCATGCGTTATCTTGAGGTTCCTGAGGAAGCCTACGACGCCCTGAGGCTTTCGCCCGGACGCGCGGAGGACGCTGGAGCGTCGGAGCGAGGGGTGCGTACAAACTAGGGTCCGCTGTGCGGGCCGTGCGGCGGGGGCTGCGGCGGCTATGACATCCCCCACGGGACGTCAACCCCGCATCCGCTCCATCCACCAATCGCACAGCGGATCACGCCCGCTGGGCAGGAAGCGCGCCCGGTCGCGGATGGCAATCAGCGCCGCCCGGAGCTCGTCCGACGACGGACTGAGTTGATCCGCCCAGCGCTTAAGCACCATCGGCGTGGTGAGGACCGGAACGCCGGACTCGCCAGCCAGCCGGATCGCCTTGCGGTCGTCGGTGGCGAGCTGCCAGCCGCGACGGAGGGCGATGGCCAACGTCATGGCCTCGCCGTCGTCCAACTCCGCGACCAGGTCGACGTAAGCGGTCAACTCGGCGTCGTTCTCCGGCTGGACGACGGTGAGCAGGCAGCTGTCGATGGCTTGATCAAGCAACAGAGGTCGCCGTCGCAATGCATCGGGCGCCGCCACTTCGGCGTCGGTGCCGCGCAATGACAGCGCCTCCGCCCTGACCGCCCGCGGCAGCATCCAGCGGAGGCCCAGATCGCCGAGCCAAGGGTCCAACGCCGACGCAGCGGCGAGGTTGATCAGGCAGCAGGCGTCCAGGACGACCGTCTCGTGCGTCGTCGTACCAGACTCCTCCTGCGGCGCCTGCGTTGAAGTCACGACGCGAGATCAAACAGCGATAACTGCTCCGGCATTTGCACGGACTGTTCATGACCGTCCGCATCCAGATCGCGGGAGGTCAGGGTAGCATCGACGATCTCGCGGGCCGTCACCCGGTCGGTGCGTAGAAAGCGCGCGAGCTGACCCTCGCTGATGGCCTCCTGCAAGTAGGCCTGTACCGCCAGGAAACGGTAGCGCTCGGGGAAAGGGTCCTCCGACGGCGGACGGGTCGGTAGCCCGAGCAACTGACGCGCGGCGCCGGGTTTGAAGCCGCGCTCGGTCAAGGCCTCCCAGGTACCGCGGTCGAGTAGGCCGAGGTCTTCCAGCCGCAACGCCGCCGCTTGCATGGAGACGTAAAAGTGATGCGCCAGCCGGCTCAGATCAGCGGTCTGAAAGTCGCCGGTCTGCTCGGTGACGGCAAGAAAATGCCGACGGATGCCGGTCTCCGGCATCAGGAAGCTCGCGGCGAAGGCGTCCGCGAAGCGCTCGGACAAGGGTTTGCGCTTCGGTGCCTGGACGTGATCAACGCCGGGCTTGTGGCGGTCCGCAAGGAAATGCGCGTACTCGTGCGACAGCGTCCAGCGACGCCGCTCCGGCGGATGCTTACGATTGATCAGCATGCAGTAGCCGAGATCGGGCACGAAGGCGTACAGCCCCGCGAGCCGCGAGGGCAGGCCGCCGTAGAAGACATGTATGCCGATCTGTTCCACCAGGGACCGGAGTTCGTACACCGGCTGGTCGCCCAGGTGCAGCCGCGAGCGCTCACGGATGGCGACGTCCTCGGCGAAGGCCGCGACCCCGACCCGCCGCGGGACAGAGACCTCCGGCGGGAGCTTCCGAGACGGCGAGTTGCCCGTTAGCTGCTCCAGCGCCCCGTAGTCGTCTACATAGGCGGTCAGTTCGGAGATCACCGCCGAGAGCTCCGCGTCCGCCTCCGGACGCAGGGAGGCCCGCAGGTGCGGCTCGATGGGTTGCGGCTCCCCGCCCGCGCGCACCAGGGTATTGAGGCTGCGGCCATAGAGCATGGCGAGTTTGATTAGTTCGTCGGGCTTGGCCGCACGCGTGCCCTTCTCCAACGCGATCAGGGTCGGGCGACTGACACCCAAGTGCTCCGCGGCCTCCTGCTGCGTGAGTCCCGCCGCCTTGCGCGCCTCCAGCAGGCGCGCGGCGATGACGCCGGTATCGGCTTTAGCGTCCGGACGCATGGGCGTATCGCTCGTTGTCGTGTTCAAGTAGACGTTCGGCCCACGAGACGGCCGCGCCCCGATGCGCCTGCGCAAGTCGGAGCCACTCGCAGTGGTAGCGCCAAAGCACCGCAAGCCAGGGCTTCGCGTCTTGCTCCCGTGCAATGATCCCAGTGCCGAGAAGCCATTGCTTCAGCCTGGGAGTGAGGAGCAGCGAAGGCCCAATCGCGCCGAAGTCCAGCACTTGATTCAGCACCGCCTTCAGATCCTCCTGTTTGGTGATGGGCGGGATTTGTGACCTACCCCTACTGAAAATGTCGAATTCGTACTCGCCTTGCGGCTCGCGAATCCCGGCGACGGCGAGCGCCTGACGCCGAGTGATGCATGCGGCGCAGACGCCGCATTGACGATACCCGAACCTGCGCGGCAAACGTGCGCAGGACACAGACTGGAGCGCCGTGGTTTCTAGACCGTGGTCCGACAGATGCTCCAACACGCTCGCGACAACGCCAGAAGGCGTTTCACAATGACGGGCCAGCTGAATGATCGCCTGGGCATACTCCGCTGCCCCGCGGCAATCCGGGAGTAGTTCTCTCGGCTGCCCATCAAGGCGCAGCGACTGGTCGATCAAGCGGCCGATCGGAATCAGCTTGGCCAATTTCTTTAGGGTGGCGTCGACAGCGCGGAAGACCTCTTGGGCAAGCGCTTCGGGAGCGGCACCCTCCCGCAACAGGCGGCGTGCTGGTTTCCAGCGCGGGCTTTGCCGCAAATCTAAAGTTTCGTTCTCGGCCATAAGGAACTGCCATGTTGCTGCGCTTGCGGCGCACCTTACCTCATGCCTAAAAACGGTAGTCCAATATTTTGACATTGTCAATCTTGTAGCCCGTCTTAGAGACCTTGTGTAAAGTTCTGGAGGTATGTGGAGCGGCGGTCGCGGGATCGCTGGCGAGTGCACCTGGCCCGAATATGTCAAGAATTCGCGTGGAAAAAGGGGCCAGTGCGGCCTGGCAAGGCCGCGTGTTCTAGCGGGTGAGAGTCCCGGCTGGATAATCGTGCGCCGCGAGCCCACCGAGATGCTCCGCGTTCTCCGGTGCCGCGAGAAACCGACCGTCTTCCCCCCTCTGATCGCCTCACCTGATTATCAATAAGCATCAGCCAACTTGAGGAGGCGGTAGGGCATGGGCGGTGTGCACAGGGTGGCGACGCTTAGGCGCAGGGCCAACGGGTGGCGGTCGAAGGTCTTGGCAAGCGCGATCAGCCCAGGTCGGCCGGTCGCCCAGAGCCGACTGTCGGCTCCGCGCCCCCGAACCAGCGCCGTAGCCGCCCGTGCGCGCTCTCGTGCAGGGACAAGAGCGACGGAACCACGATCAGCACCAACAAGGTCGAGAAGGCCAGACCGAAGGCAATGGACGTGGCCATCGGGATCAGGAACTGCGCCTGGTAGGACTTCTCGAACAGCAAGGGCATGAGGCCGGCGATGGTGGTCAGTGAGGTCAGCAAGACCGCGCGAAGCCGCTGACTGGCGGCCTCAACCAGTGCTTCGGCTACCGCCATGCCTTCCGCGCGCAGGTTCTGGTAGAAGCTGACCAGGATGATGGAATCGTTGACGACGATACCGGACAAGCCGAACATGCCGAACAGCGACAGGATGGTGACATTGATACCCATCAGCCAATGCCCAAACAGCGCGCCGGTGAGGCCGAACGGGATCACCGCCATGACGACCAAGGGCCAGCCATAGGAAGAGAACACCCAGGCCAGGATCAGATAGATTAGGATCAGACCCAGGATCAGCCCCTTGCGCATGTCCGACAGGGTGTCACGCTGATCGGCGGAGCGGCCCTCGAAGGAATGGTCAATGCCATAGTCGCGCTGCAGTGTTTCCAGCGGCCCCGCTTCCAATGCCTCGATGATGCGATTGGCGTTGTTGGCGGAGGTGTCGACATCGGCGGTGACCTCCACCGCGAGCCGGCCGTCGGCGTGGCGCAAGACCTCGAAGCCGCGCCGAGACCGCCACTCGGCCACCGCGGTCAGCGGCACCGAGCGACCGTCGGGCGTGCGGACATTCAGCCGGTACAGGCTGCTCAGGCGGTTGCGCTCGGCCTCAGGCAGGCGCACGCGCACCTCGACCTCGTCGGGGCCGTCTTGGAAAATCTGCACCAGATAGCCGTCGAAGGCGGCGCGCAATTGCCGACCCAAATCGGCAACACTGAGACCTAACGCTTCACCCGCCGGAGTCAGCGAGTAGATGAGTTGCTCGCGGCCATAGGCCATGTCGTCTTCGACTTCGAGCACGCCGTCGATGCCGCCGAGGGTCTCAGAGAGATTGATGGCGGCGGACTTGAGCTGCTCGGCGTTTGCGCCGGTCAGGCGAATGGTCAGGTCGCGACCGGGCGGGCCAACCCGGCGCGCGGCGATGTTCAACATCTCCAACCCGGGCGGCTGCACGATTCGTTCGCGCCAGGCGCGGATAAAGTCGTTGTTGCGCACTGGGCGCGCATCGGGCTCGGTCAATTCGATCCGCAGACCACCGAGTTGGTCCGCCGCACCGCCGCTGCCCTTAGAGCCATGATATGCGAGCACGACGTTGATCAGTTGGCCCTGGTCCAGTTCGCGCTCGGTCTGGTGCAAGGTCTGCTCCAGGTGCGCAAGAAAGTCATCGACGGTCGCCCTCGGCGTACCCGCGACGAAGGTCACCTTGGCGCTAAGGATCTGCGATTCCGGTGTCGGGAAGAACACGAAGCTGAGCCGCCCGCCGGCGATGAGCCCGACCGCCACGATCAGCAGCGCCAAGGCGCTGGCCACGGTGGTGAAGCGGTTGCCGATGGCGGCAGCGGCAAAAGGGCGGAAGATCCGCTCTCGCAGATACTCGAAGCCCCGATCTAACCTGGCACGAACGGACTTGGGCTTGACCTTATGAGAGTGCACGAAGGCGTTGCGTAGATGCCCCGGCAAGACCAGAAAACTCTCTACCAGCGAGGCGAGTATGACGCAGATAATCACCAGCGGAATCGCACCTAGGATGTTGCCGATACGCCCGCCCACCAGTATCAGCGGCAGGAATGCGGCGATGGTGGTGAGCGACGAGGCAATGACCGGAGCCAGCATGCGCCGCGCGCCGCCCTCGGCGGCCAGCAGCGGCGCCTCGCCCATCTGATAGTGGGCCATCGCGTCCTCGCCGACGACGATGGCGTCGTCGACGATGATACCGAGCGCCATGATCAGCGCGAACAGGCTAATCATGTTGACGCTGCCGCCGGTGAGGTACAGGATGAACAAGGTCGCGGCGAGGGAGACGGGAATGCCCCAGGCAACCCAGAACGCGACCCGACCGGTCAAGAACAGATAGAGGATCAGCACGACTAGCACCAGTCCGCCAAGGCCGTTGCGCACCAGTAGCATAATGCGGTCGCGCACCAGCTCCCAAGAGGCATCGTAGACCGCGATCTCGACGTCGGGCGGCAAGGTCGGGCGGGTCTTTTCGAGCCACTGGGCCAGGTTGCGCGCCGCCTCCAGCGTGTCGCCCTGCTCCGAGCGCTTAACGATGATCTCGACCGCGGGCCGCCCATCGACCGAAACGCCGACGGTGTTGTCGCTCGGGCCGCGTTCGATCTCGGCGATGTCGCCCAGGTTGACCCGAAGGTCGTTGTCGGTGCGCACCGGCAGCCCGGCAAATTCCTGCGCATCACGGCGTTTATCCAGGCTGCGAAGCTCGCGGGAGCCTTCTCCCCGACCGACGGAGCCGGCCGGCAGGTCGCGGCTGAAAGCGGCCACGCGCTGGCCGATTTCCTGCAGACTGAGCCCGAATTGTTCGAGCTGATCGTTATCGACTTGGATGCCGATCTCCTCGTCGGGTAGGCCCTTGATCTCGATCTTATCTAGGCCTTGGTCGAGCAGTTCGGACTCGAAGCGCCGCGCCAGGGCACGCATCTCAGATGGGTTATCTAAGCCGGTGACCAACAACCTTGCGACCTGCTCGTAGCGAGTCAGCAATGAGACCTCGGGTTTCTCCGCGTCCTGCGGGAAATTGCGGAACTCGTCAACGAATCGGCGCACTTGGTCTAGTGCCAGCAGCGGGTCTGTGCCTTCTTCGAACTCCATCGTGATGGCCGAGATGCCCTGGCTGGACGTGGAGGTCATCTTGTCCAGGTTATCAACGGTGCGCAGCCGCTGCTCCAGCGGATTGGTGATGCCGTCTTCGATGTCTTCGGCGCTAGCCCCGCTCCATACGACCCGTACCTGGACAATCTCCAGTTCAAAGGTGGGGAAAAACTGCACGTTGAGCCGATCCAGCGCAAAGGCGCCGCTCATGATCATGATGATCATAAGCAAATTGGCCGCGACCTTGTGATGGGCGAACAGCCCGACCAGATCGCCGCGGTGTTTCATGGGTGTGGTCATCGCACGACCTTGCCTGACGACATCGGCGCAGCGTCGGCAGCAGTCTTTGCGAGCGCGGGATCGACCGCACCCTCAACCCGCAGTCCGTCCATCGCGTTCGGCATGTGCGTGACGACGACGAGGTCTCCATCGCGCAGCTCTGGCGAGTGCACCAGCAAACGCTCCGCACCGTCGGCATCAACGCGCCCGCCCAGGCTCTCGACCCGCACACCGACCATGCGTCCATCCTCGAGTTTGTAGAGTCGATTACCGCCGTAAACGGCGCGGAAAGGCACAGCAACGCTGTCATCGCGCGTTGGGCGTCGCAGGCGCAGCGTCAGCATCTGGCCCAGGCGCAGCAGTTGCGGATCACCGATGATGCGAAACAGGCCGTCGACGCCGCTGGGGTCGGCCTCGCCAGCAAGTCGGTCGAGGTGCAGCGCAACGTCTTCATCACCGACTTGAGCCACCGCCTCCAGCGGTGCCTGGTCACTAAGAGCCGCGATCAGTTCGCCCTGATAGGGCGCGGGGATGCGCGCACGCAGCTGCAGACTGTCGAGCGCGTACATCCGCAGCAAAATGGCGCCTTTAGAGACTTGATCGCCGACGGTCACCTCGACGCCGCTGACAATGCCATCATAGGGGGCAATAATGGTGGCCCGCTCGTACTCGAGCTTGAGTTCGTCCAGCCGGGCACGGGCGCTGTCGAGCCGCGCCTGCAACTCACGCAGCCGGCTCGGATGATCGGCCAGACTCATCTCGCGATTGCTGACCGTCAGGGCCTGCGCGGCCTCGGCCTGGGAGGCCTCGTCTAGGGCTTGCTCGGCGCCGACCTTTTGCGTCTTCAGCCGTTCCTGCCGCGCGACGCCATTACGGGCAATTTCTAACAGGCGCTGCTCCTGTGCCAATGCCAGCTTGTCTGTCTCGTAGCGGTTGCGCTCACGTGCGATGCTCGCTTCAAGGCCTGCGATATCGGCCTCCGCTTGGCTGATCCGCGGCAAAAAGTCACGCTCGTCGAGTCGCAGCAAGACCTGCCCCTTGCGAACCAGATCGCCGTCGCGTACGGCCACCTCGGTGACCCAGGCCGCGGCGGAAGCCGCCGCCCGCAACATGTCGGGGGTCTCGACCTGTCCGTAGAGCTCCAGTTCCGGAGCCAGCCGGCGCAGACTGATCGGCTCCGCTTCGACGCGCCAAACACGCTCCTGCACCTCTGGTTGCGCCTGCTCAGGCTTGGTCGCCTTGAGCATGCGAAAGACGCCGATGGCAACGGCAAGAATGATGATAGGCAGCAGGATCTTTAACGCAATGCGCACGCGCGGCTTCCGTAAATTCTTCAGATAAAAAATGGCTATCGGACGGCCAGTGTCGTACCGGCGGCTTGAGCTTTCGCGCGCTACCCGGAGCTTGACTGGTTTAGCAGCACAAGGTCGGGGAGATTGGGCTGAATCACAACGACAAGCGTCATCCTCGCTGATGATCGCCGACGCCAAAGCCGCTGGCCGGGCGGCTATGCTGGCTTCATTGGGAGGTCGATCAGGCCTTTAGTCTGCTGCCTGCGTCTCGACTCCGACCAACGGTGTCGGCCGAGCGGCTATCGGACCTGTTCGTAATCTATACGATGGCATAGACTTTAGCGGCCTACAGGGCTTCATCTGGATGATCCCGTCCGAGGCCCTGTCGGCGATCGCCCCAAATGTCGAGCGAACCAAGCCACTCGCTATTTGGGCAATGCGTGATCCAGACGAAAAACAACTGGAACCAGCGCAAAGTTTCTCCAAACAGCCCGAGGCATTCGGTGACGTTGCGGCGGCACATGCCGCCCTCAGACCGAGAGAGTGCAACGCATGGGGACAGAAGGCGTGGGAACAGAAGGCATGGGAACAGTGGGAAAGGCATGGCGGCACAGAGCATCACGACAATGAGAAATTGTTCACTCTCATCGTCGTTTGATTGTGACAGTCTAGAGCGCTTGAGGTCGCCAAATGTTTGTCGATGAGTCGAGTTGCACGGCGAGGCCGCTCTTGTCACCCGGAAGGGCCAGGCGCCATGGCCCAAGGGCCAAAGATCCGTAGTCGCTCTTTGAAGCGATCCTCGGTCCTTGGTGCTTAGCCACTTGATGACGACCAGAGGTCAAGACTCCAAACGCGGTGCTCTCCAAGGCGCAGCCCTCTCCAACGGGCTTTGTACAGCTATTTACGCCGACGGAATTGATCCAATACCGATGTCCCGCGGACCAGGTTCAGCAACGAGAACGCTGAGACCACGCAAAATCCAAGCAAGAACACTCCCACGAGGTGGATTGCATGTTCGGCAAACCAGAAACGATCTTGATCTGCATCAGCGACCTTCCCTCGGGCGTTTCGCGGAAAACCCTTAAAGCCTTTGTGCAGCATGGGGTTGACGCCGTGCGCAGCCGCGGTCTTCGCGTCAAGCCCGCGATTACCAATCACACGATCCTAAGACTGACCAATCTTGACACCGGCGCCATGTCACATCAGGGCTTGGTCGCAATCCAGCCCGCTAAGCTGGCGTTCAAGGTCATTGACGAGTTGTGCCGAACGCCGCTGCAAGGCCAACTGCTCAAGGTATCCCGTTATCGGCACGGCTCGTTCGAGGTCGAGTCTCTGATTCAAACCAAGTCGATCAGTGATCTCCTCGGTGGCACCCCCTCGCAATCAACACGGGCCAAGCCGCGCCTCGTCCTCGACCTGGTCAGGTCGACCAGTACCAACGTGCCTTCAACTTCGCGACGACCGCAAGCTGCCCAGACCCTCAACTCCCAGACCTGCAACTCCCAGAAGACCGCCGGCCGGAAGAGCTCTTCGAAGTCATCTCAAGAAATCGACGTCGACAGCGTGTTCGCCTAACCTTTTTCTTTGCTAGCGTCTTTCAGGATCGACTTGGCGTCTTGCGGACTCGACTCGGTCGATGATGGATCGAGCGTCCCGTCATCAGGTCCGTTCAATAGATCGTCAGGCGGCAGGCCAGTCTGGCCGCGGACGCGCAGATGCAGCGCGGCCTTGGCCATGAGGTGGGCGCCGACCGGAGCGGTAATGAACAAAAACACGGCAACCAACACCTCGTGCAGCGACAGCCCGTCCCCGAGCCGACTAAAATAGACGGACGAGGCGATCAGCAGGCTGCCGACGCCCAGTGTTGTGGCCTTTGTAGGGCCGTGCAAACGGCTGTAGAAGTCGCGCAGCCGCAGCAGGCCGAAGGATCCCAGTGCGGTAAACAGGGCGCCGATGACGATCAGCGCCGCCACCAACAGCTCCACCAATAGATTGAACGGCAGGCTCCAGGGCGACGCGCTCACTCGATGATCTCTCCCCGGGTCAGGTATCTGGCCAAGGCGACGGTACCGACAAAACCGAGCAACGCGATCAGAAGCGCGGCTTCGAAGAACAGATCATTACCCAAATGCATGCTGAACAGCACCAGCAGGGCAATGGAATTCACGTACAGGGTGTCCAAGGCCAGGATACGATCCGGCTTGTCCGGGCCTATGACGAGGCGCGCAAGCGACATCAACAGCGCGGAGCTGACCAGCAGTAGCGCGATGCCGAGGGCGCCGTTGAGGATGGCGCCGGTACTGCCAGCGCCGCTTAAGAGATCGGTCATGATGACTCCAGCACCTCAAGCAGAGGCTGTTCGTAGCGCTCACGGATGGTCTCGATAATCCCGTCCGCGTCATCGGCTTGCAGCGCATGGATCACTAGCAGCGTCCGATCGGCGCTGAGAAAGGCGGACAGGGTGCCAGGCGTCAGCGAGATGGTATTGGCCAGGAGGCTCAGGCCCACATTGCCGCGTAAGCGCATCGGCATCAAGATAAAACCGGGGCGGATACGCTCGCTCGGACCGACCACTAGCGCGGCCACGGCGATGTTGGCAACCAGGATATCGAACAGCACAACACGAAGAAAACGTAACAGGAGCAGAGGTCTGCGGATACGGATCTGGGCCTCCCAGAAGCGCGCCGTGAACAAGGGTATCAGCCAGCCCAAGATCACACCGAGCAACAGATTGCCAAGGCTCACGGAATTGACCAACAGCAGCCAGAGCCCGAGCAACATCAGCGACAGGATCGGATGCGGCAATACCTGCTTCATGATCCCGGGTTCCTCAATGCATCGCCGAGCACGGCCTGGATGTAGCTTACCGGATCGGCGAGTTGCAAGGCGGTGGCTCGGGCAAAGTCGTAGATCGGACCGACGTAGATGACCAGCACCGCAATCAGTACCACGAAGGCAATCACCGGGACCAGATAGTCCATTTCCGGCAGCTTTGCCGCGCTAGCCTTTGGGTCGGTCTTGAAGAACAGCGTGCTGCCGGCGCGAACCATCGCTGTCAGGTTCAACAGGCCGGTGATTAGCACCACCGCAAACAGCGCCGGCATCCAAGGGTTTGTCAGACCAGCCTGAAGAATCAGCACCTTGCCGATAAAGCCCGACAGGGGCGGAAGCCCAACGACGGCCACGGCCAGCAACAGAAACAGCCCACCGAGCAGATTGGTCGCCGGCAACATCGGCCCCGCCTGCAGCCGGTCACGGTAACGGCCACGGGTCTCGGCAAGATTGTCGGTCAGTAGGAACAGCGCCGCGGCGATCAGCGTGGAATGCAGTAGATAATAGAGACCGGCGGTCATGGCCTCGACGCCGCCGATACCGAAGGCGCTGAGCAGCGTACCGGACGAGACCAGGACCAGGTATGCGACCATCAGCGCCAGCCCGCGACTGGCGAGCACGCCGATGGTGCCGAGGACAATAGTGGCCATGCCAAGCGCAAGCAGCAAGCTCCGCACCAACTCGGGCAGACCCTCCGCGCCGGGCGCGAGCATCAAGCTGTAGACGCGCAGGATGGCATAAGCGCCGACCTTGGTCATGATCGCAAACAACGCCGCGGCCGCCGGTCCGGCGTTGGCATAGGCCCCCGGCAGCCAAAGATGCAGCGGCGCCAGCGCGGCCTTGAGCGCAAACACCAACATCAACAGCAGTGCACCGGCGCTCACCAACTCGCGATTATCCGCTGGCAGCGCCGCGATGCGTAGCGACAGGTCGGCCATATTCAGCGTCCCGAGCACGCCATACAGGGTGCCGACCGCAAACAGGAACAGCGCCGAGCCGACCAGGTTTATGACCACGTAGTGCAGCCCGGCGCGGCTGCGACCGGCGCCGCCGCCATGCAGCAGCAGACCGTAGGAAGCAATCAGCAGCACCTCGAAAAAGACGAACAGATTGAACAGGTCGCCGGTCAGGAAGGCGCCGTTGAGGCCGAATAGCTGAAACTGAAACAGCCCATGAAAGTGCCGCCCCTTGCGATCGCTGCCGTGGATGGCATGCAGCATCACCAAGAAGGCTAGGATCGAGGTCAGCAGAACCATCATCGCCGACAGCCGGTCAGCGACCAGTACGATGCCGAAGGGCGCTGGCCAATCGCCGAGTTGGTAGACCAGCATTTGGCCGTCCTGCACCTTCAGCAGCAGGGTCAGCGACACGGCGAACAATGCCTGCACCCCAAGCATGCTCAGATTGCGGCGCAGTGGGGTCGCGCTGCCGCGCAGCAGGACCAGCAGGATACCCGCCAGCAGCGGCACCAGCAGCGGCGCAATGACGATGTGGTCAGACAGTGCGTTCATGCGTCCCGTCGTCCGTCGACATGGTCGTTGCCCAGATCGGCCCGGGCACGCAATGCCAGTACGACGACAAAGGCGGTCATTCCAAAGCCAATGACGATAGCGGTGAGCACCAACGCCTGCGGCAGCGGATCAGCCATCGAACTGTGGCCCGGTGCGATGATTGCGGGGGCACCAATCCTGAGCCGCCCCATCGCGAACAGGAACAGATTCACCGCGTAGGACAACAGGGTCAGGCCAAGCACGACTGGAAAGGTGCGCGCGCGCAGCAACAAATAGACGCCGCACGCGGTCATCAGCCCAACGGCACTGGCGATCAGCGCCTCCATCAGTGCTTGTCCTCCGCCTTCAAGGCCACACGACGCCCAGGACCCTGCTCACCAAGCCGGATCAGGATGACCAGCGTAATACCGACCACGACCATCAGCACGCCGATGTCGAAAATCATCGCCGAGGCCAGTTCCAGATCGCCGATCAACGGCAGGTGGACGTGGTCGTGAGCCGAGGTCAGGAAGGGATAGCCGAAATACCAACTCACCAACCCAGTGGCGGTGGCGAGCAGCAGGCCAAAGCCGATCATCGGATGCATCTCACTGGAGACCCGCAACCGAGTCCAGGCGATGCCGTTGGCCAGATATTGCAGGATCAGCGCCACCGCGGCGATCAAGCCGGCAATGAAGCCGCCGCCGGGCAGATTGTGCCCGCGCAGCAAAATGAAAACGGCCACCAGCAACGCCAGCGGCAACAACAATCGCGAGAAGGTGGCGAAGACCAGCGGCTGCCGGTCCCAGCTCCAGGGTCTGCCGCTGTCGTCACAATCCGGGGCCGACAGCCGCAATCCGTTCAGCAACATGTTGATACCGATCGCGGCGATCGCGAGCACACTGATTTCACCTAAGGTGTCAAAGCCGCGGAAGTCTACCAGGATCACATTGACCACGTTAGTCCCGCCGCCACCGGGCAGGCTATTATCGATAAACCAGTCGGCGATGCTTTGATACGGTCGGGTCAGCACGGCCCAGGTCAGGCCAGCGGTCAGCAGGCCGGCAATACCGGCAAGGCCCAGGTCACCGACGCGTCGCAACCAAGACGACTCTTTCGGTGTCGTCTGCGGCAGAAAGAACAGCGCCAGCAGCAGCAAAACAATGGTGACCACCTCCACCAAGAGCTGCGTGAGGGCCAGGTCCGGGGCCGAGAACTTCACAAACGCAAGCGACACCACCAAACCGACGACACTGAGCAGTACCAGCGCGATCCAGCGTTGCCGGTGCGTGATCAGCGTGCCCATCGCGCCGACGGCCAGACAAAGCGCCGCGGCGAGCGTGACCGGGTCCAGCGGCGTCAAGGGTGCGGAGCCGCGCCATGCGATGCCCCACAGACCGGTGATGATGGCCGCGGCAGCAGCGATCAGCGTGACAGCGATCATGCGCTGTAGCGAGGCCCGATGCAGGAGGCCATTGAGCCAAGCGGCCAGATCGAGCAGCCCGGCCTCAAGAGCGACAAAAAGGGCGCGTGCATCAAGACGACCTAAGGCCCAGTCATGCAACCGAAACAGCGGCTCTCGTACCGCGTAAATCAAGACCCCGCCAAGCAATGCCAGAGCGCTCATCCCGAGCGCTGGCGTAAAGCCGTGCCAGACCTTGAGACTGTAATCCGGCAACGGCCCCTGTAAGGTCGCACCGGCGGCCACCGCCAACAACGGCCCGAAGGTCAGGCCGGGGAAGATACCGACGGCGACACAGATCACCACCAGGACCTCCACCGGGACCTTCATCCAACGCGTTGGTTCATGTGGTGTGCGTGGCAGGTCGCCGGGGCCGTTGAAAAACACATCATGTATGAAGCGCAGCGAGTAGGCCACCGCCAAGGCCCCGGCCAGTGTCGCCACGACCGGCAACACGACGCCGCTATCGGCGACCGAGGCCATAAAGACGGTCTTTTCAAAGAACATTTCTTTAGACAAAAATCCGTTCAACAGCGGCACACCGGCCATGGCAGCCGCCGCCACCATGGCCAGCAGCCCAGTATAGGGCATGTACTTCCATAACCCGCCCAGGCGGCGCATGTCGCGGGTACCGGCCTCGTGATCGATGATGCCGGCGGCCATGAACAGCGACGCCTTGAAGGTGGCGTGGTTCATGATGTGAAACACCGCCGCCACCGCCGCGAGCGGCGTGCCGATGCCGAACAGCAGCGTGATCAGGCCCAGGTGGCTGATGGTCGAGTAGGCCAGCAGCCCTTTTAGATCGTGCCTGAACAGGGCCGAGTAGGCGCCGAACAGCATCGTAAACAGACCGGTCGGCGCCACCAGCCAGGTCCAGGCAGCGGTATCGGATAGGGCCGGGAACAGCCGCGCCAACAGGAACACCCCGGCCTTCACCATGGTCGCGGAGTGCAGATAGGCGCTGACCGGTGTCGGCGCCGACATCGCATGGGGCAACCAGAAGTGAAATGGGAACTGCGCCGATTTGGTGAATACCCCGAGCAGGATTAGCACCAGGGCCGGAACATAGAGCGGATGCGCGTGGATGACATCGGCGGACGCCAGGATGACGGTCAAGTTATAGCTGCCGGTGATCTCACCCAGCAAAAGGATGCCGCCCAGCAAAGCCAGGCCACCGCCGCCGGTGACGGCAAACGCCATCCGAGCCCCCTGGCGTGCCGCGCCCAGGTTACGCCAATAACTGATCAGCAGGAAGGAACTGATGCTGGTCAGCTCCCAGAACATCAGCAGCACGAGCAGGTTCTCGGACATGACCATGCCGAGCATTGCTCCCATAAACAGCAGCATATAGGCGAAGAAGCGTCCCATCGGGTCGCGTTCCGACAGGTAGTAACGCGCGTAGATGATCACCAGCAGGCCGATGCCGAGGATCATCAAAGTAAACAACAAGCCGAGGCCATCCAGTCGCAAGGCCAAATCCAACCCGATCATTGGCACCCACTCGATCTGCCACAGCAGGACCTCGCCCTGCATGACCGCCAGCCCCGGCAGCACCAGCAAGGCAAGCGCCGAGAGCGTGACGGCACCGGCCACCCAGGCCGATGTCAGTCGCCCGAAGGGACCGGCCCAAGAGGCAAGCAAAGCACCCGCAAAGGGGATCAAAACGATCGACAGCAAATAGTTCATCATTAGGTGTTATTGCCGATGACGGTCGTCAGCAGGCCTTGCATCAATTCGCGCGCCTGCGCGGCGATGCCGGGGCACTCCGACTCTCGTGGACCTGCTACATTCAACACGCGAACGGCCTCCCGCTGCAACCAAGCGTTTAGCTCCGCCGCGACCACCGGCCGACGCAGATCAATCAGAAGCAATGGCTTATCAAGCCGCGTCGCCACCTGCTGGGTCAGCGCAGTCCCGCCAGCGAGTTCGCCTCGGTGCAGGATCAGCGTGGCATCGGCATCCCGCACGTTCCATTCCGTGCGCTGCGCCGGGTCGGAGTCCGGTGTTTCATCGAGCGGATAGCGCGCGTCGATCAGGCCGTCCTCCGCCATCCTGCCGCGCGGACACCACCCAGCGGCGCCGATGCCGGTGCGTGCCGCGCAGGCCAACACCGCATCCAGCACGCCGCGGTCGACGCCGCTTTGGCCCCCGCAACGCACCAGGGCGAGCAGGAGCGAGGGGCGCCGAGCCCGACGCATGGCAGCAATGAGTTCCCGATCGCGACGGGCGAAGTAGATGTCTTCTTCAGCCCGTTCCTTGAGCCGAAGCTTGTCGGGAAAATTGGTCAAGACAGCCTCGCTAAGGGCATGGATTGCTTGATGGCAACCTCAAGCAATCTGTTGAAACGCCGTCAGGTCCTCAGCAGACCGCTCTGCCGCAACGATCGCGCGCACCGGCGCGGGATGCCCCTCGATCGTTCGCCGCGAATCATTCGGGTCCAGAAAATCCGCCAGGGACTGAAAGCGCATCCAGTCGGTCGCCCGCTGTTCATCAGCGGTGGTCGGCGTGACATCCAGGATGCGCGGGCGGCGCAGCCCCGCGTCTCGCAACCAACCCAGCAGCGCGTTCAGGGTTGGGATCGCATGTACATTGCGCATCATCGCGTAACGCCCCCGCGGAACCAGTACCCGCTGTCCCGGCTCGTCCAGCACCAGCGTTTCCAGCACCAATTCGCCGCCCGGTCGCAACCGCCGAGACAAGGCACTGAGATGGCCGGCGCCATCGCGACGATGATACAGCACCCCCATCGAAAACACCGTATCAAAGCCCGTCAAGCCGACAGGCAGATCGCTATCGGCCAGCGGCAGCACCGCGACGCGCGGTTCGCGAATGAACTGTTGCAGCGCCAAGAACTGCATGACGAAACGCAGCGTCGGGTCGATACCGAGCACCATTCGGGCACCGGCGCCCAGGGCGCGATAGGCGTAGTAACCGTTGCCACAGCCGACATCCAACACCAGGCGACCATCAAGCGGGGTGATGGCATGCGCGAGCCTGGCCCATTTCCAGTCCGAGCGCCATTCTGCATTGATGCGGATGCCGTACAAGCAGAACGGGCCCTTGCGCCAGGGATGAAAGGCCTCAAGCAACGCGCGCAGCTCAGCGCGTGCCGCAGGGTCTAAGGGTGCAGCCGGCTCCGCCGATACACAGGGCAGCCGCAGCTCGACCCGCCCGGTATGGATGCGCGGAAGGGAGGCAAGGGTTGCCAGCCAAGCCGGCAGGTCGCCGTGAGCCGGCGTCCGCAGACGCTCGGCGCTCAACCGGTGCAGTTCATCCAGCCAGGGCGCGAGGGCTGACGTCTGGAGCTGACCGAAGAAGGGCGCGAAGGCCTGCTCGAAATAGGGCTCATGAAAACGAGCGCGAGGCACCGCCGCATCCTGCTCTGGCAAAGGCCCGCCTATGGCCATGCCAGCCAACCGACAAAGTTCAGACACTGAAACCAGCGCTCGCATCCTGAATAGCCCGCCTCAAGCAGGCGTCCCTCATGGGTCTCGATGCCGTCCGGCACCAGCACCTGCTCCAACGCCATACGCTTGCGGCTGATCTCAAGTTCGCTGTAGCCCTGGGCCCGCTTGAAGTCGGTGTGCAGGTCGGTCATCAGTTCAGAGAGCGCGCGATCGGGCCAATCGACCTTTTCCACCAGCAGCAGCAGACCACCGGGGGCAAGCCCCTCGCGGATGCGACGGAGCAGGTCGAGCCGCTGTGCCTGCGGCAGAAACTGCAGCGTCAGGTTCAACAGCACCATGTGCTGGCCGATGATGGGCAATCCGGCTAGATCCGCGCACAGCGGCTCGAGACGCCCGGTGGCCAGGGCGTCCGGCAACCGGCGGCGAAGTTGCGCGATCATTGCCGGCGCATTATCCACGGCAAGAATGCGAAGCGCCGGGTCCGGCACCCGCGCCAGAATGCTGGCGCTGGCAGCGCCAAGCGAGCAGCCAAGGTCCAGCACCCGGGCACCGGGTGGCAGTTGGCGGGCGGCGATCAGTCCGATCAAGCGGATCAGCTCTCGGTAGCCAGGCACGGAACGGTCGAGCATGTCGGCAAAGACACGCGCAACACGCTCATCGAAGACGAAATCCGAGGCCGGCGCATCAGCGCTAGCGAACAGCCGATCGCGCGGCTCGCCGCTCATCGGTGCCGCCCAAAGGGACCGCAAAGGAGGCTAGGCCGAACAGCGTCAGCAAACACGACTACGAGCTCCTCACAGGGTTGCTAAGATTGTGGGTTAGAAACCATTTGAGCGCGCGCCAAAAATCGCGCGCCACCACCAGGGGGAAATTCCATGAACGACATCAGCGCTGACCTCATTGTCGAAGATAAAACGGCCAAGACAACCATCACCCAAGAGCCGCCAAATACCAAACCGGAGACCGAACAGGCCTACGACCTCGACGACCCCAGACTGTATATGAACCGCGAGCTGACCTGGCTCGCGTTCAACCAGCGCGTCCTGCACGAGGCCGACGACTCACGTACGCCGCTGCTGGAGCGGGTCAAGTTCCTGGCCATCGTCAGCAACAACCTGGATGAATTTTTCATGAAGCGCATCGGCGGGCTCAAGCAACAAATCGCCGCCGGTGTCCACATTTCCACCGTCGACGGCCGCTCGCCGAGTCAGCAAGTCACGGAGTGCCGCGAAGTGCTCGCCAGGATGCAAGATGACCAGGAGCGCATCTTTACCAAGTTGATGCGCGAACTCGAGGCGCACGACATCCGCCTGGTCACCCTCGACAGGCTCCCGAAGCATGATCTCGTGCGCCTGCGCGAACATTTTCGGACCAACATCTTCCCAATGATCACACCGCTGGCGATGGACCCGGCGCATCCCTTTCCGTTCATTTCCAATCTGGCGTTAAACCTTTTGGTGACCTTGCGCTTTCCCGGCGGCGGCGAGACCTACATGGCCCGCGTCAAGGTACCGGTCAGCAAGGACGTGTCCAAGCGCCTGATTCAGATCGACGGCACCAATACCTTCGTGACCCTCGACGACCTCATCGTTAAAAACCTCGACATGCTGTTCCCAGGCATGGAGATCGAGAGCTGCGAACTGTTCCGAGTCACCCGCAACGCCATCGTTGAACCCGAGGCCGAGGCCGCCAGTGATCTACTGGAGATGATCGAGACCGAACTGCGCGAACGCCACTTCGCCCCCATCGTCAGACTTGAGGTTCAGGCTGGCATGGACGCGGTGCGCCGTGGCATGCTGGCCGCCGAGTTGGGCCTCAATGAGATCGAGGACGTCGACGAGGTTGCCGGCATGATGGCCAAACGTGACCTGTTTGAACTGGCCGGACTGGATTTCCCGGACCTGCACGACAAGCCCCATCGACCCGGCGACCACCCGCTGCTCGGCAACGACCGGCGCAATATCTTCCACATTATCCGCGAAAACGGGCCGCTGCTGCTGCAACATCCTTACGAATCCTTCGCAACCACCGTCGAACGCTTCCTGTCGAACGCGGCCAAGGACCCAAAGGTGCTCGCGATCAAGATGACACTCTATCGCACCTCCGGCGGCGCCATCCTCGACTCCCTAATCACCGCCGCGCAGAACGGTAAACAGGTCGCGGTCATGGTCGAACTCAAGGCCCGCTTCGACGAGGCCGCCAACATCGGCTGGGCCCGACGACTGGAGGCGGAGGGCATCCACGTCACCTACGGCGTGGTCGGTCTCAAGACCCATTGCAAGCTCATCTTCGTGGTGCGCCGCGACTATGCCCAACTGCGCCGCTATTACCATATTGGCACCGGCAACTACCACGGCGGTACCGCCAAGCTCTACACCGACCTCGGCATGCTTGGCTGCGACGAGGAAATCGGCGCGGACCTAACCGAGCTGTTCAACTATCTAACCGGCTATTCCCCGCCGCCCAGTTATCGAAAGATCCTGGCCGCGCCCTATACCCTCAAGCGCGGCATCCTCGCCAAGATCCAGCGTGAGATCGATATCCATCGTAAAGAGGGCAACGGCCTGATCCAGATGAAGATGAATGCACTGGAGGACCCGGACATCGCACGCGCCCTCTACCGCGCCTCCCGCGACGGGGTCAAGGTCGACCTGATCATCCGCGACACCTGCCGCTTCCGCCCCGGTATCCCGGGACTATCCGAAAACGCCCGCGTCGTCAGCATCGTCGGGCGCTTCTTGGAGCATGCCCGCATCCTGTACTTCAGAAACGGCGGCGACGACGAATACTATATCGGCTCAGCGGACATGATGGGCCGCAACCTAGAGAGCCGCGTCGAGGTCCACGCCCCTGTGGATAATCCGGAATTGCGCCAGGAACTGCGCTTGATCCTCGACGTGCAATTCGCCGACCAACGCACCGCCTGGGACATGCAATCGGACGGCAGCTACATACAGCGCAGACCAGAGGAAGAAAACGCCAAGGGCGCCCAGGAGACCTTGATCGGTGTCGCCGACAAGCGCCTGGCCGCCGCCGCCAAGCACAAGGAAAAGACGCTGCGCTCGCGGCTACTGAGCCACTTCGAGCGGCGTCTGGCGACCAAGGGCTGACCGGCCCGCCGAAGCCCTGGCCCCTGATCTCGACGCCTTGCTGAATGCTGAGGTGCTTGATGAGACGCCCGGCGGTGGGATCGAATTTACTTAATCACCGGGTACGGGTTGCGTTCATGCTCCAGGCTGCCTGATCAACGGCCGATCAACGAGTTACAAAGCCGAAGTCGCATCCTCGGGTTTTCATTCAGGTGGCCGCGCGTGGGTTCAGACGCTCAGCAACATTGCGGACGGGAAAGGCGTTGGCTCAGCGATGGACGCAGGCCGGGGCATACGGGCCTGATTGGCGGCGGACGCGGCGGCTCGCTAAGAATCAACAGGATTTGCTCGACGGACGCAGAGAAGTTGAGGCTGGTCTTTACCTATTTGACGCTTGCGGCACAGCAGCAGCCCTGTGAGACGGCATCACGGCGAAGCGACTCGCGTTGCCGCTGACCGCGTCATCCCTCTTTAAAGGCAACAATCGCCCGATTACGAGGATCGCTGGGCGCCGTCACCGGTGACTGGAAGCCGGCCTGCTCGAGGCCCTGCTGTATGTTGAAGGTATAGTAATCATCACTCCATGGCTCGGTGCTTTTCATCAGCGTGAAGAGCACAGGCGGCAGGCTCTGCACCACGGAGGACTGGGGATCAGTGTCGACGAGCGCGATCATGCCGCCGACCCGCAGCAACCGCCGGGCCTCTTGGAAGATGTCGACGGCGGCCTCGCGCGGCAGCTCGTGGGTGACGAATTGCAGCGTGATGAGATCGAAGGACTCGGACGCTAGCCCCGTGTCCTCGGCCCTGGCGTGGATCCAGGCTGAGATTTGCCCCTCGGTATCGCGGCTCTTGGCCACCGCGAGCATGTAGGGAGACAGATCCAACCCGGTCGTTCTCACCGGCCGGTCTTGATCTTGATCTTGGGCGTAGTGACGATGGATGCTCAGCGTTGAGATACCGACCGAACAGCCGAGGTCCAGAATGTCGCGGACCTTGCCGGGGCGCTGTTGGTCCAGCAACCGATGAAAGCCGTCACGCATTTTGGCCTGGGACTCTTCGGCGGTGATGGGTTCCTTGGGCCACAGCCGAGCAGCAATGGCATAGGTCGCGGGGATGGCCTCGAAGGCTGCAAGCCAGCACAGATTGCCCTCGGCATAGGCGTGAAAGGGCGCACGATAATAGTCTGGATAGCTCACCTCGACCCTTGTCAGTTGGTCGGCGAGGGCTCTGACCTCGTTCGTATCGAGCGCCTGTACCTGCTCGCGCCAGGCAATCCCCTTCCTCTCCGCGGTCTTGATCAAGGTTCGCCGGGCCTGACGCTTCATGAGCGCATAAATTGGCTTGGTCTTGATCAGTAGGTTCACCAGACGCGATTGCCAGTCTTCGCCGGCCCAATTTGGTTTTAGCTTGGTGTTGGTCACTGGGTTTTGGACTCAAGAGCCGCCTTAGATTGCAGAGGGCGCGCCATCTTCAGGGCTGCGCGACGCTGTTTGCGGACATTGTCGGCTTTTCCGGGCGCTAGTTGCGACCATTGCGGGCTAAGCTTGCAGATGAACGACGGCAAACGTCTTATCGGAAAACTGTGGTCAACCATGGTCTACTCGGGGTGCGCCCGGCACCAGTTTTTCTGGGTCCGGTCTTGCCGCGGGCGCCGCTTTGCTTGCGCGGTCGTCCCGGCAACCCCTTCCAGGTTCGCCGACCGACGATGCTGGCAATCTTCCGCTGGAACTCGGTGCTGCCGAGCACGTAGCCGCCGTTGGTGCTCTCGCGCAGAGACTGCAGCATCTCGGTGCTGAGTGCTTCGTCGAACAACTGACGATATGCGCTGTAACGGTCCGCCTTGGCGCGAGCCAGTTTGCGGTAGAGCGCATGCTGCGTGACCACGGGATCGGCCCGGCCCAACGCATTGGCAGCGTAACTCGACCATGGATAGTCACCCGGCGCAGGAACCATCGATGCCCGGACCGGGTTCAGCTCAATATAACGCTGGCAGGCCAGCAGGTAGGGGGCGGCCTCAATCAGCGCTGAACGGAACCGGCCCTCAAACAGGCTTCCGGTCCGGTCGTAGGTCCGGTTGGCGTATTGTACAAAGCGCTGTGCGACGCGCTTCATCACCGCCGACAGGCCGTTGTCCTCGGCCGTGGTCATCAACAGGTGGACATGGTTGGTCATCAGCACATAGGCGTGCACCGCAACCGACTCATCTTCGGCCGCGGTACGCAAACACTCGAGGAAGAACCGGCGATCGTCGTCGTCGAAGAACACCGCGGCACGGTTGATCCCGCGCAGGGTGACGTGCATTGGGTAACCGGCGGCGGCGATACGGGGGCGTCTGGACATTGGGGGCGGGGCTCAGAATGGGGAACGCAGAACTGCACAGTGTATTGCATTCGCGACGCGCAATTCGAGCTTTGAGGGTGGCTTTAGCCTACCGATTAACGATGGTCTTCTCAGCGCGGCGGCAGATCTCTTCGGCTGTGCCGCTGAAGATGAACTTGTGCACGGGCTCGAATGCGTACCAGTAGAGCAGCCCCCAAACGCCAGCGGGATGCCAGTAGGCGGTGACCGTCAGGCGGGTTCCGCCGCCGTCGCGCGGCTTCAGATCAAACTCAAGCAGGCCGGCGCCGGGGGCCTTCATGCCGAAGGCTAGGCTCAGCCGCCGCTCGGGCTCCAGGCCCAGAACCTGCCAGGAATTGATCCGGTCACCGGCGCGCAGCTCGGTCGGATCACGCCGGCCATGCCTGCGACCGGGACCGCCGGCCATCCAGTCCACGAGCTCACGTAGCCGCCAAAGGCCGTCCATGTAATAGAAGCCATGATCGCCGCCGATGCCGGCGACCAGCTCCCAAACGGCGGCAGGCGAGGCGCTGGTCTCGGCGCTGCCTCCAGCGCGCTTGGCATAGTAGGCATAATCGATGCGGCGGTTGCGCACGGCAAAGGCTCCTTCGATCCAACGGGCGACGACGGGCTCACTAGCTCGCTCGGCCGCGAACAGGGCGGCGACGGCCTCGCGAAAGCCAAGCAGATGCTGGGGCACTAGACGCCGCAGTTCAGCATCGTCGGCGCTGAAGTCATGCTTGAGCCCTTCGATGAGGGCGCGGGCGACATTGGTGGGTACGGCGGTGATCAGCCGCAACCAATAGGAAGACAGTTTGGGGCTCAGTACCGGCACCGGGATGATCAGCGGTGCTCGCTTGCCGCCGACCTCGGCTAGGATACGCATCATCTCGCCGTAGGTCAGGGTCTCGGCTCCACCTGCATCGAACACGCCGCCTTTGGCCGCGTCGATCTGCGGCAGGCGCACCAGATACATCAGCAGGTTGTCCAGCGCCAGCGGAGGCGACTTGGATCTGACCCAGCGCGGCGTAATCATCACCGGCAAATGATAGACCAGATCGCGCATGACCTCGAAGGCGGCAGAGCCGGGGCCGACGATGATGCCAGCGCGAAGCTCAATGACCGGCACCTTACCCCGGCGCAAGACCACTCCGGTGTCGCGGCGCGAGACGATGTGTTCACTGTCGGCATCGTCGGGCACCAGGCCGCCGAGATAGACGATGCGCTCGACGCCAGCGCGCTCCGCCGCGGCGGCGAAGTTGGCCGCGGCTGTTAGGTCCAGCCTGCCGAAATCCTGACCGGCCCCCATGGAGTGGACCAGATAATAGGCCAGGTTGATGCCGTCAAGCGCGCTGTCGAGGCTGGCGGGGTCGAGCGCGTCGGCCTCCACCAGCTCAACCCCTGGCCAGCCGCGGGCCTCCAACACTGCTCGGTTGCGGCTGCTGGCACGCACCGGGATGCCTTCTTCGAGCAGGCGCGGCACCAAATGACTGCCGATATATCCGCTGGCGCCAAATACCAGGCTGAGGCCTGGGCCGGAGCCGGAGCCGCGATCGACGTCCGACTTGGAGCTATCGTGCTGAACGCTGTTCATGGGGAGTCAATCGGCGCTTCCCGCGGTCAGCGTCTGCAACCAACTTGACACCGCGTCGGCAACTTGCGCCGGACACTCTTCCTGCGGCACGTGCCCACAGTCGGGCAGCAGCCTGAACTGGGCATTGGGCAACTCGGCCGCGGCGGCCTCGGAGTCGGCGACCGGCACAACCTGATCCATGGCGCCGGCGACGACCAGCACCGGCTGTTTGACCTCGGCAAGATGGGCGCTGATCTCGACTGGGTCGGTCAGGGAATGGTTCAGCAGCGCGCTCCAGGCGACGTCCCAGTTAGCCATTTCACGGTGGATGCCGGTGAGCACTCGGCGTTGATCATCAATCCGCGTCGGGTCGGCATAGGAGTAGTCCAGCAACGGGCTCTCACCACCTAGGTAACGCGCCAGCAATAGGGTCAGACGCTGCGTCTGCGGAAGTTGGGCCAGCCAGTCGGGAAGGATCGGCCGGTTGGCATGCACCCAGGGCGCCAACAGGATCAGGGCCGCAATCCGATCCGGCCGTGACAGCGCCGCCTCCAACGCCAGCGTACCGCCGGACGAGTTGCCTACCAGGATCGCTTGCTCAATCTCGAGCGCATCCATAAAGGCAAACAATTGCTTTCTGGCCGCGGCCTTGGAATAGGGATTCTCGCCGATCCAGGTGCCGGGCAGCAGCTTGGCGCTAAGACCATAGGGTATCTGGTCATAGGCGACCACGCGGCCCTGCGCCGCGAAGGCGTCAAGCAGTTGGTTCCAGGTGAATGCGTTGAAGGTAAACCCGTGCAGCAGGACAAAGGTGAGTTCGCCGGGTTGTGATGTTGCCGACGCTGAGTCTTGTCTTGCAGCCGGCACGGCGACCTGCTCCTGTCCTTGCGGTAACGACCCGCCCTGTTCCAGAAAATGCAGATTGATGCCGGCTGTGCCGGCGAAGGGCAGGTCGACAAAGCGGCTCTCGGAGCGCGCCACGGCCTTAGCGGAGGTAGCACCGACCGCTGGCGTCGGGTCCACCAGCAGCGGACCAACGGCCAATGCGATGAGGCCGACGGCGATGACGAAGAGTAACGAGCGAAAAAGGAATCGAAGCATTGGATGATCGATGATCGGTGATCGGATTCCCGGATCAAAGGCAAGAGACCTTGAGGCGGGCGCGCGCATGCTAACACAAGGGCGCGTTCGGCATTCCTATGGCGTTGCGTACCGAGGGGCACGAATGGGCGCTGAATGGTCGGAACTCAGTGGGAGTTGGGAGGTAGATCACATTCTCCGCCGCGAGCCATAGGTAAGCTTTAGTCATAGAAATCGCGCAACCAAAACAATTTCACGCCTTAGGCCGCCGCTCGGCGATACGAATGCCTTGAGTACGAAGCAGGCCGAACCGGTTTCTAAGCTAGGGTCCAGGCATCCACTGTGGATGCGTCGCCTTCTGTGCCAGAACAGAGACTGGACCGATGTCGGATTTCGTAGACTTCAAAGAATCCTCCAACGCGTCGCGTTCGGGACGTCTGGACATCTCACCTGTTCGAGCGCTGGAACTGCTAAACGAGCTGCGCGATCGGGTGGCCGAGGGTGTCGCAAGCAGCTTTGCGCAAAACCTTAAGCAGGCCAAGGGTGATATGGTGCAGCTCGCGCAGCGGGCCAGCGAGCCCCAGCGCAAGGAACTCTACAGCTCCGGGCACACGCTGCTAACCAACGGCGGCATGGGGCTGTTGCAGCGTTTTCGTGATGTCTATATTACTGAATGTGACCAGACTCTAGCCCGCCTTAGCGGCCACGAGGGCGACGCCTGGGACAATGTCGGTGAGCTCTCGTTGGTCGACTCCAACGAGTTCGAACGAGATCTGGCCGTTGGGCGGCTGTCTGCCAAGGCCGCCTACCACTGTTCAGAGCAAATCACCGCGCTTGATCGCCGAGTGGCCGCGTTGCTCGATCTCAAGCGCATGGACTCCGACGGCAGCCCCTTTGCGCTCAAGCGCGTATTTACGTCGTTCGTCAAGGCCGCCGAGGCAAGCTGGGCCGGCGAGCAACTGTCGTTGATCCTGCTTGAGACCTTCGAGCACTATACCGCCGGCGAGTTGCCAAAGGTCTATCGCGGCCTGAACCAGTACCTGGTCGAGCAAGGGGTTCTTGAAAAGCTGCCCGTGGAGCTGGAGGAACGCGAACAGGATCTGGAACGGCGCACCCGCGTCGGCGACCTTGATGGCAATATCGGCGACATCTTCGCGCAGCTCGCGAGCGGACTGATGGGCGGCGGTCGTCACGACCGATCCGCTGGCGACGACGGCGACGACGGCTTCGGCGGTCCGTTCTTTCCAGGTGGGCCCGGTGGCGTTGGTGGCGGCAATGGCGGACTCGGGGGCGGCACCGGTCGCACCCCTGGAGCTGGCAGGGACGTCGGACAGAGCCCCAGCGGATTGCCGCGGTCTTCAGTCATGGGCGGCGCGGGCTCAGACCGCGAATCCGACCAGATGGGGCCAATGGTCTTCGGTCAATTCTTCGAAGGCCTCAACGGCCTACAACACGGCAGCGGTCAGGCAGCGGCGCAGCTTGGTGTCGAGCTCGGCGACTTCGACCCGACCAACAGCGCGATGTTGCGCAGCCTGTCGGCATCGCCACGGCTGCGCTGGCTGCAGCCCAACGACGCGATGACCATTGAACTGATCGCGATGCTGTTCGACTGCATCTTCAGTGACACCGATATACCCGATGGTTTGCGCTCCGAGCTGGGCCGTCTGCAAGTGCCGATCTTGAAGGTCGCGTTGATGAACAAAGGCTTCTTCTCCGATCAGCGCCACCCGGCACGACGGCTAATGGATGTGATCGCGGGCGCGGTCCGGGGTTGGGGCCCGGACGACGAGGCGGCGTTGCTGGAACAGATCCGGGACGCCGTCACCCATGTGCTCAACGGCTTTGACACCGACACGGAGGTCTTCAGCGCGCAAATCGAGAAGCTGGAGAAGATTCTAAGCGCCGCCGACCGACGCGCGCGCGATAACGTAAGCGACCTGGTACGTCGCCTGGAACAGCGCGACCGCAAGGTGGTCGCCGAGACCCTGGTCAAGGACCAGATCGCACGCCGTCTGCCGAAACAGGCACTGCCAACTCCGGTGCAAGGATTCATTGATAACGTTTGGCGCGACCTACTGACGCGCCTCTACATCAAGGCAGGGGACAAGGCAGAGGTCTGGCAGCAGGCGCTCGGCACGCTGGATGACCTGATCTGGAGCGTACAGCCGAAGACGCTGCCGGAAGAACGGCATCGGCTCATGGGGATGTTGCCGGCCTTGTTGCGCCGGTTGCCAGAGGGCATGGCGCTGATCGGCAAACAGCAAGACTGGGACCCCTTTTTACAGGTGCTGATGAAACTGCATATGGAGGCCATCAGGCCGCCCGCTCAGCCCCAGCCCCGGTCGCAGTCGGTATCCGAGCCCCAGACCGGGCCGGAGGCGACAGCCACGCCCACCGAGCAGGCAACGGCCCCGGACGCAATAGACTCCGGGCGCGCGTTCGATTCCGAAGCAACAGCGGACCCGGCCAGGCAGACGACGACCGGCACGATCGAGCCCGATGCGGCGCTGATCGCCGGCCTGACCGCAGGTCTCAATGAGGCAAAGAACACCGACGAGCATGGCGACGGAGCGCCCACGGGCGAGACCCGCGATCCAGGCGACGGGGCGGGCCTGCGCGCAGGCGAGCAGCGGATCGACCTCCCCGGCGCGGACCCGGACGACGAACCCGAAGACGAGTTCATGGCCGCCGCAAAGCGCATCGAGCTCGGCGACTGGGTCGAGTTTAGCAATATCGGCCCTGGCAGTCTGACGCTGCGGGCGAGTTGGATGAGTCGACTCAACGGCCTGATCCTGTTTGCAGACCGCCAGGGGCGCAACGCCGAGATCCTGACCCTGGAGCGCATCGCAAAGCTGTTGCGCAAGGCCAACGCCCGTGTGCTCAGCCGCGATCCACTCACCGATCGCGCGGTGGCCAAGCTGTTGGTGACCGCTACGCCCAAAGAGCTGGCACCGTCCTAAGGGGACCGCTCGCGTCGTTTTGTCCACTTGGATCAAGCGGCAAGCGAGGGCAATAGCAAAGACTCCGCCTGAAGACAGTTGCATAGCGCTTGAGCACTCGGCCGTAAGCATCGAATATTCAGCCAGTAAATACCCGGGAAATACTGCTGCCCATGGTCGCGAGTTGGCGTAGAATTCGAGGCAAATGCCTAGTATCCAACCGGCGGCGACACCGATGACTCAGCAAGCGACCATGGGCGGCGACTTTAATGGTCGTCCACTGCCTCTTGACAAACACCGACGTGGGATTGCGCTTCTGCTCGCGACGCTGACCTGCGCCTTGCTCGTGGCACTGGCGGGCGGCTGCGCGTCAAAACCAGAACCGGTGGTCAACAAGGTCGATAGCGTGGTGGTACGCAAGGCTAAGCGGCAGATGGACCTGCTCAAGAGCGGCGCGGTTTATCGCAGCTACCGCATTTCGCTCGGAGACAGCCCGCGCGGCCACAAGATGCGCGAGGGCGACGAACGCACACCAGAGGGCGATTACGTCCTCGACTGGCGCAACCCGCGCAGCAGCTTTTACAAATCCATCCACGTGTCTTATCCGAATTCGCGCGATCGCGCCTTCGCCCGCGCCATGGGCTTTCAACCCGGCGGCATGATCATGATCCACGGTCGGCCCAACTGGTTGACCTCCGCCAAGGTCGCGAAGGAATACGACGGACGCGATTGGACCAACGGCTGCATTGCCGTCACCAACCCGGAAATGGACGAGATTTGGCGCCTGGTGAAAGACGGCACACCGATCCGCATCTTGCCTTAATGTTGGTAGGGGCGCCGAATGGTTGCAGATAGATTGGGTTTACTAACGACGACAAGCTTGACCTCGTGCGGGCCAAGCGCCAAGCGCCAAGATTGCGCTGTGCAGCGGTCGTTGGCGTTGTGTACTTAATCCAGCTGAAGTCCTTGATATCGTTGGTAACCTTCGTGATGAAAAACACCTCGTTTTATCGGCCTGCCGCCATCAGCTTGATCTTGGTGCTGCTGGCACTTTGGCTACCGCTCGCCATCGCCAAAGATACGGCGCAGAGGCTCGAGGCTGTGGATTGGCAGTTGCAGCAGTTCCGGGTCGATGACGCAATGCAAAGCGCCGCCGACAGCGAGCGCCCGGCCGTTCTCCGATTTGACGACGGTCGCCTGTCAGGCAGCGCCGGCTGCAATCGCCTGATGGGGGCCTATTACAGCGACGATGAGACGCTGCGCTTCGAGCCTCACACCGCCGCGACCATGATGGCCTGCCCGCCCGCGTTGATGGCTCAGGAGCAGGCCGTTATCGCCGCCTTTGACCTGGCCGCGCGCTATCGTATCAAGGGCCAAAGACTGGTCATTGCCGATGCACAAGGGACGCCGCTGCTCAAGCTGAGCCAACGCGATACCATGCCGTTGACCAACACCAGTTGGCGGTTGACCTGGTACAACAACGGACGTCAGGCCATCGTCTCGGTGCTTCAGGGCACCGAGATCATGCTACAACTGCGTGACGATGGGCAGTTTGCCGGCAAGGCGTGCAATAGCTACCGCGGCGGCTTCGAGCACCAGGATAGCGCCCTCAAGGTGGTTGGCCCGATCGCTGCCACGCGCATGGCCTGCCCAGACCCGGAGGGCAGCAACGAGCAAGAGACCGCCTACTTCGCGGCCCTGGAGCGAGTCTCGGGCTTTCGCATCAATGGCAACGAGCTGACCCTAATCGACGCTGAAGGCACTACAATGGCGAAGTTCGAGGCCGCGGGACCCTAACTTACAACGATATTGCTGCTCTCATCGCCACTATGCACTGCTGGGCCCGCTATCTCTTCTATGCCGTCGTCACGGTGCTCGCCATCGGCCAAATGCTGGCCGCCTGTGGGCAAGTCGGTGATCTCTACTTGCCCGATGAGGCGGCATCCAAGACAGCACCGCAAGCGACCCCCACGGCAACCGCCACCCTAACCCCCACCGCGGCAACCCCAACCGCGGCAACCCCAAGCCAACCCCGAATGATCGGCACCGACGGCGAGGGCCTGGAGGCCATCGACGACATCCCAGATGCAACGCCCGGTCCTGTCTCGCCGCAAGCCGAAGGGCTTTGAGCCTCACTGATGGACCATTTTAATTACCGAGATAAGCGGCTGTTCGCCGAGGATGTTCCCCTCGCCGATGTCGCCGCGCGTTTCGGCACCCCCTGCTATGTCTACTCGCGGGCAACGCTGGAGCGCCATTGGCAGGCCTTTGACCGGGCCTTTGCCGACCGCCCGCATCTGATCAGCTTCGCGGTCAAGGCCAACTCCAACCTGGCGGTCCTGAACCTATTGGCTCGGCTCGGCTCCGGATTCGACATCGTCTCGGAGGGCGAGTTGGAGCGCGTGCTGGCGGCCGGAGGCGACCCAGGACGCATCATCTTCTCCGGGGTCGGCAAGCGCGTTGAGGAGATCCGCCGCGCACTGAGGGTCGGCATCCGCTGCTTCAACGTCGAATCCGAACCCGAACTCTCACGCATCGCCGAAGTGGCGGGCCAGATGGACCTGCGGGCGCCTGTGTCGCTGCGCGTCAACCCCGACGTGGACGCGCGCTCCCATCCGTACATCTCGACCGGACTGCGCGAGAATAAGTTTGGCATCGACATCCGTGACGCGGAGGCCGTCTATCGACGCGCGGCGGCCATCGCGCAACTGCGCGTGGTCGGCATCGATTGCCATATCGGCTCGCAACTGACCGACCTAGCGCCCTTCCTCGATGCCCTGGATCGGGTTCTGGCCCTGGCCGACCGGCTGCAGCAGCAGGGCATAGAGATCAAGCACCTAGACCTGGGCGGCGGGCTCGGCATCCGCTATACCGACGAGCAGCCGCCGGAACCGGCCGCCTATGCGAAGGCGGTGCGCGAACGGCTCGGCGAGCGCCGCCACGAGATCATCCTCGAACCCGGTCGCGCCATTGCCGGCAATGCCGGCGTCTTGCTGACCCGCGTAGAGTATCTCAAGCCCACCGACAGGCATCGCTTCGCGATCGTCGATGCGGCGATGAACGACCTGCTGCGCCCGGCCCTGTATCAGGCGGTGCAGCAGATCGTACCGGTGCAGCGCCGCGACGACGGCGAGTTGCATCAATGGGACATCGTCGGGCCCGTGTGCGAGACCGGCGACTTCCTCGGCAAGGGCCGAAGCCTGGCGTTGGCGGCCGGCGACCTGCTCGCGGTCCGCTCTAGCGGCGCCTATGGATTCACCATGAGTTCCAATTACAACAGTCGGCCACGGGCCGCCGAGGTCATGGTCGACGGCGGCACCATGCACTTGGTGCGCCAGCGCGAAACCTTGGCGGGCCTATTCACCGGCGAAGCGACGCTGCCCCGAACAAACGCATGAAACGCCGTCTTGAACCAGAGCTGATGGATACCGTCGAGCAGGCGCGCGCCTATGCCAGCGCCGACTTCACCGAATCCAATACATTGTTCATGCGCCTGCTTGAGGAGCAGCAGCCAGGCGAGTTGGTCGGCGCACGGGCGCTGGACCTTGGCTGTGGCCCGGCGGACATCGTTATCCGCTTCCTGCGCCGTTACACCAAGGCGAGCTGCGACGCCCTCGACGGCAGCCAGCCGATGCTCGATCTGGCCCAGGCGGACATCGACGCACTGCCCGGTGTCGCCAGGCGCGCGCGGCTGGTCCGCGACCTGCTGCCATCGGCGACCCTGGAGCGCACCGCCTACGACCTGATCCTGTCAAACAGCCTGCTGCATCACCTGCACCAACCGCGGGTGCTTTGGGACACGGTGCAAGCCGTCGCCAAGCCGGGCGCCTTGGTGCTGATCATGGACCTGATGCGCCCGGCGTCCGCCGGCTGGGCCGCGGCCTTGGTGCAGAGCTACGCCCGTGACGAGGCCGAGGTCCTGAAGCAAGACTTCCTCAACTCGCTGTTCGCCGCCTTTGAGCCTGCCGAGGTCGCCGAGCAGCTGAAGGCCGCCGGGCTCGACGATCAGCTCGGCGTGCACGTCGTCAGCGACCGGCATCTGGCGGTCTGGGGCCGGTTGCTTTGATGGGGCTGCGCTTCACCAAGATGCAGGGTCTTGGCAACGACTTTGTCGTCATCGATGCCATCACACAGGCACTCGACATGACGCCGCAACTGAGCCGTACCCTAGCCGACCGCCGCTTCGGCATTGGCTGCGATCAGTTACTGCTGGTGGAAGCTGCAAGGCTGCCCGGCACCGATTTTCATTATCGCATCTTCAACGCCGATGGCTCCGAGGTGGAGCAGTGCGGCAACGGTGCCCGCTGCTTTGCACGCTTCGTCCGCGACCAGGGCCTGACATCCAAGGACGAGATCCCGGTCGGCACCGCTGCCGGCCTGATTCAACTGCGCATCCAAGCAGACGGCCAAGTCAGTGTCGACATGGGCCTGCCGCGGTTCGAACCGACCGAGATCCCGTTCCAGGCGGCGCGGCGCGCGGCCTGCTATAAGCTGGAAGTCGATGGCGACGCCGTCGAGATCGGCGCCCTGTCGATGGGCAACCCGCACGCGGTGCTGCGGGTCGACGACATCAATCAGGCGCCGGTGGCAAGGCTCGGCAAGCGCATTGAGCACGACAAGCGCTTCCCGAACCGCGTCAACGTCGGTTTTATGCAGATCATTGATGCCGGCCATATCCGTCTACGGGTCTGGGAGCGCGGCGCGGGCGAAACCCTGGCCTGTGGGACCGGCGCCTGCGCGGCCGCGGTGAGTGGCCGCATACAGGGCGCGCTTGACGAAACAGTCCGCGTGACGCTGCCGGGCGGAGACCTTGTGGTACATTGGCCGGGTGAGGGCAAGGCCGAGCGTGCAAGCGTCACCATGACCGGCCCCGCAACCCGTGTCTACGATGGAGACATTGAGCTATGACCAGCGGCCAGGCGGAATCTACCAATAACCCTAGCAAGGGCGCCGGGTATCGAGAGCAAGATCCAGCTAGCGATCGAGACAAAGACAACGAAGACGCCGTTGCCGGCTATTTGTTGCAGCACAGGGACTTTTTGGTCCACCACCCCGAGGTGCTGGCCAAGGTGCATATCCCGCATGGCGCAGGCGGCGCGATCTCGCTGATCGAGCGGCAAGTGGCCGTGCTGCGAGAGCAACTCGGCACCGAGCGCGGTCGACTGAACCATCTCATGGCCCGCGCCCGCGACTATGATCGACTCTCCAGCGGACTGCACAGGCTGACCGTCCAATTGATCATCGCCCGCGACATGCAACAGGCCCGTCACGCGCTGGGGACGATCTTGAGCGAGGAGTTCAACGCCGACGCCGTCGCGCTGAAGCTATTTCCGGTCGAGCCCGACCTGCGCGCGCGCGACCCGCTGGTGAACGCCTTTATCGACTTCATCGACCGCGACCGCTGCCTATGTGGTCCACTGCACCCATCGCAGGGCGAGCCCTTGTTCGGCAACGCGGCACCGGCCATCCACTCCGCTGCGCTGATACCGATCAACGGGCGGGAGCAGACCGGCGTACTCGCCATCGGCAGCAGTGACGCGAAACGCTTCACGCCCGATATTGGTACCGACCTGCTTGAGCGTCTCGGCGCCATCGTCAGCGCCAAGTTGCAGGATTTGGCCTACCGCGGCGCCTGAGCCGGTCAACGCCGACATGCCGCAGGACACCAAGGGTACGCACCCAAAGCGCGACGCGAGCGGCAAGCCCCATGACGCGCCAATCGATGCGCCGGTCGATGCACAGGTTGATGCACAGGTCGAAGCCTTCCTTGCACACTTGGCCTTTGAGCGACGCGTATCGCCGCATACGGTCAGCAACTATCGCCGCGACCTCACACGGGTCGGGGCGTTCCGACGCGATCAGGGACTTGGCGACTGGACCGAAATGCGCGAGGGAGACGTGCGCCGCTACATCGCATCGCGACATCGCAGGGGCTTGTCTGGCCGCAGCCTGGGCCGGGAACTGTCGGCGCTGCGCAGCCTATTCGAGTATCTACTGCGCGAAGGGCTGGCCAAGCAGAACCCAGCCCGCGGTGTACGCCCGCCAAAGACCGGCCGCAAGCTACCCAACAGCTTCGACGCAGACCAACTCTCCGCACTGATTGACGCCGGCCCGGATCAGGGCGGCGACAATGACCCGCTGAGCCTGCGCGACACGGCGATGGTCGAGCTGTTTTATTCATCGGGCTTGCGGCTGGCAGAGCTCATCTCCGTGGACCTGCACGATATCGACCCGACCGAGGCCATGCTCAGCGTCACCGGCAAGGGCGCCAAGACCCGCCGCGTACCAGTGGGTTCGGCGGCGCTCAACGCCATCCGCATCTGGCTCGGGGTGCGCGGCTTGCTCGCAAATGACGAAGAACCGGCCCTCTTCGTCAGCTCACGCGGCAACCGCATCCATCCGCGTACGGTACAACTGCGCTTGCAGCATTGGGCGCAAGTGCGCGGCGCCGGTCGCAACCTCCACCCGCACCTGCTGCGTCACTCCTTCGCCAGCCATCTCCTGGAATCCTCCGGCGACCTGCGCGCGGTGCAGGAACTGCTCGGCCATGCCGACATCAGCACCACCCAGGTCTATACACACCTGGACTTTCAGCATCTCGCCGAGGTCTACGACCAGGCCCATCCGCGGGCGCGGCGTAAGCGCTGACAGGCCGGCCAGCAACCCCTCCGCTCCGAACATTGGCTTTTCGCTTGTCGGCGCGACGGCTGTCGCCGGCCGAGTCGTTGCCTTGCCCCGACATTCCGTGCTCAACGCGGAGGGCAGGTTGCGCCCGCGGAACATGTCAATGTATTTGAGACGATCGGCTGCATGAATTAGGGTTGCTCGGTTCGCTCTGGGTCTTCGGTTTCCGGCGTTGCTGGCGGGTTGATCCAGACCGCGTCTGGCGGTCGCTGAGGTTTCGGCGCTTGCCCCTTGAAGCGGTTGGGGTTGGCCTCGAAGGCGGCCTCGGTGTAGCCGCGCGGCACCAAGCCCGAGAGCGGGCGCAGACAGCCCAGCGAGCCGTGGCCCTCGGTCAGAAAGGCAAGGTAGTCCTCGTATCGCCAAGCGCACGCAATACGCGCCAGACAAGCTCTAACCGACCAGCGAACGAGGCCTTTGGAGCCCATTGATGCCAAACACCAACTGCAAAGACCAGCGATTTCACATAGCGGCCAGTTGCCGACGCTGGCGCTTCGCCGCTCCGGGGCTCAGTCAGCGCGGGCAAACAGGCGCCGATCCCACTCTACCGGCAAAGGTCGGCTAGCCAGCATTCGGCAAAAATCCGGATGGGCTGGGTTGATGAGCAGGTTCTGCTCGCGCCGCGTAACGATCGAGGGGACGACAAGCACCGCGGTGCGCCCTTGCTCCAGCCAGGTATCCCCAAAAGAGCGGCTGGCGATGCAGTCGTCTTTGTCCCATCCCGGCAAAGAGTCCGGATCGAGACACTCCCGCGAAATCCCTTCCGGTATGTTGATCTCGATCCACCGGGTGTGGCGTGGAACCTGTCCTATCCCTGCACGAGCCAAGATCTCAAGCATGGCGCCAGCGTAGGTCGTCGCCGCGTAGATGACGGACCTCCCCGGCGAGTTCCAGCGCGCCCCGTAGAGCGCAGCCCCGGTCCCGTCGAAAAGGGAATGGCGCCCGTCGCCCATGCGGTAACCGATCAGAGGAAGATCAGGCGGGCAATCCATAGAACAAACTCCACAACAGGTCTTCCACCCGTCGCGCCCCCAACTCGCTCAGCGCGACGTTCACCGGCGCACGGCCCTCAAGCATCGGATGCGGCTCGTGGAGAAAGCGGCGCGCCAAGTCGGAGTCGTCCCAGATGTATTCGGCGGTGGCGACAACCCTCGCCAAGCGCTCCGTGCGCTCGCTCACCTCAGGACTGAGCACGCGACGGCGCTTGTAGGTCGCCTCAGGGACAATGGCGTAGAGCAGTTGTCGACGTTCCTGACGCCCGCTGAGCGCCCGCTCGACAACGCGCCTGAGCGCCGTCTTCGGCAAGCCCGCGTGGACGACCGCCTCCAGGGCATTCAGGGAACGCACCGCCCCCCCGAGTACCTCGGCCCCGCCCATGACTTCGGCGATGCGTTGAGAATCGATCATGATGCCACCTCCGGTATCGTTTGATACCAAAGATAGCACCGAATGAGCCAGGCTATCCCGAAACAAGAGACTGACCGAGTATTCCGCGAACCACCAAGAGCATCCCTGGAATCGCCGACTTCCAGTCGGCCCGTCGCCCCATAAACAAACAACCCGATACAATCCCGCAACCCCTCAACAAAACCCCACCCAGCCGCCGACATGGACAAGCTGCTTCCAATGCGGGTGCAGACAGACCAGACTCGGATCAACGCGACTTCAACGAGACCTCAGCAAGACCATAACCGTGTCCGGCGCATCCGCCGACAAATCCCCGCCCCTGAACATCCGTATCAAAGGACCGCAACGCGCGCTCATTGAGCGGGCCGCGAAGCAGGCGGACAAGTCGATTTCGGACTTTGTCCGCGATGCGGCGCTCCAAGAAGCCCAAAATGCGCAGCTGGACACAACTCGCATCGAGCTTGATCCCGCCGCATGGAAGAAGGGCGTGTTCGCACAGCCGACGCATTGGTTTATTCGTGGTCCGTCCCTCTTTGTTCCCCCTCTTTGTTCCCCGAGAAAAATTTGTATGGAACTCAAACAGCGTGGGCCGTCCCCGAATACCCCTCCCCAATTTCCCCGCGGCGATGCCGGATGCGTGCGCACAACCGCATTACAACTTGCAATGCCGGTGTAGACAGACCAGACTCAGATCAACGAGACCTCAGCGAGACCATAACCGTGTCCAGCGTATCCGCCGACAAATCCCCACCCCTCAACATCCGTATCAAAGGACCGCAACGCACGCTCATCGAGCGGGCCGCGAAGCAGGCGGACAAGTCGATTTCCGACTTTGTCCGCGATGCCGCGCTCCAAGAAGCCCAAAATTCCCTGCTGGACACAACTCGCATTGAGCTTGATCCCGCCGCATGGGAGCAGTTCATCGCCGTGCTGGATGCTCCACCCGCCGAGAACCCACGGCTGCGCGACCTGATGTCCCGCAAGGCGCCCTGGGAGCGATAGGCGGTCGGACATTGAGGCAGCGCGCAATGGCGCCACCTGATCCACCGCCTGGGCCGCCGAAGCGCGTTGTCGAGGCGCCCCGCCCGATCGCTTCGCACTGTGATTGCAGCGCGTTCTCTTGCGGCGAGCCCGCCCTCGACACCTGGCTCAAGCGCAACGCGCTCAAGAGCCAAGCCAGCGGCGCCGCCCGGACCTACGTCATCACGGCCGAGCACACCGTCGTCGGCTACTACGCGCTCGCCGTGGGCTCGGTCTCACGCAGAGACGCGACGGGCGCGGTCCGCCGCAACATGCCCGATCCCGTACCGGTGATCCTCCTCGCAAGGCTGGCGGTCGACAGCCACTGGCATGGGCAAGGGCTCGGCGCCGCACTGCTGCGGGATGCAGCACAGCGCACACGGCAAGCCGCCGACCTCGCCGGCATCCGCGCGATGCTGGTGCACGCCATCTCGCCGGAGGCCGCACGCTTCTATCGGTACTTCGGGTTCCAGCCGTCGCCAGGGAACGAGACGACCTTGATGGTGACGCTTGCCGGGCTGGAGCAGGCGTTGCGCTAACGGTCATGGCGCGGTGCCACCCCGCAAGATGAGGCGATTGTTTCATCGTGAGAGCTTGATGGCTGCGGGCGATGCACGCGCCCCGGCCGCGAGGCGGAACGCTGGCTGACCTGTCGACACCATTCCGCGATCGCGCCTCGGGGACGAAGTCCGAGGGTGTGAGGTCGTTCGGAAGCGGCAACCGCCCCAGTGCATGCTTGACACCGATTTTCCAGACATTAATCGTTCCGGCGCTCCAGCGCGGAACGCCGCCCCGGCCGCTCCAGCGGCCCGTGCCAACCAAGCGCCCCAGGGGCGCCGGCGCGATCATATGCGCCCACCTGCGCGACCCGCTCCGCATCGAGCCCTGACACTCCGCCCGCGCCAGCCCGACACAAGCCGCGGCCCCATGCCTACCTTCACCCACGCACGCTCCGAGCAGTCCCAAGCGGGCTTCCGGCTCTACGGCCCCGAGATCTTCAGGACCTACTGCCGCCGCCACGGCCTACGCGCCGACACCGCCGGAACCATCTCCGTCGACCATGCAAGAACCCTGTCCAAAGAACTGCGCGACGCGCACACCATGGTCCTGCGCCTCCGCACCGGGGAGGCCCTCGGCTGCGACGACAGCAGCATTCACATGATCCCGGCCACGGGAGCCGGCACCTACAGTTTCCGAGTCATCGTCGGCAGCGAGCACCCGCAGGCCTCTGCACCATCGCGCCGGCCAGGTCGAGATCGACTCCGTCTGCATCGGTGTGCGCGACGGCCGCAACCACGTTATCGTGACCGACCCGAAACGCCGCCCCTTCGACAGCATCGCCAAGCACAAGCTCGCCTACGCAGACCGACGGGACCGAGCGCCGCGGGCAGCAACATTCCCGACGACATCCCCATCATCGCTGTCTACCTGCGTGTCACCGAGACCGACCAAGGGATCGAGTTCACTATCGCCGAGTGCGCCATCGACGACGGCCGCAACGGCGTGCCGAGCTTGGACTCCGTGGAAGCGATCCCGCACCGACGGTTGCGGTTACGGAGTGTAGGACGCTGAGCAGCGAGTGTCCGGGGCTGGCCCCAGCCTGTTGCCCCGCCGGCAATCAACACCATGGATACGCATTGCTGATGGCTTAGCTCTAAAGAACTGCTGTGTCTATGTGCTTCGCAACCAGCGGGGTCGACGCGGCTCAGTGCGCCGCCCAAGGGACATTGCCTCGGTGACTGTTCGCGGTCTATATTCCTGATAGCTATCGATGCGTTCAGAGGCCCCAATGACCACCACCGCCAAAGTCTTTATGAACGGCCGCAGCCAGGCCGTGCGCCCGCCGGCGGAGTTCCGCTTTGAGGGCACCGAGGTGTTCATCGAGCGGCAGGGCGATGCCGTGATCCTGCGCCCCAAGCCCGTCGGCTGGGACGACTTCTTCGCCGCCGAGCCGCGAGCACCGGACGACTTCCTCGCGGAACGCGAGCAGGAGCCGCCGCAGGAGCGGGACTGGACCGATGCGCTAGATGCTTGACACAAACACGGCCAGCTACGTCATCCGGCGCCGGCCACTGGGGGTCAAGCAGCGATTCGACGCCGTCGGACAGGCCAACCTGGCCATTGCCCTGGTGCTGGCGGAGCTGCGCGATGGCGCCGAGTTGTATCCAACCCGCTCAGACGACATCCACGCCGATATCGACGACTTTTGCCGGCGGCTCGCCGTCGTGCCCTGGTCCGAGACCGCCGCCGTCCACTACGGGCAGATCCGCGCGACACTGCGCAAGGCCGGTACTCCCATCGGCAACATGGATCTCCTGATTGCCGCCCACGCGCAGGCAGAGGGCGCGCTGTTGGTCACCAACAACCAAAGGGGGTTTCGGCGGGTAGAGGGCTTGACGCTGGAGGATTGGTTGGATGCGTTGGATGCCCCGGCTTAGCCGTTACGGCAATCAGCCCCGCCAGTACCAAAAAGGCGAAAACGTATCCGAAAAAGGGGCTGCTTGTCCGAAGTTCAATTCGTCCTGGTCGCCCTTGATCGAAAGCCGTCGCGCCTGTCCTTGAAGCGTGTTTTCGGTGCTGGACCTAACCAGCGAAACGTCGCCGAGTGCGCCGTCGACGACGGCCGCGACGGCCTGCCGAGCCTGCACTCCGTGGAGGCGATCTTGCACCGACGGTTGCGCGTACGAAGTTTGGGACACTGAGAGCGGGCGTCCCGGTCTGGCGTCAGCCCGTTGCCGGCCGACACATCGCGTGCGTACTGATCTGCGACATGGCGCCGAACTGGTACGCCGCGCTGCGCCGACCCTCTGCTTCGCAATCTCCGTGGAAGCGATTTGCAATCGCGACGGCCACGACAGCGAACCTCGGCGCGGCCAAATCGTTTCATGCCCACCACCGAGTACCTCACGGGGAATTTCCGCACCGCCCTGTGCGGAATCGAAGTCTCCGCCGTCACCGGCCTCCTTGCCCCGTAGGAGCTGCGCCCTCGCCGCGACTCCGAACAAACACTCCACACCCAATGTGCGCCACCTGTGGATAACCCTGTGCGCACTCCGCCCAAGCCACTGAGCAAAGACCGCAAGTCATCACATTGATCAAAGATTGACCAACAACGCCAACCCATTGAAACGTTGCAATCGCCAGGACATCAGTCGCTCCAAAAACCGCCCCGAACCCCGTTATCCCC
>JGI12048J13642_10043737_pt1 | contig 62597 bp, 49 predicted proteins | sample ElkSlonscriptome_16_FD_13642 | JGI IMG/M metagenome (IMG submission 13642)
TAGGGGGATCAGTCTTGTTCCAGCGTGTTGTCTAATACTTTTCAAACATCCTCTTAGGCTGATTCATAAAACTTTGAACGCCAGCCGGTTAAACCGTTCCTTGCTTGGGCATATTAAATCTAGTAACACGCTCTTAGGCCAATTCAACTCAAGCGCTTCAAGGTCGCAGCTACCCCCGGCAGTCTACCCAATCAGTATTGAACATACCTCATAGAAGTCGTGTTTACTCTGCCCTACGGCTACGGAAGGGAGCATCCACCCAAGCGCTAATGGTTGATCGATGGCGGGTTTGTATTGTGATGTTTCGTTCCTGAATCTCAACCAGCCTTTCGACTCAATATCATCCCGGACTGCTTTGGAGCTGTAGATATATTCTTGTCAAGAATATGTTTGAAACCCACGTTTAACAGACACGATTGGATCATGTTGTCATCACGCATCGTTGTTAATCTCAGTCAAACCTGATTCCTCATAATCAGAACGGGCTTTTGATCTAGCGTTGTTCGACTGTTTTGACCAGATTTTTAGCGGCCTTCAGCCCCGTGTATCCTGAGCTGCACCAAAGATGATTGGCTCGAAGTTCGGTTTATACCGCGTTCAATCGCGGTTCAGAATCTGAGGGCGATCGCCCAATCTATCTTCGTTTACCACTGCTGTTCCATTCGTAACGTTGTTTGAACAAGATTATGACCACTGCAACAAACCAACATATTCTCAGTGCAAAATTCCCCAAAAAGCACAACCACTATAGCTTTCGTGACTTCTTTCAGTTCAACAATGAAGAGGGTACCGTTCTAGACTGGAACGACCGCCCCAACATGCTTACCAGCGAAGACTTCATTATTGGTTTGATTGAAGGTCTGGAAGAAGAAGTGGGCGAAGCATCGGCAGCAACAATGTACACCATTGGTCTTCAGTGGGGGAAAAAAGATGCCTTCTTCTTCGAACGATGGTTTGCAGATGAGTTTGGGCGAGGTGTTCGTCAAACCAATCTGATGTTCCTGCTTGAAACCTGGTGGTGGCCTTTCACCTCCCAAGGGTGGGGTCGCTGGGAAGTCGATATGGGCGATCGCAAACAAGGCTTCATGTTTATTAACCTCTTTGACTCGGCCGTAGCACGTACTCTAGGAGATGTCGGAAAGCCCGTTTGCCATATTTATGCCGGTCTTTTTGCTGGCTTTTTCACCGAAATGGTGAAAAAGCAGCTGAGTTGCATTGAGATTCAGTGTTACTCCATGGGAGAGACCTATTGCAAGTTTCTCTTGGGCGGTCAGGATCGAATTGATTCTGCGGGTTTTTGGATGAATGAAGGAGCGACCGCTCGCGATATCGAGAAACGGCTGCGAGCTGGGGAACGTTTGTCATGAATATGATGACCTTGCCGCGTATGAACGGCTCGTCGAAGGGTATGCAACACATTTGGTTACGCTCAAGCGTTGAAAATTTTTTCTCGACGATCAACTGGGAAGATCGTCCCCTAGAGGTTGCGCCTGAAGTTTCAGCTTCAGACACTGAACTTTCTGATCAACCAGTTGTGTCAAATGGAGCAACTCCGCTCAGTATGACCCTGAACGTTGGACAGTTCTTTGAACTTTTTCCATGGGAAGGACAACGGATCATTGCTGCTCCTGTTGCTGTAGAAGCCCCTGTTACAGACGAAGCTGCTGTCGATGAAATCACGTTAGACGATTTCTCCGATCTGTTCTAATTCACAACTGTGTTGAACTCTGGGTTGTTGAGGGCTCTGAATCATAGACACGTATCCAGTAGGAGATTGCGTCTTGAATCGCTGAAAAGCTTTTGGTCTATACCTTGTGAATCTACTTTGGGGTTCGTCAGCCTAGATTCTGAGGACTCAGAGCGAGAACTAATTTTTTCTTTGTGTATTTGTATCTGGCGTATTTGCACCCATTGAAGTGAGAGGTTTTGATTATGCATCCAGCAATTGAGACTATTTTTGACGAAGCCGAAAATCGCTACCTCAAGCCAGAGGAGCTGGGCGTTCTCAATACGTATGTGGAGTCTTTACCGGAGCGGATGGAAACCTACCGTCTCATTCGCGACCAGGAAATCGAGGTGATGCAGCATGTTGCAGATCAACTAGAGTCTCGCTTTACTGACAAATCTCAGGCTGTTTTAGAACGGTGTCTTAGAAATGCGCTGTTGGTGATGCGCTACGCTTCGATGTCAATGTTGCTGAATGACGAGTCATTTTTGACGAACCGTTTAGTGAAGTGGCTGGAAGAGACCGCTAGCGTGTACGAAACACGCGACATCGACACCGCGCTGTATCAGTCGCTCAACCAGCGATTGAGCGAAATTTTGACTCAAGATCAAGTCAGCCTAATCCGCCCTCATCTCACCAGTGCTGAAAAAGCGGTCGTGAGTCCCCTCAAGTCTGAGGCAAAGGTCTAGGCTTTTGCTTGCGTGAGTAGCTCTTGAGTGGTCTCGCTTACTGAATTTGGGGAATGTGCTGACTCCTAAACTTAGATTGACTTATTCTTTATCCTTTCCGTTGACCTCACAATCATGATTTCTATTTCTGATTTGCTTGTCGATAGCCGAATTCCCAGCAACTACTTTGCGAGCGATGTCTACGTTAAAGGAGATTTGGAACTGGGATTGCTCGAAAACCGTCGGGGCGATCGCCTTCTAGCATTGCCTTCAACATTAATCGAGGGGATCTATGCTGGACTCGATCAAGAAACTGGACAAGCCTCTGGGCTCGTGTTGTACAACTGCGGTCGTTGGTGGGGCAAAAATTTCTATGCTCGCTTTTGCGAAGAGCTGACCGACTATTACCAAGCTGCTGTGGCTGATATGCCCATGGTAGAGTTTCTCCAGTGTCTCAAGCAGTGCTGGGTTACCCACGGGTGGGGAAAGCTTGAGTTTGACCAGGCTTATCAAAATCGTGGCTTTTTAGTTCTCAACGTGACCAATTCCCCCTTTGCAAAGCTAGCTCAGAATACGACAAAGCCTTCCTGCTATTTGGAAGCGGGCGTCTTTTCAATTTTCTTCAGTCAACTGACGGATCGAGAGTTGACCTGTGTTCAAACGAGCTGCGAATCTATGGGCGCGGATAGCAATATTTTTGTGTTAGGTCTTGCAAAGCGGATGGAACCTGTCTCTGAATGGGTTCAAGACGGTCAGGATCACGACGCCGTTATTGCTCAGCTTTGTAGCTGATAGCCCTCTGTCCACATCGCCTATTCGGTCAATGCCTCTTAGCGAATCGTTGAAACAACCAAAATATCGAATTCTTGGGCTTGTTGGACATGGTCAATTTGGGCAAGTGTTTTGTGCAGTTCATCGCCAAACTGGGCAGCTAGTTGCGCTGAAAAACCTGGAAAGGCAGCGTTTCCCAACCCATCAGTTTTTGCGAGAGCTGCGCTTTTTGCTAAGTCTTCAGCACAAGTACATCGTCAGTTGCTATGCCATCGAGCATACCCAAACGGGACGATATTTGGTGATGGACTACTGTGAAGGTGGGACTTTGCGGGGATTGATGGAAGAGGAAAATCACCTCTGCATCGAACAAACTCTGCAAATTATCTGCCATGTTTTGCAAGGACTCGAACATGCCCATGAGCGGGGTATCGTTCATTGTGATATCAAGCCAGAGAATATTCTTCTGTGTCTCCAGCCCAAAGGCTGGATCGCGAAGATTTCGGACTTCGGTATTGCGCGTCTGTCCCAAGAGCTATCTAAGCAGGGCACCAGCAATACAGGCTCCCCTGCTTATATGGCTCCTGAAAGATTTTATGGTCAATATTCTCCAACTTCTGATCTCTATTCGGTCGGCATCATGTTGTTTGAGCTGCTGGCTGGTTATCGCCCCTTTACGGGTGCGCCAGGAGCCTTGATGGGGGCTCACCTCAACGAACATGTTCGCTTTTCAGATATTGTTCCCGAAGCGCTTCAACCCATTATCCACAAATCGCTGCAAAAGCTTTCTGCTCGTCGGTTTCGTTCCGCAGCAGAAATGTTAGCCGCGCTGCAGAGAGCCGCCGCTGACCTCAATATCAGTCTGGATTCCAGTGCTTTCTCTTTGGACAAGCCATTGCTAGAGTCTCGGGTTGTTCCGATCGCTTGTCCTTTTGATGCTAGTCAGTGCGATCGCCTGCAGATTGCCCCAGTTCATCTCGATGCTGCGGCCGGAACTCGCTGTGACTCAGAGATGAGTCACAGCGGTGTAGAGAAGAGTTTGAAGGATGCTCGTGAACCGATGGCGAAGCAGACCGCCTACGCATCTCAACCGCCTCCTCCGTCGCAGGATATGCTGATTGCTTACGGTGCGGCTGATCAGCTTGGGCTCCAACTGAGAATGACAGGTATTCCTTTGTCCATGCGACGAGTCCAAGTCTCTCAGACCCTCGCTACCACAGCACTATCCGATGCGCTTTCTTCTCAAGCGGTCGTGCATGAGAAAGGAGTTCGAGAATCTACGCTCCTAGACAATCGCCCACTCCCGAATTCAGCCCAATCAGAAAAGAGTAGTCAGATCGCGGATCAACTGGGGTCGGATTTCGACGAAATATTTAATGGAAAAAGTCCTGGTGCACTTGAATCGAGTGATGATAAAGACAGTGAAGCGGAAGTTCGACAAGGTTTAGTCAAGGCTTCTGTTTCAAGCCCTCCTGCTGCAGGGGCGATCGCCTCTCAGACCGTGTCTACGCTCTCAGCATCGGCACTGTTTTATCAGCCGATTCAGGGCATTGCAGTACGTCCTCAAGGCTGCTACGTGATGACTCAACACACGTTGCACCTGCTCTCCAACCATCAGATCTATCAAAGCGAACCTGTGGCAGAACTGATTCATCAGTTTGAGCAAGACTGCACATCAGCGCTAGATACAACAGGATGCTGGATTGCAACGGTGACGGACATGCGCCAGATCGTGCCTAAGAGCGGCTTCAGCACCTTATCTTTTTATCCGCTGCGATCGGAAGGGTCATCTCCTCTGCTAGTCTCGCACCCTGTTCGACTGACGTTAGCGGGTGAAGCTTCGGCGTTGCTCCAGGTGATCGCCCTCGACTCGCGGCATGTGGCAGTCGTATCGGACATCCCATCGATGGGCATATCGACGGCGACTCATACTAAGAAAAAGCGATCGCCCAAAGCTCATTCAGGCGGAACCTATATTGAAGTGTTCACCCGTCGGGGTCAGCTAGTGGGAGCCTTGTCTCTACCCATTTTGCTGGGGCAGGTGATTTTGACAGCAACGCCCTATCGGTTGCTCGCCACCGATCAGTATGACCTGTATTCTATTCTACAAATCGACTTAAAGCCCTTTCGAGTTGTACGGTTTGCTGTGCAGATTGTGCCTCAGTTTCTCGTCGCCGCTTCTTGGGGATATGTGGTGATGAACGCCCAGGGACACATTATCTTACTCGACCAGCAAGGCTGTCAGGTTAACCGAATTGAAGGCCCTGCAAACCCCACTGCGATCGCCATGATAGAACCTTCAACGTTGCTGATCGCGACTCAAGACAAGTCATACGGACGCCTCTATACCGTTAATCTCAAGGAGCTTGGCGTTGATATTTTATTCTAGATTTTGAACGTCTGGAATATGGATGTCCTGCCGAATTTTTGGTCAAACGTTCGGTGATGTATCGAGCTGACTCTAGATCGGTAAACTATTGCAAAGAACTATTGCTCCAAAAAAAGCAAACTCTCCGGAACGGGAGTAGAGAGGGCGGAAATTTGGGATAGGGGCTGCAGAGACAAATCTGTTGGTGCAGGGAGCATTTCTCCGCGAAAATCGAGAAACTGCACAAGCGCCAAGTAGGCAATACTAAGTAAGAGGGCGATCGCCCCGGTGACAATGGCGACGATTTTGGATCGATCCATAGGAGTAGTGCGGCAAACTAAAAAATAGCGTTAAAAAGGCGTAGAGCTTGAACCTGATGATAGTCCAAGCAGGTCTAAAGAAGAGTTGCGGTAGAGCATGATTCGGAAATTGGAGCAGATCGGGCTCGACCTTCAGAGTCAAACTCTCTTCATTTTATAGACTGACACACAAATGGGCATTCTGGGCCATGAGCCGCAAGAGAAGCGACTTCACTATGTCAGCGGATAATCTGCCCTGAGTGCTTCAAAATTCAGGATCTAGAAACTCGTCTTCAGTTGCTAGAGTTCATGCGAGTTCATCCATGCGAGTTAACAATTATGAATCAAGAGACACATTCATCAACTTGAAGTATGAAATGAAGGCATGTAGTCAACAATTGAAGTAAATAGGAATGAGGCTTCAGTTTGGGGATAGATAGAGCAATGGATGTGGTATCTGAAAGCACAAACAACAGCGCAGACTCGCCTCAGTCGGCGATCATTGATGTTCGAAATTTGCGGAAAGTCTATCGTACGGGCTTTTGGATGAATCAGAAGCTAGTTCCCCTAAAAGATTGCACTCTCCAGGTGCGTGAAGGGGAAACATTTGGTCTGCTTGGGCCAAATGGAGCTGGAAAGACAACGCTGCTGAAAACGCTGTTGGGCATCATTCGCCCTACGTCTGGCAAAGGAACGCTGCTTGGACATCGGTTGGGCGATCGCTCTGTGAAGCACCGTATCGGCTATCTACCTGAAAACCCCTATTTCTACGACTTTCTCACCGGATGGGAGTTTTTGGAATATACAGCAGGACTTTTTCAGCTATCCAAAACGGAAACGCGCAAGCGTATTACAGATTTACTAGACTTAGTGGGATTGGCTCAGTCGGCGGCGCGAAAAAAGCAGATGCGTCGTTACTCGAAGGGGATGCTTCAGCGGGTGGGGATGGCACAGGCGCTGATCAACGACCCGGAGGTGGTATTCCTCGACGAGCCCATGTCTGGACTCGACCCAATGGGACGCTATCAAATCCGCGAAATCATCGTTTCCCTCAAGGGACGGGGCAAGACGATTTTCTTCAACAGTCATATCTTGTCCGATGTGGAGAAGATCTGCGATCGCATTGGCGTTTTAGCGTTGGGAGAGCTGATCTGTCAAGGCTCAATGCAGGAACTTTTAGGCACGGCGGATTTGTATCGTGTCACCATTAAAGGTGGGCAGGAGAAAGTGTTGCGACAGTGGGTGCCCGACCTGGAATTTCAGGAGGGATATTGGCACGGACACCTCAAGGGAGAACCCCACGATTTTTTGGCAAGTCTGAATCTGATGAATGCCGAAATTATTGCGATGAATCTGGCACGCCCGTCTCTCGAAGAATTTTTTGTCGGACAGCTTCGACAACGGGGCATCCACGCTAGCGAGTAATAACTATTCTTCTGTTAGGCATGGTGAAGGATTGGTGCAGGCTGATCCCGTTTCTTCAGAGCTGGTGTAAGGTAGAGGCTGATCATCCAGTGTTGATAGGGCAACTGTGACGGAAACGACGACTGAAGCTACAACAGAAGAACACTCTACGCAATCGTCAGGTGGGTGGTTCAGGGGATTGCTGGTGCTGATTTTTCGACTCCTGTTGTTGGGGGTCGGCAGCGTTTTTGCTGTGCTGTTGGGAGTGGCGATCGCCACGATGTATTCCGCAGAAGTGTCCAACACGCCTGTGTTAGAGACGGCGTTGAAACGGAGCCTCAATCTGCGTCGGGCATTGCAACAGTCTCCGGGTGCTGCACTCGATGAGCTGCTGGAACAAGGTTCTGGTTCCCCCCCAGAGGAACCTACAGACTCTGAGATAGACTCCGATTCCTCAATCGAAGCAACATCCGAAGTTGATCAGACCAATAACGCTCTTCGAATCACGTTACCCAGCGATGTGTTGTTTGAAGATCGTTCTTCGGCGCTAGTTTCCGGGAATCAGCCTATTTTTGACAACGTGGTGCAAGAAATTCAGCGTTACCCCGGTGCTACTGTGCAAGTCGCAGCCTATAGCGATCGCGCTGCAACCGTTGCCCGTAACCGCCAAACCGCCTTTGAGCAAGCACAAGTCGTGCAGCAATCTTTGGCGAGCGACCTGGCTGAAGATCTCTACCACTGGGTTACTATCGGCTACGGCAAGGATGTCCAAAGCTCTGACTCAGTAGCATCCGAATCATCGAGTTCGAATCAGCCTGGGTTGAGCCAGCCAGAGTCTGCCGAGTCAAGTTTAGATTCGTCGGAGAATGGTGAACCGCCCTATCGCCGTGTTGAAATTTCGATCATCCTAGAATGAGACTCGTTTTTTTTGGTACGCCCCAATTCGCTGTTCCGTCTTTGCAAAAACTGATTCAGCAGTCTGAGCTGAATGTTGTTGCCGTTGTGACTCAGCCTGATAAGCGCCGAGGACGCGGCAAGCAACTCGTTCCCTCTCCGATCAAGGCTGTTGCGGTTGAACATGACATTCCCGTGTGGCAGCCGCGCCGAGTCAAAACAGATTTGGAGGTGCTGAGCCGACTGCGGCAGTCGAATGCCGACGCTTTCGTGGTCGTTGCTTATGGACAGCTTCTTTCTGCTGAGATTTTGGCAATGCCTCGTTTGGGCTGCATCAATGGTCACGGCTCTCTGCTGCCCGCCTATCGAGGCGCAGCTCCCATTCAGTGGTGTATCTATGACGGAGTGACTGAAACGGGCATTACTTCGATGCTAATGGATGAAGGCATGGATACGGGAGATATGCTGCTTAAGCGCTCAGTCCCGGTGGGATTGTTGGATAATGCTTGGGACATCGCCAGGACTCTGTCAACAGTTTCAGCAGATTTGTTAGTTGAAACCCTGTTTGGCCTAGATAACCAAAGCATCGCACCCGAAGCTCAGGAGCACGACAAAGCCACCTATGCTCCCTTGATCAAAAAAGAAGATTTTGAACTGGACTGGAGTCAACGAGCGATCGCCCTCCATAACCAAATTCGCGGATTTTATCCCAATTGCGTGTCTTCCTTTCGCGGCGATGCACTGAAAGTTAAATTCTCACTTCCGCTGCATCCTCCGGAGCCTTACGATTTACCCGCAGCGTTTCAGAACTTGCCTCAGGTGGCTTCAGATATTCAATCTTCCCCTAATACGATGGCCGTCTCCCCTGGAACTGTCGTTGCGATACTGAAAAACCAAGGTTTTGTGGTACAGACGGGGGACGGGTTGTTGATGTTGCAGGAGGTACAGCTTGCTGGAAAGCGATCGCAGTCGGGCTGGGATTTTGCCAACGGGACTCGCCTTACAGTTGGTGAACACTTGGGTCAGTCAGAGGCTTAGTGCCCTGAGTGAGCTGATGAATCCAACCGAGTGCTTGGGTTTTTACTTGTTCAAACCCAGCCGCTTTTGCCCAGTCATCTACACAACCTGCGGCATAGACAGCTGAATAAGGTTCTCGAAAAAGATGAATCAGCCAGCCCAAACGACGCAACTTGCGCTGACTCCCATCTAAAATTAAGACCTGACCTCCTGGCCGCACCAGGCGAAACCCTTCATTCAGAATAGTCTGAGCGATGTGAGGAGGCGTTTCGTGGAACAGAAACGAGGCGGTAACTACGTCAAAAGAATTGGGTTCTAGCCCCGTTCCTTCCGCAAGCCCATGTTGCCAATCAATTTCTATCCCTGCTCGCTGTGCTTTGGATTCGGCGACAATCAACATATAGGGGGACAGGTCGAGTCCGACGACATCGGCTGTTGGAAACATTTTCTTCAGCAGCAGGGTGGTCGATCCCGTGCCACAGCCTAAATCCAGTATCCGTTGAGGAGACGTGTTTACAGCCTTTAGAAGCTGGCGGCGCACCCAAGTCTCATGGGGAGGTGTGGCGATCGCCGTCACAGCGTCATAGGTGATGGCAGCCACTTCCGTCAGATATCCGTTTTCAATGCCATGAAAGGCAGGGCAAGTATAATACGTCGGGTAGGCAACCGCAGGATTACACCAGCGATCGCTCTCAAGTTGCCAGTCCAGCGATTCAAAAAGGCGCAGATTCTCTCGCCCAATCAGAATGCCAAACATCGACCGCAATATCTCCTGCCTGACAGGATTTAGCCGCAGTTCTACCATGTCATTGTTGTTCTCATCTGCTTCCAGCCTATCGCCAGAGTTATGAAAGATAAAGTCATCGCGCCACTCAAGACCTTCATTAAAATTACATCGATTGTGCTGATGTCTGGAGCGATCGCCCTAGGAGGAATGACGCTCTACGCCGTCATAAGCAACCAGCCGATTCCGACAATTCCTGCTCCAGTTTTGGCTCTGGGAGGTTTTGCCGTTATAGCTCATCTACTCGAAGCGATTGTAGCGATTAGACTGGCTCCTTCCCGGCAAAAAGCTGCGCTTCCCTACGCTATCTACACGTTCTTTGTGGGGACAGTGGGATTGCAGGAGCTGTGGATGCTTGAAGAAAAAGCCAACGATTAATTCACTGGGGTTAGCCTTCCGTGGTTTGGAGTGAACTGAAAAACTGTTGAATCCGTTCCCAGGCTTGCTCAATGAGATGGGGATTCGTTGCCTCCAGCCACTCAATCGAAGGATCAGCCCGAAACCAGGTGCGCTGGCGCTTTGCAAACTGTCGAGTATGGATGACGGTTTGGGCGATCGCCTCCTCCAAGGAAAGATCGGCGGTTAGATACTGTCGAATTTCTCGATAGCCTAGCGTATCCAGCAGCGGCAAATCGGTTCCGTAGCGATCGCCTAGCCGTACCACTTCCTCAACAAAACCCTGGGCTACCATTTGTCGAGTGCGATGCTCAATGCGGCGAGCTAAATTGTCTTCTTCAAAACAGTCCACCCCCAACTGCAACACAGGATAAGCAGGCGGTGATTCTCCCTGCTGGTCGGTCATCGGCACACCTGTGGTGTAGTAAACCTCCAGCGCTCGCAGCGTTCGCACATGGTCGTTGGGGTGAATGCGTACGGCAGAAGCAGCATCGACTTGCTGTAGAAAGCGATGGCATTGGTATTGCCCCAAGTTCGTCAGCTGCGATCGCAGACTATCGTTGGGCGGCACTCTGGGAATTTTGAGACCTCGCACAATGGACTTGATGTAGAGTCCCGTTCCTCCTACCAAAAGTGGGGTACGAGATGTGGTGGGGAGAGAAACATGAGATTTTGTGCGGGTAGACGCAGCCGATGGAGCCTCAAGTGTCTTCTCAACGGCAGATTGAATTGAAGCTTGAGACTCAGAAATATCTTGACCCAAGTTTTGATGGCACTGCTGAATCAAATCCTCAACCCGTGTTTGATAGTCTGCTAATGTCAAGGTTTCAGTTGGCTCACAGGAGTCAATCATGTAGTGAGGCACCGTTTGTAAGTCGATCTGAGAGGGTTTGGCTGTGCCAATATCAAATTCTCGGTAAACTTGGCGCGAATCGGCGCTAATGATAATGGTGTGGAGACGTTGGGCGATCGCCATTGCTAATGCTGACTTTCCTGCTGCCGTTGGGCCACAGATGACGATTAGGGCTGGAACAGGAGCAAAATTTGATGAGGTGTGATGATCCATAAGATCTATAGACTGCCACGGATGAACAGTTTAGAGGAATGGTTCTGAATCGTAACCGTTTACAGTTCAGTTGAAGCCTTGAGATCGATAGACCGATTTGAAGTTTAAAGAATAGTGATTTCACGGCGTTGCACAGCATGGAATGATGCGGAAAGATTCAACTCATGGATGACCTGCTGTAGGGGCATCGCATTGCGATGCCCCTACCAAAATCATTCTTCGAATGTGCAACGCCGATTTCACTGTTGTATAGCGATACTAAATCGCTTGTGAAGTGCTAGATGAGAGGAGGAGCGGGCTGCGATCGCACTTGATGCTTACGGTGCAAAGCTTTGTGTCTCTAGGTAAAAAACATTCACAGGACTTTATCCAAAGAATTGGGAATTCTATATCAAAGGTAGAATATTGCTGAGTGCAAAAGAGCGTAACGAATTAGTTAAACTGCTTAATCAAACTGCTCAATCAAGCCGCTTTAGCGATTGCTGCCACCACCACAATTTTTGCTATGACAGCTTTTAGTGTGGGTGCGATTTGACGAAGCGTTAAAAGAAGCGAGTCTTCACAGTTTGTTTGAGCCTCGCGTCTTACTGAGATATTTTTCGCAGATGCAGAAGCCACAGACCGGACGCCTCGACTTACCCCTAAAACGACTGTTAGACCAAGTTCATGACTTGGTTCAAGTCGTGGTTCCTTCCGGGGAAGTCCTCTATGTAAACGACACATGGCAAAAAGTATTAGGATATTCTGCTGATGAGGCACTGCACCTTCAGTGGCTCGATGTTGTCCATCCAGAAAGTCGCGATCGCCTGATCAACGCCTTGCAATCGCTTCAGGCGGGTAAAGCTGTTGCTCCTATCGACGTGACTCTCGTTTCTCGATCCGGACGGCTGACACCAGCGACAGGCATTCTTGACTATCACAATACGCCTCACCAGACTGAGCAAATCTGGTGTTTGTGGCAACCTTGTGAAAGCTCTGCTGACAATCCAGCACCGCGCATTCCTTTAGAACAATCTCAACCGCCCCAGACGGCTCTAGATACGGCTCCTGAGTTCCTGTCTAGCGATTCCGTCTTAGACTATCTGCCCATTGGTGTGGTGCAAAAAGATCTAGATGGCCGCATCACAGCCGCTAATGCTGCCGCCGCTCATCTTTACGGATATCTCAGTATTGGCGAACTCATTCAGGCTTCAACCCGTTCGCCGTCTTCTGACGAAGTAATAGTCCATTACGTTCAGCCGAATGCTTGGCAGACCTTTCTCTCTCAGCTTAAAGAAGAAGGAAAAGTACGCCATTTTAGAACCCAAATACAACGACCCGATGGGCAAATGCTGTGGGTGTCAGAAAGCGGACGGTTGGTGTGCGATCGCCACAATACTCCTCTCTATTACGAAGGTATTGTCGAAGATATTTCCCATGAGCAAAAGCTTCATTCCTATCTAGAACGTACAAATCAAGCTTTAGAGAGCCAGCAATATCTTGTATCATCCGATGCAACTGAACCAGATCCTTCGGACATGTCACTCTCATCGGAGTCGCTTGTATCTGCCCAACGAATTGCAGGGGTTGCTCGCGAAGCTCGATTTCAGGCAATTTTCGAAAATGCTTCCGTAGGCATTGTGACTCTTGATCCTTGCGGTCGTATTCTCGAAGCCAACACTGCCCTTGAAACTATGCTGGGCTACAGCCAAGCCGAGCTTCTTTGCAAGACTCTATTCCACTTCACTCTGGCGGAAGATCTGACGCAAGATGTCGCTAACTTTCAAGCCTTAATTGATGGAAATCAAGAGCAATATTCCATTGAGCGGCGATGTTTGCGGAAGGATGGGACGCATCTCTGGATCAAACTGACGACGGCAACCGTGCGGGATGAGTCTCGCTGTCCATGCTTAATCTTAGGCATCATTGAAAAAATTTCTGAGCAAAAAGATGCTCAAGCGGCTTTGCGAGACAGCAAAGTTCAATTTCAAAACCTGGTTGCGAATGTGCCGGGAATGATTTTTCGACTGACTCAGTTGCAGGGCGATACGGACTACGCCCAGGCAAGCCAACGCCAGTTCTCTTTTTCATATGTCAGTCCAGGCTGTCGCGATATCTTCGAGATGGAGGCTGAGGAAATTAGCGCTTCTGCGGCGTCTGTTTTTGAATGCATTTTTGAAGATGATCTTCAGACGTTTTACAGTTCTCTATCTCGGTCAGCGCATTCTCTAGCTCCTTGGTTGTGGGAAGGCCGAATTCTTCTCAAGTCTGGTGACCTCAAGTGGATTCAGGCGATCGCCCAACCTCAGCGTCGTCTCGATGGCAGTTCCCTCTGGGATGGGGTCTTGATGGATATCACATCTCGCAAACAGGTCGAAGACCGACTTAGACTTCTGGAGTCGGTGGTAACCAACGCCAATGATTCCATTATCATCACCGAAACGGAACCCCTTTCAGAACCTGGACCGCGCATCGTTTACGTCAATCCTGCGTTTACTCGCAACACGGGCTACCATCTCGATGAGGTTTTGGGAAAATCTCCGCGCCTGCTACAGGGGCCAAAAACTAATCGAAAGTCCCTCGATATTATTCGTGATGCGTTAGAACGGTGGACGACCGCAAAAGTAGAGCTGATCAACTATCGAAAAGATCGATCAGAATTCTGGGTCGATACGGTAATTGTTCCGATCACGGATGCCTCTGGACATACGACCCATTGGATGGCTATTCAGAGAGACGTTACCGAGCGCAAGCAGCTGGAAGAAGAAATTCTCAAAGCGCTAGCGAAAGAACGAGAGTTGAGTGACCTGAAATCGCGGTTTATTTCAACGACATCTCATGAGTTTCGAACTCCCCTGACAACAATCATGTCATCTGTCGAAATTCTCGATTACTTCAAGAATTCTGAGGAGGAAGAAAAGGAGTTATTTCAGCAGGTGTATGAGTCGATTCAGCATATGACCCGTCTGCTTGACGATGTTCTATTTATTGGAAGAGCCGAGCGCGATCGCCTTGAAATAGAATATATTGAGCTTGAGCTTGATACATTCTGCAAAGACACGGTCATTCAGGCTCAGCGAAGTTTCGGCAAAAGTCATGTGGTCACGTTTACTCAGAGCGGAACTCCAAGACCTGCGTTTCTCGACTCCAAACTGCTACGACAGATGCTCAATAATTTGCTGTCAAATGCGGTGAAATATTCTGAGCCCCACAGTCGTGTCGAATGCAACCTCACCTATGAAGATGGCACTTGTATTCTGCAGATTCGAGATGAGGGAATCGGTATACCTCTAGATGACCAAACACGGCTATTTGAGTTTTTTCACCGAGGCAGTAATGTTGGCGCTATTCAAGGCACCGGGTTAGGACTGGCGATCGTGAAGAAAAGTGTCGATTTGCATCACGGCACAATCAAAGTGGAAAGCGACTCCGGTAAAGGAACATGCATTACTATTACGCTCCCTTTGCGTCAGAGCTTTTCCAATGCAGATACTTCGGTCGCTAATTAATGCTATATCACAAAGGGGGACGCGCTACTGGGGCGATCGCTGCTTTGTGACGACAGACTTTATTCTATTTTCTCATGACTTAGGAAGATTGAATGCTCTCAAGTTGAGCCATTATGCTGAGTACAAAACTGAAGAGATATTCTTCTTCGGGGCATACTCTAAATAGGTGCAAATATCAATACGTTGGCTACAAAGATTTAAGTAAGGGAGAGCTCGATTCTTCTTACTAACATTGAGCCGCCACCGATTTATTTTCAGCATATTTTAGATAACTGAGAACTATAGCTGTAGTCAGCTTATTTAGGACATAGACATTTTCGTGGCCGCGCGGCGCGCAGCTGCGAAAGTCTCCTGGCTGTAGCTATACATTGGTTTCTTGTTTTGTATTTGGGTATGTTCCCAAAGAGCACACGCTGGCCTTGGTTTCTGCTGAATCGTTGAAAACTTTGAATTGCTAGTTGAGAGTGCAGTTCATTTACACAGCGTGTCTAGTCAGAGACCTTAAATTTGTTTGGGATTCTACATCTACCCCTGACGAGAGTAAGCCCTAAATTGATTTAAGTTTTGATGCGTTTGTAATAAACGATAAATGCATTCCTATGGAGTCCGAGATCTCGCGGTAGGTGAAGTCAACAAGCGGAGCGTCTTTCAGGCAGCACTACTTTGATAGGCAGGACGCAATTCACTATCTCAAGACCGCCGCGACGGAGCTTAATTTTTTTGCCAAATATTCTCCGCTCTTGTTTCTCAATCAGGGTTAAATCGATTGCTTACTCATAAGTGTGGGGTCAAAACTAAAACGAACGAGAGCCCACCCCCAGATAGCATCGTTTACTGATGGCTACCTACTTAACATAGAGCCGACTTGTATGAACAGGCTAAAATAGTCTTTCAGAACGTCACTCATTTACTTTCACATCTCCTTACTTAAGCACCGTCAAAACTCGAGATCTAGCACATAACTCATGAAAACAGTTCTTGTAATCGAAGATGAGAAAGGCATTCGAAACAATATTGCGAAAATCCTCAAGCATCAGGGAATTCAGGTCATTGATGCGGGTGACGGGGAAGAAGGCATCGAAATGGCAAAGCACTACTTACCTGACTTAGTCATTTGCGACATCATGATGCCTAAGTGTAATGGATACGAGGTGCTTGAGGCTCTCCGACTTGATTCTAAGACCGCGTTTACTCCGTTTATTTTTCTAAGCGCGAAGGTAGACAAGCCCGATGTCAGGCAAGGCATGAATTTAGGAGCAGATGACTATCTGACTAAGCCTTTTACAAGTGCAGAGTTGATGGATGCTGTGAGTGCCCGTCTCGCTAGACAAGAGGCGATCGCCAACCCGTACAAAACCGAGATGAAGCGCGCAGCAGAAAACCTGAATCATCTGGCCTTTTACGATCCACTAACCAACTTGCCCAATCTGATTCTGTTGCACCAACGTCTGAGGGAGCTGCTAGATCAGAAGCAAAGCGAACCTGAATCTATCATTGCGATGATGCGTATTCATGTCGCTCCGTCGAACGCCCCAATTCAGCCGGATCAGCCTCTAGACGACGTTATTGTTCAGCAAGTCGCAGATCGTCTCAACCAATTCCTCCGACTTCAAGAAACCTCCACTGACAGCATTATTGCTCGTTTGAGTAACGACGAGTTTGGGGTGGTGGTCTCTAATGCGCTGGTCATGGAAGATGTTCTTGCTAAGCTACAAAGCCTCCTAAGTGTCCTTTCGCCTCCCTATGAACAGGCTCGTCAACTTCGTACCTTGTCAGTGCGAGTCGGTCTATCCTTTTCACCCGAACATGGCAATACTCCATCTGCATTGCTTCAAAATGCTCAGATCGCGATGGAATCTTGTGTCGAAGAGCAAAAGTCCTTTTTCTGTATATATTCTCCTGAGTTGGGTGCAGCCTATACTCAGCGACAAGAGCTGCAGCAAGACCTCATCCACGCAGTTGAACGCGGTCAGCTTGAGCTGTATTACCAACCTCAAATCAACCTCGTATCTGAGCGCATGGTGGGTGTAGAAGCACTGTTGCGTTGGCAGCATCCTACTCAGGGTTTGCTGTTGCCCGAAACATTTATTCCTATCGCAGAGCGGGCAAATTTGCTGCCAACATTGGGAGACTGGGTTCTGAAACAGGCTTGTGCTCAAGTACAAGCTTGGCGATCGCTCACGCTGATTCCGCTCCAAGTATCGGTAAATCTTTGGGCGCAGCAAATTCAGAGCGAAAACTTTACCTCAGTCGTTCTCCAGTCTGTCCGCGACAGCAAGCTTGACTCAAAACAGTTGGTGCTCGATATCAGCGAATCTTGCTTGATGAACCTGGATTTTGAGGCGATCGCTCAAATCTTAAGCGATCTTGCTGCCGCAGGGGTTTGCATCGCCATTGATGGTTTTGGGATGCGCTGTATGCCGCTTAAACACCTCAAGAGATTGCCTATTCATCAGCTCAAGCTCGACAAATCCTTCATTGATGATATCGCTGAAGATGATGAAGAAGCCATTCTGACTGAGACTGTGATTGCGATGGCACAAAACCTCAAGCTCAAAGTTGTTGCGAAAGGCATCGAGGCCGAGAACCAGCTCGTTGAACTGAAGAAACATGGCTGTCATATCATGCAGGGCTATTTTTATAGTCCGCCGCTCCCTGCACAGGAACTTAAAGCATGGATAGAGAATGGCAACTAAGTTCTTCTGTCGCAATTGTCTGCTATGTCCAAGTTCGAACTTTCAACTGCAAATCAACTGCTGTGGGCTGATGTGCATATCGTCTGGCCGGCTGCCGAAATGTCAGCAGTCAGCATGTGAGCAGTTATCGCATAGGGCTTTATATGCCCAGCTAGATAGCTCGATACCCAGGTCACCAATCACAAAAGATTAGAGAACCTGGGTATCGATCGCCTATTCCATTCATCTTCACGTCTCCAGTTTTCATGCCTAGCTGAATTCAACATTCAGAAGGTTTGAGTGACGTTTTTCAGGATCATCCAGACAAACACGGATTGAATCAGAAAGAGGACTCTTGGCTTAAGTCGGTTCGAACCGACTTCGGCTACGAGCCTTGATTCTGACTAGCATTGAGTGGAAGGTAGTGACGATTTTCAGAACGGAAGACAAACAGGAATAAGCGAAACCTAGAAAAATGAACGCAACTATCAAGGCAATCCAACATTAGATAGAGTTGCTTTGATTCGGGAATCCAGGGCAATCCTTCAACAAAAATGGAGACTCCCAAATCTTCTTACATCATGTCTAATACGGGTTCGACTAATAGCGTGATGTTGTTGACCCCGACGACCAACACTTCGTCGCCTGGATTGAGCAGCACTCCACGATTGCACCGTGCAGGCCACCATGTTGCTTGAAACTTTACTCGACCTGCGCTGTCAGGGCCGATGCTCTGATCGACAACAGCTCGATTAGACCCGATTTTTAGCAAACTCATGGTGATGACACTCCAACTTGAACCTAATGTGACAAAAAGCCCCACGTTAGATAAGTCCAATACTTTCCTGCTTTGGCGATCGCGCTAATCGCTTGGAAATCTGCTTACGACTGTCTTGGAAAGTGCTCCTGCTGATCTAAGCATCAGGGTTTTGGCCTAAAAAATCCAGATCAGCTTAAGATCAGGGTTGGATTTGGCGATCGCCGTTCCCACGAGAGATTGAAGACTATCCCATAAACGCTGGAGTCGAAATGCCGAAGATCGCAAAAACACCAGAAATTTTACTCTCAAAACAAATTTTATTTTATTCTTACATCTTTCGTGAACAATAGCGAGGCTTTCCTGATTTTGAGCGCGCGTTAGGGTTAAATAAACGGGGTCGGATAACTGCCTGAAATCGCGTAAAAGCTGTTAACTCAGGTGGCGTGTCAACCCAAGTTGAACCCAGAATCAATATTTTGTGTTAGAACAAGGCTGATCCATTACTGATCTTGACAACACAGTTGCTTGATTGTCTGTCGTTTGGGTGCTTTCAATGATGGTCTTTGGGCTACGATGCAAGCTTTGTGAAATCGAGAGTTCTCAATGCGAGGCGTGATCAAGAAAATCCCAAAAATTCAAGATATCCATGCACAGTTCGATAAGTTGAAAGGGTATGGTTGAGTACGGGTCAGAGTAGAAAAAATGGAGTAGGCGATCGCCACATCATTGCCAAAAGTACCGAAGATTTTCTTGCCTGCACAGGATCTAGGTACGCGGAGCATATAACTGAGTTGACTTTCGTATATCTTTGCCGCTCTATCCCTGGTTATTTACGCGCTAAATCCTACATGCCCAAGCGTCATATGTTAAGTTTTCCCTCGACTATGTTTGAATTTGATGTGTGGCNCTGCACTCGCCGTTTTCGGGCATTCTGGGTGACAATTGCTTTAGAGACGCAGGGGTGAGCTATGCCAACCTTAATTGCTTCGCCAATTGGCCTGGAGCGAGTGCGACAGACCAGACGAGAGAAGGGTTGGGGCTGGAGCACTGACGACGATGACACTTGCCTCATCGAAGCCAGCAGAATTCTAGACCCAACCTATTCTTGCTTTCCAGGGGGGCCTTATGCCAACGGCATATCGAGTGGTACTTGGAAGCGGTTTTTGGCGGGTCGCCATCCTATTCGAGCCTCAGCGTTTAAGGCTTATTGCGAAGCTTTGGGACTGGATTGGCAAACGATCGTTGTGCGCGACAACATCTCGACCGATAGCCGCCATCAAGATTGGGGAGAAGCGCCTGAAGTTTTAGGGTTCTGTGGGCGATCGTCAGAACTGAGTACTCTGAGTAACTGGATGGTTGATAAAAGCTGTCGTCTCGTAGGCGTGTTGGGCATGGCGGGAATGGGCAAAACATCGCTTATGGTCAAAGCTGCCGAACAGGTGCAGTCTCAGTTTCAGACTTTGTTCTACCGTTCTCTACAGAGCGCGCCACCTGTCGAAGAATTGTTGGCCGAACTGCTTGAATTTCTTCACACTTCAAAGGACTCAGCAGACGAAACGGATAGAGTTACAGGTACGGAGTCTACAGAATCGTCCCAGCCAAATTCTTTGTCCGCAGAAGAGGAGTCGTCAGCAAGTGGAAGTAGGCTGGATCAGCTCTTGTCACAGCTGTTGGACGAATTGCGCGATCGCCGCTGCTTACTGTTGCTGGACGACGTAGAGACGGTGTTGCAAGAGGAACAATTGGCAGGCCAATATCGTGAGCAATATCAGGGCTATGGAGCTTTGCTGCGTCGCATTGGAAGCGAACGTCATCAAAGTTGTCTCGTTATTATTAGCCGCGAGCAACCCCGTGAAATTGCCGCGATGGCTGGAACAGGAGAACCTGTTCGAGAACTCCGCCTTCAAGGTGTTTCCGTCTCAGATGGTAAAGCCATTCTAGAGAACTCAGGATTGTCTAGCCAGGGAAGCGCATTTGATGCGTTGATTCAGCGCTATCGGGGAAACCCATCAGCTCTGAAGGTAGTTTCTAAGATTGTTCGAGAGTTCTTTGGTGGCGACATCATTCAATTCATGAGTCAGAGCACGGTGTTCGTGTCAGACGTGGTGTCGGAATTGCTTGCTCAGCAAATTGGTCGCCTCTCTAAGCTAGAGAGAGAAGTGATGTATTGGTTGGCGATCGCCTGTCAGCCCATTTCACTGGCTGAACTGAGGCAAAACCTGTGGCGGTCAGTATCACTAACAGAGTTGTTAGGAGCGCTTCAGTCACTTCAGCGGCGATCGCTCATCGAAAAAGATGCAATTGCAGATGGCGGCGAGACCATTTTTACGCTCCAGCCTGTGGTGATGAAATTTGTGACGACGCAATTTATCGAACGCACTTGTCGTGAATTGGCGCAACTGATTCAGCCACCGCACTCTGACAATCTCAACCTACTTCGGAGTCATGCACTTGTCAGCGATCGTGGCACGGATGACGACATGCTGCCGATTCAAGTTCGACTGATTCTCAATCGGGTGCGCGATCGCCTCTACAGCATGGTGCATCCAACCCAGGTGGAAGCGGGACTAAAACAGCTCCTAGAAGAGGTGCATAATCAACCTTCTGAGATTGTGGGCTACGCTGAGCGCAATATTCGGATTTTACTAGCGCCACCCGTTGCAAATGATACTTCTAAGCAAGTAGAAAATAATGTTTCATAGGGCTTGCTCGATCGCTACAACGTTTGCTAATGAGTAAAATTAAGCTAACTCTAGTCTGAAATGAGTTCCAGCGGTAATGGATCTATTGAAGTGATGATGTGTGATCAATATTGTCTAGGATCTCAAGCTGGAATGCTACTATTTCTGAGCGTTCTTAGATGATCGGCATCATTTCGAGGTCTGTTATTCCTGGGAGTATAGATGTGTATCTGTTCCCAACTCTGACTTAGCTTCGGATCTCATGCAATTTTGCATCACAATTTGAATCACATTATAGAAGTGAACCCAGTTAGCTAGGAGTACCGTCGTGACCGCCTGGGGGCAGGAATCAGCATCTTTAATTGAATCAGGGATTCTGCTACACGACCGCTATCGAGTTCGGCGATCGCTCAGTTCAGGTGGCTTTGGAGAAACCTTCGAGGTCGCGGATGAAGCGGCTCTGCGTCCCAACGGTAAGCCTACGACGAAAGTCTTAAAGGTTCTGAATCTAGGACGCTTTTACGATCCAGGTAGCCAGCGCAAGTCCATTGATCTGTTTCAGCGAGAAGCCCGTGTTCTCAGTCGTCTCGACCATCCGGGTATTCCTAAAGTCGAGCAAGACAGCTATTTTACGTGGCCTGATGACATTACCACCCCTCTCCACTGCTTAGTCATGGAATATATCGAGGGGGTCTCTCTCGACCAGTGGCTCAGGCGGCGCAACAATCAGCCTGTAGATGAGCTTTTAGCGGTCAAGTGGCTAGTTCAGCTGCTTGCGATTCTAGATGTAATTCACCAGCAAGGGTTGATTCACCGTGACATCAAGCCCTCGAACATTATGTTGACTCCTGCGGGGCAGCTTGTGCTGATTGACTTTGGAGCAGTGCGAGATGCCACAGCAACCTATCTGCAAGGTCACAGTGGCAGTCTTACCGGAACTCGTATTTTTGCGGCGGGCTACACCCCCAACGAGCAGGCCGAAGGGCGGGCTCGTCCTGAGTCTGACTTCTTTGCCTTAGGTCGTACCTTTGTTCACTTGATGACAGGCATCCATCCTATGGGCTTGTCTATCGATGAGCAGAGCAATCGGCTGGTGTGGCGAGAGTTTGCGGCACATATCTCGCCATCTCTGGTGCGAGTACTAGAAGATTTGATGGAGCCGTTTCCGGGCAATCGGCCTCGCACGGCTAAGCTCATCATTCAGCAGCTTTACGGTGAAGGCATCATCTTAAGCTTGCCGGATACTGTTGCTCCGGTTCCTGAGAAACCTAAGTTTGAACCTGCACCTTGGCCGCCTTTACCTGCTCCGGTAACGCCTGCATTGTGGGCAACGCCTGCCTGGAAAATGATGCTCAGAGAGCATACTGATCAGGTGCGTGCGATCGCCGTTCATCCTTCCAATAGCTTGTTGGCGAGTGCCAGTTACGATTGTTTAGTGAAGCTTTGGAGCTTGCCAGATGGTCGGTTGATTCAATCTTTGCAGGGACACAATGGGCGGCTCACGGCGATCGCCATCAGTCCAGACGGAATGCTTTTAGCGAGTGGTGGCTACGATCGCCAAATCCGTCTCTGGTCTCTACCCGACGGAGATCTGCTGCACACGCTGCCCCGTCAGCCTGATACCATTCAAGCTCTTGCGTTCAGCTCGCAAAAGCCGATTTTGGCCAGTGCCACAGGAACAACACTGCAGCTTTGGGCCACCCAATCGGGCAGCTTGATGCACTCATTGCCCACCCAATTTCGCTCTATCCGTTCTATGTCATTCCATCCTGATGGACGCACCCTTGCCTTGGGTAGCCTCAACGGCACAGTCGATTTGTGGAATATTTCTAGCCGCCGCTCGATCTGGCAGAACAACCGGCAGCTTGAAGGGATGACTGTGGTTCAGTTTAGTCCTGAGGGTACGCTTTTAGCTCAGGCGGAAGGCTCAACCGTGGAGCTAACTAACCTGGCGCGCAAAAAATCGATCGCCATTGCGACACGCCAAGCAAGTTCGTTAACGGCGATCGCCTTTAGTCCCGATGGTCAAATTCTAGCTACGGCATCTGGAATGACTATTACGATGTGGAACGTTTCGAAGCGAAAACGACTGGGTGTACCCATAACTCGACATCAGCAACCAATTCGGGCGCTGGCGTTTACTCCCAACGGACGCATGCTCATTTCTGGAGGAAGCGATCGCCTCCTCAATCTTTGGCAGTGTTCTTAGCAACCTGAGTAAGATAAAGTCTCCTGCACTTTTTTTCTTGGGTGATATAGCAGTGCGCAGATAGGTTAGGACAGATATTGATGGAGAAGCCGCGCACCGCGCGGCTTCTCCATCAACTATTGGTTTTATATCAGCGCGTAGCACCACATAGCTGTAGTCAGCTTATTTAGGACATAGACGTTTTTGTGTCCGCGCACTGCGCGGACACAAAAACGTCCTAAGGCTAATGGCTGTAGCTATACTTGAAAATCTCCTGCATCAACCTGTCTCAATATGTCAGGATCTAGGCGTAAATTCTTGCATGGTGTTATATTGCCTGGGTAATTGGTAGGCTATGGGGAGCTCTATCCTGTGTTTCTGAAACGCGCTGGCGTCCGTTGCTAGCTCTATTGCAATGAATTCCGAACGAGATAATATGGCTGATCAGCGTGGATTCTCAAAGCGTTCGCGGCGTTCGTCGTCGCGTCCTCCTCAAAAACGAGGACGCGCTTTTCAACGGAAGACGGACGGCAAGCCGCAATCGCGCTCCTCCAATCGCCAGTCTCAGCCATCGAGTGAAGAGGGGTTTTTCAGCCCCAAGTATCCTCAGCCCAAGGTGCCTACCGACCCATACGCCTACGCGGCATCGATGGGCGTTTCTGGCAAAGCTTCCGGTGGCAGTCCGGCATCGACTCAGCCGCGTCATCACGACGACCTAAAACCCGATTCCCCACCGCCTCGCAAGAAGGGTGGTATTTTCAAAAGCTGGATCTTTTGGACTACTTTTGCGATCGCCGTCTTGGGGGGAGTCTCAGGATTTTCGTTTGCGCTGCTCTACAAAATTCCAGCGCTGCCAAACTGTCCTTCGATTTTCTGGCCAACGGCTTCTGCTTCCCTGCGAGTTTACTGTGCAGAATTAGCAGCCAACAAGAAGACCGTGGATGACTTGCTGACGGCAATTGACCTCGTCGATGGCTTGCCGTCTGACCACCCGATGCGTCCTGATGCGGATGCATTAATCGATGACTGGTCTTTTCAGATTCTCGAACTCGCTGAAGCCGAATTTCAGCGGGGTGAACTGGGAAATGCCGTAGAAATGGCAGAGAAAATTCCCGTTCAGGGAGCGGCACACGAGCAGGTCGAAGACCGCATTGATCAGTGGCAGTCTGTTTGGTCTAAGGCGGAAGACATGTATGCGGAGGCAGAATCGGCAATTAAATCTGATGACATGCGAAAAGCCTTTTCCATTGCTGTGGGACTGCTCGATATTGGCAACGAGTATTGGGCTACTGTCAAACACAAACAGCTCAATGACTTGATTGAGACCTCTCGTGAAATTAGCGCAAGGCTGGCAGAGGCTCGAAGTCTATCTCAACGGGGAGGACTGAACAACTTGCTGGAGGCCATCGAGAAGGTCGAAACGATTGAAGAAGATAGCCTCCTTTATACTGCTGCTCGACGGCTCCTAGTTGAACTTTGGGATGACGTGTTGGAGCAAGGCAAAGCTGCCCTCGATCGAGGTGAAGTCGATAGTGTTTCCAAAATTGCGGATCGGTTGCCGCCAAGTACTGAATATCAGGCTCAGGCCGATGATTTGCGAGAGTTAGCGATCGCAGTTAGGCGGGCTCAATCTGGGACAGTTTCGGACTTAGAATCCGCGATCATTCTGGCGGACGGGTTGCCTCCTAGTCGTCCGCTCTACAACAAAGCTCAGCAGCTTGCTCGTCGTTGGCAGCTTGAAGTCCAAGATTTGCGGCGGCTTGACACGGCACGGGCAATGGCTGCTCCTGGAACGGTTGAAGCGTTGAGGGAGGCGATCGCCGAAGCGAAGCTGGTTCCGAACAGCAATCCTCGGTCTGCAGAAGCCCAGCGACTTGTCAACGAGTGGCTCAATCGAGTTTACACAATGGAAGATCGGCCTGTACTCAATCGGGCTGAAGAATTGGCAAGCCGAGGCGATGTCTTTTCACTGCAAGCTGCGATTTCGGAGGCTCGACGCATCGGCGAAAATCGACCTTTGCACAGCGAAGCCCGTCGCCAGATCCGCAACTGGACAGCTCAGGTGGAGCGAATTCAAGATCGGCCTACCCTGAATGAAGCGAACCAAATTGCTCAATCTGGGAATTTGCAACAGGCGATCGCCGTTGCCGAACGGATTGGGTCAGGACGGGCACTTTACGAGGAAGCTCAAACCAATATTCGCAACTGGCGGCGGCAGATTAACCAGTCAGCTCAAGCACAGCAAGCCCGAGCACAGCTTCAGCAAGCAACCAGCACGGCGAGTCTGGGAACGCCCTCAGCCCTTGCGTCAGCGATTCGAGTTGCAAATCAGATTGCCCGAAATTCTCCTCAGCGTTCTGAGGCCGACCGCTACATTAACCAGTGGAGCGAAGCACTGTTAAGAATTGCTCAAAACGAGGCTGCACGAGATATCCGACGCGCTATCACTGTTGCAGAGATGATTCCTCCTCAAACGACTGCGTTTGCGCCAGCTCAGCTCCAGCTGCGAGAGTGGCGATCGCTTCTCAACCCAGGAGGAACTGAGACTCCCCGAAATACCGAATCCGGTACGGAGTCCCAGATGTAATCCTCTAGGTCATCAATCCTTGAATCAACCCATTCTTGACGATTAGGTTTCGCCACCTTGGCAGTAGCTGTTGACTTCATCCACTAGGGGACCTTCTTGCTGAGTCGCAGACTGGAGGCGGTTGTAGGCATCTGTCGCTTCCTGCGGGTTTTGCTGCTCAACTGCATCAACAAGAGATTGGGTTGCCGCACTGGTCTCAACGTAGAGCGTGATGAACCGCTGTTTGAAGTCTTCTAAGGTAGAGTCTGATAGGTCAATGGATTCTAAGTTTTCAGCCGCCTGATCTGCCGTTCTAGCTACGGTGCGAAAGGCTTCCGTATCTTCGGCACTGGCAGACTGCGTCACCGATTCGACTTCCATTGCTGCTTGATTGGCAATCTCAATCAAGCGATTGCATTGAGCAACTTTGCCTTCGCTACAGCCCATAATGAATCCAATGGCAGAAACAACAACAAACCCGGCTCTGATGCGGCGAGATGGCCTGCGTTGAGACTTGGCTGATGTATGTGCAAACGACCTAGCGCTGATTCTCTTCAAATTCGTTACCTCCAAATCTTGCTTGGGATATCCCAAATATTTTTCTGCCCGAATGCTTTTTCTGATCGAGTGATTCGACTTGGCATCACAATCATCGAGATAAAAAATTCATTCTCTAGAAACGGATGCGCTGTGCATGTTTCTTAAACACTTTTGGCTTGTCCTGTCTTCGACGATTAGGTGAGCCAAGATGGGTCTCAAAGGCTTGATGTCTATTTGTCGAAGATATCTGCCAAAGACGAAATCAATCAAAACGCCTTCAGTCTACCGACTTTTCGGAGACCCTTGATGAGAACGTGACAAATTTCAAATGTTTCTGAAGAATAGCTTTGAGCAGACCGACTTCTCTACTGCGAATGGGCGATCGCCACGTTGCCCTATCCGCATCTCTAACTGTCGGCTTCGTGGGTCTCTCCATGGTATTGAATTCGATAGATACGCTGATTCATTTCCTCGGTGAACAAAAGGCTACCATCTGGGAGCACTAATAGTCCCACGGGTCTGCCCCATGCGGTGGGGCCAGCCGGATCGAGCAAAAAACCTGTCAGAAAATCTTCGTAGTGTCCTAAGGGACGGCCTGTCTCATCAAAGGGGACAAACACAAGTTTGTATCCTGTTCCTGGGTTACGGTTCCAGGAGCCACGAAACGCTACAAAGGCACCGTTTTGATATCGGTCTGGAAAAGTGCTGCCGTCGTAAAACTGGAGACCTAAAGCGGCAGAGTGAGCCTGAAAGAGGACGTCTGGAGTGTGGGTTTGGGCCGCGAGGTCAGGGTTACGGCTGCGATCGCCCGCCATCTGCCGAGGATCGAGGAAATCGGGCTTGATGTATGCATAGGGCCAGCCGTAGAACTCTCCTGATTGAAGGTGGGCGAGATAATCGGGGACGAGGTCGTTGCCCATCCCATCTCGCTCGTTGACGGTGGTATAGAGTTCTCCGGTTTCGGGATGAATATCTAACCCGACTGGGTTTCGCAGTCCCCATGCTACTGTCGTCTGATTAGAGCCTGCGAGGTCCACTTGTTGTACCGAAGCGCGGGGCAGTGGTTCTTCGCTGACGTTAGAGCGAGAGCCCACAGAGACATAGAGATGCTGTCCGTCGGCACTAGGAATGACATTGCGAGTCCAGTGCTGGTTGTACCCCCCTCCAGGCAAAGCCATAATTTTTTCGCCCCGACCCTGAAGTTGGTTTTGGCTGGAACTGTAGGGGAACCGCAGTACCGCATCGGTATTGCCCAAGAAGAAGAAATTTTCGACAAAGGCCATGCCAAAGGGGATGTTGAGGCCATTGCTGCTGTCGGCAAAGGTTTGGCGATCGTCTGCGACTCCATCTCCGTCTGTGTCTCTGAGCAGTCGAATGCGATTTTGGCGAGTTTCTGTGACGAGCACGTCTCCTGTGGGCGTTAGAGCTAGCCAGCGAGGACGATCCAGATCTTCTGCAAACACGTTGACCGTAAATCCTTCTGGAACCTGGAGTACCGGATTTTCGGGAATGTCAATGACGGAAGGTGACATTGAAGCACTCGGAGTCGCAAAAGGAGGCGGCAAATCGTCTGGAGTAATGCGAATAGGCTGAGGAGTTAACGTTTCTGTAGCAACTCGGCTCTCAGCAGGAGGAAGCAATAGGGATTGCTCAGACTGGGCGTTTTCTTTCTGAGAAACGCTAGTGGCCTGTTCCGTTTCAGAGGCGTCAGTGCTGACGGTACTTTCTAGAGGGGGAGCTTCTGAAGGAGATGTGCAGCCGGCGATCGCCCCTATACATCCTCCAACAATCAGCAGTCTGGCGAATGGTTTGGTCAGAAATTGCATAGGCGATAAAGCTGTATTAACGGGCGCATATTGGATGGGTATGTCTCAGATCTAGTTTGTCTCAAAGGTCGATTTAAAGACGCCAAAGATCCCAGTATTCAAAAGCCTAGGGCGCTGGGCTTTTGGGAACTCAGCAAAGTCTCTTCACCCAAACATGCTAGATCATGATTGCTGTGAAAGGTTCCTTTACAATGTGCTTAATACTTCGCAAACAAAGCGGTTAGGGCAAGGAGCGTATCAGTCGTGTCACAAGTCGGAGAACAATTAAGAGAATTTCTAGAACCCATTGCCAACGCTTTTGGTTCTTTGGGAACGCCAGAACCTATTGTCCATTGGGGGCATCCTCTCATGATGGGGATTGTGGTCTTTGTGATGGGCAGCTTTGTAGGACTGACCGGATGGCGCATCCGTAAATTAGGAGGCGGTGAAGCTGTTGTCAAAAGCCGAAAGGATCATAAAGTCATGGCTCCTCTGATGACGACTTTTATTGCATTGGGATACACCGGAGGTCTTTTATCTCTGGTGATGCAGGGTCAGCCGATTCTCAATAGTCCTCATTTTTGGACAGGTTCCGTAGTACTAATTTTGCTGGCTGCAAATGGAGCGATCGCCACCTTTGGCTTTGGCAAAGCGAATCCTGGATTCCGTAGCGCCCATGCCTATTTAGGCAGTGCTGCTCTGTGCGTCATGTTTTTACACGCTCTCTTTGGGCTCAAGTTAGGGCTGGCAATTTAATCCGCAATCTTGGGAATGTCACAATCATCGTTAGATACAGCGAGAAATCCCTGAACTTGCGGCGAAAGGCGCTATTTTTTGAGTAGAATCCGTATTTGATTTGATGAATTGCTTTAGTTTAATGCAGTTGAGGTGTTCAACAACATCATTCAACATCAGGGTGCATTGAAACAATGAAGGCAAATGGACTATTGCTCCTTTGTCTGACCTACATTCTAGGTGCGTTGCTCACGGGATTACCCCAAACGGTTTTGGGGCTACCCGTGAGCATTCTCATCATGCTGGTTTTGGCAGGAGCCACAGCGGCGATCGCTCCTCGATACTGGCGTGTCGGTTCAAAGGTCAGACTGTGGCTGCTTGCAGGATTATTTGGGTGCTGTGCCATCCTCTACTGCGAGATGCGGGTTCCTTATCCGCTCGATTCAGATATCAGCAGGTTCCAAGCTAAATATGCTGACACAGAGATTGAGGTGTGGGGCAAGTTGCTCAATGAGCCTCGACTGACACGCAATCAAAAACTCAAGTTCGACCTACAGGTTGAGCAAGTTGCTCCATCTAAAAGCCCAGTCGAGACATCTGGCGAACCGCACTCGTCAGACTCAGTCGAGTCCAGCCCAGAGACATCAGAATCTCAAAAACAGGCTCAGCCCCCTCAACCAACAGGCAAGCTCTATGTTACGATTCCACTCTCAAAAGCTGATGTGGAGATGTATCCAGGGCAAATACTCAACGTCAAAGGCCGACTGTATGAACCTCAGCCTGCTCAAAATCCGGGTGGTTTCGACTTCAAACAATATCTGGCTCGGCAGGGCATATTTGTAGGGCTAAGTGGTCAGGAGATAGAAGTGCAGGAGGAGCGATCGCCCTCTCTATTTTGGCGACTGCGACATCGAATTGTGGGCGCATTCATTCTTGCGCTGGGCAGCTCTGAAGGCTCTCTTCTGAGCGCAATGGTGTTGGGGCGAAATGCCGTAGATTTGCCTTTCGAAATTCGTGATGCGTTTAATCAAGCGGGTTTAGCTCATACTATTGCGGCTAGTGGATTCCACGTCTCGCTTTTGTTAGGAGCAGTTCTGGCTTTTGCTAAAACCTGGCCAGCCAAGCCTCGTTTAGCGATAGGAATCTCGGCTCTGCTGCTGTATATCGGACTAACAGGGGTTCAGCCCTCCATTATCCGGGCGGCTTTGATGGGCGGTGCAGCTTTGGTCGGAGCGAGTCTAGAGCGCAAGACCCGACCTGTCGCGTTGCTAGTGGCGATCGCCACCCTCATGCTGATCTGGAACCCGATGTGGATTTGGGATCTCGGATTTCAGCTCAGTTTCTTAGCAACATTGGGATTGCTCGTCACCACCCCGGTGCTTATGAAGTGGCTCGACTGGATACCGACTGGAATCGCGACCCTAGTGGCGATCCCCATCGCTGCTTATGTGTGGACTGTTCCCCTACAGCTCTATGTCTTCGGAACAATGCCGACGTACAGCATCGTCCTAAATGCGATCGCGACGCCTGTTGTCGTGCTGTTGAGTCTTGGCGGCATGGGATGTGCAGCGATCGCCCTAGCGTCGCCTTTTCTAGCGAGTATTGTGACGTTGAGCCTCTCTCCTGCTCTCTGGGTTTTGATGTCACTGGTGAACCTCTTCAATGGTCTCCCTGGCAGCGTTTTGACAACGGGGACGATTGCACTCTGGCAAGTGGGCTTGCTGTATAGCATCTACGGACTGATTTGGTGGCAGACTCGTCATCGCAAACTATGGTGGATAGCCGGGTTTGGTGCGCTTGCTCTAGTCGTGATCCCCGTTGGCTATGCCCAAACTCAAATGGTTCAGGTGACGGTGTTAGCGGCCGACCGTGCTCCTGCTATTGTGGTTCAGAATCGAGGCAACACAGGACTGATCTATGACGGCACAGTTCAGGATGCAGAATACGCGGTGCTCCCTTTTTTGCGACAGCAAGGCATTGCAAAATTGACTTGGGCGATCGCCCCTTCCGTAGCGACAGTCGATAGTGGCTGGGAGCAAATTGTGCAAACGGTTCCGATTCAAACGCTCTACTCTCGTTCATCTGCTCAGCGTATCCAAACGACAGTGGCGACTCAGTCTCAACCGGCTCGCCTTCGTACAGCAGTGTTTGAACCCGGACAGCAGATTCAGCTTGGGTTGGAGCAAGTACAATTTTTGTCCGACAGTCCCTGCGTGTTGCGGCTTGTAGTGGAAGATGAATCTTGGTTGGTGGTTGCTTCTGGCTCAGCAGAGTTATTGCATCGGTTTTGGAAGGAGAAGCCCGAACTGGCTCAGTGGTTGTCTTCAGACGTGCTGTGGTGGCCTGGAACCGAATTGGATGCAGACCTGCTTCAACACATTGCTCCCCAGACGGCGATCGCCCCTCATTACAAGGCGGTTTTGGATATAAATCATCCACTTCGAACCCTGAAAACGCAGGTTTATCGGACTGACCAGGATGGAGCGGTGCAGTGGCTACCTCGTCGAGGTTTTGTGCAAAATCGCCAGGTTGCAGATTCTCGACTCTAGCTCTTGTTCAATTTACAGCGAACTACAGCTACGAGTTCCTGGATGGCTATAGATTCGTTGAGATAGCTTGTACAGGACAAGTTGGGATGCACTGTTCGCAGACAATGCAACGAGATCGCGTAAAGGTGAGGCGAAAGGTTTCAGGATTAAGAGAAAGCGCTTGAGTCGGGCAAACTCCCGTACACAAGCCGCAGTGAACACACTCCTCTTCGTCGATTAAAATTTCGTGGGTTGCCTGAGATACCTCAATGTTTTGGGTTTCCATCCATTCCACGGCAGCATCAATTTGGTCGATGTCACCTTGCAATTCGACCACCAGAGTCCCGACCTGATTGGGTGTAACCTGTGCCCGAATGATGTTGGCGGCCACATTGAAATCTTTAGCTAGCCGATAGGTTACGGGCATATGAACCGTTCGTTTTGGAAAGGTAAGCGTAATGCGTTTTTTCACAAGCCCCAAACATAAAGTGTCTTCTTTACAATAAATTGTAATGGTGGAGCCAATAACGTTCCGAAACACTCGTTCAGACAGGTTCAATTTAATCTCATTTCAAGACAAAGTTCGTATATAACCTTTGTAATCCTATGGCTACTGACGCTTCCGAAGCACAGAATTCCAATCCTCAATCTTCCCCGAAGCCCGCATCTTCTTTAGTAAACCGATTCCGCAATTTTCTTGTCGTGTTGGTGGCAGTGGTGCTGGTGGCTTCAGTCTTCGTAGGCACTCAAACTGCTACAGGTAGCGAATCGCTGACGTCCTTAGCTCAGTCTGCAACATCTTATGAAGTCGCGACCACCAACGAAAAGCCTAGCCTGGTTGAGTTTTACGCTAATTGGTGTACGAGCTGTCAAGCAATGGCAGACGATATGGCGCAGCTTCGAACCGAATATGGCGATCGCGTCAATTTTGTGATGCTAAATGTCGATAATTCAAAGTGGCTGCCCGAAATGTTGAAGTATCGGGTAGATGGCATTCCCCACTTTCTGTTCATGGATGCAGAGGGAATGGCGATCGCTAGCGCTATAGGAGAGCAGCCTAAGACTATTTTGTCTGATAATTTGATTGCTTTGTCCCAAGGCGAGACCTTGCCTCACCAAAGATTATCGGGACGTCAGTCTGAGGTGGAAGATGCAATGTTTAGCCCGAGTTCCGATGATCCCCGCAGTCATGGTGCTCAGGTTGTCCCCCAGTAAGACATATTTTGGCAAACCTTTGCGGTTCCGCATACTACCCTTGAGTTGGATACTAATCTCGAACGGTGCCATCGGGCATGGTGGCATTGCTGAGGTTGGCATCGTTGAGATTTGCCCCTCGTAGATTTGCGTCGGTCAAATTTGCGCCGCTGAGGTTTGTATCTCGTAGGTTGATCCCACTGAGAGTGGCACGATTGAGGCGCGCTCCTAGTAGAGTCGTGCCACTAAACCAGGCACCAATCAAGAGTGTATCGCTCAGATTGGCGCGATTGAGTCGGGCTCCTCTCAAGTCCACATTTGTCATATCGGCTTCGCTCATTTCCGCACCAATCAAACGAGCCTCGTTTAATATCGCGCCAGTGAAGTCTGCACGGGTCAGTTTAGACCGTCCTAGTTCAGAGCGACTGAGGTCGGCCTCACTGAGATCTGCTCCAGTCAGATCAGCGCGGTTCAGATCGCTTCCAATCAAAACAGCTTTGACAAGGATCGCGCTAGTCAGATTAGCTCCAGTCAGGTCGGCGCGCTGTAGGGTGGCATGACTGAGATTGGCTTGGGTAAAGTTTGCTCCACTCAGATAGGCTCCCAAAAGATTGGCTTGGGTGAGATTAGCTCGAGATAAATCTGCATCCTTTAAATCAATGCCGCTCATGTTGGCATTGACTAGACTGGCTTCTATAAGATTGGCAAAGTCGAGTTCTGTTCCAATCAGCGAGGCATGGTTGAGGTTTACGTCCTGAAAGTTGATCGAGTTGAGAGACATTTGGTTGAGATTAGCTCCCTCCAAGTCAGGCAGGGTATCGGGTGTTGCCTCTCTCCACTGATTCCAGGCGTCTACCCCTTCTTTCAGTTGTAAGAGATGTGCCTCATTTGCCATAACCAATACCTCTTTTTTGACTCGAATGCGATTGCGGGTGTTCAGGATGGGAGAACCTGTCGGGATGGGAGTAATGATTGGGACGATCGCCAATAGGTGAAGCGAATCTATGAAGTCGTTACTCCAAGGCAATCGCTTTTGCAATGCACTGATTCAGGATTGATACGAATCAGTTGACGGCTCCACTTTAGATTATGATAGATAGGCGTTGAAGTGATTCATATTCAGCCATTTGATATCAAGAGTTACGGGTTAAAGCATGGATATTCTGACTTTAGGATGGGTTTCATTACTCGTCGTGTTCACATTCTCTATCTCAATGGTGGTCTGGGGACGAAACGGCTTTTAGATGCTGCCAGAAAATATCTGACAGCATTGCTATCTAGCAGACTCAATCACTCTCAGTAAAAAAACGGATCTAAGCTAAGTTAAGCGTAGGTCTTATTCAAAGTACTCAGAATCAAAAAGCAATTGCTTTTTGTCTGAATTTTTTCCAGAATCAAATCTGGGCAAAGCCAAATCTAGATCAGGTCATGTTAGGGATTGGATATGGACATTGATGTATCAGCCCTAGGGATCTTGGCGACGTTGGCATTAGGGCTGTTGGTCGCGGTCACTGGAGGGGTTGCCTACTTGACTGCGATTGAGTGGCGCGATCGCCGTCGTCGAGAGCGAGATAGTCGCGGGCAGAAGTAGAATAGCCCTTGATCAAGCTGCTGAGGAGTCTTTGGTTGTCGAAGCTCTCAGCAGTTTTGTTTTGGACAATTTCTACAGGCAAGAGTAGGGATTTCCGAGCAAGGAGCTTCCATCGCTACAGATATAGAATAGGCTTCACAGAATTCCCCTGTTTATGGAGAAGCACAATGGCGCGATATTCTGGCATCGAAGACATTGACTTGGCGAAATTCATCGATCATGCACTTCTCACTCCGTTTGCTACGCCTGAACAAGTTGTCCATTGCTGTGGGGAGGCCGAGCGATTTAATTTTCCAGCAGTATGTGTTTACCCTACCCATGTCAAACAGGCCGCAGAACTTTTGCACAATCGACCGACAGCTGTGTGTACGGTGATTGGATTCCCCTCTGGGGCAACGACTTCGGCGGTAAAACTGTATGAGGCACAGGAAGCAACCGAACACGGTGCAACAGAATTAGATGTCGTGATCAATCTGGGTTGGTTAAGATCAGGAAGGACAGATGAATTGCACCGAGAGTTGGCTGAAATTTCTGACGCAACGGGGCAGACGGTCAAGGCAATTTTAGAAATGTCGCTGCTCACCGAGACCGAAAAGCGACTTGCTGCTGAAATCTGTATGGATGCGGGCGTTGCTTATTTGAAGACCAACACGGGTTGGACTGGGGGAGCCACTGTTGAAGATGTGAAGCTACTGTATGAGCTAACGCGCGATCGCCTCGGTATCAAAGCGTCGGGGGGAATTCGTACGGCTGGACAAGCGGCCGAGCTGATTTTGGCTGGAGCCACCCGGTTGGGCACATCGCGAGGCCCAGAGTTGGTGCGTCAGTTTGAACAATTAGGAGAACCTGAGTTTGAAGCTTGAGGCTTTTCTCTCAATGCAGAAAGTGTCTGGATGCAGGAAGTTATTGAGAAAACGCGCGATCGCATGAGCAAAACCTACACTGCGACTGGCATCAACCTGAAGAGTGTTCCATTTGGAGAGAACGATCGCCTACTGACCATTCTCACCCCAGAATTTGGCCTTGTTCGTGCAGTTGCGCCAGGAGCCCGAAAGCACAAGTCGAGTCTACGGGGACGCAGCGGTCTATTTGTGGTCAACAATCTGCTGATTATTCGGGGGCGATCGCTCGATAAGGTCATTCAAGCGGACAGCATCACATCGTTTGCGAACCTCAGCAAAGACTTAGGAAAGCTCACGGCAGGGCAATATCTCGCCGAACTCGCCTTATTTCAGGCTCTCTCCCAACATCCTCAAGACGAACTTTATGAACTTATATGTCGCTCTTTAGCTGAGTTAGAGGCGGAGCCTTCATCAGCGACCCTAGCGACCCTGGTACGGTCTATCTACGCCATGCTTGCTTATGGAGGACTCGCGCCCCAAGTGTTTCGGTGCTGTGCAACTCAGCGAACGGTTCAGCCTGATTTGAACGATTCTCAGTGGCGGGTCGAGTTTGACACGACGGCAGGAGGCATAGTGGCTCCGGTTTCATCTAAGATTGAACCCCGCACTGACGTTGGTGTGTCTGATCGTCCAGTTTGTCCAGGGTTCAAGGCTGTAAGCTCATTGGATTCAGATTCAGATAGGAAACTCGCTCGAAACCTATATACAGAGCAAGACGAGGGGAATGAGGCGGGTGTCAATGAAAGCCTCGAAAGGGCTGACACGGAACTCGGATACTCGAGCATGACAGTCGTGACGGATGAGCAAGACTATCGAGCGATTGTGCGATCGCCTGCTTCTACCTATGCAGGTTTATCCCCAGTCGATGTTCAGTCTCGTCATAACCAGTCACAAGAGGACTTATCCAAGAATCTATCGAATGTTTCTCACATTAATCGGTCATCATCCCGCAAAATAGAATTAACGACCCAGCTCACGGCTGCGGAGCTTGCGGCGCTTCAGTGGATTGCTCAAATCGATCAACAGCGCGAGACAATGCAAAGTCTCGACGCGCAGCAGATAGAAGAGTCTCCTTCTGAACAAATCGAAGGCGATCGTCCTATCTCTTGCCAGACATGGCTTTCCTTAGAGCGAGTGTTGAGGCACTATGCCCAATATCACTTCGATCAGTCCATTCGGTCGGCAGCGCTCATTGAAGTTTGTTTTCTCTTGCCATCTCCGAGCCGTTAGGTTTTCAAGGGTGGGCTCCCGAAATGCTCCGTCGAGCTGACCGAGCTGTTCATTGCTCTTTTTCTACAATGCAAGCTCAAGAACCGTTCATAATGCCGTTTTCTGATTCAGACTTAGATTCTACGTCCTTCACTGATACGCCCTCCGAGCAGGCGTCAGTTTCGTCAAAGGTACATCAGAAATCGGTTGAAGAGGAGGCGTCTCCGGTTGGCTCATCAGCAGAGTCAGACCCTTCAGCCAATCAGAAGGATGTGCAAAGTCAGGGCGATCGCTCTTCCCTCCCTCCGAATCGAGCAATCAATCAAGCCATGGAAGCTGAGCATCAGAGCGACGACTCAACAGGCTTAGGCAAGGCATCTACAATCGACCCAAAAATCGCTGCCGATGGAAAACAAGCCAACTCCCAAGCCGATCAAGCGACGAATCACAGGAATGGAAAGACAATCTTTACTGAACCTGTCACACCCAATGGCAGCAATTCAGAGCTAGAAGTCGGGTTTTTGCCAGTTCTGAAGAACCTCAACTTTCTCTCGCTATGGAGTGGTCAGGTCTTTTCTCAAATTGCGGATAAAGTGTATTTGGTCTTGATGATTGCGCTGATTTCTAGTCGTTTTCAGGCCAGTGGTCAGAGCATCAGCGGCTGGGTGTCGGCGCTCATGATCGTCTTTACCATTCCCGCAGTACTGTTTGGGTTTGCGGCTGGAGTCTTTGTAGATCGCTGGCAGAAAAAAGCGGTCTTGGTTTCTACGAATCTGCTCCGGGGAGGTTTGGTTTTTCTGTTGCCAATCCTCATTTGGCTCAGCGCTGACTGGAAACCGCTCTATGGTCTTCCTGTTGGCTTTTTTGCTTTGTTGAGCATTACGTTTTTAGTGTCAACGCTGACCCAGTTTTTTGCTCCAGCAGAGCAAGCTGTGATTCCATTGTTGGTTGAGAAAAAGCACCTGCTGTCTGCCAATTCCCTCTATACAACGACAATGATGGCTTCGGTCATTGTTGGATTTGCCTTAGGCGAGCCTTTGCTAGAACTGGCTGATATCATCGCGACTCGTCTGCTAGGTAGTCTCGATATCGGCAAAGAACTTTTGGTTGGCAGTTGCTATGTTGTGGCTGGCTTCATCCTGCTGCTTATTCATCCAAAGGAAAGACAGAAACCGTCTTCTCAGGAACAGCCTCACATTTGGGCGGACATGAAGGATGGTCTGCGATATTTGCGCGACCATGAAAAGGTGCGAGCTGCTTTGATTCAGTTGGTGATCCTGTTTTCCGTATTTGCTGCGCTAGCGGTCTTAGCAGTGCGCTTAGCAGAACTTATTCCGACCATCGATTCTGATCAGTTTGGATTCTTGCTCGCAGCAGCAGGCGGCGGTATGGCGATTGGTGCGGCTCTTGTGGGTCAATTTGGTCAACGGTTCCAGCGATCGCACCTGAGTCTCATCGGCTCAGCTGGAATGTCAATCTGTCTTGCCGTGCTCTCTTTTCAGACCCAGAGTCTTTGGCTTACGCTGATTTTGATTGGCTTGCTTGGAATCTTTGCCGCACTGGTCGGCATTCCGATGCAGACAACCATTCAGTCTGAGACTCCTGAAGAAATGAGAGGCAAAGTCTTTGGTCTTCAAAACAATACTGTTAACATTGCCTTAAGCTTGCCACTTGCCTTAGCCGGAATTGCGGAAACTTTGTTTGGCCTGTCTGCAGTTTTGGGCGGTCTATCAGTCATCATTCTCGCTGGTGGACTCTTAACCTGGTATAGTTCCCCTATGAGATCGAGTCGCACAACTTCGCCGTCCGACTAGCGTCTCTACTCATTGCTTAACGATGGTACGTAGTCACTTGAATGCACATTGCATGGCTTGGAAAAAAGTCGCCCTTCTGTGGGAATGTAACCTACAGCCGCGAGATTACAAACTCACTCCTTGATCGCGGCTACCGAGTTAGCTTTTTTCATTTTGATCCTCCAGAAAAGTCGGGCGATCGCCCACATTCCCAACCAGACATTCAAGAGGTGCCAATTCCATTTCTCTACAAATCTCAGATTTATACCATTCCTTCTTTGCGGTCGAGCAAAGTCTTGGTAGAGTCGCTTCAGAAGCTAAAGCCTGATCTTGTTCATGCGTCTTTGACGCTCTCTCCTCTGGATTTTAAGCTGCCAGAGATCTGTGAAGAGCTTGGGCTTCCTTTGGTTGCAACCTTTCATCCTCCCTTTGACAATAAGCGGCTTAGCCTTACGTCTGGAACTCAGCATCTGATGTACCAGGTCTATGCTCCTTGTCTCTCGCACTACGACCGAGTGATCGTTTTTTCATTTTTGCAGCGAGATTTGTTGCTTCGATTGGGGATTCCCGACAAAAAAATTGCTGTGATTCCCAACGGTGTCGATACAGAAAAATATTTCCCAAGTTCCTCTAACCTGAAGGCTCAGCTGCGTGCTAATCGGCTCTTTGTCTACCAGGGGCGCATTGCTCCAGAGAAAAATGTAGAGGCGCTGCTACGCGCTTGGCGCAATTGTAATATGGGCAACGATTGCAAACTGCTGATTGTCGGTAATGGGCTGCTTGCAGCGTCGCTAAAACATGCCTATAGCACTGAGTCCAACATCATATGGATGGGATTTGTTGCCGATGAGCACCAGCGTATCAATATCTTGCAGGGAGCAGACGTGTTTGTCTTGCCTTCCTTGGTCGAAGGACTTTCAATCTCTCTACTAGAAGCTATGGCTTGTGGAATGACCTGCATTGCTACTAATGCTGGAGCCGATGGTGAAGTGTTAGAAAACGGTTCTGGCATCACGCTGAGTACTCACCGTGTGACGTCTCAGCTTCGGACGCTATTGCCCTTGTGCCGAGATCAGCCTGAGTTGACCGCGCTGCTGGGTCAAAAAGCACGCCAGCGGGTGCTCGATCGCTACACCCTCAGTCAGAATGTGACACAGCTTGAACATCTCTACCAGCAACTCTTAAATCGTCGAAATATTCGCGTTGGTAACTTCGCTTAGCGTTATCTGATGAGAGCTTGTCGCTTGATGTATGTCTTGAGAATGTAGTTTTTCAAGCGATTTAGTATCGCTGTAGGCCATTCTGGAATTTGGATGATCGCGGCTCCGAATCGAAAGTGGATAGGCTGGAGCTACCAGAACCAATCTGGATCTATTCGCCAAAAAGGAGTTGGACATCCCAATCTACCCTTTGGTGAATTGACTTGAATTGACCTCGTAATTCTGTTAGTAGCGACTCAGGCCGAATGAACGCAACAAAATCTGATACGCCATTTTTTCATCTGTTTGCCCAGCATGGTTGGGCAGACGGAAACAAAGATATGGTCATCTTGGCAAATCGGCTCACAAGGAACAAACATCCCTACAGTGCGCCAGATTTGGGATACGTTCCGACTTGGTTGCGGATTGAGCCGCTGATTCAAAGAGTGGAGGCGATCGCCATTCAAACTGCCGCAGCCTATCCCCATCGTCCCTGGAGAATCGTCGGTCATTCTATGGGCGGATTGATTTGGCTGGAGGTGCTGCACCGTCATCCAGAATGGTGGAGTCGGGTGCATTCTCTCGTGCTGGTAGCATCGCCTGTGGGCGGAGCCGACTTGGGTCGTCTTCTAGATCCGCTGGGGTGGGGAATTGGCATTGCGACTGATCTAGGAACTAATCGGCGGGCGATGGCCGAATCCATTGCGGCTCGGATTCCAACACTGGTGATTGCGGGCGATATTGACGGAGGTCGTGATGGCACCATTCCGGTCATGTCTACTTTTGTTTCCCATGCTCGCTTCGTGTGTTTGCCTGATATAGACCATGCCCGTCTCAAGACTCATCCTGAAGTGGTGAGGCTGATTCATCAGTTTTGGCGAGATGATTCTGTGGGAGCGGCGATCGCCCCTGACTTTGTCATTCAGCAGGTGAGAGCTATTCCTGGTATCACGGACAGCCATCCACGTAACCTTGAACAGGCTAGGATCTGGCACACCTTTGAAGACGGTCGAACCCTACGTCTGTGGAAAAATGACTTTGGCATTCATTATGTTTATCTGGTTTCGACTCGAGACGTCTGTCTGTATGCAGGATTTGTTGGCTGGCTACACACCCTAGAGCTTTGGAAAGTGCTGGTATTGCTAAAACAGGGCGATCGCCCGTTTGGGGCTGCCCCTACTGTAGATTAACTCGTCCAGGCCACTGATCTTGTGCCAAAAATGCTCGATCCATGGGAAGGGGCGCGACAGGTTCGCTCAGAAAAAATTGGCCTGCCTCAATCCGATGTTTGAGTTCAAGAGCCACTTGATTGGCAAGATAGATGCTAGCGAGAGGGGCGGTGCGAACTGTTCGGGTGTCGATGGTGATGCGGCCCGACTTCAGCTGAGCATAGCTGACCAAGCCAAACGTCGGACGAACGCGTCGAGGAATTGAGAAATCGACTACTGGAGCTACGATGTCTTCATCCATCACCGAACAGCGCAAGATCACCTCTTCGTGAAGAACAGGCAGCGGCACACCAACCCCCAGCATTAAAGACGGCCCATATCCCCGCAGATAGCACCCTTTGATCCAACGAGTATCCATTTTTTTTGCATCTCCAATCAGCGCTAGGGTCGCGGCTGGCCCGATAGGGGTGCTGTTAGGTAAACGCTTTTGCAGTGGAAAATGCTGGGTTCCTTCCCAGGCCACATAGCCTTCTCCTCCGCCCAGAAAAATCCGAGTGCCAATGCCGATGAGCTGTAGTCCTGGATCATTCCACAGAGGTGAAATTGCCCCAGGATTGGAATAGATCGCATTGCCAAGACGGGGCAGGAGTGGGCCCAAATAAGTATAGAGGGGGCGATCGCCGCCATTGACGCCTACGACAAAGTTTTGATAAAGATTGCGCGGATTGAACAGATAAAACTGGTTGATGGTGTCGCGGGTCAGGGTCGTTTCAAAAGATGAACGCGGATAGCAGTCGGTGACTTGCCCAATAGCTCGTAAGTGGATCGGCTTGCCCGCAATCAAATCAGAGATGACATGACCGCCGCCGCGATCGCGCAAGTCGTCTGATTCAGCCCCTTCTCCGCTGACAGCCTCGGCCATCTGGGTCGCCCCTAGATACAAATCGACGGCTCCAAATCCAGCATAGGCAGGCACTCCATCGAGCCAGCACTGGCGAATTTTGATTGGAGGATCGGTATGCCCCAGATTGATCACGGCTCCAGATGACTCCATCGGTTCGAAGGTGCCAGTGGTCACTACATCTACCTGTCGCGCCACCTCAGCAACGCCTAATTCAGGAACTCGCTGTTTGACCTCTTCAACCGTCCAAATGACCGCTTTCTGATCCTGGATTTTGGCATTGATGTTGGCGATCGTTCGCATAATAGTCGGCTCAGATGAATAACTCTAGAGCGAACAGAACTGCTCGCTCTTCCATTCCATCTGAACAGTACCTCAGAGTTTTGAATTCCCAAACCATGAACTATAGATGTAGTCAGCTCATTTAGGACATTGTTGTGGCGAGGCCACAACAATGTCCTATAACTGCCGGCTATAGCTATAAAAATGGGGTTTGGGAAGGTGTTTAGAATCGTTCGCCGATGCCGAAATGAATCCGACCATCGCCATCGTCGTTGATGCCATAGTCAACCCGAATGGGGCCAAGAGGTGACTGAACACGAACGCCGATGCCGTAGCCAAAGCCCGTTCCCGGCTTGTCTCGTACTTCTGCGGGCTCACCAGGGACATCACTCGCTGTCCCCAAATCGGTGCCAAAGTCTACAAACAGAGCGCCCCCAATGATTGAAAACACGGGGAAACGATATTCGGCTGTGGCTTGGAGGAAGCTCCGACCGCTACCCAACTCGCCTGCATCATAGCCCCGCACGGAGTCTGTTCCGCCTAACGAGAAGGCTTCATAGGGAGGTAAGTCGCCTAGAACTGTTCCCCCCTGGAAGTTAAACGCGAGAGCCTCGGCCCCGTCAGTAAAATCGGTGAACTCAACTGGGATGTAGTAGCTGTAGCTCGCTCGCAGTCGATTGAACAGAATACTGCCCTGTCCGAAAGGCAGCGACTGCTCGGTTCCAAATCGGAGGAGGGAGCCGCTGGTTGGCTGAGTTGGGTTGTTTCTGCGATCGCGCACTGCTGCCAGTTGCAGCGTAATAATGTCATCGGTGCCATCGCCACTGAAGCTCAGATCGTTGCCTTCTTCATCTTCTGGGGTCAGGTCTCCGTCTGCGTCTCGAATGGATACGCGCTGGAACTGGAACCCTGTGGAGGCTCGCCAGCCTTCCCACCCCAACCATTCATCCAACGGGCGACTAAAGCTGACACCGCCGCCCAATCGCTGGACTCGGGGGCGATCGCCATTGTCTAATTCCACTTCATTTTCGCCGCCGTCAAAAATGAGTGAAATTGAGCGACGACTGAAGGCATTGACCGTGTATGAGGTTTGGTACGGATCTGTAGCAATCCAGGGATCGGTGAAACGTATGTCAAATAAGAGTTCGCGCTGTCCAAACTGCACCTCGGCTCCAAGGCGCTGGTTGTTTCCTCCGAGGTTTTGCTGCTGATAGCTGAGGCTGCCAAAAACCCCAGATGCAGAACTAAATCCCACACCTGCGGCAACCGAGCCTGTGTTTCCTTCAATCACATTGACTATGACATCGACCTTGCGCGGGTCATCACCCGGATCAAGCGCAACCCTAACATCATCAAAAATTCCTAAAGCAAATGCCCGCCGCAAGTCGGCCTGAATCTGCGACTGATTAAAGACATCTCCAGGCTCGGACTCAAATTGACGGGTAATGATGAAGTCGCGAGTGCGTCCTTCAACAGGTTCACCGTCTTCATCAACCGCCTGACCATCTTCGTCCAAAAAGGTGATTTCGATATCTTCAATTACGCCTTCTGCGACTTCGAGCTGAACAACACCATTTTGTGGAGGGGGGGCATCAATCACCTGAGCAAGAACGTACCCATTATTTTGGTAGATCTCATTCAGCCGTTCGACCCCATCTTGGAACTCAAGTAAATTCAAGGTCGAGCCATATTGAGGCGAAAAGACGCGGTCGGCGGTCTCCTGCACCGTCAACTGATCGGGGGTAATGTCGATTCCAGGTTCATCACTGGGAACGGTCAACAGAATGCCCTGTTCTTGCAGCGCACTACCTGTGATTTGCACGTCAGACAACACAGGATTTGGGTCTACTGCAAAGGTGATTCGAACTCCCAAGGGCGTATCTTCAGGAACGGCTTCAACGTTTGAGAAAAAGCCTGTAGAAAAAACAGCATTGATATCATCTTGAAGCTGCGATCGCGTCGTTGTTCGTCCGGCTTGGGTGTCAATGCTCTGGTAAACAATCGTTTCGAGTTCGGGGCGACTTTCTGCTCCAATCACCAACACTTCTGCGACTAGAACTCGAGGCTCTTCTTCCCCTGTTTCAAATTCTGCATCGGTGTCAGAAGGCAGAGGAAGATTGATGGTGCCTGGGGTGACAGGTTCTTCTTCGGGTTCTACCTCAGGGACCTCGGGGTTTTCGGGTACCTCAATGGGAAAGTCTTCAGGATTATCCTCATTGAGCTCAATGTTTAAGGTGTCATCATCGTCAGAGTCATTAATTTGAGCCATCAGGTCAGAGCTAGCCGATGGACTGCTGATGGTGACTGTGTCCTGGGGAGAGGGAATCACGGTTGAGGAGGAAGCGCCTGCATCGGCAGGACTGAACTGGAGATTCAAAGACTCAGCAGGTGGGCTGATGTCTGATCCGAGCAGCGACATGAAGGGCAGTGCCGAGCCAATTTTCCACGAAGCTGAAGATCCGGGGCGATCGCCCTCTATGGCTTCAAATTCGGTTTCTAATTCTGATTGACCTGATTGATCTGAGGTTGGGTAGCTTCGCTCTGAAGATTCTCGCTCTGCGTTTACGAGAGAAATATCCTGAGCTAACACCGGACTAAATGAGCCGAGCCCTGCGGACACGGTAAACGATGCCAATAAGACAGACGAGAATCGCATAGTATTAACGAGCTTGTACTCCACACACACCTTGTTATACCGTTCTGACGAACTAGATATAAACCACACTCTTTTTTGGGACTATCTGGAAGGGCTAATCGGTGGGTTTTCCCATTCAGCCTGATGACATCTGGCATAAAAGGGCGCTGCTTCTACGTGATCGGCCCAGTTTTCTTCCCTTCCAGCTATTTAACCAGCTATTTCATCGAACTTTGTAATTTTTTTTATAAAGTCGCGATACATCATTCTTACCATCTTTGAAGCCGTGCTCAGTAGTGGTTTTGTTCCTGATAAGCCAAAGGACACAATACTGTAGCACGAACTGCTCTTTTTTCTGAGCTGTTTTAGTTCACTTGAAAAGCTCTTGTGTCCAATAGCATGTTTTTGTCTTTGCCTCCCCGCAGGTCACCATGCCACGATTTGCATCAAGGCGATCGCACCTCTCAAACAGCATGTCTGCTCTCCCTTGGATAGAAACGGGCATCCTGTGAAAAGTGATTTAGGAGAACGCCCATGGGATTGACTGAAAAGTTTCAAGATCAACAGAACCGAGAAAGTGTTGTTGCTGACTGTGTGACTTTAATCGACCAGCAAGTGGCGGCCAAAAAAGGGATGGGTGGCATGGCGATGAAAGCAGCCTACGGTACAGTGAAAAACATTGGTGCAGGTTACATTTCTGGAGCAGTGGAGCGACTACTGCCAGAGGTTTTGACTGCGCTAGAGCCGATGTGGGCAGAAGGTCTTGCCGCAGGTGATCCGGTTGCGCATTTATCTCAAAATCAGTCACAGGCCGCTGATCGGGTTCTCAGCGTTACCGATAGTCGAGCCGAGAAAACCAGCAACGGAGTCATTCGCTCGGTCTACGGCAATTTTCGCAAGTCGGTGAAAGGAGATGTGGAGTCCGCAGTTCCTGGATTGGCTCAGATCATCGGCAAGCATCTACAATAGGCGATCGCCCTCGAAATGGTGAGACAGCTTGATTTTGATGGCGTTGCATTCTCTAGGTGCAGAAGTAGTAGTGCTACGCCATCACAGCAGGTCGTTCCTCGCGGGTGTATCGGATCAGCTAAGCGGGATTGCAGCGGATTTCGAGCAAAAATCCGTCTGGATCATAGAAATAGATTCCTCGTCCCGTGGGTCGGCTGACAGGGCCATGATCGATCAGAACTTGATGCTGATGCAAGACTTCAACCGCTTGGTCGAATAGATCAGGAGCGATATCGAACGCGAGATGTCCGGCTCGGGTAAATTCGGTTTTGGGGTCATCTGCTGGGGGCTGGAGGTCGGGTTTCCAGAAGAGATCTAATATGGTGTTATCGGGCAGTCGGAAGTTCGTGACTTCTCCAGCCGCTACTAGGTCTTTTAGGGTAGAAGGAACTTCGTCTCCAGTCAGCTCGTGAAGTCCCAATATCTTGCCATAGAAATTTCGAGATGCATCCATATCTTTGACGTGAAGAGCGATATGGTGCACTCCTTGCAATGGTCCAAGAGTTAAAGCTGGAGTGGTGATCTGAGACGATGAAGCTGGTGTCATAGGAACTCTCCACTGAAAATCAGGGTAGGCTGCTCACGGATGAACCGACTGGACTGACCAAGAATCAAGAGCATTTCGTTCATACACAGTTCGATCTTGAGGATCGCCTCGTAGTTCTAGATGGTCAACCCAAACGGGTTCTAGCATCAATATACAAAATGTATCAGGTGGAGATTTAGGATCGAGTGGCTGAACCTCAAAACTGCTGTGTTCAGAACGAGGAGTTCCGGGATGAGGCCAGCCAAACTGCGATCGCGCATTGTCTGACAAGCTTTGCCAGATCTGCGATCGCCTCTCCTGAGCCTCGTCTTCTGGCTCATCCGGTCTCACCAAAATCAGAGAACCGTTGAGTCGAAACTGTTCGCGGGTCTTGGGGAAATACCAACAAATCTCACTCCAGCCCAGATTCCCGATTTGATCAACCTTCTGACTGCGGGTATCGGTGACCATTTGGAGGCGATCGCTGTCTGAGGCAAATCCTCGAAAAACCACAGTGCGATTAGCGGGGTGACCATTTGAGCGCACAGTTGCGAGTTGAAAATAGCGGGCATTAGGGAGCGATCGGTTGCGATGTAGAGCACGGGATAGTGGCGATCGCCAGGGAGCTAAAAGCATGCGGACGAAGCTAAAGTCAATTAATCCAGGAATGGGTCAATGATAACCGGATCTTGATAGAGAGGAACCGTGAAGGTCACTGTCGATCCGAGACCTTCTCCCATACTAAAGAAATTGACAACGCCGCCCATCGCCTCAACCAATTTCTGAGAAATAACGAGCCCTAATCCTGAACCTCCGAAGCGTCGAGTTCGAGACCCATCCACTTGACTAAACGACTGGAAGAGTTTGTCCTGGTCTTCCAAAGAAACGCCAATGCCAGTATCGGCCACACTGAGCTTCACCATACCCGTATTGGATTCATCTCCCGCTTTTTCGCGCTCTTCAATCTCCGCTGTGATGACAATACTGCCATGAACCGTGAATTTAATAGCGTTCCAAATCAGATTGAGCAGTACCTGCAAGAGCCGTTGATAGTTGCCATAGAGTAACACTGAGTCATGGGTGGCAGGCAACCGAATCTCGTAGATCAAATTCTTTTGTTCGGCCTGAGTTCGTGTGAAGTTTTCGACATCAGTTAACAGACCTTCCAAATTGACAGGGTTCATCTCCAACTGCATTTTGCCGGCTTCAATCCGAGCAATGTCGAGAATGTCGTTGATGATGTTGAGCAGGTGAACTGCTGAACGATGGGCTTCACCAATGAACTCATCTCGTTCTTCAGGATCATCGGCCATGCCGTCTAGCACCAATTTCAGAAAACCAATCATGGCATTCAGAGGCGTGCGGAGTTCATGAGACGTATTGGCCAAAAACTCACTCTTTAAGCGAGAGGCTTCTTCTGCTTGCTTGTGGGCTTCCTCTAACTCGTGGTGCTTTTGAATGAGGCGATCGTTAGCTTGCTGTAGCTCGATCGCAAGGTCGCGGCTCTCAGCAAATAGGCTAGCGTGGGCAATGCCCGTTCCAACCTGATCGGCAAATTCTTGAATGAGATCGACTTCACGTTCATTCAGAATCAAGAATTGCTCAGGCTGGCAGATGATGATCAGTGCGTTGGGATCATCCTGGTAGCAAGTCGTTAGCGCTAGTACAGTTTTTGATGAGGTGCCTTCTTCAGAGTTGAAAATGACTGGACGCGCAGTTCGGATCGCCTGCTCAAGATAGGGATGCTTGTTGACCTCTAAAACATGACTCAACAACGTTCCGGTGTTGGGATTCCTAGCATATTCAGCGACTCCTTTGATGGAGCGATCGCCTGGTTTGTAGGGATAGATTAAACACCGATCAGCGCCTAGTGCCTCTCCTAGTCCATCGACCGTCTGCTGCCAGATGGTTTCCAGGTCAAGCGTACGACGAATATTCCAAGCGACCTGTGTCAACAGCTCTTGATAGCGATTGAGCAAGATCGACGGCTGTAACGGAGGTAGTTCGTTGACAAAATTTGTGGCTTCTTGAGGAGAAATTTCGCGGAGTAAATTACCAACAACAATGACCTGAGTCGCATGACCCTCTGTAACGAGAATGGGGCTAACGGCCAAATCGAGCAGCAATAAACTGTCGCAGCAGCTAAATGGATAGGTGAACCGTTGTGCAACTTGGGTGTTGAGGACGTAACGAATCCGACCCATGTAGGTTTCAACTGAGACAGGCAAAAAGTCTGACTCAGATCCCTGAGCGATGACATGTTCTGGCTTTAGCCCATAGGTTTCACTGTCACTGCAGTAGAAAGAGAGGTACATCCCTGTCTCATCTTGTGTAAAGACCACATCGGCACAGGGCAAAAATCGAGCAGAAGGTTCAGCAACAGGCTTACTTGTTGCTAGGGAAGTAGCTAGTCTAGAAGACTGATGAGGCAACGACATCGGCTAGGAACGAGAAACAACACGGGAGTGTATCAATCCTAATTCAAAAACCTGAAAGAGCGACTGCAACGTGGTTAATGATGCACAAAGGCTTGAGGCGAGTGGAGGAAAGTTGCCAATAAGATGCAATCAGGACTGCCTTTCTATGGTTCCCGTCGTTCTCTAAAAGGCTACAGCTATTCCGAGGAAAACCTCTCCAAACCTTCGTTCCTGTGTATTTGATATTCTACGGTCAACCCAATTTCAGACTCCAAAGGTACTTTTATTTCAATACCTAGTGAATGTTTTGACGCAGATAGTTAGGTTTATCTCGGGTCTAGCGAAAGGGATTATTCAGCGCATCATCCCTTTTGCCCAGTGTCTGTCTTAATCGTTCCACTCGCCCCGTGCTGGAACCGGAGGATTGCGTTCTAGGTTGCGAGTTAAGTCATCATCACGACGTGCACCACCTCTGAGCCATTGTCTGACTGCAACCTCAATGACTTTGCTGGGGTCTTCTGTCAAATATCGAACTTGGCGGAGCAGATCAGCATCCAGTTGGATCGATACCTCTACCTTGTTTTCTGGCAAATCATACTCGGACGGCGAATGCGAAGACATACTCAGAAAGCCTACTGACCTTAACAACTAGAGCATGATGCGAAGAACCAGCATCATGGTGCGCAATTATAGATTGCCACCAGCATAGCTTATAACTGACAGCTCACTTGATAGCAAGCGAGTATAGGATCAGAGACTATTCTTTACTTTGCAATAGAGAAAAGCAGACCTAGAGCCTTCCAGATCTGCTTCTGTATGGATTTCCGCTGAACGTATGGTTATGTGACTGTAAAGAAATTCCATTTGTTCCGGAAGAACTAGATTGATCTCGATCAATCACTGTCAGTCAATGAATAGTCAGTTCAACAACCCGTCCATCTAGCCTCCATTGGTTTCAGTAGCCTGTCGCGCCAATAAGCGATCTGTTAATTTTTCGGGAACTTTCTGTAAATGGTCATATTCCCACTGGAAAAAGCCGACGCCTATGGTGAGCGATCGCAGTTTTATAGTGCTACGCGCTGATATAAAACCAATAGTTGATGGAGAAGCCGCGCACCGCGCGGCTTCTCCATCACTATCTGTCCTAACCTATCTGCGCATTGCTATGGGAAGTTCGTCGAAGCTGACAATAAGGCATGGGAGTACCCCATAAAAAAGCGGCTCAAGAAAACGCTTTTCAAGGAAAGAAAAGAAGTTTTCAAGAACCGCTCATACCGTTCAATCCGAAGAGTAATTTCAAATATTAGATAGATATTAGAAAACTCGGATTGAGTAGAATTGAGCTTTTGGTTTGTGTTCTAAACGTATCTGCAGCTTGCCAGAAACTTACTTGTAGATACCGTTGTTGAAGCGATCGCCCCCTTCAACAAAGGCAGAAGAAGGTTCAGTCACAACAAACCGATCTTTGTAGCGTTCGAGAATGTCTTTTTGGCGATCGCTCAACCCCGGCATATCGAAGAGCGCATCGACGCTCTCAAAGGGGCTATTGCGAACAATTTTTCCTGCCAACGTTGGATACATGCCCGGAAACTGGGCAAATGCTCGAATGTTAGCGTTGTTCACATCAAGCTTTTCACCGAATTTGCTCTTGAGTTTTGCTTCGACTTCGTTTCTCCGCTCGACAGCCAACACAGGTGAGATCCTGACGTTAAGACGGTTAACCCCATCTGCATGAGCGGCTTGAGGTACTCCCAGCCATCCCATAATCCCGATCATCATTACTAGAACAGCAAGTACGCCAGCCAATCGTTTCATTCCTTAAATTCCTCCCAGATCGATAGCTAGAGCTTGATTGATAGATATCATCAATCCATTATGATTATCTTAGAGACTACCATTTCATCTGCCTCATCCAGCGCTTAATTTTTGTTGCGATGGGGCACGGGAGAGAATTGTGCCTAGGGAATTAAGCCGAAATCGATCGCGGTTGACCTTCCTAAAAGGTACTACTGAGCGTATGGAGTCCCATCTTTGTGAGTGAAAGCGTAGCCCTGAGATGTTGACGTAGCCAACAGATCGATATCTGGGTACGAGGCTGAGTCGTCACGGGTGCGATCGCCCACTTCCAAATAAACCGCAGATTGCTGAGTCCGGTTGATAAGACAATGGCCGTTGGACTCCCCAGCCGGAAATGCTGCCATCATGCCAGGTTCCATCACCGTTTCGCCCTCATCGGTGATGAGTACAAGCTCACCCGACACAACATAGACAAATTCATCTTGACGGCTGTGCCAATGGCGTAAGGATGAGGCACTGCCAGGTTCTAAAGTTGTGAGATTGACTCCAAAGTTTGTTAGTCCGGCTGCATTGCCTAATCGTTGCCGAGATCGACCAGAAACAATCTCTCTGAACGGTTGAGGATAGCTGGTACCCTGCTGAACTGGAATGGTGTCCAAATCGAGAATCATAGACCTGTTGCTCCGAATCAACTATGGAAGAGTACTCAACCAGTCTATGAGTTTGGCGTTGATCGCCTCAGGATGCTCGTCGTGGGGGCAATGACCTGCTTTTGGAATGGAGGCAAAGGCGACCCTCTCAGGCTGCTGCTTTGCCAACTCTTGGTAGAGCACAGAACCTTTGATTGGAGTCCAGGGATCGGCTTCACCCCAAAGCACCAGCAGCGGCTGCCGAATTTGAGGGAGCAGGTCTGATGGTCTTGGCCCAGCAGGCGCAGTCAAAATCGATGCAAATACCTGCTGTGCGCCTGGATCGCAGGAAGGTTTGTAGAGAATGTCAATCAGCTCGTCAGTAACAGCGGAATGGTCGCAATAGACTTGCTTCAAAGTGGAGCGCAAACGTCTCTTCTGCCGCACTCTATCGAACAAAAATGGCCCCGTGATTGGAGAACCTACCAGTTTTGAAAATGAGCCCATGACGAGTCGCAAGACAGGATTCAACTCGTCGGGGCGATGGTTGAGGCCACCCGCGCAGTTGATCAACACGCCGCCTGAGGCCATGTGGGGCTGATGAGCCATGAGCATGAGGGACAAAAGCCCGCCGATAGAGTTGCCGACAAAGATGATAGGCTCTCCGACATGCTCTTTCCAAAAGTCGGACAGCAGATCTTCCCAAAGCTCTAACGTGTAATCGAGAGGAGGTTTGTCCGAGGCACCAAATCCTAACAAATCGAGAGCAAAGACTTGATAGCCAGCATCGGCCAAAGCAGGAATATTTTTTCTCCAGTGTCCGATGGAGGCTCCGAAACCATGAATCAATAGGATAGGACGGCCCTGCCCCATCTCGGTGTAACGGATGGCATGGTCATTCCAAATCCAAGTTTTTTCTGGATACGTCTGAAGAGGCGAAGGCTGCTGAGCTACCACGGCAATTCTTAAAGTTTATGTTTCTTAATATCCCTATGATAAATCGCCTTGCTGCTGAACGGAAAATGTCTTTGCAAGATTTTTCGAAACGAAGGAGCAAGATTGGGTTTCTGCGTAGTGATAGAGCTTAATCTACACCTTAGAAGACCGACAGATTAGAAGGCTAAAATGTGCAAGGTCGGGATTCCCTAAATTGAGATAGTCCAGACTGTCGAGTTGCTCGGGTTAGTCTGGAAATAGGCATTTAGTTGGCTTGTATTTGATCCGTTTATCGTGTTTTCCCATGTCTAAGCGAAATGAAGCTCCTGTTTTGATCGTGGCTTTGCTCCTTACTATTGGCTTGCTGGGCGCTGGAGGGTGGTGGCTATCAAAACAATTTGGGCTGGCTGACCTGGGAACGAACTCATCGGCTCCATCTGCTTCTGGGGATGCTGACGACCCTAATTCATCTAGTGGTACGAGCGGTGCATCTCTCGATACATCAGATCGCGTTAGTTTTGGAGAAAAGCCGCTTGTTGCACAAGATGTAGCACCTGCAAAGCAGCAAGCGATCGCCAATATCCAAACAGGGAATTTCTCAACAGCGATTTCGACATTTGAGAGCTATCTTCGACAAAATCGGAATGATCCAGAGGCGCTGATTTTCCTCAACAATGCTCGCATTGCTCAACAAGACGCTTACACGCTCGTGGTGTCAGTCCCGGCTCAGACCTCGCCAAATCCGGCAAATGAAATTTTGCGCGGCGTGGCTCAAGCGCAACAAGAAATTAATCAGCAGGGTGGCATCAATGGCACACCACTGCGAATCGGAATAGCGAGTGACGACAATGACCCTGAGACGGCTCAGGACGTTGCTGAAGTGTTGGCGAATTCTTCCGATGTGTTGGGGGTGATTGGTCATTTTGGGAGCGAAACAACACTGGCCGCTAGTTCTGTCTACGAGCAGGAGCAGCTCCCTTTGATTTCGCCTACCAGCACTTCCGTAGATATCTCGGAGGCTGGAGAGTATATTTTTCGAACCGTTCCGAGCGATCGCTTCACGGCAACGACCCTATCTCGTCATCTGGTGAATGATCTCAATGCACCGCAAGTTGCGCTGTATTACAACGCGGATAGCGACTATAGTCAATCTCTCAAAAACGAGTTCACCACAGCAATCTATGCCGATGGCGGCCAGATTGTTTCGGAGGTGAATGTAGCCGAATCGGGATTTGACGCTGCTGCGAGCGTCGCTCAAGCTCGGCAACAAGGCGCGCAGGCGATCGCACTGCTCACCAATACAGCAACCCTTAACCAGGCGTTGCAAGTCATTCAGACCAGTGGAAACCAGCTTGAGTTAGTAGGGGGTGATAGTCTCTACAATCCAAGACTTTTAGAAGGGGCTGGAGCTGCTGCAGAAGGGATGGACATTGCTGTTCCCTGGATTTTGCTGTCCGATCCCCAATCACCTTATGCTCAGGCTTCTCGGCAGACATGGGGAGGCGATGTCAACTGGCGCACAGCGATGGCTTACGATGCCACCCTTGCCTTTGCAGAAGCCATCAAGCAAAGCCCAACTCGCAACGGAATTCGAGATGCACTCTCCCAGCCTGGGTTTCAGGTCGAAGGGGCAACCGGACGAATACAGTTTTTGCCGTCGGGCGATCGCAACCAAGCGATGCAGCTCGTGACGATAGAATCCGGAGAAAGATCGAGTTATGGCTATGATTTTGTACCCCTCAATTAATCAAGTTGTCTTGTTTTGATCATCGGCTTAACGATTATTATGAAATCGCAAGAGTAGATTGATATTTTTTAAGTTCCGTATCTCTCTGGATAATTTCTATATCTCCTAGGAAGGAGTTCCGTATGTCCGTGGGGGGGCTTTCTAAAATGAGATGCTAAGATTTCGATGGCCGCGCTTCGAGGGTTCGTCGTGATTCACTCTGCCGCTCTGATACTCCAACCTCCGCTTCCTCAAATTGCCGACAACAGCCGCCTTCGGTTGTTCTCAGGTTCAGCCAACGTTTTCTTGGCTCAAGAAGTTGCCCGCTACCTGGGTATGGATCTGGGACCAATGTTAAGAAAGCGGTTTGCTGATGGAGAGCTGTATGTTCAAATTCAGGAATCGATTCGGGGGTGCGACGTCTATCTTATTCAGCCCTCCTGTCATCCCGTCAACGATAATTTGATGGAGTTGCTGATCATGGTTGACGCCTGTCGGCGGGCGTCGGCACGTCAGATTACAGCGGTTATCCCCTACTATGGCTACGCCAGAGCCGACCGTAAGACAGCGGGACGAGAATCAATCACGGCCAAGCTGGTTGCAAACCTGATCACCCAAGCTGGGGCAAACCGCGTCTTGGCGATGGATCTTCACTCCGCGCAAATCCAAGGCTATTTCGATATTCCCTTTGACCATGTCTACGGGTCTCCCGTAATTTTGGAATATTTGGCAAACAAACAATTTTCTGATGTCGTTGTTGTTTCACCCGACGTTGGCGGCGTTGCTCGTGCTCGTGCCTTTGCGAAAAAATTGGATGACGCTCCCCTAGCGATTATTGACAAGCGGCGTCAAGCTCACAACGTCGCAGAGGTGATGAACGTTATTGGTGATGTCGCAGGCAAAACCGCTGTGCTAGTGGACGACATGATCGACACTGCAGGCACCATTTGTGAAGGTGCAAAGCTACTGCGTCAAGAAGGTGCGAAAGAAGTTTATGCCTGTGCGACTCATGCGGTCTTTTCTCCTCCTGCCGTTAAGCGCTTGTCGAGCGGCCTTTTTGAAGAAGTGATCGTTACGAATACGATTCCTCTTGAAGAGTCTCGCCAATTTGAACAGTTGACGACGCTGAGTGTGGCCAATCTGCTGGGAGAAACTATCTGGCGCATTCACGAAGATAGCTCAGTCAGCAGCATGTTTCGTTAATAGATGATGATCCTTTCAGTGACGGTCCTGCAAGGAACCTCTTAGCGCCATTACCCTGGGGTCAGTAGCAGCGTCGTTACCACCAGCGTCACCAAGATTGCATTGTAGGCGGCATGGTCGGCAGTACTTGCGATCATGCCTGCTTTGTCTGCTTCGAGGGAATTTCTGTGGCGTTTGAAGTGGCGATCGCGCACGTATTTGTATCGGCAAGCAAAAAGAAACCCCGGCACAATCAGCACGAATCCGCCAATCAGAGGGATGCCAGCAACTAAGTGAACGAGGCCAAACTGGGTAGAGCGAATGCCGATCTCGCGCCAGCTATTGGCACCTTGTCGAAAAATTCGTTCTTCAAGCCGAGCCCAAAAGGGGATGCCTAGCAGCAGCATCACCCAAAACAAAAGGACGAATGCGGTCGTGAAATTGATCGGAATCGTCGCATGAGCAGGAACCGGAACGAACCCAGTTGGAAGTTTCCACAATATTTGTGTTGGGTGAATTAGGGCTAACAGCATGTCAGACCGCTGGCCGATTGCTTGCAGCAGATTTTTAGCAGAACCCGGATGGAGCTGATTGATTAGGTTGAACGGCTGAAAGATAATATTACCGGGCTGACCAAACACCCAGTTGGCCCAGCCCCACATCATAAACGGCGGGGCGATTTGTTCGGCTAAAGAAAAGGTTGTGAGAGTTGCGATGATGATGGCGATCGCTCGCCCATAGATCAGCATCCCCGATTTGAAATAGGTTTGCCAGACAAACCGAATTTTCGACTTGTGCAACCACAGATCTGCCGCGATAAGAACGATGATGCCTATCGAAAAGAGCATGGGAATCATCGAGCGCAAGAACGTCAATACTGTTCCTTCACCCAGTAACAAGAGTCCTAGCACAAGGGCGATCGCCAGCAATCTAAATTTGATGCCATTGAACACGATAGCAACGTCATGCCAAAGTCCTCGACGGCTTTCGGGTTTTGACAGGCGTTTTAGCCATCGTCCCGAGACAATCAAGCTCACAAGTTTGTAGAGTGCAGCGGCGTAGAGGTTGGGCTGAAGCTCTTGGGCTTGTTCGCAACTGGTAATACAGTCTGCAAAGCGTCCCTTTTTCAACTGACAATAGCCGAGTAGTTTCCAGGCATGGGCAACCCACGGCTCGTGATGGTGGGTTGAAATTGCGAGGGCTTGTGGAATCGAGTCGATTGCCTCTTGATCTCGCCCCAACATACATAGGGCGATCGCTCGGTTGTAGTGGGCTTTGTGGAAACTGGGCTGGAGGTTCAAGGCTTGGTCAAAAGCGGCTAGGGCTTGCTCATGCTGTCGGTTGATCAGGTGTACGATACCCAAGTTGTTGTGAGCCACAACGGAATTGGGATCCAGCTGAATGGCGGATTTGCAATCTTGCAGGGCAATCTTTCGTTTCCCCGTCAGGGCTAAAATGGCGGCTCGGTGGCTTAAGGTTTCACCGTGGTGGTGGTCGAGTGCAAGAGCTTCGTTGTAGCTTGCGATCGCACCCTGATGATTGCCCTGATGACGATGCACGGAGCCAAGACGATTTCGCAGCCAAATGGCCTGAGATTTTGCGAGGAGGCAATTTGAGGGATCTGGGGGTAGACAGGCGATCGCTTGCTGATAGCGTTCCCGTGCGGCAGTGTAGATGCCTAGATCCTCATGAGCTTGAGCGCAACAGGCATAGCCATCAGGCTTCTCAGGTTGTAAGGCGATCGCTTCATTGGCACAGGTGATGGCTCGCAGACATTGCCCTTCTAAACTGAGCATTTTGGCTTTGAAACACAGCCAGTAAGCTCGTTCTTCTGGAATTAAATTGGGATGACCGAGTTGGCGATCGCACGCTTCTAGAGTTTGAAGGGCAGAAAATTCGCCGCTTTTGACTTCGTCGCTTTTGAGTGGGGCTTCCGTTTCAGATGACGATGAGGAGAAAGAAGGGGAAGATTTGTGGTATTCAGACAGCGGAAAATCAGAATTAGACAATGACATTCAACCACGCAAGCTCGTGAAAAAGACAATAACTCAGATGTGGTACACACAAGCAAGAGCCAGTTAGCAAGACTCTGTTTCAGCATACCCTTCCCAACGAGCGGCTGGTAAAATTCAGCTGCGTGTTCTGCAATGCTCTGGTCATAGGAACCACTTTCCGTCATGCTAGAAATCGTGCAAAGTGAGACACCATTTCCACAGGAGACAGTTCACGATGACAGCAGGACAAGATCCCGTCAAACTGATGAAGCAGCAGGTCGGCAAGGTCGCTGCCGATCGAGTTCAATCTGGCTCGATTATCGGACTAGGAACAGGCTCGACCACGGCCTTTGCGATTCAGTTTTTGGGCGATCGCCTCAAGTCTGGTCAGCTAAAAGATATCAAGGGCATTCCTACTTCGTTTCAGGCTTCGGTACTGGCGAAGCAGTATGGCATTCCCCTCACCACTCTTGATGAGGTGGATCGTATCGATATCGCCATTGATGGAGCCGATGAAGTCGATCCGCAAAAAAATCTCATCAAAGGCGGCGGCGCAGCCCATACCCGCGAAAAGATTGTTGACTCTCTAGCCGCAGAATTCATCGTCGTGGTCGACAAGTCAAAGATTGTTGATGCTTTGGGGTCTACCTTCGCGCTTCCGGTTGAGGTACTGCCGATGGCGGTGACTCCTGTGATGAAGGCGATCGCCAACCTCGGCGGCAAGCCTGAAATTCGTATGGGCGTGAAGAAAGACGGCCCCGTGATTACCGATCAGGGCAACATGATTTTAGACGTTGAGTTTGGGGCGATCGCCAACCCAACAGAGCTAGAGCAGACCCTGAACAACATTCCTGGTGTGCTCGAAAACGGATTGTTCATCGGCGTTGCAGACATTATCTTGATTGGCGACATCGAAAACGACATGCCCGTTGTCCGCGATATGGATGCATAAGAGTACAAAGATGACTCCACGGAGACATGGCATTGGCATGTCTCTATCCTGAGGAATTTCTTCCTACAGCCCCTTTACTTTGTAAGTGTAGAATCGCTGTAAGACTCCGACGCTTTCAAACTGGTAAACAGGGGCGCTATCGATAGAAAGTGCCAAACTCGGAGGCAATACTTCTTGCAGAACTTTCTCTGTCGAGATTTCAGTTGTGTAAACGCTGATCAGAAAGTAATTTTGACGCTGAGTCCCTTCTGATACGACGGTGCGCAGCAACGTTTCGTTGTTTTCTAAAAACGAACCGCACATATCGTTGAGAAAGACGGGAGCGCTACGGCAAATCCGATCGTCGAGTTGCCGATTAAGCTGCTGAACAGCATAGTCTTCGTAGTCTTCACGCTCTGGATTGGTGAGTGCCATCGCGGCTCCAACAGCGGCGATGACTCCAACAGCCAAAAACGAGCTAATCTTCAGTGCTTTCATGACTCATTCAAGCAGAGGTTCATTGCTAAGAGTAGCGTCTTCTGTATTCCAATGAGAATTCGAATGGGGCAGTGCAAGAGGTGGATCAACTGAAGGAGTCAATGTTATAATCACAAAGGTCATGGCGAGCGTAGCCAAGGGGTTAAGGCAGCGGTTTGTGGTACCGCCATTCGGGAGTTCGAATCTCCTCGTTCGCCCTTCTCAATGCACAGTAAATATACGGTGACACAGGATGCGGCAATGTTAGCGGTGACAGACTCGTTTAGTTTGTCTCGCTCTCTCATCGAAGTCGATCCTGACCCGAAAAATTGGGCGGGCTTCACCGTTATTGGGAATACGGGAGTAGGTGCTTAGGAAACTTGAAGTACCTGAAGTCTAGGTAGCTAGATTTAGCGCATGAAGTTGCAGCTCGGGCTCGCAAAGTGCGATCGCCCATTCGGCTAAACCAGTTGCACTATGATAGAACCACGTTCACACCGGGTTGAGTCCTATGGTGCACACTGACCTCTACAAAACCCTGCCCTCCAGCGACGAGCTGCCCGACTCGGATGGCCTACCCGTGGACAACGAAGATCAGAATTTCTTGCCCAACTATTTGCTGTTTTTGCTTCAGCTCATCTGGAAAGACCGCTACGACTGGTACTTTGGCGTAGATATGGGCATTTATCATCTCACGGGCGTAAATCCGCGAGTGCCCGTCGTGCCAGACGGATTTTTGAGTTTGGGCATCCCTCGTCGCAAATCGGGCAATACCTCCCGCAAAAGCTATGTCACCTGGGAAGAAAACGGCGTTGTTCCGAGCTTGGTGATAGAGACTGTTTCTTGGACACCCGGAGGCGAATACGACGAGAAAACAACAATCTATGAAAAATTAGGGGTGTTGTATTACGTCATCTACAACCCTGACTACTGGCAGCGAGACAGACATCAACCCTTTGAAGTTTACAAGCTTGTTGACGGCCAATATCAACTACAGATCGGTGAACCTTTCTGGATGCCAGAGATTGGTCTTGCCATTGGACGCAGCCGAGGAGTGATTGGTGGTATTGAGCGGGAAATTCTCTCCTGGTTTGACCCACAGGGCGATCGCTACTTATCGGCTGAAGAACGAGCCAATCAAGAACGACAAGCTCGATTGAATGCAGTACAGCAGCTACATCAGATGGGGTTATCAACAGATCAAATTGCTCAGGCGTTGGGTTTGCCTGCAGATGTCGTCTATCAGCAACTGGAGTAAAAGTGCGATCGCCCTTTAGAAAACAACAGAGAATTTGTGTCCTTCTGAAGGAGCTATGACGAACTGAAATCAGGTGACTCTGGGGCAATGAGCTGATACTCGCAACGTGAAAATTCTGTAAGACCTTGGGGCACAATAGAGCCAATTGCTGATACGCCAGTTTCTGAATTCAGGACATATCAGAAAACTCTACGCTCAGATTCTATGCATGACGAGGCTTTATGCCTAAACGACGAACTGCTCGAAAAAGCCGAAAGCAAGGGAAAGAAGAACCTAAGCCCAGCTTCAAAGAGCAGCTTGCCCTCAAGCGTAAGCGCGATCGCATTCGGAAAGAACTGATTCGGTTTACGACCTTTTCAGTTTTTTTCTCAGCGTTTATTGGTTTTGTTGTGGCGATCGTTACCGAAGCGCCTCAAGCTGGGTTGGGGGTCTGCCTCGGAATTCTCTATACCTCTCTATCGTTTCGATATCCCAGTCAGGCGATGTGGGCGCTGCTAATTTATCTGCCCTTTGGCGGCACGATTACCTATGCTATTGGCAACAGCCCTCTGCTTCAGCTTGCAAAGGATGGATTCTATATCCCTGCACTATTTGGAGTGTTCCAATTTTGCCGACGAGAAAACTTACCCCTTGTCATCAACAAAGCGCTGCTTGCGCCGCTGATGCTGTTAGTGGGCTACTGCTGCATTGTGTTGCTGGTGGTAAACGGTTCGCAGCAGCTTGAGGCGCAAGGAGAGCAGCCGATTTTGCTGGGTATCTTGGGACTTAAAGTGCTGCTGGGCTATGTTCCCCTCATGGTTTGCAGCTATTACCTCGTCAAGGATAGCAAGACGCTATTCTTTATGATGCGGTTGACTGTAGTCTTAATTTTGATCTGCTGCGGACTGGCGTTTTTGCAATACCTCTTTCTTAAAACTGGGCGTTGTGAAGGCACTCGCAATGCGGTGGGAGCAGATCTGTTCAAAGCTTCGCTAGATGCCCGCTGTTTGGTGGGTGGCTCTCTGCTATACAGTCCTCAACAGGGACAGATTCGATTGCCTGGAACTTTTGTTGCGCCTTGGCAATGGGGCTGGTTTCTCATTTCGTCAGCGTTTCTAGCGTTTGCTTGTGCGTTTAACGATCCGCTGATTCGGTGGCGTACGCTCGGGCTTTCGTCCATGGGGGCGGTGTTTGTCATGGCGGTATTGTCAGGCCAGCGCATTGCTCTGGCTTTAGTGCCCGTGACGACCGTATTGCTTTTGGTGCTGACGGGTCAGGTCGCAAACCTAAAGCGGTTCTTGCCAGTTGCCTTTGTGTTGTCCATCATCTTAGGGCTGGCAGCGGCAAACAATCCTCAACTGGTGCAAGAACGCATCGATAGTCTTCAAAGTCGCTGGGAAGCTTCACCTCCCCACCTGTTTATTCAGGCACAGTTTGATTGGGCAATCAAGGAGCAGCCTGGTTTTTTAGGGAATGGGCTAGGACGCGCCACCAATTCAGGACGAAGCTTGGGCAAAACGGCTTTGGTTGAAACCTACTATCCCAAAGTGATTTACGAAGTTGGAGTGATGGGAGCTTTCCTGTTTCTGGTCTTTGTGACGGTGTTGACTTATCAGACCTTTAAGTCCTATCGCTCGGTGCGCGATCGCACACTTCGCAGCTATGGAGCATCTTTTTGGGTATACGTTCTATTCATCAGCTATAACACCTACTATTATCCTTTGGATGTCGATCCCGTGGCGATTTACTACTGGTTCTTTGCTGGAGTGATTTTGAAGCTTCCTGAACTCGATCGCCAAGAGCGCCTCAAAGCTGCTGAGTCTGAAGATAAACTCTCTGCCCGCCAACGTAGGCGTCTGCGCCGCTCTAAAACATTCGCTTAACATAAAACTCATCCCTCCTCACATTCCAAAGGAGTCGCTTGTGACATCTCCTCTTCTCTCCGTCGTCGTTCCTACTTATGGCCGTGAGCAAGTCCTGTGCGACACTCTAACGGATGTGCTGAACCAAGACTATGCAAATGTGGAAGTCGTGGTGGTGGATCAGACTCAGACCCATGAACCTTCAACTCAACACTACCTGACAAAACTAGCTGCGGCGAACAAGATTCGGCTTTACACTACACCGTGGGCAAGTCTACCGGGGGCGAGAAACTATGGAGTGAGGCGATCGCACGGCGAAATCATTTTGTTCATCGATGATGACGTGCAGCTTCCAACCGGATATTTTGCTGCCCATGTGCAAATATTCTGCGATCGCCCAGATGTAGGAGCGGTGGCAGGACGGGTCTTTGATCGCATGAAGCTGGCCGATGCCGAACCGGGGTTGATGATTGAGAATCTGCCGCCCGAAGCAATGGATCCTGGCATTGCCTGGTATCATCTCGACCTCGTTCATACGACTCAGCCCCAGCAGGTCTTAACGGCACGGGGCTGCAATATGTCGTTCCGGCGAGAACTCTTCGAGCCATATGGACTCGCCTTCGACGAGCGGTTTCGAGGCAGTGCGGTGCGGGAAGAGTCTGACTTTTGCCTCCACATTCGCAAAACGCCATACATCATCTGGTACAGTCCAGAAGCTCATTTGGTTCACCTGGGTGAGGAGAGCGGCGGCTGTCACGACATCAGTACCCGCTCAATGAACTATCAAATCACTTTTTACCACAACCACTTTTTAATGGGGTTGAAAAATCTGACGCTGGAGCAGAACCTACGATTTTTCGCAAAGCTGTTTGACTGCCATGTGCTGGGACATCCTCCATGTTACAAAAGCGGTTCTCCTCTCAAAGTTGCAACACGATGGGTGTTTTATACCCTCGGCTTTGGGCAGGCTGTGGTAACTCAGATTAGAGGACTTTGGGATGATGGGCAGTGCTATAGCCGTATGGATGATGATTTGAAAGAGGCTACAGCAGAAGGCGATCGCCCCAGTTCAACTGCTGCTGTTCATGAGACGAAGGTGCTTTAATCTCGCTCAGGCGATCGCGAGAATTGCCGCTTCAGCTTTTGAATCGCATTACTCTTGCGCTGCTTCTTTTGAAATAGACGTTTTAGGCCATCTTGAAATTCATCAACATAGGTGAAGATCACAGGCACGACGACTAACGTCAGAAGGGTTGAGGTCGTGAACCCGCCAATGACGGCGATCGCCATTGGACTGCGGACTTCTGAGCCTGCACCCAGTTCCAGCGCAATGGGCAGCATTCCGGCAATGGTTGCCAGAGCCGTCATCATGATCGGTCGCAGACGAGAGACCCCGGCCTCCAGAGCCGACTGGGCACGGGACTTTCCCTCTTCCTTGTTCATCAAGGCATAGTCCACCAGCAGAATCGAATTTTTGGTGACGATGCCCATCAGCAACACGATGCCGATGAGAGCGAAGAGTCCGAGTTCTTTTTGCGCCACAAGGAGACCTATCAATGCCCCACCGATGGATAGAGGCAGCGCCACCATGATGGTTAGCGGATGCAAAAAACCGTTGTAGAGCAACACCAAAATCGCGTA
>JGI12048J13642_10731470_pt1 | contig 61200 bp, 42 predicted proteins | sample ElkSlonscriptome_16_FD_13642 | JGI IMG/M metagenome (IMG submission 13642)
GATATACTCAATGTCCTTGTCTTTTTTCAATACCTTTCCTTTGCTGAATCGGTAACTGATCTCAAACATCAGCATATTCTTAAAGAAGCCCATATCCGTGGTACTCATTTCCTGGTATGTGTCTGTTTCCAGGTACTTTATCTGGTTGGAATTTACTCCCCAGGTCACTGGGAGGAAATAGAGTACCATCACGCTGAGTTTTTCATTAAGAAAGGGTCTTCTGATGATGATCGACCAGAAGTCGATATTCTGGTTCCTGTATCCCTGTGCAAGAATTCGCTTGTTGTTATTCTTCTGGTAGATCAAACCTGCGACAGTTTTTGTTTTTTGGTGGTAATAGATAAACTGACCCGACATGGCCCAGTCATTTATCGTGTTTTGGTACTTGTCGAATTCCACTGTGCTTTTATACAGGTCCAGACTGTATTGAAAAAACAGGCTTTTCCCAAAGGGGATAGTCAGGTTGGATTTCAATCCATAATTACTGAATTGACCTGCATTGAAGTAATTGTATTCAAATACACTGTCCGGGCGAAGCTCACCCGTGGTGATGATCAAATTCTTTGAATAGGCATAGTAAGGCTCAACAGTAAAGGCTTGCATCAATGTTACCGGGGCGGAAAATGTGTTTGTTACCTCTGGTTTCAGATTTGGATTGCCAGTTTGTACGGATTCAAAATCAACAAAAGTAGTGAAAGGATTTGTCTGGTCAATGGTCGGGTAATTGCCCTGGGATCGTATCTTGAATTTAATATTCGAATTTTTGGAAAAGTCATATTTCAGATCTACGTGGGGCAGGAAGATGAAATAGTTATTGGCTCCTCCTTCGAATTTCCGGATACTGGATTCTCCTGCAATGCCTAACTGGAAACTTACTTTCTTTCCCAGCTGTTTTGAATAGTATCCATACAATTTGTTCCTGTTCTCAAGTGTGTTAAATGAATTATTTTCATAATCGGAATTGAAATCACTGGATAATGACTCGCGTGTATAGCCATAGCCCATCAGGAAACTGGATTCATCCTTAAAGGAATGCGTATACTCCAGGTAATAATTGAAATTCTGTTTTTGATTGGATCCCTCCTGGCCGTATTCATAATCTGCAACATTCCCCATTGTTTCGATGGATTGTGCACCGGAAAAATCGGAGTATACGACATTGGATTCCAGGGTGTTTTTCTCGTTGATCTTCCCTTCATAGAAGACAGAGTTATATGAATTCAGGCTGCTTGACCAAACTTCAACATCGGTGTCATAGCTGGCAAGGAGACTGCCATCCTGAAGTGTATTCACTGTCTGATATACATGGACGATATTATTCTTTAAAGGATTCTTCATAATTTTCCCCTCGTAGCTGATCGTATGTTTGGGATTGACAAAATAATCAGCTCCCAGCGTTAGGTCATTCGTCATCTGTCTGACCATTATGTTTGCCTGGTCGGTAAATGCTGGCACTTTCTCAACTGTGAGCCCACTTTCGTAATTCTTTTCATCATAGGAGTCCATGTTGTAGTTGGCAAAGGTGCTGCCCACTTTCGTGTAAACACTGATCTTATCATAGGTATATGTCATTGTCACGTTTGGCATATTCTGAACCAGCATGTATGCGGGTTTCATCGCATCCGGATCAATAAGTGTCCGGTCCTGGAAATAGAGTTCCACACCCATATAGTCCTTGTGGAGAATCACATTGATCACTGCCGAATATCCCTCAAGGCCATATCGTCCTGCAGGATCCCTGATGATTTCAACTTTTTTAAGACGCTTGGGATCCATATTCTTGATATACTCCTGGTCTTTTTGAATCCCATCCACAAGGATGACTACCTTTTCATCATTATCGACCTTGATTGAATTGTTGAATTCATCGTAATGTACCCCGTTCAGTTTATTCAGGACATATTTCGCCGAGGAGGCACCTTTCCTTAATTCTGGCGTCACAACCTGAACTTCGCGATCGATCTCAGTTGAGCGGGAGTTGGTCTTGATACTGGCTTCCTCAAGCATCCTGAAATCAGGTTTTAATAGAAAGATACCCTGGAATTTGCTTTGATATGCCTGTACAACAGTGGTATCTGACATATTCCCGATATAGGATATGATTTGCCGGTAGCTTCCCATGGGAATGTCTATGGAATAAAATCCCTTTTGATCAGTTGATGTCCCGGCGATAAGACTATCCTGCAAGCTATAAAAGGAAATGTTACAAAATTCAAGCGGATCGCGGGAGGTTTCATCCTTCACCTGACCTGAGAGTGAAACCGGACCCTGGGCGGCAAGTTCAGCATAAGCCATGGCAAACAATACAAGTAAGACTTGGAATTTCATGATAATGAGTTTGCTGAAAAGTAGGAAAATTTCCCGCTCATGTGTATGCAACAACGAATTTATCGGCAGGATATCGGTAAATAGCAATTAACATTGCACTTTTCAAATAAATTATAACGCAATCAGTAGAGGATCAGGCCGGGTTGCACCTTAATTCTAGGGTCGTAAATCAGCCTGGTAATTCCGGACTTTGCCAAATGTTAACCCAGCTGTAAGCAAGAGCACAGGATTTTTCACATTCAGGTTCAACTCCACGGAGGTTGTAAGTCCTGCAAATTTTATGGGGATAAGCGTGTATCCTGCTTTCAAAAATAATCCTGCGGTGAAATAATTTTCCATTTCTGAATCAATTTGACGATTCCCCCAGACCGGACCCACACCTCCCAGGATTTGCAATGCTACGATCTTATAATTCCATTGTTTCCCGTAAAGAAGATCAATTTGCTGAAGAACATAATCGCTGGAAGTCCAGATCGTGAACTCTTCCATGTAGGCATATCCAATACTTAGCATTCGGTCCTGGCGATAATGGGACACATCGGCTCCAAGCAGAATACCCTTATTGTATTGAAATGGAATAGAAAATCCACCCTTTATGTCAAACGTAAAGCGGCCAGGTTTTTCCTGTGACCATACAGTTAAACAAAAGCACCCCAGGATTAAAGCAATAAAAATCTTCTTCATGATCAATTGTTAGACCAATAAGTTACAGAACAGCTGACATATATTCAAGTACATCTTCATTTAAGTTGATTGAGATCAAATGGAGGGCACAATTGCGAATTCCTATAAGATGCCTCATCATGTGGCTCAAGGTAGATACCAAGGAATTCATTATTGCGGTATCCTTTTCGGTAATAAATATCCAGGTAGAGGCTATACCTGGGTTTTGATGGACAAACAAGGTACAAAAAATGGCCAAAAGATGAAGATCAGATCTTTGTAATTCCGGTGAAGTATTAGGAAATCTTTACACCAACTCCACAAACAACCCTTCATTATTTTTCTCCACAGTGGCCAGGTTGTGTTTCCGGAGGCCTTTCAGGGCGAGGTCCCATTTCTTGTTACTCAGTCCCGCCTGGGCTTTGAGTTCATTCAGGTCAACAGGGGATTTTTCTTTCAGGAGTTTGTAAACCAACTTCTCCTCATCGGTCATGACGAAATCGAATGTCTCCTCCTCACTTTCGGCGACTGGCGACTGGTGACTGGCCTCCTTCGCTGAAGCTTCAGAGGCCGAAGGCGACTTCTGACTTTCATCCGGAGATTTCGGGACCACATAAGCGGATTCCTGACCGGAGTCCTGTGACAGGTGACTGGCGTCTGGCGACTGGCGACTGGCGTCCTTCGGACGCATCTGCGGGAAGAACAACACATCCTGGATGCTGGTCTTGTTGGTCATCAGCATCACCAGGCGGTCCATACCCAGACCCATTCCGCTGGTAGGGGGCATGCCGTATTCCAGTGCACGAACGAAGTCCATGTCGATGAACATCGCCTCATCGTCACCCTTCTCTGAGAGTTTCAGCTGCTCTTTAAATCTTTCATATTGGTCGATGGGATCGTTGAGCTCGGAGTATGCATTGCAGATCTCCTTGCCGTTGACCATGAGCTCAAACCGCTCGGTGAGTTCCGGGTTGTCACGGTGCTTCTTACACAGCGGTGACATCTCCACCGGGTAATCGGTAATGAAGGTAGGCTGAATAAAATGGGGTTCGCATTTCTCGCCAAAGATCTCGTCGATGATCTTACCCTTGCCCATTGAGGGATCCAGTTCAATCCCCAGGCATTCAGCCTGGGCCCGCAGATCACCCTCATTCAAACCGGCCACATCAAGTCCTGTATATTCCTTTATGGCATCGAGCATGGTGATTCGTCTGAACGGACGCTTGAAATCAATCTCTGTTTCTCCTACCGTCACCTTTGTGGTACCATGCAGATCCAGCGCCACCTTCTCGATCATCTCCTCGGTGAAATCCATCATCCAGTTGTAATCCTTGTATGCCACATAGATCTCCATGACTGTAAACTCGGGGTTGTGGGTCCGGTCCATCCCCTCATTCCTGAAGTCCTTTGAGAATTCATACACCCCTTCGTATCCTCCAACGATGAGTCGTTTCAGGTACAATTCATCTGCGATCCTGAGATAGAGTGGCATATCCAGGGTGTTGTGGTGCGTAATAAACGGACGTGCGGCTGCTCCTCCCGGGATGGGTTGCAATACCGGGGTCTCCACCTCCAGGTATCCTTTACTGTTGAACAGTTCCCTGAGGGAGCTGTATATCTGGGTTCTTTTCCTGAATACTTCGCGAACCTCCGGGTTGATGGCCAGGTCGACATACCGTTGCCTGTACCTGAACTCGGGATCGGTCACTGCATCATAGGTCTTTCCGTCCTTCTCCTTCACGATTGGCAATGGCCTGATGGATTTGCTCAGTACGGTCAGCTCTTTCACATGCACGGAGATCTCACCCATCTGGGTCCGGAATACATGTCCGCGCACCCCTATAAAATCACCAATGTCGAGCAGTTTTTTGAAAACAGAATTGTATAAGGTCTTATCCTCATCGGGACAGATCTCATCACGGTTTACATAGATCTGGATCCGGCCTTTTGAATCCTGGATCTCGGCAAAGGATGCTTTTCCCATAATGCGTTTCGACATCAGGCGGCCTGCGACAGTTACATCCTGCAAGTTTTTCTCCTCTTTCTCGAACCGGGATTTTATCTCCGATGAAAATATGTTTGTTTTGAATTCCGCGGCAGGGTAGGGATCTATACCCAGCTTGCGGATCTCTTGCAATGCATCTCTTCTGATCTGTTCCTGTTCTGAAAGCTCGTGCTGTGCCATGAAAATGTTTATGAATGAATAAGCTGCGGCAAAGATAATTGGAAAAAAGGTGAATGGCGAAAGTCAGGTGGTGAAAATTGAAATGTTCGGGGCTTATTCTTTACAATTTGCATCTTTAACACGAGTTATTCAACCCTTATCACATTAACATTTTAAAGATGGAATCAGGCGGTTAAAGAATTAGTGTATAAAACTGTAGGGTCGGGGAGTAAAGACCGTCGATTATGTTATTTTTGTATATTATCTGAACGGAGGGGATGGAAAAGAACTGGATCATAAAATCACAGGGGCCGGAGGCCGAGGTGCTTGCACTTAGCAGGTCCCTGGGGATCAATAAAGTACTTGCCAACCTGCTCGTTCAACGGGGCATTCATACCTTCGATGGTGCCAAAGCATTTTTTCGTCCCCAGCTGAGTCAGCTTCACGACCCTTTCCTGATGAAAGATATGGAAGTTGCTGTGAGTCGAATCATGACTGCCATTGATCACAAAGAAGATGTATTGATCTACGGGGATTATGATGTAGACGGAACAACAGCCGTGGCATTGGTTTATTCCTTTCTGAAGGATCACCTGAACCAGGTTTATTCTTACATTCCCGACAGGTACAGTGAAGGTTACGGAGTCTCGAAAAAAGGAATTGATTTTGCCGCGGAAAAAGGGTGCAGGCTGATCATTGCACTTGATTGTGGCATCAAGGCAGTGGACAAGGTGGATTATGCGCGGACCAAGGGGATCGATTTCATCATCTGTGACCATCATACCCCAGGGGATAAATTACCGGATGCCGTTGCAGTGCTGGATCCGAAACGGGCCGACTGCTCCTATCCCTTCGAGGAATTGTCGGGTTGCGGCGTGGGATTTAAATTGATCCAGGCCCTGGCTTTAAAAATGGAGCTTGACTTAGATGCCATCACCCATTTTCTTGACCTGGTTGTTGTGAGCATCGCCTCCGATATCGTCTCCATCAACGGAGAAAACCGGGTGCTCGCCCATTTCGGCTTACAAACGCTCGCACAATCCCCCAGGATCGGGTTGCAGGCCATAAAAAATGTCGCTCAACTGAACAACAGGGAGATGACCATCGAAGATATTATTTTTAAGATCGGGCCCAGGCTGAATGCAGCGGGACGCATGGAATCGGGGAATACAGCAGTTGGGCTGCTCGTGAGTGAAGAGATGGAAGAGGCCATGTCCATCAGTAAAAATATCAACCTGATCAATACTGAAAGAAGGGATGTAGATGCCTCGATCACCCGGCAGGCTGTTGAAATGATTCAAAAAGACAAACTGCTGCAGGATCAGAAATCAACGGTGCTTTATAACCCGGATTGGCACAAGGGAGTGATCGGTATCGTGGCCTCGCGGCTGATGGAACATTATTACCGGCCGACGGTTGTCCTCACCAGGTCCAACGGAATGGCCACCGGTTCGGCTCGTTCGGTCAACGGATTTGACCTTTACCAGGCCATCGAATCCTGCAGTGACCTGCTGGAAAATTTCGGCGGACACAAGTATGCAGCCGGACTCACCATGAAGATCAGCAACATCAAGCATTTCACAAAGCGGTTCGAGGAATACATCAATGAACATGTCGATACCGATCAGCTGATCCCGGTTGTTGAGATCGATACAGAGCTGCAATTATCTGACATAGATGAGAAATTTGTGCGGGTCCTGAATCAGTTCAGCCCATTCGGACCGGAAAACACTGCACCCGTATTCCTCACTGAAAATGTTTCCGACAACGGGATGGGAAAACGTGTTGGAGCAGCGGGGGATCACCTGCGGCTCAACCTGGTCCAGGAGGAGAATCCATTCAAGGTGTTTACAGCGATTGCTTTTCAGCAGGGGAAGCAGTTTGACAAGATCACCCAGGGAAAATCTTTTGATATCGTCTATTCGGTAGAGGAAAATGAATACCGCGGCAGGAGAAGTACCCAGCTCAATATCAAGGATCTTAAATTTGACTGATTTACGACGGTTTTTGCAATCGGGGCACAATATTTGTAAACTTACCTGCATAAATCAATCCTATTCGTCATGAAAAGAACCGCAACCAGGAATCTCTCTCCCTACCTTTTGCTAGCCCTTGTTTTTATATTTATCATCACAGGTTGTTCTAATTATGAGGACGTTACAGAATGTGTCGATGGAAAGAACTACGGCTTCTGGAACGGGCTATGGCATGGCATCATCGCCCCGATCGACCTGGTGGCAATGATCTGGCGGGACGATGTTTCCGTTTATGCGCCAAACAATAACGGCATCTGGTATGCCTTTGGTTTTGTCCTTGGCTCCGGAGGTTGGGGTTTCCTTGGAGGTAAGGGTGCCAGCAGCAAGAAAAAGCGAAGAAGGGAGGACTAATAGGCCTCTTTCTGTTTTACTCAATCCTTCATTTAATACAGTTTCACCTGGAACTGAAATTCCAGGTCCAGCAACCTGTTGCCGGCCCGGGTGTCCTGTCCCGAGCCGATCTCCCTTCTATGGGCATATTTTGTTATCCCGATCTTTGACCGCAGGGTGATCCTGGAATCGATTTCCAATGCCGCGATAAGGATATTTTTCTGCCCCCTGCCATAGACCGAGGGAAAGCTGAAGCTGTACCTGAGCCCGGGTTCGTAAGTGTAGATCCTGTTCCTCCATTCCCGGGCATCGAAAAGCTGAAACCTGTAAGTCAGCTTTACACGTTCCGAAGGCTCCCAACGCGCCTGGCAATAGGCCAGCCATGACCTGTATATATCTTTATCTTCCTGAAGAATGGAATATATACAACGACCCGAGATCCCCACCTGGTCGGAAAGGTTGCCCGAATATTGGACCTGACCAGCGGCCTTCTTTTCCGTGAAATATGACTTCCGTAGCATCACCCCGGGTATACTGTGCATTTCCCTCTTTTTACCAACCAGCCTAAGTACAAACTTCTGCTCCGATCGGGATCCATGTGTTACCCTGATGTCCAGCAGTTCTCTCCAGCCAGGGAGTTCATCCGGGCCGGTAATGCTGATGTGCCCCGACAGGTCAGCATGTACCGAAACCCTCGTCCGGTCACAGGGTGTGATCCTGAGCCCCACGTTCATCCCACGCAAATTTTCCGGATCGTCAGCCGCACCATGGGCACGAGGCATCTGACCTGTATAGTCCGACTGGTAGTATCTCACAGCGAGGACCACATCCAATGCAGGATTTACTGTTAAGGAACCACCGCCAATCAGAGCAAAATCGAGTTCGCCGTCAGTCGCCAGTTCACCAAAGACCTCAATACTGTTCCAGAAACCGACGCTGTAGACCGACAAATTGCTCCTGGAGGTAGCCAGGGCATCCTGCAATGCAAGGGAATCCCGACCTCTTCCTGTCAGCGATATCCCTGACCGGCTGATCGAGCACCCTGAATAGTGGTGCTGACCTGCCCTGTTGATACTTGCCCCGGATGAGAACAGGTTTGCCAGTCCGGTGCCATTTCGTTCTCCTGGTGTACGGTGCATACCCGTCTTCCTGATCTGTTCAAAGAGGTTGAAGGGCGATGCAAAATTGAAGAATGAGATATCCGGTTGCCTGTATGAAATATAAAAGTCGGAACTCCACCCTCCGGCGTTCCATTCAGCATAAAAACCGCGTAAATAATCGTATTCCATGGTGGAGGCAAACGGTTTTGCATAGGACCGTCGGTACCCATTCATCTCCAATCCGCTGGTTCCCGTGATGAACCCGGTACCGTGCACCAGCCCCATACCCCTGTGCAGCCGAAAATTTCCAGCCACGATATTTCGAAACAGCTTTTTGGGTTTATACTGAACATATCCGGTCAGGTGCTCCGGGACCGAGTTATTGGATATCCGCTCCCCGGCATCCTTCTCGAAAGCCAGTCCGCATACAATTCGTTCACCCACGCTGTACCTGGCCCGCTGAGTTATTTTCAGCGGTCCCCCCGGGAAATAGGCAGGCATGGAATCGTTGGAAAGATGACCTGCTGCCGGTGGGTATTTGATGGCGAGATTCGAGAGGAACAATCCCTGCGTTTGCCTTGACGAACCAGCTGACTGGTCCGGTGAGCAATTCAGCATGGAAGAGACCTGTTCAACGAAGGACTTTGAAAATCCTGGGATCGCGGCCAGCTCATAAATGGTCAGGAAGGCACCGAACTTACGCCTGTGCTCCAGGATTCCCCATACCTGGAAGGGGGTGAACAGGCCGGTTTCAGTCAGATCCTGGTCGCTGCATGAATTCAGGTCAACGGGTTGGGATTGCAGTATTCTTACCGTTTCACAGAGCTGCTCGGCATCGCCGGTATTCCCTGCATCCAGCAACTCAAGAACAATGGATTCGGCAGGAGGAGGTTCCTGCGGAAAAGCACTTTTAATAACAAATGCTACCATGGTGATTATGAGCAACAGTCGACTCATCGCGGCACATATGTGATCGTTATGGCTGGATGGATCCCAGTGTTAGACGACCAGGCAAAAGCAATATCAGTGAGAAGTATGTCCAGGGCACAGCGGACACCGAAAGAGAGGGAAGCAGGCGAGGTATGCAATCCGCCGAGGAGTTGAACGCGTTCGTGCAGCATGCAGGCCAGCGCAGTTTTGAATTGCATCCCGTGATCCTGCAGAAAAGCAATTTCATTGAACCACCATGTTCCCGGGTAGATCAAATGTTTTATTCCGCCTGCAATTTCGGAGGGATAGAGTGGGCCGTAGCTGTTTTGATTTCCGACAGTGATTGGGTTGACCAGGCACAGTGCCGCAATGGTGCCGGGGGAGAATTTGTACGACATCCCCAGTGAGCTGCCGAGGGTCCACAGGTAGTTCCATTCCTGCCTGGTGCGTATGTTTGTATACTGAATACTGACGCCGGCTGAGATCCGGTCGGAAAGATGCATACCGTACCCGGCTTTTGTATTGAATTCCTGGTAACCGGGAATTCCATACGTGGAAATACTGCCACGGAGAAACCCCGGGAATGCTGGTATCACGGCAGAAATTCCGTATACCCCGAGATCCTTTAAGAGGAAGGGTCGATTGTGATAAGTTGTCAGGATCCAGGATTCGGCCCCGGCAAGATTTGCGGGATTTTCACCATAGGCATGTGCCGGTCCTGGCAGCGCGTGCATCTTTCCCAACGACAGCATGGTTGCCTCGATGGTGGTCACCTGTGCGCAGACCTGTTGCTGCAGACACAGGCAAAGGAGCAGTGGCAGGTACAGGAGTCCTGATTTCACCTGAGAACCGATCGGTCCTGGTTGCTTTATATTTCTGGAAAGGTTCCTGTTGCACATCTTCCGGCAGGGGAATTATGTTCCCCCTGCCTGTTAATGTGACCAGGGACTTAAATCTCGAAGGTCAATGAGAGATTATTTACGATTTGTGATGGTTGCAGCAGATGTCCGGACCGGGAACTGCAGGATCAGTTGGTCTTGAATTTATATTTTACAGCTTTCAGCTTCTCATTTGCCTTGACGATCTTGCTTTCGAGGCTGGATTTGAAAGATTCCATTTTTCGCATGACACCTTCATCTCCGGTTGCCAGAATCTGTGCTGCCAGGATACCGGCATTTCTTGCGCCATCAATTCCGACAGTTGCTACAGGGATGCCTGGAGGCATTTGAACGATGGAGAGGAGGGAATCCCATCCGTCGAGAGAGATAGATGCTTTCACCGGTACGCCAATCACCGGCAAAGGTGTGAGTGCGGCCACGACTCCGGGGAGATGCGCTGCACCGCCAGCCCCGGCAATGATCACCCTGATGCCACGTTTGTAGGCTCCCCTGGCAAAATCCATGGCCTGTTGGGGTGTACGGTGTGCCGAGAGGGCGTTTATTTCGAATGGAATTTCAAATTCGTCGAGGATCTTTGCCGCCTGTTCCATGACCGGCAGGTCGGATGTGGATCCCATGATAATGGATACTTTCGGGTTCATATGGTCTGTTTTTATTGTTGAATGGTTGATTAATGCACTGTTTATTTCTCACTTCGGAACAATCTGCCCGTGGATTGTATACTTCAGTTTAGTATTCATAACATGCCAGGGAGGGAATATGTTCCCTTATAATGGGGCAAACAAATTTCGCAAAAAAGCGCCAATTCCCCAACTGTTTGGAATTTTGGTGAATTCATTACCTTTATGACTGAATACTGCGGCAGTAGGGCCAATTGGAAGACCTCTGTTTGCTATATTAATAAAAGATACGCTGATGAAAAAGACTTATTTCACACTGATCATTCTGGTCTCGGTAACATTTTTACTGAATGCGCAGGAGCTTGAGAAGAGCCTGTTATGGAAGGTGACCGGCAATGGAATTGATGCACCTTCATACATTTTTGGAACGTTTCACATGTTGTGTCCGGATGACCTGGTCATTCCCGAAAAGGTGGAAAAAGCAATGGAGCAGAGTGAGCAGCTGGTCCTGGAGCTTGATTTTGATGATCCACAGATCATGCTGACCATTCAGCAGGGAATGATGTTCAGGGACGGGACTACGGCGAAGGATTATTTATCTGAGGAGGAATATAAAAAGGTTTCAGATTTTTTCGTCAATAAGATGGAATTACCGTTCGCTGCCCTTGTTGGAATCAAACCCTTCTTTTTATCATCGATGACCATCCTGTATTTCCTGGATTGTCAGCCGGTTTCAATTGAACAGAAACTTACAGAGTTGGCGGGTAAACAGGGTATCGAGGTGGTGGGTCTTGAAACGGTGGGTGAGCAACTTGGGTTTGTGGATTCCATCCCGCTTGAAGATGCAGCTGAAATGCTTTTGTTGAGCATTGACGACGAAAATGAAATGCAGGGGATGACCGATGAATTGGTGGCAAAATACCTTGAAGAGGATCTTTTGGGTTTGCAAGTGATCCTGGACCGCTACATGGAGGAAGAATACACCGAGATCAATGACAACTTGCTTGTGAACAGGAACCGGGACTGGATCCCGAAGATCATGGAAATTGCCGGAACGCAACCTTCCTTTATTGCTTTTGGGGCGGGTCACCTCACCGGGGAGGAGGGTGTGATCAAATTGCTCAGGAAAGAGGGGTACAATGTAGAACCGGTTTATTAAGAATCCTTCCTCAAATTCCTTATCTTCGCATAAACTTTTACGTATGTCCAAAAAACGTATCAAGGTCCTTGAACTGACCTTTGAAACCAGTATTTCAGAAGAGAAGATCACGAAAGAGGTGACCCGGATCGCCTCGGAAATGAACCAAGACCTGGCCAATAAGAATCCCATTTTCCTTGGTATCCTGAACGGTGCGTTCATGTTCGCAAGCGACCTGTTCAAGCAGATCTCCATCCCGTGCCAGATCACCTTCCTGAAACTGGCCTCCTATGAAGGGACCCAGAGTTCGGGGACAGTGAAACAGCTGATCGGGATCAACCAGGAATTGAAGGACCGTACCGTTGTCGTATTGGAGGACATCGTTGATACCGGAATTACCCTGGATACGATTGTCAGGCAGCTGAGCGGATATGAACCGAAGGAGATCCTGGTTGCTACCATGCTTCATAAGCCCGATGCTTTGCAGAAGGAGGTGAAGCTCGACTACGTGGGTTTCGAGATACCCAATGAATTTGTCCTGGGATACGGGCTGGATTATAACGGGTATGCGAGAAATCTGCCTGAAATCTATACATTGGTGAAAGATTGATGAATCATTTCGCTACTTTTGCACTGCACAATTATTTACTCAAATAACCAACCAGAAAAATGTTAAACATTGTATTGTTCGGCCCTCCCGGATCCGGGAAGGGTACCCAGGCAGTGAAACTTGCAAAGAAGTACAACCTTGTCCATATCTCCACGGGTGATCTCCTCAGGAGTGAGGTCGCGAATCAGACCAAATTGGGACTGGAAGCGAAGAAGATCATGGATGCGGGAGAGCTTGTTCCCGATGAGATCGTGATCGGAATGATCAAGAAGCAGCTCGAGGAGCACAAAGCGGGAAAAGGATTTATTTTTGACGGATTTCCCAGGACCGTAGAGCAGGCCAGGGAATTGAGGAAAGCACTGACCGACTATGATGAGCGAGTGACCATGGAGATCTCACTGGATGTTCCAAGGGAGGAGCTGTTGAAGCGGCTTGTGAAGAGAGGTGAGGAGAGCGGAAGGTCCGACGACAACGAGGAGACCATCAATAACAGGATCGATGTCTACGAACGCCAGACAATTCCGGTCACCTATTACTATGAGAAAATGCACAAGCATGTCGCGGTAGATGGAATTGGAACAATAGAGCAAATATTCAAGCGTATCGTCAAAGAGGTGGAAGGATTTGAAAAATATCACCAGCCGGAATAACCGGCCGGATTTTTACTTTAGCCAGTATCTGCAGCTTGCCGCTTATTACGGTGAGCTGCTTTTTTATTGGGCTGAGAACATTTTTTTCTTGACCCGGATCCAGGCCCAGTCCCGCGGATCCCTAATAAAGGACCATGGTTTGTTACTATTTCACTGAAGTTCGTATTTTTACATCATGAGCAACTCAAATTTCGTTGATTATGTAAAGATCTTTTGCCGGTCAGGAAAGGGCGGAGCAGGATCGGCACATCTACATCGCGACAAATTTACGCGTAAGGGCGGTCCCGACGGGGGAGACGGCGGCAGGGGAGGCCATGTGGTCCTGCGTGGGAACGAACAGCTCTGGACCCTCCTGCACCTGAAATACCAGAAACATATTTTTGCCAGTAACGGAGAGGCAGGTGGTTCTTCGTTGAAATCGGGTGCTGAGGGCAAGGACAAAATCATCGAAGTACCGCTTGGTACTGTTGCAAGGGACGGGGAGACCGGTGAGCAGTTGTTCGAGATCACGGAACATAACGAAGAACAGGTCATTATGCCCGGGGGCAGGGGCGGACTCGGGAATGATCATTTTAAATCATCCACGTTCCAGACCCCCCGGTTTGCGCAGCCGGGTGAGCCGGGTAAAGAGGGCTGGATCGTCCTGGAGTTGAAACTCCTTGCTGATGTCGGACTGGTGGGATTTCCCAATGCCGGGAAATCCACCCTTTTATCGGTTGTATCGGCAGCAAAACCAAAAATAGCAGATTACCCGTTTACCACACTGGTGCCGAACCTGGGAATTGTGAAATACCGGGACGACAAATCGTTTGTCATGGCGGATATACCGGGAATCATTGAAGGAGCCAGTGATGGGAAAGGGTTGGGACACAGGTTCCTGAGACACATCGAACGGAACGCCATGCTCTTGTTCCTGGTGCCGGCCGACAGCGACGATATTGCTAAGGAGTACCATGTCCTTGTAAATGAGTTGAAGGAATACAACCCGGAACTGTTGGACAAGCGGCGATTGTTGGCCATCTCCAAGTCGGATATGCTGGATGATGAGCTGATGGTGGCGGTCAGACAGGAACTCCCCGAGGTGACATTCGTATTTATCTCTTCCGTGGCCAACCAGGGACTGGTCGAGTTAAAGGATACAATCTGGAAGATGCTGAACAGTTGATTTTCAGACGACCGGCGCCCCTGTTCAGCATACATGCAGAGATGCCCGGGGGTAAACGAAGTTAAAATGTAGCAGATGCTGGAGAAACTTGATGCGATTGATACGAAAATCTTTCTTTTCCTGAACGGGCTGCACAGTGAAACCCTGGACGGGATCATGGTCTGGATAAGTGGTAAGACCACCTGGTGGCCATTTTACCTGGCACTTCTGATATGGCTGGGATGGAAGACCCGTTGGCAACTCGTTCCGATCATACTTTTCATCGCACTGGCTGTAACGATTGCCGACCAGGTATCGGTTCATTTTTTCAAAGAGGTATTTGAACGGCTTCGTCCCTGCAAGGAGCCTGAGCTGCAGGGCCTGGTGCATATTGTTAACGGGAAGTGCGGTGGCAAATATGGTTTTGTCTCCTCCCATGCAGCGAACACATTTGCCGTGGCAGTCTTTCTTCTGTTGGTAGCCGGGAAGAAGTGGTTCACAGGGTTGATGCTGACATGGGCCATTGTGGTCAGTTACAGCAGGATCTACCTGGGCGTCCACTATCCCGGGGATGTGCTTGGTGGTGCTTTGCTGGGGATAGCCACCGGGGTGCTTGTTTGGTTCCTTTTCAGGTGGTTGATATATATGTTGCCTGGCAATTGGAAGATCAGCGCGTATCTTAAGCAAGACGCATCATGAAGTGTATCCTGAGTCATACAGACGATCCCTATTTCAATCTTGCGGCGGAGGAGTACCTGCTCAAATCGTTCGATGAGGAGTTCTATTTTCAATATGTCAACCGGCCGGCGGTGGTGGTGGGGAAGCACCAGAATGCATTGGCAGAGGTGGACCAGGATTATCTTGAGGAAAATGATATTTTGCTTGCAAGGAGGATCTCAGGAGGTGGGGCGGTATACCATGATCCGGGGAACATGAACTATTCATTTATCACGAATGAATCCCCGGGCGATTTTATCAAATTCAAAAAGTACACCGCACCGGTGATCCTTGCACTGGAGAACCTGGGAGTGGAGGCCCGGCTGGGGAGCCGTAATGAACTGCTGGCAGGTGTCAGGAAGATATCAGGCACTGCGAGTCATGTATTCAAGAGAAGGGTTTTGCACCATGGCACACTGTTGTATGAGACTGACCTGGAGCGACTCGGGAAGTGTCTATATATTGAATTGGGGCGCTACCGGGATAAAGCGGTCAAGTCGATTCGATCGGAGGTGATCAATATCAGCACGATCATGGAGCAGCCTGTTCCAGCAGCAGATTTTTACCAGGCGGTCTTCGATCATATTGCAGGGAGTGAACACCAGGTAATTTCATTTTCCAAAGATGATACCAGGGCCATCGAGAAACTTGTTACAGAGAAATTTTCCAGCTGGGAGTGGAATTACGGGTATTCTCCAAAGTATGAGATCGAGCATTCGATTTCTATGGACGGGGAGCTGGTCCGTTTTAATCTCCAGGTCAACAAAGGGATCATTACTTCAGCTGAGATCATGGGGGGTGCCGTTGCGGGGAGGATTGGCCATCTCCTTACCGGCGTCCGGCATGACCGGGTCATTGTTGAAGGTGTCCTTGAAAAGGAGGGAATTGATGCTGACTGGCAGCAGGTTATACTGCGGGGTTTGTTCTAGGTGGAAAATTTAAATATCCGTTTCAGTTATTATTCAGCCCCGAACCTGTTGCCGGATGTACAATTAAAACGCTCGGACCTATGGCTGGCTATCTTCTCTGGATGGCATTGACAACACGCTCATTTACCCGGTCAAGTCCGTCTATGACCATGTCTGCCCGACTGTAAAAGGGTTCACGGTGCTCAAGCAGTTCCTGGATGGTTCGCAACATTTCCGATTCATTTTTACCTTCCAGCAGCGGGCGTTGTGTTTTTGAATGTTGAAGGCGTACCAGGAGTGCTCCCGGGGCAAGTTTGAGGTATATCGTTAACCCCGCTTTTTTCATTCGTTCCATGTTATCGTTGTGACAGGGTGCACCACCCCCGGTTGCGATCACGATCTTCTCCCGCTTCTGGAGTTCATCAATAGCGGCTGATTCCATTTGTCTGAAAAAGGGCTCCCCATTTTGTTCGAAGATCTGTGGGATGGACTTTCCTTGCCGTTCAGTGATCCAGCGGTCCATATCTATAAAATCATATTCCATCATACGGGCGATCTGTTTCCCGTGAGTGGTTTTTCCAGCGCCCATAAACCCGATGAGAAAGATCCTTGCGTGCATATCAGAGTTCCAGTTTCATCTGTCCGTTAGATTTCCCGTCTTCGTCATCCTTCTTCCCGGTCTCTTTCGAATCTTTTTCTTTACCCGGGGTTTTTACCGCTTCGTCTTTCTCCTTTTTCGAAGGATCAACGATCTCCATGGGGACATCATCGGGGTCGGAAGATTTTACTTTCTTACCTGCTTTTTTACCGTCCGTTTTTTTTGCTGATTTCCCCGGTGCAGGTTTTTTTGAAGATTTTGGCTCATTTTTTTCTTCAGAAGTACTTTCTGAGTCCTCTGCAGTTTTTTTCTCTTCCCGGGCATCCCCGGACTCAGTCTGTTCATCATCTCCATGGGAGACATCCTCGTCAGGCACATTTTGAGGCTCCAGTTGCTCAATCACTTTCACCTCGTAGTTGGAAAGCCGCTTCCCTCTCGCCCTAAAGCTTTTAACCGCGATGAACTCAGCTACCTCTATAATTTCAGAATCCCGGTCCTTGTTCTTTCCGCCGAATTTCAGCTCTAGCCTGGGATATTCCACCTCCATGATCTGGATCAGCCTGGATTCCGGGTTGTCCCCGATAAAGCTGTTGAGCTTATCGGTATCTTCCAGGTGGAATCGTTTGATGTAGTAGTATTCCTGGTCGGCATCATAGTAGGCGGCTGACCATATCTTTTTCGGACGGAATTTTTCAATGATCCGAACGTCATCCTCAAAGTGATTTGTAAGGTCAAAATTGGTTGTTCTGAAAGAACCGGAGTCTGTGATCACCAGGATTCGTTCCTCGCCTGAAAATTCACCCAGGAAATCACCCCTGGCATCGGCATTGAGGCGATTTACATCCCGGTCGAACCAGATCTTCCTGCCACCAAGGGTTGAGACCCCTTTCTCCTTCATGGTGATCTTGTGCACCGCGTATTTTGTAAGGATGTTCCCTGCTGCACCGCGCCCTTTTATTGCCAGTTCACTGAAGTCCAGCTCAAAGACAGGTTTTTTCAAACGGGGTCTTGGCTTCAGGTGTACTTTCACAGTTTCTGCCTCGCCATTGGGATTGACCGTCATGTAGAGGATCTTTGTGTGCTTGTGTTCTTTCCCGATGTTGTATGGCTTTTCCCTTGTGACTCCGGTGATCGGGCACCTTTTCATCATCGTGTTCCCGGTATTGCCGTCGAAATAGATCACATTGTAGATGGTCCGCTTGTCATTTCTCTTGAAAACGGCCACATGGAGGATGTTTTTGCCTACGAACAATTTTTCCGCCACCTTATTCACCACGTAGGTACCATCCTTCAGGAATACGATGATATCATCGATATCCGAACAGTCACATACATACTCATCCTTCTTCAGTCCTGTCCCGACGAAACCGTCGGCCTTGTTGACATAGAGCTTTTCATTGGCGACAACGACCTTTGAGGCGACGATGTTCTCGAAACTCCTGATCTCGGTCTTTCTCACCCTGTCTTTGCCGTGTTTCTTCTTGATGTTCCTGTAATAGTTGATCGTATATTCCACCAGGTTGTCCAGGTGATGTTTCACCTCCCCGATCTCTGCTTCAATTCCCTTGATGAGCTCATCCGCCTTTTTGACATCATATTTTGAGATACGCTTGATCCGGATCTCGGTAAGTTTCACAATGTCTTCGCGGGTTACCTCCCTTTTCAGCAGTTTTTTAAAAGGATCCAGTCCTTTATCAATGGCTTCGATGACCGCTTCCCACGTTTCACACTCTTCGATGTCGCGGTAGATCCGTTCTTCGATAAATATCTTTTCGAGGGAGGACATGTGCCAGTTCTCTTCCAGCTCCCCCAACCTTATTTCCAGCTCCTGTTTCAGGAGCGACATGGTATTTTCAGTATTCGCCCTCAGGACATCGCTTACGCCGATGAACATGGGTGTATCCTCCTCAATCACACAGCAGTTTGGTGAGATGGACACTTCGCAGTCGGTAAATGCATACAAGGCATCGATCGTCTTATCAGAAGAGATATTGGGAGCCAGGTGGACCATGATCTCCACGAATTCGGCAGTATTGTCGTCGATTTTCTTGATCTTGATCTTGCCCTTGTCGTTTGCCTTGATGATGGATTCGATCAGCGTACCTGTTGTTTTTCCAAAGGGCAGGTCCCGGATCACCAGCGTTTTCTTGTCAAGTTTTTCGATCTTTGCTCTCACACGCACCTGTCCGCCGCGTTTCCCATCGTTGTATTTGCTGAAATCTGCATTTCCTCCTGTTGGGAAATCGGGATAGATCTCAAAGCTTTTTCCCTGCAGGTGTTTAATGGATGCGTCGATCAGTTCATTGAAGTTATGCGGCAGGATCTTCGATGAGAGTCCGACTGCAATCCCTTCACCACCCTGGGCAAGAAGCAAAGGAAATTTTACCGGCAGGGCAAGAGGTTCTTTATTTCTGCCGTCATAGGAAAGTTTCCAGGTGGTGGTTTTCGGATTGAAGACCACATCACTTGCAAAAGTTGAAAGCCGGGCTTCGATGTACCTTGGAGCTGCGGAGCTGTCACCGGTAAAAATGTTACCCCAGTTACCCTGGGCGTCGATCAACAGGTCCTTCTGACCAAGTTGTACAAGCGCATCCCCGATTGAGGCGTCCCCGTGGGGGTGGTACTGCATGGTATGTCCGATGATATTGGCCACCTTGTTGTACCTTCCGTCATCCAGGCGTTTCATGGAATGAAGGATGCGCCGCTGTACAGGTTTAAGTCCGTCCTGGATATTCGGCACGGCTCTTTCCAGGATCACATAGGATGCATAATCGATGAAGTAATCTTCATACATCCCTGTCAGTTTGGTAATCTTACCTCCGGCACCGGAACGACCATCGTCCTTCCCTCCGTCGATGCTTTGATAGTCTTCAGGTATATTTTTATTATTGTCCAGTTCGTCGCTCATAGATCAATTCTTCGTCACTTTAGTTTACTTCAACCACATCTTCCTCCACCCTGAGACGTTCAATAATGAAATCCTGCCTGTCGGGTGTGTTTTTCCCCATGTAAAATCCAAGGATCTCATGGATGTCATCCTCTTTTCCCAGCTTCACAGGTTCCAGCCTGATGTCAGGTCCGATAAAATTCTTGAATTCGTCGGGCGATATCTCACCCAAACCTTTGAACCTGGTGATTTCCGGGTTGGTCCCGAGTTTCTTGATGGCTTTTTCCTTCTCATCCTCAGAATAACAATAGTAGGTATCTTTCTTATTTCTTACCCTGAATAGGGGTGTCTGAAGGATAAACAGGTGCTTATTCCTCACCAGGTTGGGGAAAAACTGCAGGAAGAAGGTCAGCAGCAGCAACCTGATGTGCATACCGTCCACATCTGCATCAGTGGCGATCACTACATTTTTATACCGCAATCCTTCCAGGTCCTCCTCGATGTTCAGGGCCGCTTGCAGCAGGTTAAATTCCTCGTTTTCATATACAACCTTCTTGGTGAGTCCGAATGAGTTCAGAGGTTTTCCCCGCAGACTAAAGACTGCCTGGGTATTCACATTTCTCGATTTCGTGATGGAACCTGAAGCAGAATCCCCCTCGGTGATGAAAATGGTGGTTTCATTTTTCAGGTCATGGTTTGAATTGTAATGGATTTTACAATCTCTCAGTTTCTTGTTGTGGAGACTTGCTTTTTTGGCGCGTTCACGGGCGAGCTTTTTGATCCCCGAGATGGCTTTGCGCTCCTTCTCGCTCTCCTGGATCTTCTTCAGCAGGGCATTGGTCGTATCGGGATGCTTGTGAAGATAGTCGTCAAGCTTGGTGGTGAGAAAGTTCATGATGAAGTTCCTTACGCTTGGACCGTCCGGACCGATATCCTTGGAACCCAGCTTTGTTTTGGTCTGCGACTCAAATACCGGTTCTTCCACCTTGATACTTACCGCTGCAATGATAGAGAGCCGGATATCTGAAGGGTCAAAATCTTTTTTATAGAAATCGCGAATTGTCTTCACAACTGCTTCTCTGAATGCAATAAGATGGGTTCCACCTTGCGTGGTGTGCTGACCGTTTACGAAGCTGTAATATTCCTCTCCATATTGGTTGCCATGGGTAATGGCGACCTCGATGTCCCCGTTCTTCATGTGGATGATCGGATAGATCCCGTCCCCGCTCATGTTCTCTTCCAGCAGGTCTTTGAGACCGTTCCGGGAGATAAATTTCTGACCGTTATATACGATGGTCAGACCGGTATTGAGGTAGGTGTAGTTCCTGAGCATGCTTTCCACATACTCATCGTTGAATTTGAAGGTGCCGAACATCTCCTCATCGGGAACGAACGAGATGGCAGTACCATTTTTCTCTGTGCTCTTTTTTTCCTTGTCATCGCTGATCAGGTTGCCCTGTTCAAAATCGACCAGCTTGGTCACTCCTTCCCTGTGCGACTGTATCACGAATGTAGAAGAAAGGGCATTCACAGCTTTGATCCCGACTCCATTCAGTCCGACAGATTTCTTGAATACCTTGGAATCATATTTCGCCCCTGTATTCATTTTGGAGGCGACATCGAGTACTTTGCCAAGGGGGATTCCCCGACCGTAATCACGTACGGTTACTTCCTTTTCGCTGATCGTAATCTCGATGGTCTTTCCATGCCCCATCATGTATTCATCAATGGAATTGTCAAGTACCTCTTTCAGCAGGATATAGATCCCGTCATCGGGTGATGATCCATCGCCAAGTTTCCCGATATACATTCCAGGTCTCTTGCGAATATGCTCCTTCCAATCCAGTGTACGGATGCTCTCTTCTGAATAATTCGCTGACATACTGTTTTTCCCTCAATAAAATGGTTTGCTAATGATCTGCCGGAAGCCTGCAAATACCTTTGGTCGGGTATCTCATAGCGCAGACTCCGGGAGTCATCGCAAATATAACTAAAAGACGGTCGGGAGCAATCTTCTTTTATCAACAAAGAAATCAACAATCACTCGTGACCGGGAGATGGGCCTACCACTCTATCGCCCTGACTGTCAGACGTGTTTCTTTGTCAGGATGATAGAAGCCAGACAGGTCGAAATCCCAGATCCATTCCATGTTTCTCTTGCCTGTTGGAAGATCAGCGTGGAGCAGGCTTTTTTCGCTGCTTCCTCGTCCGGGTTCGGCAACAATCTCAGCGATATCTGTTACCAGGCACCCTGGTTTTTCCGTGATCCAATCGAGGTGAAATTGCTGAATTTTCCCGCGGAAATTCCTGATTCCGGATTCGTTCAGCCTGAAATTCTTTCTTTTCAGGAAATCCACAAGCAGGATGTCCAACTGGTTCAAAATATTCAGAGAAATGAATGCATCCGCGATCACAGGCAATTCGGGATGTACCGGCATAAATTCTTCGAAAGGATCATTTTCAGGTGATTTCACCTGGGCCTTGCTGAGTTTCCAGCAGAAATTCATCCCCCCTCCGGTCAGGTCGCTCTCGAATAATTGCACATTTGGGTATGGTTCGACTTTTTTTCTTACCTGGGGAGGGTGGTGTACATCTACCAGCAGCACCGTTTTAAATTTTCCGGCGAGTGCTTCAATGGGCAGATCGAGCAGCCATCCAGTTCCGAATACAGCAACGGTTTCAATATTCCGGCCGGTAAATGCATCCAGAATAAACTGCCTGGTATTCAAGAGGTGCATGGACCAGTTTTCCTGTTCCCTGAGATACCTGTCCATGATACCGGCCTGGTCGGAAATGAACCTCATTTTCCTGGCCAGTTTTTTCTGATAGAAGGGCTTCATCAAACAAATTCAAAATGGAAAATTACGACAAAGTACCGAGGTATATATTAAATCAATCTTAAGGTTTTTCCCGGCGCTCAGCCTCCAATCGGGTGAGCCCGGTGGTCATCTCTCTCCGCACCTTTTCCTTCAACGCTTCCATATCCAGTTTTGCAATGGTTGCAGCAGTGATCTCATCAAGCACCCGGATCTGTATCCTGGCCTTTCCACGAAGTACCCAGCTCTCTTTTCCCCGGAGAAATGTATTTTCAGTGCCAACATGCACAATCGGGATGATGCTACAATTCATCTTTTTGGCAAGGATGAAAGCACCGTCCATGAATGTTCTCATTTCGGGATTCCTGCTCCTTGTTCCCTCTGGGAAGATCAATACCGAGGAGCCCTTTTGCATCTCTTTTTCGGCCTGCGTGATGAACTGTATTCCTGAACGCTTGCTCTGCCGGTCGATGCGGATACAATTGGTTAGCGATAGTACCATCCCGACAAAAGGCAACTTGAAATTTTCAGCTTTGCTTACCCATTTGAAAGGTCGGCGCAGCTTATACAGAGCAAGGATATCGACCAGGGACCTGTGATTGGCAACAAGCACAACCGGCCGGTTCCAGGGAATCTTCTTCCTTCCATCCAGGGTGAGTCTCCAGAAAATCACCAGCGACTGGTAGTGCCAGGCCCAGAAGGTTCCCATCATATGAGCTGCCAGTCGCTTCCGGTCCCACCAGAATGTGAGCAGCCATACCAGGAGAAAAAATGGAGTGATGATCACGGAAGTAATGAGCATGGTGAGCCAGGCAAGGATGGAGTATGTTTTGAGGAATATTCTTTTCATTTGCGACAAAGATATGGAAATTTGGACAGTCGAGAGTCGAGAGTAAAGGGGTGAGGGTGCAGTCTGAAGTTACAAGGTTGGGTAAAAGTTGGCGGGGTGGAGGAAACTTTTTCTATATTTACCCTGATGACCCGTGAAAAGGAGCTGCATACTGCAGGAAAGATTGATAAGACCTCGTTTGAGGCCCTGTTCAGGAAGTTTTTTCCTGCCCTGATGGCCTTTTCCAGGAAGTTTCTTCCCGATGAGGATGATGCCAGGGAGGTGGTCCATTCAGTGTTCATCAACCTATGGGAGCGCAGGGATACACTGGATACATCAGGATCACTTAAATCATACCTGTTTACTTCGGTCCACAACAGGTGCCTGAATACAATTCGTGACAGGAAAAAATTCAGCGATGCTGAGGTCCCCGAATCGGAATCAGACATTGATGTGCAGGCACAGCTGGAATCAATGGAGCTGGAGGAGAAGATCGGGGAGGCGATCGCTTCCCTGCCTGAAAAGTGCCGTGAGATCTTTGAGATGAACCGTTTCCAGGGGCTGAAATATGCTGAGATCGCTGAAAAGCTCGGGTTGTCTGTAAAAACGGTTGAAAACCAGATGTCCAAAGCGCTGAAGATCATGAGGGAGAAACTGGCGCATTATCTCACAATTGTCATCTGGATCTTATGGAACGGATTGAATTAAATAACAGGCCATAGGGGTAAAGCCGTTCCCGCGTGTGTAAGAAGTGAATGCCATGAAAAACGAAGCATTACATAGTCAGTTCGGAGCAAAGATCGCCAGCTATCTTTCGGGCGAAATGAATCCCGGTGAGCGGGTAAGCTTTGAGCAGGAAATTGCTGCTGATGCGGAGAAAGGGGAACTGTTTTCCGAATATTCAAAGATTTGGAAGGGGGTTGATCAGCTTGCTGAGCAGTCAGGTTACAACGTGGATGAAGAGTGGGGGATCCTCAGCGAAAAGATGGACTTTTCCGGGAAGAGAGGGTTGCCTGGAAATACTCGTAAGCTCCGTGCTTTTGTTTTCCGGGCAGCAGCAGTATTGCTGATCGGAATTGCAGGGGTTGCCGGATGGGTTGTGGTGCGGAATATGAATGCATACGAGGCATTGGCTGTGGAGGAAGGATCGGAAACTTTTGAACTGTCAGATGGGAGTGTGATCACCATGAATGCTGGTACTACCCTGAAGTACGATACCAGGGAGAATTCAGGGGAGCGCAGGGTCATCCTCAGCGGGGAGGCCTTTTTTGAGATCGCAAGGGATACGGCAAGACCTTTTGTCGTCGAGGCAGGTTCAGCTGTGATCGAAGTTCTGGGCACAAGTTTCAATGTAAATGCCTACAGGGAAAATGAGACAGTTGAGGTCACTGTCCATTCCGGGCTGGTCTCTATGGCTGCCAGGAGCAAGACTGGAAAACAGATCTTACTGAACCCGGGGAATGCAGGTGTACTGTATAAAACGGGTAAGCAACTCGACATTGTGAGCACCGCAGATCCAAACGATATCGCCTGGAAGACGCGGGAAATGGTCTTTTCCGGCACACCACTCGGAGAGGTGATAAGTGTGGTCAATCACGTCTATCGCTCAAATATCGTCATCCCTGACCCGTCTCTCATGAATTGTACAATCACCGTTTCCTTCAGGGACCAGGAGCTTGGAGCGGTACTGGAGGTGATCACCAGCACCCTCGACCTGTCGCTGTCACGGGAGGAGGGTCAGCTTATTCTCACAGGCGAGGGTTGTAAATAGCTTTACTGATCAGAATGTGGCTGTGATGAAAAACCGGGAGAGATGAAACCGAAACAAAACCATATGTTTTGCTGCATCGTGATCATGCTGATCATGGCCTTTCCGGGATTTGCCCAGCCAGGCGGGATCACCCTCCATACCGATGATGTTCCGGTCAGGGAGGTGTTTGACAGGATCGAGCAGCAGGCAGGTCTCAGTTTTTCATACAGCACCCGGCTGATCGATGATGAAATGCCGGTTTCGGTACACGTTGACAATGTTTCCCTCGAGGAAGCGGTTCATGCAGTCCTGTCAGATGTACCTGTAAGAGTGATGATCATTGAAAAACAGATCGTACTGAAGCGGGAGCGGCGTCAGATCCTATCCACTCGTCCGTTTACCGATCCAGTTCGTACAGAGAGCAATGCTTATACAGTAAATGGCTATGTACGAGATGTTGCCACCGGGGAGGTGTTGATTGGCGCCACGGTAGCATTGCCGGATGGCAGTACCGGCACCATCACCAACAATTATGGCTTCTTTTCGCTTACATTCCATCAACCACACGATTCATTGTCCTGCAGCTATATTGGTTATGGAAGTCAGACCACCGTGCTGACAGGAGGGGAGCAGGCAATCCGGTTCCGGCTCAGGGAGCGCCGGCAGCAGCTCATTGAAGTGGTTATTTATGCTGAAGATGAAATCGAGACCATCAAGACGTCAAGAAGCTCCGAGCAAAAGCTCAGGACTTCATCGATCAGGAAAATGCCTGCGCTATTCGGGGAGAAAGATGTGATCAAATCGCTCGCTGCCGTTCCCGGGATCAAATTTTTCGGTGATGGCTCCACCATTTTTTATGTACGGGGAGGGAGCCGGGATCAGAACATGGTGACCATCGACGAAGCTCCTGTATACAATCCCACGCATATGATGGGGTTCTTCTCGACGATCGTCCCGGATGCGGTAAAGGACATCAAGGTATACAAGGGAGACTTCCCCGCAAATTACGGCGGCAGGTTGTCATCCCTGATCGATATCCGCACCAAGGACGGCAACATGCAGCAATTCGGAATGGATGGCAGTTTTGGACTTCTCTCGGCCAGGCTCACCGCGGAAGGCCCGGTCTGGAAAGACCATATCTCCTATTTTCTGTCCGGAAGGAGGTCCTATTTCCTGAAACCACTTCAGTCGGCCAATGAAAATCTCCGTGACCTTCATTTTGCGGATCTTCATTTTAAACTAAATTACCGCATCAACAAGAAAAACCGGATATTCTTCAGCCTTTACAACAGCGAGGACAATTTTGAGACCTATACAGGGGTCTCCGGTATTGCGGGGATCAACTGGAAGAATGCTACTTCCACATTGCGTTGGAATCATCTTTTTTCAGACCGGCTTTTTTCCAATACCACCCTGTATGCCAGCAGTTATGATTATTACCTGAATACCAACCTTCAGGGAGGGGATTACTGGAAGTCACACATTGATAATTTCAGTCTTAAAAGTGATTTCACATGGTACATCTCTCCATCCAACACCCTGAGGTTTGGTGTGCGCATCGCACAGCATTTCATGAACCCGGGGAACTATTACCAGGACCACAGGATCGTGCCCCTTCTATCCACTCGCTCTGCCAATGAGAACAGTCTATACATCAGTGACCAGGTCTTGCTCTCAGAGGATGTCTCACTGAGGATGGGTCTCAGGGTCACTGCATGGAACAATATCGGTGAAGCGATTGAGTACAACTTCGATGGCAACCGGATCGATTCGACCCACTATGGGGCGGGTCAGTTATATCATACATATGTTACCGGGGATCCGAGGCTCAGCCTGGTATGGAAGGTGAACAGCAGTGACCTTGTCAAATTCAGCTACAGCCGGACCAGTCAGTTTGAACATCTGATCACCAATTCGATCAGCCCCTTCTCCACCCTTGAGGTGTGGCTCCCCAGCGGACCACAGATCAAACCGCAGCGGGCCGACCAGGTTACGGCGGGGTATACCTTTCATCCGGGCAATGCTGATTTGAAAGCCGAAGCGGAGATCTACTATAAACGAATGAGGAACCAGATCGATTACCGTGATCATGCAAGCCTGGTATTGAATCCATTTATTGAAAATGAGTTGCGGTTTGGGAGCGGAAAAGCCTATGGCATTGAGACCATGATCTCAAAGCGAAAAGGTCGCCTGAATGGCTGGCTGTCCTATACCTGGTCAAGATCAATCTTGGACGTTCCCGGCATCAACCAGGGGGAAGCATATCCATCGTATGGCGACCGGCCCCATGACCTGAGTTTTTTTCTCTCCTACCAGCTTGGCAGGCAGGTTGAGGTATCGGCGAATTTTATTTACATGACCGGTTCACCCTTTACCGCTCCGACGGCATTTTACTATCACGACAATATCCAGGTACCGATCTATTCCAGCAGGAACAACGACAGGCTGCCCGATTATCATCGCCTGGATGTGGCCCTCAACTGGGATCTCAGGCGAAAGGAGGGACGGTTCGACCACGAATTAATCTTTTCGATCTACAACCTCTATGGCCGGAAGAACCCGGTGGCAATCCATTTCAACAAGATCGAGAACAGGTTTGGTCAGCTCGTCACCCCCTACAATTTTTATTTGCCCCCGGAGCTGACACCGACGCAGTTATATATCTACAGTGTCATTCCGACAGTCAGTTATCATTTTAGTTTTTAGCATGAAAGGAATAGATACATATCACAAAAATCTGCCCGGAAACACCGGGATCGCCCTGATGCTGTTTGTTCTGGCGGTTTTCAGTCTGCAATCATGCCAGGAGAGGATCGACTGGGAACTGGAGATGGAGAATGAGCTGAGGCTCGTCGTGGATGGAAAGATCACCAACGAAAGTGGGCCCCACGAAGTGATGCTTTCGTTGCCGGTATTTGAGATCAACGGAACGCCCAGGCCTGTTACCGGGGCGACGGTGTTTATCTACGACGGGGACAGCACCTACCTTCTTTCCGAGGACACAGAAGTTCCCGGAAGGTACCTTACAAACGGAGATTTGCGGGGGGTGGTCAATAGAATCTATTCCCTGGAGGTACGGGTGGACACCTTTGAATTCAGGGCTGCTGCAAGGATGGTGGGCGCAACACCGATCAGTTACCCGGGCTACCAAAAGGTGAGCAGCAACCCTCTGCTTTATGAGGCCATTTTCCAGGGAAGTGATGCCCCTTCGAAAGTGACCCTGGAGATGGACTGGTCGCACCTGCCCGGCTATGACACCCTGCCGGCCGAGCGCAGCCATGCAATACTATACGGCTATTATTTTGACCTGTTCGATGTTGATGTCAACCAGCTCTTTTCACCACCCCAGGATCGCGTATTTTTCCCACCGGGCACAAACGTGGTCATTACCAAGGAATCGTTATCGCCAGGTTATGCTGAATATTTGCGCGGGCTGTTGTCGGAGACTGCATGGAACGGCGGACTCTTCGATGTAAAACCCGGCGATCCGTTCACAAATCTTTCGGAAGGCGCCATCGGCTATTTTGCCGCAACTACTATTTTGCGCGACACCATCACCTTTCAGCCCTAGAGAACTTTCTTATATATACAGTCTGAGGCTCTCCAAACCCGGGTGTTTTCGTGCACCTCCTCCTGTCATTTTTCCAGGTCTATATTATTCTGTTTTTCTGAATCCATTGCTGGTTCATCAAGTGAAATTTTCACTTTTCATTTATGGAGCCATGTTTATACTTGCTTTTTATATCCGTATAACGTTCATGTTAACAAGCAATTACAAAAAGCAATGAAAAAATTTCACAAATAACGTAGGGGTATACCGGGGGTACCTGTGTGCTACTAATGAGAACGACAAAAACGAAAACAAAAAATCAATAACCAAAATTTAGAAATCATGAAAAAGTTAAATTTATTTTCAATCGTAGTTTTTTTTGTGAGTGCACTCTTTTTTACAGCATGTGACACTGATCCCATTGGAGGTGGTGAGACCGATACCATTCTTCCGGAAAAATTCTCTGTGGACATTCCCGATGCAATTTCGCAGGATGTTTCAGCCCGAAAAAGTGTAGCTGTGGATACCATGAACGGAAACGAGGTTTACAGTCATCTCACCTTTTTCATCAGGGTGGGTGAGTCGGCTGCGGAGATCGTTGAATCGATCATCTGGTCGATCCGGGTGTATGACATTGACCGGATCAAGACCCTCTCGTTTGTTAGTGAAGAGGATGGCAGGATCAAGAACGTTGTTGTAGTGGAGGCACCGGAATTTGACGGACGTACCTGGGATTATGGCCTGACGCTTACCGATGCTGATTCGGAGGGCAATGAGGACGGCGGAAAAGGCATGCAGATCTTCTGGAACGGTCAACCGCGGGCAGGGATCGCGATTCTGAAGCCTTACAATATCAATCGCAGGGATGATGCACAGCTTGGAGAGGCCATGTTCAGACTGGATTACAGCGAGGAGGGTGAATTTGGTTACGATGCACATATGATCGTTGCCATTGCTGATCTTCCCGGAATTGAACCGTTGCTGGAGCCTTTTGCCATGAATGCCATGAAAATGTTTGTCGGTAAAAAAGGCGGTATCGTGGATGTTTACGGAAATTCGAGCCATCCCAATGCAAAACTGCTTACCACCACCACCGGGTACAACTGGGCATTTGTTGCCAGTGCTGAAGTGGGCAGGGATGTTGCGGCTGCTGAGGTCGGACTACCGCTCAGTACTTTGGATGCAACAGGCAGGGAAGTGCTGCTGGGTAAATATTCCATCAAGAATGTCTTTACCAATGAGGTACTGACGGTATGGCCCAATGCGAACCAGGAGTTGATCGATGCGTGGCTGACGAACACCGAGGCACCTGGGTATTTCAACGGCAGTGGATTTGTACAGGGTGGTACAATGCCGGGAGAGGAATACGAAGAGGTTGCAAGCAGGCTTCCCGGCTTGTCACCATACAATCCGAAGTCGATTGCAGAACTTGAGATTGCATTTAACGAATAGGACCAGCTTTGTTCAACATGCAGAATGGTCTGCAAAAGGGGTGCACCTTCGGGGTGCATCCCTTTTTTACATCCAGATGACCTTAAAGTCGGAGAGCATCTGTTCAACGGTCTCAGTGGAGTCGCCGTGGGCAATGCCCAGCATGAAACCACCGCCCGAACCATTCAGCTTAAGATAGTAGGCATTGCTGACCTGTCCGTTGATCCATGCGTCCTCCATCTGTTCGGGGATCATTTTCCTGAAATGGTTCCACTGGAGATCGGAGATCGCCCTGAAGATGAGTGCAGGGTCGGTGCCCGGACTTCCGGTAACTGCCTGGATAAATTTACTGATCAGCGGGAAGTAATCTTCGTGGATTATCTTACTGAATTCCGGGTCATTCAGTTGATGGAGGTAATGGCCGACCAGTGGTCCGGTGTCAAATACAGCTCCGGAGTCGACGAGGAAGAAACGGTATCCCTGGCCCGGGTCGAGCGAATCGGTCTCCACCTGCCGGATGGTATCGCCAGGCATGAAATGCAGCGCCTGTCCGGTGTAGCATGTCATGGCATCCACACCCGAGCTTTTCCCGTGGAAGCAGGATTCAAGCGTGGCAAGATCGCGTTTCTGTTGTTGCATGGAGAGCTTCTCCCCGCTGCTGAAGAACTGGTCATAGATCAGGGCTGATACGGCACCTGAACTCCCGATTCCGTAGCCTTCCGGGATATCAGATTCGATATAATATCCTTTTTTGAGCAATCCTTCGATCGCTTCCGTATCTGGTGTTGCGTAGAAGCTGTTCCTGGGGAGTGCATTGATATAGGTCACAAGGTTTCTGATACTGTTCACAGAAGCTGTTATTTCCTCATTGCCGGGAGACCTCTTTTCAGTAGTGCTGGTCAGTTTTGCACTGAAAATTTTCAAAGGGACAGTGAGTGCTTCGCTTCCGGAGATCACCCCATATTCCCCTGCGAGCATCAGCTTGGCATAATATTTCTTTTCCAGGTTCATAATTTTCTCGGGCCCATCCCCATCCCGTCGTGAATGATTGTTTTCTCTTCACACAATTCTTCCAGGTCTGACGCTATAAAATTGGTAATGGCTGCTTCCTGCTGACCGGGATAAATGATATGCACATTTGCTCCGGCATCCAGTGTAAATCCGATGGCCAGACCGGTTTGGGCCCTGAATTTCCGGATCCTGCTGATCGCCTCCAGGGTGCCTGGTTTCATCAGCAGGTACCCGGGGGAGCTGGTCATCATCATGGCATGCAATGAAAGAGCTTCATTTTCCATGATATCGATAAACTGACCCAGGTCGCCATTGCGCATGACATTGCACAGGCGTTGCATGTTCTCTTCGGCAGCTTCAAAGCGCAGTTTGGCATAGGGATTAGACCTCATCAGGTCATGACCAAGCGAGCTGGAGACCTCTTTTTCTCCTGTGGTGATGATCAGGATGCTGTCTTTGAGTCCAAAAAAATCGGGATGCAGCTCCGGAAGGGGGATGGCATATTCATCGGAGGAGTCGCCGCAGCTGGCGGTTATGCCCCATTCGGCCATTCGGCCGTATATCGAACGGGAGGCACTTCCTGATCCGAGCCTGGCGAAGAAGGATGCTTTCTGTTCAAATTCGATGGCGGGATCTTTTCCAAACATCTGTTCATCAATTTCGCAAAGGCAGGCTGCGAGTGCGCTCATGGCAGAAGCACTCGATGCAATTCCGGAGGAGTGCGGAAAGGTGTTTTCAGAGCGGATCGTAAATTTTGTGTGACTGATCCATGGCATAAATCCGGAGAGGCCGGTGAGGTACTTTTCGATCCTCCTGGCAAAGCCCTGGTGCGCGGCACCATGAAATTCAAAATCCACCCCGGGCTTTTTTCGCTTTTCCGAAAAATCAAAATCGATCATTGTGCGTGTTACCGATTCACGTAGCGTCATGCTGAGAGAAGCATTGGCAGGCACCTGGCCAGGATACTTACCCCAGTATTTCACAATGGCGATGTTGGAAGGACTTTCCCAGCCCACATGGCCCTGGGTGACTGCAGGTTTACCATCGAGGTGTTGCGAGGCTGACTGTCGTAATTTTTTTTCGAAAGTTTTCATTGTCAATTGATCAGTTCATTAAATGCAAACCATTGATCGATCCCTTTTGCCTCCAGGTAATCGGATAGCTTTTTTTCGGACCAGTCGGTTACCAGCAATACAAAATCCCCTCCCCATGCGCCAAGGGATTTGGCGTATCCATCCAGGTCGGGGAAGATCGTTTCACCGACTGGCGGCATGTTCAGGATCTCTGCAAGTCGCTGTTCATGTTCAGTGATCACTTCCCCAAATTCATTGGTGTCGGTCGCCTTTAAAAATGAACATGTGAGTTGGGAGAAGCGGTCAATATCTGCCTGGTCGGGTTTGTAGCGTTCGAGAAACGCAGCGACACTTTGTGCGGAATCCTGTTTATGGCCGAGGTAGACGAGCCACATTTGGTCCGCAAATGGGGGGTTGAAATCGACTGGTTCTGAAACGGGCATCTCATTGATCACCTGGTAGAGCAGGGCCGTTTCCGATCCTGCACATGCGACATCATAGCCCGATCCTTTCGAGATCCTGAAGTGAAGTTGCATCGGATCGATCTCCGCCCATTGCGCCATCAAAGAGGTGAGTGTTGAGGAACTTCCAAATCCGAAGGCGGGATCGAATTCAAGTTCGGTTACCACGTCATTCTCTTCCAGCTCTTTTTTGAAGCCGGGATGGATTTCCAATAGCTTTTGCAGCATGAATACAAGGGTTTCCGAACGGGCCTGGCTCATGGTATTGATGATACTCAAACCGGGCAGCTTCAGGGTGGTTTCAAACCAGGTGACAGGTCCGTACCTGGCTTCCCACCTGAGGCAGTCTTCAGTCTCTTTTGGACGGAGCGTCAGCGACTGGCCCTTCTTCAAAGGCACAGCGAGTGCTTTGGCTCCATGAAGGATCATGAATTCCGACGTAAAAAGCAGTTTCCCATTTGCATAGAAGTGGTTCTCCATTTTCTTACGGTTGTTCGGAGATGAATGTCTTCACAGCACTATAGCTAACGGTCCTCTTTTTGAAAAATGTGAGTGCAGCTGATTTCTGTTTTTCGGTTGCATCCAGCTGCCTGAGGATATTTGCCAGGTGCATTTTCATATGGCCTTCCTGTATTCCACCGGTGATCATTGATCTGACTGCACTAAAGTTATTTGCCAGTCCGGCTGCTGCCACGATCATCATGAGCTCTTCCGCGGATGGATCACCCAGGAGTTTCAGGCTGGTACGGGCCATTGGATGTCCCGAGGTAAGTCCTCCCACCGTCCCGATGGCCAGGGGTATTTTTAATTCAAACCTGAACTTTCCATTTCGAACCTTTGCATATGAGAGGCTCCTGTAGACTCCGTCCCTTGCTGCATATGCATGACCACATGCTTCAACAGCACGAAAATCATTTCCCGTGGCAATGATGACACTGTCCAATCCATTGAAGATTCCCTTGTTGTGTGTGACGGCCCGATGGGTGTCCTGCCTGGCCACTTCAACTGCCCGCACAAATCGTTGTGCAAAGGCTTCGTCTGAATAGGATGCATCAAATCCACCCAGGTGGCTGGTTTCTGTTTCCAGCCACACTTTCACAATACAATCGGGCGTATAATTTGAGAGGATGGCCATGCTGATTTCCAACTCTCCCTCCAGGTTGTTCTGACCGACCTGTTCCTGTGCCAGGCGTTTCCATTCTTTCGCCAGCTTTTCCAGCACCGTGTTTATGAAATTGGCCCCCATGGCATCAGCAGTCCGAAATTCGGTGTGTAGCTGGTAATAGTGATCAAGGTTTTCGGTTTGGTTGATCAACTGGAGATTGATCAGCCCGCCACCTCTTTTTCGCATCGATTCGGTCTCTGAGCTGACAGAGTTTTGCAGCGTGGTCAGCGAGCGTTTGAATATATCCTGAATGGCACGCGGGTCTCCGGTCCAGAAAAAATGGACCTGGCCCACCTTGACAGTATCCTCCACTTCTGCGTGGAATCCACCGTGGGCCGACCAGAATTTTGCGGCGTGGGATGCAGCGGCAACGACCGAGCTCTCTTCGATGGCCATCGGAAGGACATACCATTTGCCATTGACCAGGAAATTCGGGGCAAGACCGAAGGGTATAAAGAAGTTTGAGATTGTATTTTCACTGAATTCTGTGTAGGTCTGTTGTGTTTTTTCATCCGGATGCAGGTGCTGTTCGAGATTTTTCACATCCCCGGGTGAAAGATCATGAACCTCTTTCAGCCACCGGACCTTTTCGCTGGCAGACATCTTAGAAAAACCTGATATTGCCTTCTGCTGCGCCATTCAGACCTATTTTACAGTAAGATATGCAGTTGCCATTTCGAGTCCGTTTACCTGTCCCTCCACATATTTCCGGAGTTGATCATAGTCTTCCCTGGCATACTTGAGAAAGGTGGAGGCCATTCCATAGATGGCAGGCATAGATGATTTCTTTAAAAGGTAATATCCATCCAGGAAGTGCTTGATGCCACCTGAGATGATCAATTCTTTGCAGACCGGTTCTTTCCTGTCCACGATCTGGTTGATGTGCTGCAGCATGGAGAAGGCATCCTCCCCGATGTATGAGAGGGGTTCCATGAGTGCTGCATCGGCGTTTTCATCCCTTAGCAGTTCCACCCGAGCAAAATTAGTGCCTCCGAAAGCGGCAAATTCAATTGCCTGGAGGGGAAGCTGAAGAAGTTGTTCCAGGCTTTCCGGGCCCATTCCCTGTCCGACCTCTTTTACGATCAGGGGCAGCCTGAAGCCATCCATGAATCTTTTAATTGTCTCGATGGGAGGATATTTGAGCACATCACCTTCAGGCTGAAACCACTCCTGCATCGGGTTTACATGGATGATCAGACCGTTGGCCTCGAGTTTTTTTACCAGCTCTTCGGCTCGTGCGACCTGGTCATTGAGCAATAGTTCCTCGATCTGGGCGATCCCGAGGTTTGCCCAAAAGGGTTGGTCGGGACCGATCACGGGACGCATGTTGAAATCATCGAAATAGGTGTTGTCATCGAGGATGATACGGCAGGAACCGAGTCCCATGCCCATGCCAAATTCATTGCATGCACGTGCAAGGTTCCGGTTGATCTTTCCGGCCAGCTTGGTTCCGCCGGTCATGCTGCTGACCCATAGCGGGATACGTTGCTCTTTTCCAAGTATAGAGATGGGCTTCAGGTTACCTGAGGGATGGGCAGCGACCATGGGTTCATAATGGAACCTGTTGTCCAGGTCCGGCATTCCCGTCTGCGACTTAAATGCAAGGTCAATATGGTCTTTTTTCCTGGTTTCCAGTGATTCCATGATAATCGTTTTTTACCTGATTCCAAGATGCCTTGAGATAACCAGTCGGAGGATCTCAGAAGTTCCTTCCCCGATTTCAAGTATCCGCTGGTCGCGGTAAAATCTTTCGATCGCGTTATCCTTCATCAGTCCGTGTGCACCATGTATCTGAAGTGATTCATTTGCGATCTCCCTGGCGATCTCCGAAGTGTATAATTTTGCCATTGCAGCCTCTTTTCCGAATGGCTGATGATTGTCTTTCAACCAGCACGCTTTATAAAGCAGGTTACGGGCGAGTTCAATCTTCGTGGCCATGTCTGCAAGTTTAAAGGAATTCACCTGGAAGCTCCGGATCGGTTTTCCGAACTGCACCCTTTTTTCGGCATATTCCATGGCCATTTCGTATGCGCCCTGTGCAAGTCCCAGTCCCATGGCAGCGATAGACAATCGTCCCCCATCCAGCGTTGCAAGCATGATCTTTGATCCCTTGCCACGTTCACCCAGGATATATGCCTCCGGGACCTTGACGTCATTGAAGAAGATCCGGCCAGTATCTGCTCCGCGCCACATCATTTTTGACCTGATCGGTTCACAGCTGTATCCGTTGCTATCCCTGGGAACAAGGATCACAGACAGTTCTTTCATTCCGTTTGGGCGTTGTCCCGTCACAGCCTGAACAGTAACTCCTCCAGCCATATCAGAGGCAGCGTTTGTTATGTAGATCTTTTTCCCGTTGATCAGCCACTGTCCGTTTTTAAGTTCAGCGGTGGTCTCCGTATTGTTGGAATCTGATCCGGCCTCAGGTTCAGTCAGACCGAAGGCCCACAATTTCTTTTCAGATGTAAGCATCGGCAGAAATTCTTTTTTCTGGGCTTCGGTACCATAATTCAGGATAGGAGCCTGGCCAAGTGAATTATGGGCAGCCACAGTTGCAGCCTGTGACCCGTCCACCCTGGCAATTTCTTCCACGGCAATGATATAGGAAAGCGTGTCCATTCCTTCTCCGCCATACCCTTTCGGTGTAACAAGACTGAGAAAACCCTCATCGAACATCTTGTTTGTAAGTTCATTCGAGAATTCGGATTTTTCATCCAGCTCCGCAGCCACAGGTTTGATCTCTCCTTCTGCGAATGCTCTCACCCGCTCCCTGTATGCTTCATGCTCTTTTGATAATAGGGGATCCATTCAATAATCAATTTAACTTCATTAATAATTCGTTTGCTTCAACCAGGTCTCCTACGCCTGTAAATAACTCGCTGACCTCAGCATCCCTGGGAGTGATGATCCTGTTTTCCATTTTCATGGATTCAATGACCATCAGCGTATCTCCTGCTTTCACAGTATCAGATTCCCGGACATTGATCTTCACTACTTTTCCATTCAACGGGGCAAAGATCTCGGCAATATCTTCATCCGAAACAGATTGAGCGGTATTTCCGGAGTATCTTTCATCGGGTATATCCATTCTTTTGGCATGGAATGAAAACTGTTCCACTTCCAGGATGATATCAGCACCATCCACATCTGCCCAGGATATGTATTGTTGACTATTCACCATCAATTTAAAGAAATTATCGGAATGATCAAGCAGTCTGACATTTACTTTGCGTTCATCGAACCTAATCTCCAGTTCTTTGCCCCCCGAATTGATCTCAAAAGGTATCCGGTGTGTTGTTCCGCCATATTGCAATTGTATGTCTGGTTTCTGCCGCCAGTACCCGATCGTTTCCCAGGTATTTTTTTTCGCGTCTTCCCTGTAGTCATGGAATACCGCAGCAGTGACGAAGATGGTCAGGATCAATTGAGGATCAGGCCTTTCCCTGAACCCTTCCAGCATTTCAAGAAACTGCCCGATCTCCTGGTCGATCAGTCTTGTATGGATCCTGTTTTCATTCATATGATCAGAAAGCAACAGGGTTACCAGGAAATCCCGGTTGGTCCTTACACCTGAAAGGTGAAAATTCCGAAGTCCGCTGATAAGCTGACGTATCGCGTCTTTCCTGTCGATTCCGGAACTGATGATCTTTGTGATCAGGGGGTCGTAAAATGGGGAAATGATATTTCCCGCCTCGTATCCTTCATCCATTCTCACCCGTACGTTCCCTTTGTGGATCTTCCTGATCTTTCCTGTTGCCGGCATAAATTCATTTGCAGGGTCTTCAGCGTAAAGCCTTGCTTCAATGGCATGGCCAGTGATTTTTACCTGCTCCTGTTCAAAGCTGAGCTTTTCCCCTGCAGCAATACGCAACTGTTCCTTTACAATATCAATACCCGTGATCATTTCCGTAACCGGATGTTCTACCTGTATCCGGGTATTCATTTCGATGAAGTAGAAATTTTCCTTCTCATCCATCAGGAATTCGATCGTTCCTGCATTGGTGTAACCAATCCCGCGCACCAGGTCGACAGCGCTGCTTGTCATCTTATCTCTTGTCTCAGATGACAAAGAGGGGGATGGGGCCTCCTCAATAATTTTCTGGTACCTGCGCTGGAGGCTGCATTCCCGTTCATACAGGTGAACTGCATTTCCATGGTGATCGGCGATCACCTGGACTTCAATGTGCCTGGCCTGTTCGATATATCTCTCGACATACAGTTCATCAGATCCAAAATAATTATTGGCTTCCCGGGTAGCATTTTCAATGGCATCTACCAGTTCTCCCGCATTTCTTACGACATGCATTCCCTTGCCTCCTCCTCCGGCCGCAGGTTTTATCAGCAGCGGAAACTGTATATCTGCCACATGTCCAAGAATGTCATTCTTTGAACCTGTCAGCCCCTCGATCACCGGTACGCCATATCGAATTGCCGTTTCCCGTGCATTGGCTTTATTCCCCATCAGGTCGATCACTTCCGGTTCCGGCCCGATAAATATGATTCCCCGCTTCTTGCATAGTGCTGCAAAAGAGGAATTCTCGGCAAGGAAACCATAGCCGGGATGAATGGCTGAAGCACCTGATCTTTCAGCAATCTCAACGATTTGTTCCTGGTGCAGATAGGTTTCCATCAGGGTTCCTGATCCGAGGGCCCATGATTCATCAGCTTCCCTGACATAGGGCAGGTCACGGTCTGCCTCCGAATAGACGGCAACCGCTTTCATTCCGGCTGACCGGATCGCCCGGATGATACGGGAAGCTATCTCTCCCCGGTTTGCTACCAGCACTTTATGGAACCTTACCTCATTCATCTGTCCAGTTCGGTTTTCGTTTTTCAAAAAATGAATGAATGCCTTCCTGGGCCTCTTCGGAGCCCCTGAATGAAGCGATCAGGTCGGCTGTGGATGCCACCATGTCGTCGGGATTTCCTTCCAGCCCCCCATTATGGAACAGCTTTTTGATCCCCTGCATTGCCGCAGGACTGTTCATTTTCAGTAGATCTGTCAGCTCAACTGCCCTGTTTTTCAACCTGTTCGATTCAACGACCTCCGTTACCAGTCCTTTTCTTGCCGCCTCATCGGCGGGAATTGACTTCCCGGTCAACATCCACTCATATGCGGTTTGCAGACCTGTTTTCCGAACGATATAGGGTGCGATGGTTGCGGGGATCAATCCGATCTTGACTTCAGAAAAAGCAAAGGTACTCTGACCTGATGCAAAGGAGAAATCGGAAGCAGCCACGAGTCCGTTTGCTCCACCCAGCGCCTTGCCGTTGACCAGGGCGATGGTGATCTTTTCACTTTTGTAAACAAGATTGAAGAGCAGGGCGAGTTCACGACTTTCAGCCCGCAGTTCTTCAGCAGACTGGTGAAGTCCCTCTTTCATCCATTTGAGGTCCGCACCTGCACTGAAATTCTCTCCATTTGCTGAAAAGACAATAAATCTGACCCGGTCATCTTCATTGAAGGAGCCCACTGCGTCGGCGATCTCACGTATCATTTCAATGTTGAACGCATTGTGCACCTCAGGACGGTCCAGTACAATGTGACCGGTCATCGATTCCACAAAATCATTGATATAGGTTCGGTTCTGTCTCATTACATTCTGTATACACCATGTTGTGGTTTGCTGAATTTCCGGTTCAGGGTCATGGAGATTGAAAGGGCCAGTATCTTCCTGGTCTCTGCAGGCTCGATTATCCCGTCATCCCAAATCCTGGATGAGCTGTAATATGCTGAGCCTTCCCGTTCATATTTCTCCAGGATTGGTTTGCGGATCGCGTCCCTCTCTTCAACTGTTAATATCTTTCCTTTTGCTTCCAGCTGGTCCTCCCTGATGGTTGCCATCACATCAGCGGCCTGTTCTCCTCCCATAACCGAGATACGCGCATCTGGCCACATAAAGAGCAGGTTCGGATCATAGGCCCTGCCAGACATTGCATAGTTGCCTGCCCCGAATGATCCACCCACAATCACCGTGATCCTGGGAACCCTGGAATTTGCCACCGCATGGACCATCTTAGCTCCATCTTTGGCAATTCCGCCTTGTTCATATTTTTTTCCGACCATAAACCCTGCAATATTTTGCAGGAAGATGATTGGAATACCGCGGAAATCGCAGAGTTCGACAAAATGTGTCCCTTTCAGGGAAGATTCTGAAAACAGAACACCGTTGTTGGCAATGATCCCCACCGGGTACCCCATGATATGTGCAAATCCGGTAACAAGTGTCGTCCCATAATTTTTTTTAAATTCTGAAAATTCACTCCCGTCCACCAGCCGGGCAATGATCTCCCTTGCATCATAAGGTTCTCTTGGAGATACCGGAATGATGCCAATAAGGTCAGCCGGATCGTAAAGGGGTTCACGTATCTTTTTCAGGTCCAGTTTCTGACGCGCAGGTGACTGTATGGTTTCAAATATATTCCGGCAGATCAGCAGTGCATCCCTGTCATCTTCGGCCAGGTGGTCGGCTACACCCGACATGGAGGTATGTACTTTCCCACCACCAAGTTCTTCGGCAGAAACGGTCTCCCCGGTGGCCGCTTTTACCAGCGGTGGCCCTCCAAGGAAAATGGTCCCCTGGTCCCTGACAATAATTGTCTCATCACTCATTGCCGGCACATAGGCGCCACCCGCGGTACAGGAACCCATGACAATTGCGACCTGGGGAATTCCGTTGGCAGAAAGCTGCGCCTGGTTATAAAATATCTTTCCAAAATCATCCTTGTCGGGAAAAACATCTGCCTGGTTGGGAAGGAATACACCTCCTGAATCAACAAGGTAGACAGCAGGAAGATGATTTTTCAGTGCGATCTCCTGCGCACGGATATGTTTTTTTATTGTCTCACGCACATAGGTGCCACCTTTTACGGTTGCATCGTTGGCAATGATAATTGTCTCCTTTCCATGGATAAGGCCTATTCCGGTAATGATCCCGGCTGAAGGAAATTCATTGTCGTATTGCCCGTAGGCAGCAAGGGAGGACAATTCCAAAAAGGGTGTGTTGGGATCAAGTAGCAGGTTGATACGGTCACGGGCAAGCAATTTCCCCCGTGAGGTGTGCCTTTCTATTGCCCCGGCAGAACCTCCGGCGGTCACCCTGGTGAGGATCATCCGATAATCTGCAAGCTTTGAGTCATGATACTTTTTCCTTTTCTCAAACTCTTTCGATGCAGTTTTGATATGTGAAACGAGCTGTTGCACTAAAATCATTTTTTACTACTGCAATAACACGATTCGGACGATTTTGTTTAAATTTTACATCAATAAGTCTAAACAAAGCTAAACAGATTAATATACAGATCTACCTCTGCAGGTGCACTGAAAATATTTAATCGCCTGGTTAATTGTCTGCTTTCCGGAATTCTTCATTCGGATCCAGGTGAAGGTACCGGGACAATCTTTTCACCCCTATATAGAAGGGAATGGTATCTATAAGCGCAGAAACCATTTTAAACATATAATTTGAAAGGATCAGGATGATTAATCCGTGGGCCACGGTTTCTCCGGGTTTGATATGTATGGCATCTGAAAAGGAATAGGTAATCAGAATCACTGCTATAGAGTCAACCATCTGGCTGGTGAGGGTTGAACCATTGTTCCTGAGCCACAAGGCCTTTCCCCTGGTGAGTTTTTTCAGCATATGGAATACCTGCACGTCAACGAACTGGGCAGTGAGGTAAGCGATCATCGATGCTGCAGTAGCCATGCCCGTCAGCTTCCTGATATAGAAAAAACTGTAATTGGGATGTGCAATATCGGGAAGGCCATCGGTTCCCAGTTCCGGATGGGGAGGAAGTGCACCTCCGAGCCAGAGAATAAACAGGACCCAGATATTCAGGATCAGTCCGACCCACACCACTGTATTGGCACGTCTTCTTCCGTATAACTCACTTATAAAATCAGTACAGAGAAATGTGATGGGGTAGGGAAGTACCCCTACAAAGACAACGAAGGGGATATGAAGATCTCCGATATTAAATGAGAGGTTGATCTGCCGTGAAAGCCCCAGGATATTGAGCACAGCAAGGGTTCCGAGGAATACCCCGGATAGTATAATGAATACCAGTTCACGCCTGCGGGCAATTTTTTTATCTACCCCTTCATCAGGTCCAAACATTTGTTCAGGTTAAGGTATAGATTCTAAAATTATCATTTTTTTTTACAATAGTACCTACCGGGTATTCAATTCTCCCTGCAGATTGGTGCTACAAACATGACGAAATCATATTTTAAACCTGCTGTTGGTCCTGTTTAGTCAAGAAACGCCGAAGTTTCATCTATAATTAAAACAAACCTCAACGGTGATATGCATGGAAGTACTGATAATTTTGTATTTTGTTCCGTCCAAAACTAACTGCGAACAAATGCCTGTAAGCATTTCCAAGGCACTAAACATTGAAAAGGAAGAGAGGGGGATCGTATATCTCCTGCTCACCCAGTCGGTATTCCTTGGAATCTTTGCAGGAGCGTTGGATGTGGGTGCCAATGCATTGTTCCTGAATGTTTACAGTGCTGAACTGATGCCACGGGCATTTATGATATCAGGTGCGGTGGGCATCGTATTCACTTCGGTTTACACCTATCTGCAAAAGCGTCTTCCCTTTAAGTTGTTTACAGTTCTAAACTTGCTGGTAACGATTTTATTAACGGCAGCTCTCAGGATCGGCTATGGTATGAGTGATGATCCATGGCTTACATTTGCACTGCTTGTATTGATGGGACCTCTGATCATTATCAGCATGCTCGGATTCTGGGGAACGGCGGGACGTTATTTTTCTCTGCGTGAGGGTAAAAGGTTGTTCGGGATCATTGATACAGGGTCGATCGTCGGGATGATCCTTGCCTTTTATGCAGTTCCAGTCCTTGTTCGTTTCGACTTTAACGTATACGATACTTTGCTGATCGGACTTGGAAGTCTTCTTTTTGCACTCGTCTTTCAGCTGGTCGTGTTGAGGAGATTCGAATTTACTGCCAGGCAGACTGATTCCAGGGAGAAGAGCCGGAAGACTGGATTTTTCAGTTTATTCAGGAAACGGTACACTTCCCTGATGGCATTTTTTGTTGTCCTGAGTGTGATCAGTGGATTTTTCATCCATTATTCTTTCATGTGGGCCACCGAGGCGAACTATGACAATAACAGGGAACTCACCAGTTTCCTGGGTGCTTTTTTTGGAACCATGATGATTTTCACAGTGTTCATAAAAAGCACACTGTATGGCTGGTTGATGAAAAATTACGGTCTGCGTATTACCTTGCTGATCTCACCGGCCCTTCTTCTGATTCTCACCGTAATTGCTTCTCTTGTTGGCGGGGTGTTCGGATATGCTGCAGAAGCTGCGAGTTTCACTCTTTTCTTCCTGGTGATTGCCCTGTCTAAGCTTTTTAACAAGTCGTTGAAAGATGCTATTGAAAGCCCATCGATGAAGATCCTTTACCAGTCACTGGATTCAGGGGAGCGATTTGATGTTCAGGCCAGGATCGATGGTGTGGTCAATGAGGTTACTGCTTTTACATCCGGACTGATCATGGCAGGTTTACTGCTGCTTAGTTTTGTAAATGTGATTCACTTCTCATACATCCTCATTGCATTGCTCATCTTGTGGGTGATCCTGGGATATACCCTTTACAAGTCATACAGAAACACTCTGAATGAAACACTTGCCAGTGCCAGGGAATCGAATATCGAACAGGATCAGTCAAAAAAGACAACCACACCTTCGCTTCCCGAGTCGCCAATGTACAGTGAGATCCTCAACCTGGATCCCTATTATTATCATTTCGTCAGCGATGAATTGCTGGAAGAGGTGTTGCGATTTCCCTCACCTGAAATGCAAAAGATGGCGTGGAAGTATATTTCCCGGACATTGTATCCCTGCAGAGAAAAATTGGCCGACGAGGTGTATAATGAGACATCGGATATAGCGCTTCGTCAGATCATTGACCAATACCGGGAACGGTTGAAGCGACCAGGAAAATCCCCTGAAAAAGCATTTGCTTCGGAGAACAAAGAGATGATATTATCAGCTTTGCTTCAGACAGTTGAAGATGGCGATACATCACAGGTTCCGCACATCATTGCAATGCTTCGCGACCGGGACATCGATCTGCGTTCGGCAGCAATCGAAGCAGCTGGGAGGCTAGGGGTAAAGGAGCTTGGCAGTTACCTGGTGGATTATCTTGGTCATCCGCATCTGTACATAGTCTCCTGGTCGGCGTTGGTACGGATCGGTGATGTGGTCCTGGAAAACCTGGAAAATGCATTTCATAAGACCGGTACTGAGACGATCGTTCGATTACGGATCATCCGGGCGATGATCGCCATTGGTGGTAGCAAGGCCAATGAATACCTGTTCAGTAAGATTGATTTCCACCAGCGAGAGATCAGGGAGGCAGTCATTCATGGATTGTATGTCAATGAATTCAAACCCGGGGAGAAAGAGCGAACACTCCTGCACACCATCATCTATGATGTTGCCCTTGCCGGGGCTGGTAATATTGCAGCCGAATATGTAACCAGGGAAAACGATCCTGACAGCAATCTCCACGATGCGATCCTGGAAGAGCAGCGACGGACCGATCACTTATTATTTACTTTGCTGAGCATCACATATGACAGGAGTGCAGTTGAACACGTGCAAAAGAGTATTGAGGATACAGAGAATGAAGGTGCCGGGTTCGCACTTGAATTGCTGAACCTGATCGTTGAGGATGAATTATTTGCATACCTGGAGCCTTATTTTGATGACCTTTCCGTGCCGGAAAAAGTGCGACGTCTTCAGAATGAAATGCCGGTAGAGATCCCTTCATATGAATCTCTTTTGATTGATCTCCTGAACAGGGACGGTCTGTATACAGGAGAGTATCTCAAGCTATGCACCATTGAAGCGATCAGGCTGGATGAAGAAGCGGATGCAGGACGATTTCTTGCAGCACAGGTATTCAATCCTGACAGGATCATAAGCAAATCAGCTGCGGATGTATTGTTATTGAAGGACAAAACCCTATTCGAAGAGGTAAATGGCAGATTTCAGTTGTATCACGGGAAGTTGCCGTTTGATAATCCGGCAATCGGGGATCTTTCCGGAAAAGGCATGATCGGATTCGTGGAGTCATTGCATACCTGGAATGTTTTTGATTCGCTCGACAGGGAGGTATTGTTGAAGTTGGTGAAAGTCCTTCGGCCTGTAGGTGAAAATAATATTCATGATCCGGACAAGGTGTCCCTTATCAGGAATCCAAGTGCCGGTCAAGGGTTGATCCGGCATGGTATTGTGATAAATATCACGGACTATCCTTCGGTTTTGGAACAATTAGATTATCTTGCATCAGAGCCGGAATTCACTCTTTTACAGGCAGAGCGGGAGGAGTTCAGGAGACTGTTATTTGATATTCCTGAATTTCTGGATGTCTGCACAAGCCTGTTCAATGATAAGGAAATCGCAACATTTATTAAAACCTAAGTAACCAGATAATACATTGGCAAAGCGTACCACGATATTCAATCAGCTGATCCTGAATGTAGTCATCCCTGCAATACTTGCCCTGCTGGCCCTTGGCGTGATCAATGTTCAGCAGACATGGAGCATCCTTGAGGAATCCAGCGAGAACAAAAGTCGGATCATCAGCCAGGAGATCAGGCAGATCCATGAGATGCAGGATATGGCAATGCGTATCCTTGAAAGGCAGATTGAGCCTGCGCTCAAAGCTCACAGTGAACTACTGGTAAATGAGGTGTTCAGTAATACAGACAACATTGAATCTGCAGACCTTGATGCCATCCGGAGACAGATCGGCATGAATCCTGAGGATCAGGACATATATGTGATCAACAGGGAGGGCATTGTAGTAAACACAACATTTGAACCAGACCTTGGACTGAACCTGGTCGAATTTGGCGAGGAGCACCAGGTGATGCTTGAAAAGGTCTGGCAGGATAATGCTTTCCTGAGTGAGAAATTCACCATCGAGAACTCTACAAAGCGTTTAAAAAAGTTCACCTACATACCAACCAACGATGGGGAGTACCTGATTGAACTGGGCGTTTATTCTACGCAGGCAGACAGCATCATTGATTTTGTGAAGGAGCGGATGAACAACATGTCTGAGAAACAGAACAATATTATATCCGTTGACCTGTTCATCGGCAAAGAGAATCCATTGTGTCTGAATGGAGATGCCAGGATCGATTCAGCATTTGTCGATGAATACAGGGAGGTGATGGAGACCCGGCAGCGAATCACTATCGATGACCGGCACGCCAAACCACCTGTGCGACGGGATTTTATATTCCTCGACAGAAAGAATACAAGTCTGTATAAAGAGTCAGTAATCAGGATCATTTCAGAAACAAGTCAGGAGATTGCTGTGTTGCGTAAGGAATTGTTTAAATTCCTGCTGGTCTTTTCGATCACAGTATTGATCGTGGTGATCCTTCTATACAGGAAAACGAAGGTGATCACCAACCCCATCAAGAAGCTCGTATCCAATGTAAACAGGATCACAGCAGGTCACATGAATGAGCGCGCCGAGGTGGTTGGCAACAATGAGATCACCTCGCTGTCTGAGCAGTTCAACCAGATGATCGCAGAGCTAGAAAGTTATTACAATGAACTGGAGCAAAAGGTAAAGGAACGTACCGCAGAGGTAGTTGCCCAGAAGGAGGAGATTGAAGCGCAGCGGGATACCCTCAGGGAACAGCGTAACTTACTGGCCGAGGTGAATGACTCCCTGCAAAAGGCATACGATGAGATCGAAGACAGCATCCATTATGCGAGCAGGATCCAGAAGGCGATCCTTCCGCCGGATGATTACTTGCAGAAGGTGATTCCCAATGCATTCTTTTTTTACAAGCCCCGCGATATTGTAAGTGGAGATTTCTATTGGGTGGCATCCAAGAACAACAAAGTGATAGTCTCTGCAGTGGATTGCACCGGTCATGGTGTTCCGGGAGCATTCATGTCTATTGTTGGGAACAACCAGTTGAACTATGCTCTGAATGTTGAAAATGAGACGCAGCCCTCTAAAATTCTCAGGATACTGGATGACGGGGTGACTGAAACCCTTCGTCAAACGCAAACAGAATCCATCCAGGACGGGATGGACCTGGCGATGGTCACCATTGATAAGAAGAGCAAAAAACTGCAGTATTCAGGTGCATTTAATCCAATGATCCTTGTGAGGGATGGTGAGCTTATGAAATGCAAAGCAGACAGGATTCCAGTCGGAGGTCATATCATAGAAGCAGAGAAGAACTTCACGAACAATGAAATAACATACCAGGATGGAGATATGATCTACATGTATTCCGATGGGTATCCCGATCAGTTCGGTGGACCAAAAGGCGGGAAATACATGACGGGCAAGTTTATTAAATTTCTGCATCAGCTCGCGGGGCACCCTGTGGAAAAGCAATACCAGTTGCTTGACGAAGAACTGAAAAGCTGGATGGGGGATGAGCCCCAGATCGATGATATTCTGGTAATTGGAATCAGACTATAGCATAGTATAAACAAGTTTATATGAACAGCAGCCCCGATCAGCCAGGTGAAATTTTTAATCCTTTTCCGGGGTTACGTCCTTTTAAGCAGGATGAGGCCCATCTGTTTTTCGGAAGGGAAGGCCAGAGTCAATCTGTCCTTAAATCCCTGTATACCCATAATTTTGTCGCCGTCACCGGTGCATCAGGAAGCGGTAAGTCTTCACTGATCTACTGTGGCGTGATTCCCGAGTTGAGATCACAGCACGGCAAGGACTGGAAGGTAGTCTCTGCGCGTCCTGGCACCCATCCGGTCAGTAACATGCTGAATGTATTTTCAAACATTTTTAAGGGCAGGGTAGATGATGGGGACGCGAAGAAATTGATAGAAGGCGGACTTTCGTTCAGGGAGTGGTTGAAAAGAGTGTTGAAGAAGGATGAGAAACTCCTGCTTGTGGTTGATCAGTTTGAGGAGATCTTTCGTTTCAGGCGCATTGGTTCAACTGAGCAGACAGCCATGGAAGCGGAACGTTTTGTTGCAATGATCTACGAAGCATGTGCCGATCCTGCGAGCATGGTGAAGGTAGTGATTACCATGCGTTCAGATTTTATTGGTGAATGTTCAGTTTTCCAGGATCTCACTGAGCTCATTAATCTGAGCAATTATCTTATTCCGCAGATGACACGTCAGGATTTTCGCAAGGCGATCGAGGGTCCTGTTTCTGTGGGGGGAGCCGGCATTGAACCCGAACTCGTGGAGCAATTGTTGGATGAGCTGGGTGATGATACGGACCAGCTTCCTGTGCTTCAGCATGCCATGATGCGCACATGGGAGTACTGGCAGTTACAGAATGATCTTGCAAAGCTGATATCTGTAGGGGATTACGAAGCGGTGGGCCGCATGGAGAAAGCACTTTCAGATCATGCGAATGAAGCCTACGATGAGCTGGATGAACAACAACGGATCATTTGTGAGCGTCTTTTCAAGACCATCACTGAAAAAGGGGGCGACAACAGGGGGGTAAGGCGTCCGGCAGCCATCAAAAGAATCGCCGAGATATCAAGATGCAGGAGTGAAGAGATCATACATATTGCAGAGGTATTCAGATCAGGGAGCAGAACCTTTCTCACGCCCTATCAGCCTGTGGAACTGACAATTGACACTGTCATAGATATATCCCATGAATCCCTGATGCGTATCTGGGACCGGCTGCGGTTGTGGGTGGACGAAGAGGCTGCCTCTGTGCACATGTACAAACGGCTCTCTGAAGCTGCCGCACTTTACCAGCAGGGGACCGCCGGGTTGTGGCGGCCACCGGATCTTCAACTGGCCCTGAACTGGAGAGATAAGCAGAATCCCACACCCACGTGGGCGGTGCAATATGATCCCGCATTTGAAAGGGCAATGGTATTCCTGGACAAAAGTGAGCTGGAGTACAGGAAAGAGGAGGAGAACAAGATCAGGCTTCAAAAGCGCAGATTAAGGGTGACAAGGATGTTTTCTCTTGTCCTTGGAGGAATTGCGGTCATTGCAATGGGACTGTTTCTATATACCCGGGACCTGAGTGCAAAAGCTGAGGCGGAGCGGATAAAGGCTGAGGTTGAGCGGGCGAATGCGGAAGAGAGTGCCAGGCAGGCGCGCATTGCCCAGGATGAAGCACTTGATGCAAAGGTACAGGCAGATGATGCCAGGGAAAAGGCTGAAGATGCCCTCGAACTGGCAGAGCAGAGAAGAATCGAAGCAGAAAATGCATCGGATCTGGCTGTGCGCCGACAACGGCAGGCCGACCGGAGTGCAAAGGAGGCTCTTGTGGCCCAGGCGCAGGCTCAGAAGAATTCTGAGCTGGCTGAACAGCAAAGAAAATTAGCAGTTGAGGCAAGCGAAGAGGCCCAAAGCCGACGCATGCTCTCCATCGCGAAGTCAATGGCAGTGAAGTCCCTCCAGATCGATCGGGATGATGATCCTGATCTGAAAGGACTCCTGGCATTACAAGCCTTTCTCTACAATGAGTCATTCAACGGACCAGAACATGAAGCCGATATCTATGCAGGTCTGTATGCCGCCAGGAAAGCTCTATTTGGTGAGAATTATAATGTATACGGGGGACATTCACAATCGGTCAAGGCAATAGAATTCATCCCAGGATCGCAACGATTTGTTAGCGGGGGAACCGATGGGAGAATCATTATACGTTCCCTTGGAGATCCTTCATCCAGCTCCCAGGTGCTGGTTGAAGAGGAGATGTTACTTGAAGCCCTTGCCATCAGTGCAGATGGAAAATACCTGGCTTCCGGGACCAGCAGCGAAGGAATCCATCTATACAATATCAGCGATACGGAGAGTACTCCGATCGTTCTATTTGGTCATGATGGCAGGATCAGGGATGTTGAGTTTGCACCCGATCCTGATGTTCTCTATTCCATCGGGATCGACAGGACCATCCTGAAATGGACAATCAGTGACCAGACACCTGAAGAGGTTGCCTCATCAGCCACACGATTCAATGATATCTGCCTTTCCCCTGACGGAAGGACCCTTGCTGCAAGTAACAGGATGGGTCATATCTTATTGATAGACCTGGAAGATCCTTCAGATCCGGATACCATCAAAGGAACTGTTTTAAACCCGGTGATCTCACTTGATTTCAGTGATGATGGTTCCTATCTGGCTGCAGGTGATCAGAGGGGAAATGTAAGGTTGTTTGAGGCCGGTTCATGGAATTTAATGACCAGTTTGCGTGGTAGTTCGGCCAGGATTGAAGCAGTCAGATTCAGTCCGGAAGGGAATTACCTGGCTTCAAGCAGTTATGATGGAAAGGTACTTTTATGGGACATGAATAGTCTGAATAATTCTCCTGTTACCATGGTAGACAACCGGGGATTTGTATTTACTGTTGCATTTGATCCCCGGGAGAATTACTTGTTAAGTGGAAGTAACACGATGAGAGCAAGGCCTGTAAGGGCAAGCATGCTGACAGAAGATTTTTGCACCGGGATCCGCAGGAACTTTTCAAAAGAGGAATGGGAAACCTATGTCGGTGAGGATATCACATACAAGAAGACCTGTCAGGAGTTACAATAAGATGAATAGATCATGAATAAACTAGTTTTGTTTTTTGTAACCTCAATGATGTTGACCTCTCTTTCAGCACAGGAGGGTTGTGCTTTTATTCTTGAGGAGGCACAGGACATGTTCGATGCCGGATTGATCGAGACGGTTCCCGAAAAGTTGTCGGGCTGCCTGGAACAGGGCTTCACATCAGAAGAAAAGCTTCAGGCTTATAAACTGGTGATCCTTTCTTACCTGTATGATGATAACCTTGAAGATGCGGATCGTGTCATGCTTGAATTCCTTTCAGAATATCCCGCTTACGAATCGGTAGCTACCGACCCGCGGGAATTTATTGTTCTGATGGAGAGTTATGACCGGCGACCTGTTTTAATGATCGGGGGCAGCCTTGGGGCCAATTTTACATTTCCATTGGTCACCGGGAGATTGGGAACCTATAACTATGTCTCAAACGAAGGTAATTATCTGCCTGGCGGAGCGGGATTCCACGGATCATTCAGGATAAACAAGCGGCTAAATGAGCGATTTGGATTGTCCGGTGAGATAACTTTCAGTCACAACAGGTTTGATTTTTACCTGGACAATGAAACGGAAGAGCAGGTATTCACAGGAGAAATTACTGATTTTACAAAGATCGATTACTATGAGACACAAAACAGGCTCAGTATCCCTTTGAGTGTAAATTATCAAATAAATAGCGATGGATTGCGTGCGACAATTTTGATCGGCATGGCCCCAAGCCTATTGTTTACAGCCACAGGGGATGGTTACCGTGAATATGCTAATACCGATAAGACCAGGTACGACCCTGTAAATGTCTCCAATGTGGATATCATGTCCGTCAGGAGATTCCTGAACCTGGCTGCGTTTGCAGGTATTGGCCTGGAATATAAGGTTGGCCCCGGGGAATTATTTATGGATGCCAGGTTCTGCGTCCAGATGCTGAACCAGGTACCGCAAGGGTCAGACCGGTTTGTTCAGAAGCTTGCTTTTGAATCATTTTATGTGACTGATAACCTATTGCTGAACCATGTGACCATTTCGGCCGGATACATGTTCCCGATCTATCATCCAAAAAAGATTTTAGAATAAATGAAGCGCCATCTCCAAATCATTTGTGCAGTCAGTCTGGCCGTCCTTGCATCCTCCTGCACGGAAGAGATCTCTGATCTTCAAAAGGACGCTTTTATAAAGTTTTACGGCAGTTACCTTGGTGATGTTGGACGAGATGTACAGTCGATGGGTACTGAAGGGTATGCTGTTACGGGTACGGTCGTACCGGATTCAGTTGCCAGGATGGTGCTTATTCTCACCGATGAGGCGGGGAATCAGAAAGAAGGTTCGCCCATCGTTTATGGTGGAGATTACCAGACAGCAGGCAATGCGCTCCTCCTCCTTGGGGATGGTTTCCTGCTTGGAGGCACCCTGACCGACACAACTGCTGATGATGAATTTGAAACAGACATATTCCTGGTCAGGACGAACGAAGTAGGGGATACGATATGGACACGCCGGTTCGGTGGGGAGGAGAATGATGTTTTGAACCATGTGGTGCAGAGACATTCGGGAGGATATGTCATTGCAGGAAAGAAAACCACAGATGAGGATGAGAACCTCTGGATCCTCATGGTGGACGAAGCGGGACAACTGATCTATGATCTTGAAGGGTCGGACCTGGATGATGACGATGAGGCCAATTTCATTTACAGGACAGCAGATGGGTATATCTGTGCGTGTACGTATGATGATGGTACAATGGAGGGTACGGATATTTACCTGATCAGTCTTGACGAAAACTGTAATGTGCTTGATGCCAGGGCATTTGGTGATGAGGATGACAACTTTGCGAGGTCAGTTGTTCGCATTGGCAATGATTATTATGTGATGGGGTACACAGAAAGTACTGTCACCGGATTAGATGAGACCAGGCTCTTCAGGTTTTCCGTGGAGAGTGGTGAGATTACAGCACCGGGACATTCTGCAACTATCTGGGCCAACGGAGCAGACATTAAAGGTGAAGATTGCATTTTAAATTCAGAAGGAAACATCGTGGTATTCGGAACTACGACTGTCAATGAGAACAGGGACATGTACCTGGTGGTACTGGACAGTGAAGGTGCTTTGATCGGTGATCCGCGTGAGTACGGAGAACTCGGTAACCAGTCGGGTTTCGCTGTGGATGCAGCGCCGGACGGCGGATTGATCCTGGTTGGAACCAGTTCGTTGGAAGGAAACAGCCTGATATCTCTTATGAAAACGGATGCAAATGGCAGATTTAACTAATTGAAATCATTTTTCCATGAAAAGAGGACGAAAGTTTATATTTCTGTTACAATTGTTGATGATCTGTCAATTATCTGCCTCTGCTCAGTCTGCGACGATAACTGATCCTTTCCAGGACGAAGCAGATGTCAGGGGCAACAGCAACCAGATTGTTGTTACACTCACGAGTGACACACTCATCGCTGAAATAGCAACAAGCCAGGCATCCCTCGATGTGTTCCTGGGGGGATTTTCTGATCCGGGGAGTAACATCACCACATTGATTCAGGGACTCACGACTTCCGACATTGCGCTGAGCAGTGAAAATACAGTTGCGACGCTCACTGTTCCAGCCAGTTCAGATTACTACATAACAGCTGATGAAAGTATCACCTTTTCTGTTCCGGCAGCAGCTCTTCAAGAAAGTGCTGCTGACCTTCCTGCAGGCACGGTCAGTGTTACCAACCTGAACTCGACCATCACAGGAGATGCAGGGGATCTTGATACCGGGGCACCAGAATCCTCTTTCCGGAATGCGGATCAAACCTATACGCTTACCCTGGAAAACAACCTATGGCATACTGATATCACCACTTCAGCTGATCTGCTGGATTCGGTGATGGGGATATTCAGTGGTGGCACCTATTTTCCCGACCTTGTTGATCAGCTCCAGTCATCCGACCTGTCTGTCAGCGGTGATGGAAGTACACTGACAATCACATTCGGGCAGACCGCAGATTATTATATCCCTTCCGATGAAGTGATCACGGCAAACGTGACCACCGGGTTACTGGCGTATGAGGAAGTCCTTGACAATTCTGATGAGACCTTTACCATCTCGAATGAGGATCCGGTTATCTCTATAACAAGCGAATCTTACAGTGAAACTGAGATCAGGACAGGATTGATCAGTTTTGATGTTACGCTGACAGGGGACAAATGGATTTCAAATCCTGCCGTGTCAAATTTCCGGAACAATGTGGTCAGTGGCGGAGTATGGGATACAGATGTTGCCCCTTTGCTTGAGATCACGAGAGTGGATGATTATACGATTGCTATTGTAGCCCCCCAGGTTGCGACTTTTGATATCGCAAATTCAGAAACGGTGGAGGTCACTGCACTGAGTGGAGACCTTGCGTATACATCCAGCGGCAATTTCACAGCCTCGCAAACAAAATCCATTACCCCAGCATCGGTAATTATCTCAGGTTCTGCAACATTTGACGGCGTTGATGAAGGAGATATTCGTTCGAATAGTTATACCATTACACTTACCCTGTATGAAGACGAATGGGATCCGGATATTGGGAATAATAACAATACCAACCGGGACCTAATCAACAGTCTGCTGCTTCTACCCGCGGAATCTACCGCAGAACTGGCCATGCAATCTGTCATCTTAAACGGCAACAATGATGGGGCTGATAATACTTCTATAAGTGGTAATATTGTTACGATTAACGTTCCTGTCGTTTCGGGATTTGATATCTCACAGGATGTCGATCTTGGGTTTCTTGTTCCTCACGAGGCACTCGTTAATTCGAGTTCAGATGTGAATACCGGGTATTTTGCCTCCATAAACAGGCTGGCACCTACCATTGAGATCAAATCCATACCAGATCCACTTTATGAATCGGCGTTAAATTCAACCAGTATCGGTGTAAGGGTTTATGAGGACGATTTTGACGATCCATTGGATGAGGCCAATTTTGACCTGATGATTCAGCCATCCAATCCGGGGATTTCAATTTCTTCCGTAAACCGCATTAATGAAGATTCATGTGTACTACAGCTGTCCTATACCGGGGAGATGTCGGTAAACCATACCATTGATCTGAACATCCAGGGGTCTGAGTTGAACAGTGGAGCAGCAATTACAGGTGCGGTCTCACCGATAACTGTTTTCGCCCTGATCGAACCGGAAATCTCAGGGGTTTCCATTGATGACTCACCAATGGGCATAGGTGACTTAGTCACTGCAACGATCACAGTTGAGGAGCCATTTGTAATTTCAACATTTGATTCCATCACCGGGTATGTTGCCGGCAGACTGTTGATCAACGGCAGCCTGGCTAAGGTTTCAGAGACCACCTATACTGCAGAATTTGAGATTACTGAAGGATCGAATCCCCAGTTTGCTTCAGCTGATCCAATCCCGGTGACAGGGGTACAGCTTTTCAATGACACCGTTCCCGGGAATATTTTTGACGGAAGCATTATACAGGGGAGCGATCTGCTGGATTCAGAGCGGCCATGGGTTGGACTTGTAAGCTTCAATAACGGGACCTATAAAATTGGTGACGCAATCGTTGCCACCCTGCAGTCACCGGAGGCAGGACTTTCATTTGATGAGTTCCTGACAACCATCAACGCGGTGCAATTATCTGAGTCAAATCTGACAGCATATGAAGCGGGAAGCGGTGTATATCAGTTGATCTATACCGTAAACGAAGGTGATGCAGATGTGATTTCTCCCGCCCAGATTCCTGTCAATATTGTTTTTGTTGACGAAGCGGGAAATACCAGTAATCCCAAGACTGATTTTTCAGGTTCAAGCCCGGTAATTGATGCCAATAATCCGCATATTTTAAGTGTCGATGAAGCCTCATCAGGCATAATGATCCCGACAAACTCTGTAATCTTTGACATAGGATCAGACGAATCGGGCCTGGTTCTTGGAAGCAGCACTATAATTAATACTGTCACTCCTGCAACAGGAAGGTTGACCCTGGCCCCACAGGGAGCCCAGGATTACAGGTTGTTTTATGAGATCGGACCGGATGATCCGGAGGTCGGCGAGGGGTTATTGTCAGCTACAATCGCACTGGAGGATCCTGCAGGGAATGAATCGGTCTTTTTAGGTGGCATCTCCAGCCAGGATGTATCGATTGTTACATCAAAACCTGATGCCCGACTATTGGGAGGTGGCGAGATCTGTGCCGGGGACTCGGCAGTCTTGAATATTTCAATTGCCGGCGGGGTACCGCCATATGACATTGACTTGTATAAGAACGGGGCCAGTATAGGGATATACTATGCTGTCAGAAATTCGATCGACATACAGGTTTCACCGGCCACCTCCTCTGAATACGAGGTTTACAGTGTAACTGACTCGCTTGGTGTCATCGCTTATTTTAATGATAAAGTTCAGGTAGAGGTTAATGCATTGCCCAATGTTTCTTTTTCACCCTCGATCAGGAAAATCTTTTCGGTGGATGGTGGAGGTTCTTACCTCCTTCCAGCTTCACCCACAGGTGGAATATTCAGTGGAAGCGGCGTTGTCCAGACTGAGGGAAGATTTTACCCTGAGATTGCGGGAGTGAAGGACTCCATCCAGATCACTTATATGTACGAGGAAAACACAACCGGTTGTCGAGGAGATGACACAGTATATTTTGATGTATTGCCAACCAGTGGAGGACTGACCATCACCTACCCTGATGTGACCCGGGAAGGGATCATCTGTTATGATGACACGCAGTTCCTGGTAGAGGGAAATAATGTTGACGGACTCATCGGGAGCTTTCATATGTACCGGGTGGAAAAGGGAGGAGATGTTGAGGTTAGCGAAGCTATCGTTGATGCCTTTCCCAACGATAACCGGGCCATGATCGATCCTTCGGTCCTTATTGATGCCAGCCGGAGATACAGGGTGGAATACCACTACACCTGGAAGGGCGAAGTGATCGTTGCTGAAGAGGAGATTGAATTTGACTATATCGGTGAGGTTGTTTTTGATGAAGACTTGCCTGCTACGATCTGTCGGGATGGAGCTGATTTAGACCTGGAAGCTATTCCCGACAATGGCAGTAAATTCGAGTTTACAGGAACCGGGGTGATTGGGAATGAGTTGCTTGGATATTCTTTTGAACCTGATTCGGGTCTGATCGGCTCCAATATTATTACCTATATTTTTACATCAGATGCCGGATGTACCAGGGAAGCAAGCATGGAGATCATCACTTTCGATGTTCCGGAAGTGCATTTTACCCCACAGGATGTATGTATCCCACCGATCGACCAGGAGACCGGGGAGGGCGGAGGTCCCATCGCATTTACGAATGAAACAAACAAAGCAGGTTTGGTTGCTACATGGTACTGGGAGTTTGGTGATATCAACAGCGGGACTTTAAATTATGACACCATCCCGGGAGACGGAGTGGCGCGCAACGTGATCCATGAATACTCAGCTCCCGGGAACCGCGATGTCTCCCTGTATGTTGAGACTATTGAAGGATGTGATGCATCATACGACACCATTATTGAATTTGCTGATAAGCCGAAAGCGATTTTCAGGGCAGTCAGTGATTGTTGGATCAGGGGAGAGCCTATTGAATTCAGGAATACTTCATCATCCAACAAGAGCTGGGAGTCATTTACATGGAAGGTTTCTGATACCGGGGGATCCTGGGATACTACTTTTGTGACCATGGATCCGGACTCTCTTGCAAGGGTCTATTTCAATGATGATGAGGTAGTCTACACGGTAGAGATGATCGCTAAAAACATTGCTGGAGCGCAGCTTTTCTGCTATGACACCCTTACTGAGAAAGACTTTGAACTGAAACCGACCCAGGGTTTTGAAGAGGGATCGACCGGCATATTGATGGACTTTGAAGCTTCCAACCAGAAATGGACCCCCGATTCTTCTTCTTTAACAAATTATTCGAGCTGGGAGTGGGGTACACCTTATTTTAGGGGATATGATCCGCCGGTGGAAAACAATGCAGCCTGGTATACAAATAAAAAAGATATAGCCGAAGCTGAGAATTCATGGATCCAGAGCCAGTGTTTTGACCTCCGAAACCTGGAGCGACCTATGATCAGGATGGATGTGATGCGGAGTTTCGACCTGACCCGGGATGGAGCGGTACTACAATATTCGCTCGACAATGGCAACAGCTGGAATACGGTTGGCAATATCGGGGAAGGGATCAACTGGTACAATGCTTTTGATATTTCCAACAGACCTGGCGGCGGAAAGGCAGGTAATGGCAGTCCGTTTGGCTGGTCGGGAAGTAAAAACCAGGAGGCTGATACAAGCTGGGTGATGGTTGCACATGACCTGGATGCGATCAGGAACGAACGGCTGGTGATCTTCGGTATCTATTATGCCACGGATGGTGCTTCCATAACAGATAACCAGGGTTTTGCAGTTGACAATATCTTTATTGGAGAAAGGACGAAGCGTGGGCTGCTGGAGCATTTTACGAGTACTGTTGATGAGGAATCGGGAGTTGCCGACACTGTTATTTACGATTTTGTTGATGCAAACCCGCTTGATGTGACAAATTTGCAATATCACCTGAATTACAACGGGTTTGATCCGGTATATGACCGCAATCCGGCGCCAGCATCAGCCCGTGCCTTCTATTATGGTGTGTCAGAATTGCCATTCGCCTTGTTGGATGGGGGTCCCTCTGCCGAGAACCGGTATGATTTCGGCAGTGAACCGACCGCTGCCCAGTTGAAATCCCTCACACTTGAAAGTCCGCTGTTTGACCTGGATCTTACATTCCAGTCATACAGTGACCACCTGACCGGGAATGTGAAGATGACTGCACTTGAGAATATCAGTTCCATGAATGTATTGCTCAACCTTGCTGTTGTAAAAAGTACTGAACACGTCCTGGTCGACCGGAATGGAGATGAAGAGCTGCTTACCTACAGGAATATTGTACTTGATATGATACCAACAGCCGGAGGTAAAGTTTATGGCGGATCATGGAGTCCGGGAGATCTTAAATCAGAGCATTTCACCTGGCAGTATGAGCATGTTGATGAGCTTGATATCGCTGACCTGCGCATGGTTGCTTTTCTGCAGAATCGGGAAACTGGCAAGGTATTACAGGTGATAGAGGCTGAATCAATCCATCCCAACAGGGTTGTTCAGCGGGAGACTGGAAAAATGAAGGTATACCCAAATCCTGTTCAGTACGATCTTTATATTGAACCGGGTGAGGAGATTATCGGGACTGTGGTTATTGAAATCACTGATATGACCGGACGAACCCTGAAGCAGGCAGAGTTGCAGGATCATACTCCTGTCATTGAGATAAATACTGCAGGTCTGGTACCCGGAACTTACCTGATCTTTATGAAACAGAACGGTCAGCTTAAAGGAAGGAATACCTTCATTAAAGCCAGGTAAAACTATTCTGCGGGAAGGTCAAGGGAGGTCCCGAACTCCTTTCCAAAATCGATTAATTCATCAGCCTTTTCTCCATCCGGATAAAATTTGGAGGAGAGGCTGTTTTTTACATTCAATTTCAGGTTGGCAAGGTGGTCTTCGATGATCTTAACAGCTTCACCACTCCAGCCATAAGAACCAAAAACTGCAGCGGGTTTACCTTTATCACGGATCGGGTTGATGACTGAAAAAAGTTTATATACCGGTAGAAGTGTATTCTGATTGATGGTTGGGGACCCAAGGATCAATGCGTCGGCTCTTACCATTTTTTCCTCGAGGTCACCTAAAAGCATATTTTCAATATCGACCAGGTCGATCTCAAAGTCACCACTCTGCTTTAATCCGTGGGCGATCTTGACAGCCATCTCTTTGGTATAGCCATAGGCTGAAACATAGGCGATGAGTATCCTGTTCTGTTTTTCGGTATTTGCCATGTATTCTTCAGCCATCTGCCTTGCCCATTGCACCTTTTCCTTCCAGGTTGAACGGAGGATGGGACCATGTCCCGGGCAAATGCATTTAATGGGCAGCTCGCTGATCCTGTCGATGGCTTTCAGCATGAATTTACTGTAAGGTTTAAGAATAACGTCGAAGTAGTATTTATAGGCTTCGCGGTAATCTCCACTCATGTCATCATACATACGATCGTCGGCAAAATGGGCTCCGAATGAATCACATGTAAACAATATCTTTTCCTTTTCCAGGAATGCATATATACTATCCGGCCAGTGCAGGTTAGGTGCTCCTACAAATTTGATGGTATCAGTTCCCAGGTCAAGTACATCCCCATTTTTAACTTTCTGCCATTTAAACGGCCTTCCCATCATCTCTGTCAGGTAATTGATGGCCTGCCCGGTACCTATTACCGTAGCCTCGGGAGCTAATTCCAACAGGTATTTAAGAGAACCGGAATGATCAGGCTCGGTGTGTGTGCAAATGATGTATTCAATAGAGGCAGGATCTGTGATCGATCTTAGCTTCTCAATATAGGTGTCATAAAACCTCTCTTTCACTGTATCGATCAACACCTTCTTTCCCGCGTCAATAAAATAGGAATTGTAGGTGGTTCCATATTTGGTTTCCATTACGATATCGAAAGTGATGATGTCACGGTCCAGCACACCAGTCCAGGTAACCGTATCAGAAACAGGAAGCGTCTTTTTATCAGTCATATTTTTCGGGAATTTGAGGCAAAGATAGAAATGATTGCATATTTACCCGGTCGGAAAACATAAAAAAGCTGCCCCATTCGTAATGGGACAGCTCTAAAACTCACAATCTGACTGTAACGGATCTAACTAAAAAATCTTTGCGAGGTATTATTTTTTCTTGTCGTCGTCACATTTCTTTTCACATGACTTTTCACAAGATTTCTCTTTTTTAGCATCAGCGCATTCGCCGGACTTCTTTTCAGCTTTTTTGTCAGCTTTTTTAGGATCCTTGTCGGCGAGCGTAATTGTTAAAAGTGATGTATTCTCTTGTGCGATTGCAGGTGCACCCATTCCACCCAGGAATGCTACAAGTGCTAAAACGGCTAAAAATTTCTTCATGGTTTTATATCTTTTATCATTTATAACTGAACGCAAGATAAGGCATCAGTCACAGAATCCTTGTTAAAGGATTGTTAAAAAAAGATAAAAAGGTATTTTATTAGGCAAGTTTTGCAAGGGTGGTTATTCCGCCGTAGGTTTTATCACCCAGGTTGACATTTATCTCGGCATTTGGAGGGAGGTATAGATCGAGTCTTGAGCCAAACCTGATAAATCCCATTTCAGATGATTGCTGTATGGTCCGGCCCTGGTTTGCATAGCAGATGATTCTCCTGGCCACATATCCGGCAACCTGGCGTACCATGATATCATTGTTTTCATCCCCGATTACAATTGATGTGCGTTCATTCAGTTCCGAGGATTTTGGGTGGCGCGCGACCAGGTATTTTCCCGGGTGATAATTAAAGTATTTTACCTCTCCGGAAATCGGGAACCAATTGATATGTACATTATAAATGCTCATAAATATGGAGACCATGATTCTTTCGTCATTGAAATATTCATTTTCCTTCACGGTCTCGATTGCCGCGATCCTGCCATCTGCCGGGGCGATGACATGACCAGGAATTTCAAGGGGTGTTCTCCGGGGTATTCTGAAAAACCGGAATATGAGTATGAGGATTACAGCCATGGCTGCCAGGAATGGGATAAAGATCCAAAGCGGGAACAGCCATGAAGCTATGATCACCAGCATGGTAGCTGTAATAAATGCAATGATTACAATGGTCGTGCCTTCCGGGTGAATTTTTATCATGACAATGAAAAGATTTGCAGAAATATATAGAACAGCGGGGCACTGATCAGTAATGAATCAAAGCGGTCAAGCATTCCGCCATGGCCTG